>Ga0209515_10009288_pt1 | contig 11225 bp, 6 predicted proteins | sample Subgroupgradi54m_FD_187454 | JGI IMG/M metagenome (GOLD analysis project Ga0209515, IMG submission 187454) | Subsurface groundwater microbial communities from S. Glens Falls, New York, USA - GMW60B uncontaminated upgradient, 5.4 m (SPAdes)... ...
AAATCGTGGTGGGAGAGGATGAGTTTGCAACCCATGTCATTCTGAGCGAAGCGAAGAATCTCCTCGTCACGAGTAATCCGGGAGATTCTTCGTCGCTTTGCGCTCCTCAGAATGACATTGGGGTACAGAACGTCCACATAATCCGCGCCTAGGCGGCCCGCTTCCAGCGCCCGCTTGCCTCGGCAAATCACCCGGGTGGGCCTGTGCTTCAAAAGCGCGGGCAAATCAAGGTCCCGGATTTCATCGAGCCAGAGTTCGGCCAGGTCGGCCTGACCTTTAAGCGCCCGCCACCGGCGAAGAGCTTCTTTTTGAGTGGACGTTTTGATGGGGGTACAGAGGAGGGGTTTATTTTTCATATATTATCTATTTTTATTTTCAATAAAAAAATAGTCTCTTCTTTAAGCTTTGCCCGCGCCCAATCTTTCTGGGGATTCGTGAGTAATTCGCCCAAGCCATCCAGTATGCGTCTGTTGTCCATCTTTTCGAGCAATTCAAGGCATTTAATGAGCGTCTTTTTAAATGACATTCCCGATCGATTTTCGACGATGGTTCTATTGATGTTCCACCCCTGCTTCGCAAAGAAATATACGTCAAAAATATCCCGGCTGGTTTTGCCGACCCGCTCAAGCATGGCCATCAGCTTATGGGCAAACATATCGGCCTGGATCATCACGAGCATGGAGATGCCCAGCAGAGTTTTCACTTCATAGCGGGAGCCAAAATTCCTTCGATTGATCTCTATTTTTATCTTGGGGGCTCCCGGAGCGTAGGAAATAACGTTCAGCAAATTAAAACGCTTCACGCGGGAGTCAGTAACGGTTCCATAGCTTTTGGCAATCTTCCGAATTTTTTCAAAGACTTCCGCTTCCCTGCTTTCCTCCAGAAGGTCAAAATCCAAATCAACCGAATAACGATTGAGGCCGTAAAATAAAAGAGCCGCCGTACCGCCTTTAAACCCTAAGTAGGGCGCGAGGGTGGTATCGGAGTAAATATCCTTTAAAATCTGAAGCAGCAGGCCTTTGTGTTTTAAATAGTCTAAGGTCATGCTTTTTCGGTTTTAGCGTGTTCGAAATAGGTTTTAACTTTTTTTTCCATTCGCTTATTGTGATAAATGGGCAGAATTTCGAATACCTTGTCCCAGTCCAGCGCGCCCAGGTTATCAAAATGATAATCCTTGCTCACGTAAATCCGATCCAGAAAAGCCCGTTCTTTGGTGGCCGTGGCAATGCCGTCCGCGTGTTCGATGCCGGCCGTGTTGCGGAGTACGTAATCTTTCATCCGTACAAATGAGATTTTCTGGCCATCCGCTTCAATTTCCCTCGTCACATACGAGGCGACAAAAATATTGCCGTAGTACTGGAAATTAATCCCGGCGCGCGTGAGCACTGTTTCAAAGCTGATATATGAAGGAGTATAAATACGGGTCGCCAATTCAAAACGGCTGTAGTTTTTATCTTTGGCATAAATACCGCGATGCACCCGGATCAATTTACCGTGCCTCACATAGCTGTTTAACCTCACCCGGACCGCATTGGTTACAGCGCCGCCCCACAGCAAGGCCACATCTTTGGTCGTAAATATGGTTTGAGGGGATCGCAATAATATTTCTGTATATTGCCCTTTAGCAGGTTTATGATCCATAAAGTGACTGTTGGTTAGCTTTAAACTAACTTCCAGTACATTATAGGCTACTTTCGCATCAAATGCAAGTGGTAGGATTGAATTTAAACCCCGCTGGGTTTTTGGGCCGTTTCCAGATTTCCACATGCCGCAGGGCGATCCGGCGGAAGTCGTCATCGACCCGGTTAAAATCCACAATATCCACGGGCATGGGGATGCCTTGCACATAGCCTTCCAGCCGATACCTCAGACCAAAATCAATCGGTTTTTTAGCCAGAATGCCAATGTCAAAATCGGCCCGCTTGCGGGGATTTTTAGTTGCCCGGGAGCCAAAGAGAAAAAGGTAGCAATCCACGTTGCGCAGGGCCGTCAGAAGAACCGCTTTTAAATCTTCTTTGTATTGTCGCATGTTTTCTTTCATGATTTCGAAAGTTTGCCAGAGAGCACTTCGATCAGGCGGTCGATGAGATATTTCCTGGCTTTCATTGTTTTATAAATGTCGTCGCTGGTTTCTTCATCGTAAACGTGGCTGCTCTGATTGCGGGCCGTTAAAAGATCACCCCATTCTTTGACGCTTTCAATCAGGCCATTTTCAAACGCCTGATCAAGAACATCCCGGGGCAATTTGATAATGAGATCTCTCTGCCGCAGATAGCTCTGTAGCGTTTTCCAGGCCAGCTCGATCGTGAATTCAAACCGCTGGATAATGCCGTCCCGCACGAGCAGATCATCCGATTCACGTTCAAGCGCTTCGGTCAGACTGACATTCGCCTTTTTCAGCTTTTTAAAACTGGCCTCAAATTTTTCCTGGTTTTCGGTCATAAGACGACCTGCATTATAGCAAACAAAATGATAGCGAAGAATGGTGAAAAAGGGTGGATAGAAAAACCCCTTGACAAATAAAATTTGGTGTTATAGAATACCCCCCTTAATTACATTTTAATCGTTTTTAACCCTTTTATTTTTATGTCTAAATCACCTAACAAACCTGAAGGCTCTCCCAGCTCTTCTGCTACTCAACGCGCTGTTATTTCTGCGCTAATGGCTGCCCTTGGGGGTTCAGCCATGCTTCCGAGCCGCATAGCCCAGGCACAAGCGGCGCCGGGATCCGTTGCGGCAGCGCCGAAAAGCGTAGACGCGCTCGACATGCAAACGGCCATGGACGCCCTGAATGTTTTGATTACAAAGGCTCAAGCAAAAGCCGATAAAGACGTGGCGAAAGCGCAAAAAGAATACGCTAAAGAATACGCTGCCGCTCTAGCTGCCTACAGAAATGCAAAACTTGGTAAAGCCCAGGATGCCGCAGGAAAAAAACTAGAGGATAAAACGGCCGCTTTGCAAGCTGCGCTTAAAAAACGGGAATCGTTAAATAATGCAAAAATAGCCCTGGCAGATGCCGGGACGGCGATGGCCTCGGCCACAGGCAAAGCAGAGGCCACGGGAATTGCAGAACGAAAACTGGCGGACGCCATAATCAAGTTAGAAGGTGCACAGAAACTGTTGACAGATAATGAAACAGTCGCAAGGAAGGCGATAGCTGAATCGGCGGCGGCCAAAACAGCCGAAACACAAGCCGATCAAGCGTGGAAAGCGGCGCCTGCCGGAAATGATAAGGATAACAAAAAGCTGGCATTAGATGCTGCCCAGGAAGCTGCGCAACAGGCAAAAAAAGCTCTTACAGCCGCTGTTACAGAAGCAGTCAATGCGCAAAAAGAGTTGGAAAAAATTGAAACTGAAAAGACTGCAGCGGAAGCCGCCAGGGATGCGGCGAAACAAGCGTCCGGTCCGGATGCAATCAGGGAAGATCAGGCGCAACTCATTCAAAAAGCACAACAGGCCATCGCCAATGTCCTTCAATACACCACGGGCGCTAAAGACCCGTTGGTGATCCAGGCGCACGCGCTGGCAGCCGAACTGAGAAAGTTAAAAGAATCAATGGAAAGAAGCGCTGCGACAGATGAAAGAGATTCTGCGAGTGCGGAAAGAGATCAACAAGGAAGTGTCGTCCCTGATCCTAGTACAGGAGCGCCCGATAATGCGCAGGGAGAAAGAAATGCCATGGCCCGTGAAACAGAACGGCAAGCTGAAGAAAGACGGTTACAAGATAACGAAAGGGGGAATGCGCAAGATGCAAGAAGGGTGGCCGAAGAAGCCAAAGAGGCTCGACAGGCTTTCCGCAATCGGTTTTCGTTTGGGGCCGGAGGGGAATTGGGGGCGGGATCTGGTGCAAGAACAGGCGGCCTGTCAGGAGTTGGCGCTGTTGATTTAACGCATAGGCTTACCGCCGTATTGAAAGCCGGAGCTACCGCCCTGAACACCGGCAAACAAGCCGGCGCCACCGGACATGCAGGCGGAGCTGAGCTTAGCCCCCTGGTGATGGGAGAAGTGCGCTATCATAGCGACGACCGGCGCCAATTTAATGCAGGAGCCTTCCTGGAAGCGGGTTTTGCCAACGGCGGAAGCGCGTTCGGCGGAGGGCTTATTGGCTCTTACCAAACGGAGGATGGCACCTGGGTGGATGTGAACGCGGGATGGAGACGATTGTCCGGAGCCAAAAGGAACGCGGACAGCGCCTCCGGCAGGCCTTTGCCCCGTGAAGTCGATGCCGACACTTTTAATGTCGGTGTTACAATCCGGCGCAATTTTGACGACTTCTTCAATCCCAATAGATAATAATAACCTTTAATCGTTCTAACCCTTTTATTTTATGTCCAAATTATCTCTTAAATCATCCCAGCCCAGTGCTGCCGCAGAAAGTACCGCTACGAACGGGCGCGGGTTTATGAGCCGTCTTGCTGCCTTTGCGCGACCCGTTATATTCACCGTCCTTGCGGCGGCCTGTGTCGGCGACGGTGATGAGAAACCGAATTTTGAGCATGTGTTCCACCCCGAGCTCAGCGGAAAATCGGCGAGCGGCGCTGATGGAGGATCCGGAAGCGCTGATGGAGGCGCCGACGGCGGAGCGGCCCCCAACCCCATTAACTTTTGTGTCGACCTTTCTGGAACCCAGAATGCTGACGGGCAATCGGCCCATTTCCAGGCCTGCAACGCGAATGGGGAAGATCTTGTTTTGGACCAAAACACTGCCGTGACCATCGACGAAAACGGGATACCCACCCAAGGGACACTGGACTGGGGCGAATACGACGGGACCCTTGTTTCGGCTACGCCGGGTCTTCACCCCGTGAACCCCGCTTTGCATGTCGCGATCGTACAGGGAAGAGAAGAAGAAGCGGCTGTCTTTGCCGCCGACCCTGTTACACCGCCCCCCTGCGAAGCCAATGACCCGATGGCACCCTGCCATCAGTGCGTTCCGACTGTGGAAGACTGTAACGGCAACGGAGTGGCTCCGGACTGCGCGGAGCCGGGCGGGAGCTGCAACCCGAATAATTGCGAAGTTGACGTTCTGGCCCGGGTGGGTTCCGAAAGCGGAAGCCCCGTAGCAGGAGCCACAGTGGCCATCCAGGGGGACGATTCGCTGGAGACGTGGACCACGGGTGATGATGGGAATGTTAACGTCAGGAACCTCCCTTGTCGGTTACTAGAAATTGACGTAACTGCGGCCGGCTACGGATCGCAGCCCCAACCCTTAGATTTGAGAGAAGTCCCTTTGGTGACCCTTACTTTCCCGCTGCAGCCGCTCACGACGGACACGCTGGCGTGGACGGAGTGGCTGCCCCCCTGTGATGCAGGAGGCCCCCCGCTTCCCCTGAACACGATACCCGTGTTCCTGGATGGCCAGGCGCTCCCCCAGAGCGACCTGACGTACTCGTCCCCTGACCCGGCGAAGATTGCGGTTGGCCCGGGCGAATGTGATGGTGATCCGGCGACAATGGATGACGTGTGCTACGCCTGCCCCAGCGGCCAACCCGCCGGCACAGGGGAAATCACGGTTCACGCGGCCACTGAAAGTATCAGCGCAACGGCACAAGTCGAGATCCGGACAATCGAGTAATTGAAAATGACCATTGTCTTCTGAAGAGTGAGGAAAAAGTCAGGAACTCAAAAATAAAAAGCAAAAACAAATCCAATTTTGTGTTTGCTTCTTTTTTTGCGCCCTTTGCATCCTAATTTTTATCCCATGTCGCACTTCCTTAAATCTTTAATGGCTAAAATCACCCTGGCGGTGATGGTGTTCTCTTTTTTGGCGCCTTACGCGCCTTTGGCCAGCGCCACAGCCGTGACCCCGACGGGCACCCTGGTGGTGCGCACTAACCTGGATGGGGGGAATTACCAGATCATCGAAGCCCACACCGACCCGGCGGTTGTGATTTTGAGCGGAAGAGGTGTTGGCCCGAATTTTAATCCCCTGCCCCAGGGGCTTTATAACCTGGCGTTTGGCCCGGTGGATGGATACACCGCCCCCAGCGCCGTCAATGATATTTTTATCACGTCCGGCAGTATCATCGAATTGCCAACCGCACATTACACCCGAACCGATGTCACCCCCACCGGAACTCTCCGGGTGACCACGAACAATGATGGGGCAACTTATATTATTACAGCCCATGGTTCAGCTCCTGGAACCGGCGTGGTGGGAGGAGGAAGCGGCGTGGGCCCGGGAGACCATATCGTCCCCCAGGGCCTTTACGATGTGATTTTTGGGGATGTCGCGGGATACGTGGCGCCCGCGGCGGTGCAGGTGTTTGTGACTGCGGGATCCCTGCAGACAGCCGCGGGAACTTATACTCTGACTGCAACGACTCCCATCGGCACCCTCCGCGTGACCACCAACAATGATGCGGCTGCGTACACGATCCAGGGGGCGCATGGAGGAGCAATTGCCGCCACAGGAACGGGGGTGGGCGGAGCGGGCCCGGGAGACCATATCGTCCCCCAGGGCCTTTACGATGTGATTTTTGGGGATGTCGCGGGATACGTGGCGCCTGCAACGGTGCAGGTGTTTGTGACCGCCGGATCCCTGCAGACGGCCGCGGGAACTTATACCCTAACCGACACAACCCCCACGGGCACGATCCGGGTGACCACCAACAATGACGCGGCGACGTATGATATTCACATACACAATGAGCCCGGAATCGCGGCCACGGGGAGCGGCACAGGGCCCACCGACCATATTGTGCTTCCCCAGGGGGAATACGATGTGGTGTTCCACGATGTAACGGGATATGTGACGCCCGCAACCGTACAGGATGTGCGGGTGAGCGTGGGACAAGCCACCGATGTGTACGGCAACTACACCCTGGCTGCCGGCACAGGAAGCGTTCTGGTGAACGTCGTGGATGATTCCGGAGCGCCGGTGACGGATGGCTCGTGGAGGCTGAACCAGTGCACGGGGGCTCTTTTAACCGCCTGCACCAGCCCTTATTCCTCGAGCGGAACCACCCGCACCATGACCGACGCCCCTTTGGGGAATTACGGGCTTCTTTTCGCGCTCACGCCGGGATATCTTTCCGCGCGGGTTTTAACGGAAAATCCCCAGACCCTGGCCGCGGGCAATACGATTGTGTTCACTTTGCAGTATTCACGACGCGCGCCGGCCGTCCTGGCCACGGTCAACGTGACCACGGTGAAAAACCAGGGGGCGCTTGGCCCCATTATCCGGGATCCGGGGATCGGCAGTGTTTCTTTGAACCGCGCCCGGTTCCGGATCCCTCCGGACAGCACCCATTTTTTGGTGGACATTCGGATCAGCAATGATTTTAGTTTTTCCGATACCGTAACCGACTATACTCCTCCGACCAATGTAACTTATGGGGTCGGCGACCTGCGGGTGGGCCAGGTGGTGAACCTGGAAGCGCATTACCGGACCAAACTCGCGAACGTACGCGTGACGGCGCAGCAAGCCGACAGCACCCCCGTGCCCAATGCCGTGATTGAAATCGGGCCTTCTGGCAGCCGAACTTCGTTTAACACAGGAGCGGCCGGCGATACGATTGACCAGAATGTGAACGTGATCGATTCTTCCGCCAATGAAATCTTTTGCGGCGCGGCGCCCGGGTACCGATTTATCGGAACAACGAATCCCATCCCCATTACGGGAGTGACAGCGGGGACCACCGGCCATGCTTACACGTGTTTGTACGAACGAATCCACACCACCACCCTGGCCGTGACGGCCCGGCTGGAAGACGCGGCGGCGGGTATTCATGAAGAAGTGATGGTCGACCTTTATCAGGGCACTTACCCCACGGGCGTACTTTTGGCTTCCGGTGAAACCGATGCCAGCGGCGTACCTCAGACCTTTGGCAGTCTCGCGCTCGATATTTCCCAAAACTATTATTTGATTTTTGCGGACCGCGATCCGGCTTATCTGACGCCCCGCGTGGATCCGGCCGATCCGGTGTACATCATCCCCTCTTCGGTTTTGGCCGAAGGAGTGCCTTACGTGGTAGATGGCGTGTACCGCCTCCGGAATGCCACGGTGAATGTGACGACGAGCGGACTTGAGGGCGCGGAACTCGCGACGGTCACTTTCCGGGATGCCTCCACGGGAACAGCGCTGGGCGCTCCGGCCGATTTGGCCAACGGAGCCACCGCCACGTTTACCGTTGCCGATCCCGCCGGGGCTTCGTTTAGAGTGGATTGTGAATCCCCCCTGGCCGAAAACCCGACTAAACTGGCCACCGCCCCCACGGTGACTTTTACCGCCGTTGCGGGAGGCGTTTACAATTTTTCCTGCGACTACCTGGCCAATCCGGCGATCATTAACGTGCAAACCCAGCCCGTTGTGGCCGGGCTAAGCTTGGTAGTGACTCGCGATGGAGCGCCTACCACTTCCAGTTCCCGAACCAGCGTTTTAGCCGCGGGCTCCACGGATATTTATGAAATGGCCCCAGCCGACCGCTTTGGAGTGGCTGTGACGGTTCCCGCCCCGGCTTTGCGAGTGAACTTTTCACCCGTTCCCGGTAATCCCGTGACGGGCGTGGCGTACCGAGCTCCGGCGTCTATCGATGTAACCGATCCACTCGTCGCGGGTGCAACTATTACCGTGGGCCCCGGCGTTTATACCCCCACCGACAACAAAGAAACCCTAGTGATCCATACGGAAGACTCGGGAGGAATCACCGGCGCGGCGATTCTGGTGGATGGAATCACGGTGCGCGCTGAAGGTGTTACAACCCCGGTCAGCATTCCTATTTCCACGGAAGACACGCATATCGTAGACTTTGGCCCGGATCCGGCGGGAACCCATCTGACCCCCAATTTCATTGTTATTCCTGCGGGTAATTTGGACGCACGGCGCGGCCAGACCCGTAACATTCTGGGTTATTATGTGGATCCTGCCCATGCCCATGACTTCTTAATCCGCTCCACGGGCGCACCAGGCGATGTGTTTGTTGAATTCGACCATTCAGGAACTCGTTATTATATCGGGCATACTCCCTCTTCCGGCTCACTCGGTTTCCACGTGGACACCAACCGAACAAATACTTTTTCGTTCCAGGATTTATCTCCGGCTTTTGTGCTCCGCCAATCGAGCTTTAATTTTGAACGGGATACCTTGCCCGTGGGCGGCCCTGCCACTTCCGTGGTCGGCCGTTACATTGCGGAAGCCAATGCGGCTTACTTCCAAGCCCATGTGGTCAATACTGATCCGGCGTTCCGCGGACCTTCCACGCTCACGATCACTTATGGAGCCGATGGTCTGACCGAAACAATATCCCAGAATCTGGACGAAACATTTGTGGTGGATGTGGTGAATGACACCAATACGCTGACCTTACAAAATCCGATCGTAATCGGACTTGATACTTTTATTCCGACCATCGATACCTTTGGACTGACCAACCCTCCTTACGCACCTCTAAACGGGGTCGCCAATCCTTATCTCCTGAACACGGAATACCAGAGTTCCACGGGCACCGCCACGGTGGATGTTTATGCCGTGGGAGATGGGGCCAATACCGTTCAGCTCTGCAACACCAATGCTGCCGGAGCCACGACTTGTGAACCTCTGGTGAGCGATGTGGCCGAAGGCGATTTTGCCCACTTCACCAATGCCCTTGTGGCCGACGCTCACGACATCAACTGCGGCCCCGGCGCTTCGGGACTCACCGAAACCCCCCGGCCGATCTTTATTCCGGCCGGTGAACTGAATGCGGGAGTGAATGCTTTTGCCTGTGTGTACGTCCCCACTGCTTCGAGCGCGCGCATCACTGTGCAAACGACCGCCACAGATCGGGTCAATCTTCCCGCGCCCATTACCCTGAATGTGGATGGAACGGACTTTAATGTGGGCTCTACCCGCTCCGGAGCGGATCCCACGGAAGCCGCCTCCATGCAATTGTTTGTGGACGCCAGCAAAACTAATGTTCTGCACTTCGGCGATGTGACGGGTTACACTTCCCCCGTCGATATTCTCGTGGATGCCCTGGCCGGCTCGACCGACCGCGTGTACACCGGGACGTATATTCCCACGGCCAACGCGGCCCTGGTGACGATCAATACCCGCCTGAGTGACACCGGTGCGCTGACGGATTCACCTGTGGATAACATTTTGCGGGACGGCGTGCGCGTGGCCCGAAACACTTACCGAATTCTGCTTGATCGAACCGCTATCGATACTTCTGCGGGAGGAGTTGCCGTTCGCATCAACTTCACAGACGACATTCTTGATTATGCCGCGCCGCTTCCCATCGCACTCAATCAAAACAATGTGGTCATTGGCAACAATACATTTGACGCGTTCTACGTGCCAGAATCCCGCGCCGCCTACATTGCGGCCAATACGGTTGGAGCCGAAGGCACGGTGAGCGTCAATGGCACGCTCCTCGGAACTTCTGTGGCCGAATCATATGTGGGGCCAGTGCTCATTGATCGGAACCGCCTAGGCGGCAATGCGATTGGTTTTGGAGCGGTGGCTGGCTTCAGCACCCCTCCGACAATCCTGATTCCCGAGGGCCAACCGGGGCTTTCGACCGATCCAGCGAATCCCACCCGGTTCGCGGGCCTTTATGTGTCCGCGGCAACCTCGGCCACACTTCAGATCCAGGCGCTCCAGAGTGATACGGGCACCCAGGTGGCCAATGCTGAAATTCGCGTGGATGGACTGATTGCGGGCTATGGAGAAGCGGTTGATACCCCCGTCTCTGTCGGAAGCCACACTGTTACGTTTGGAGATGTTGCCGGGCTAGTTACCCCTCTGGCTATTCCCACCACGATTGCGGCGGGTGAAACCCAGAGCCTCGTGGGAATTTATATCCCGGTTACCACCAATGGGTTCACCGCGGTGACGATCCGAACCGTGGATGACGCCACTCCAGCCAACGCGCTCGGCGCCCCGATCCAGTTCAGCATCGATGGCGGTACGACTTTTTACTTCGTGGGCCTCGGCGTTGCCACACTGAATGTGGACAATACGGTGACGACCAATCAAATTCAGTATCGCACGGCGTACACTGACCCTCTCACGGCGCTGAATTACACACTCACGACTCCGGCCAGCGGAATTGAAGCCATTCGGGCTCCGTACGCCGCCGAGTACCGCGGAATTTACCATCGCGTGGTGACGACTTCTGTGAATCTTTCCACCGCGGACGATGCCAATGATTATCTGACCGGTGTCCCCAATGCCCCGATTCTGGTGAACGGGACGGTGGTGGGCACGGCGCGCGTTCCGGCTTACTCATTTACGGCCGGCA
>Ga0209515_10009291_pt1 | contig 11221 bp, 13 predicted proteins | sample Subgroupgradi54m_FD_187454 | JGI IMG/M metagenome (GOLD analysis project Ga0209515, IMG submission 187454) | Subsurface groundwater microbial communities from S. Glens Falls, New York, USA - GMW60B uncontaminated upgradient, 5.4 m (SPAdes)... ...
GACACAGCCCGCTCAGAGGAAATTCATTGAAACTCATTGGCAAATCGTCCGCTGCAATCCCGCGCACCGTCTGGACACTCGGCTTTGTCAGCCTGTTCATGGATATGTCCTCGGAACTGGTGCACAGTCTCTTGCCGGTACTGCTGGTGACCACGCTGGGTGCCAGCGCGTTGACCGTGGGCATCATCGAAGGCGTTGCCGAGATGACCGTGCTGATCACCAAGATGTTTTCCGGCGCGATCAGTGATTTTATCGGGCGGCGCAAAGGGCTGGTGCTGCTTGGCTATGGCATGGCCGCGTTGACCAAGCCGCTGTTCCCGCTGGCCAATTCGGTGGCGACGGTGTTCACTGCACGCCTGCTGGATCGAATCGGCAAAGGCATCCGTGGCGCGCCGCGCGATGCGCTGATGGCCGATATTTCGCCGCCGGAAATTCGCGGCGCCTGCTTCGGCTTGCGTCAGGCGATGGATACCGTGGGCGCTGTGCTGGGCCCGCTGCTCGCGATTGTGCTGATGATTCTCTTCAGTAACGATATCAAGCAGGTTTTGTGGGCGGCGGTGGTGCCTGCTTTTATTGCCGTGCTGTTGATCGTGATTGGCATTGATGAACCCAGCGCAACGGCATCCCGCTCCTTCCGGTCACCGTTGCAATGGACAGTGCTGAAAAGTTTCCCGCGCAAATATTGGTGGGTCGTGATTGTCGGCATGATGTTTTCACTGGCCCGATTTAGCGAGGCCTTCCTGATCCTGCGGGCACAACAGGTCGGCCTGGCGCTCAGCTGGATTCCTCTCGTGTTGGTGGTGATGAGTGTGACGTATGCGATGTCCGCCTATCCGGCGGGGGCATTGTCCGATCGCGTGAATCGTTCAACCGTCTTGATGGCGGGTCTGTTGATTCTGATTATTGCCGATCTGACGCTGGCGCAAGCCGGTTCAGTGGCGGCGGTATTGCTCGGCGTAGCGTTGTGGGGACTGCATATGGGGCTGACGCAGGGCATCCTCGCCACCCTGATTGCCGATACCACACCGCCTGCGCTGAAGGGCACGGCGTTCGGCCTGTTCAGTCTGGCAAGCGGGGTGTGCATGCTGTTGGCCAGTGTCGTTGCTGGTTGGTTGTGGGATCATCATGGCGCGCAATTTACTTTCTATGCGGGCGCGGCATTCTCGATCGCTGCGATGGTTCTGCTAATGGTGCAGAAACAATGAAATGCGGCTGGCACCGATTTCTGTGCGGGAAATTTAATGAGCCGCATGAGGTGCTTGCCGCTGTGCGCAGTTACATGCCGTTCTATAACCACGCTAGAATTCATTCATCCTTAAACTACGTACCGCCAGCAACGTATGAGAAACTGCTGGCTTAACAACCCGGTCTCAATTAAATCGGGGGAAGCTTCTACAAGCTACGCTTGTGGGAAATCGGTGCCAAAGTGAGCATTGTTTTTTGGAATGCTGGAAGCTGCCTAAAAAATGCGGCTTTGGCACCGATTTTCCGGTTGTCTGGTTTGAAAAAATTCCGCCCCACGCTGAACCGAGTGTTCAGAATCGGGTTTTTTCTACGGCGTCGTTAGGCGTCAACGTACACGGAGGGTTGCAAGATGGAGGTGACAACCGGGTTCTGGGGCCAACTGTTCAGCCCAGGTGGAACGACATTCGTCCTGATAATTGGGATGGCCCTTGCCGTAGGCGTAGCAACTCTCCGCGAGTCGGCCAAGAAGAGTGCGCAAGAGGAGAAGGAGCGCGAGGCCGCAAGATACAAGGACCTCAAAAGCGAAATTGAAAGACCAGATGACCTAATGGTTCAGAATTTCCGCGTTCTGAATTCATTCTATTCCGAAAGTCTCACCCAGTACCGGCGAAGTGCGCAGGCAACTCTATTCGTTTCGTTCCTCGGCTTCATCACTATCGTCCTAGGCGCCGCCATGGGCCTCTTTTGGAATCAACACCTGCTCGGAGCGTTGAGCGGTATCGCCGGCGTTCTAGGTGAAGCTGCCGCCGTACTATTCTTCAAGCAGCTAACAGTGTTCCAAGCACAGATGCAAGACTCAAAGGACAAGCTAGTTGCCACTCAGTACCTAATGAGTTCAATTGCAATATCCAGGGAACTGCTTGATTCAAACCAGCGGCCTGCCGAGGTACAAAAGATCAATGACCATCTACGAACGCTCATGCTTCAACTACACAATCGTCCGAAGGCTGGGGGCACTACGCAATGACGCCTAACCCGCGGCTCAACCGGACAGCAGAAATCGGTGCCCAGAAATCGGTGCCGCATTTCTTTGAATGGGCGCGACTTCTGTGCCGACTCATCCGATATAGCTCATAACTTGACACGTTTGAGACGCAACGCGTTGGTGACCACCGACACCGAACTGAGCGCCATCGCAGCACCGGCGAAGACTGGCGACAGCAACAGGCCGAATGCCGGGTAGAGCACACCGGCGGCAATCGGGATGCCGAGCGCGTTGTAGCCGAATGCGAACGCGAGATTCTGGCGGATGTTGCGCATGGTGGCGCGCGACAGCACGGCGGCACGCGCAATGCCGCGCAGGTCGCCTTTTACCAGCGTGACGCCGGCGCTTTCCATCGCCACGTCGGTGCCGGTGCCCATCGCGATGCCGACATCGGCCTGCGCTAACGCGGGTGCATCGTTGATGCCGTCACCTGCCATCGCGACCTTGCGCCCTTCGGCTTGCAAACGTTTTACATGGCCCGCCTTGTCCTCCGGCAACACTTCGGCCAGCACTTCGTCGATGCCGAGTTGGCGCGCAACGGCTGCAGCGGTGCTGTGGGAATCGCCAGTCAGCATCACGATACGCATGCCGGTTTGTTTGAGTGTGGCGATTGCTTCCGGCGTGCCTTCCTTGATCGGGTCGGCCACCGCAGCGATACCGGCGGCAATGCCGTTCACGGCGAAGAACACCACCGTTTTTGCGTCAGTGCGCCAGGTCTCCGCGCGCGTTTCCCACGCCTTCGTATCGACGCCGCGTTGGGTGAGAAAGTTGCGACTACCCACCAGCACCGACTTGCCGCCGATATCGGCTTGCACGCCGAGGCCATTGACCGCTTCGAATGCGCCCGCCGGCTGTGGCGTCAGGCCGCGCGCTTTTGCGCCCTCGACAATCGCCAGCCCGATCGGATGTTCAGAAAGTTGTTCCACGCCGGCGACCAGCGCAAGCGCTTCATTTTCTGGAATGCCATCAGCAATAAAATCCGTCAGCGCGGGATGTCCGAGTGTCAGCGTGCCGGTCTTGTCGATCACCAGCATGTCGATGTCACGCATGCGCTCGATGGCTTCGGCATTGCGAAACAGAATGCCCACGCCTGCGCCTTGTCCCATCGCCACCGTCATCGAGATCGGCGTGGCGAGACCGACAGCGCAAGGACAGGCGATGATCAGCACGGCAATTGCGTTGAGAAACGCGTAGCCGAATTGCGGCGCGGGGCCGAAGAACCACCACGCCAGCGCCGTCACGATGGCGATCATCACGACGATCTGGACGAAGTACGCCGCGATGATATCGGCCAGCCGCTGGATCGGCGCGCGCGTGCGTTGCGCCTCTCCCACCATGTGAACGATGCGTGCCAGCAGCGTGTCTGCACCGACGCGTTCGGCACGCATGACCAATGAGCCATTTCCGTTGACGGTTGCACCGGTAACCTTGCTGCCGGCAGTCTTGGCCACCGGCACCGGCTCGCCGGTGATCATCGATTCGTCCACTCTGCTGCTGCCTTCGAGCACAGTGCCGTCCACCGGCACTTTATCGCCCGGCTTCACGCGCAGTCGGTTGCCAACAACGACGGTCTCCAGCGCCACTTGTTCTTCGCTACCGTCGTCGCGCACACGCCAGGCGAGATTGGGCGCGAGTTCCAGCAATTGCTGGATCGCCTTGCTCGTCTGCCCCATCGCGCGCAACTGCAGTACGTCGCCAAGGATCACCAGCGTCACGATCACGGCGGCGGCTTCGAAATACGTACCTACCGCGCCGTCATGCTCGCGAAACTCCTGCGGGAACAGGCCGGGTAATAGCACTGCGGCGAGGCTGAACAGGTAGGCCAGACCCACTCCCAGCCCGATCAGCGTGTACATGTTGAGCGTGCGGTGTACCAGCGACGACCAGAATTTGTGCAGGATCGGCCAGCCGACCCACAGCACCACCGGCGTGCCCAGCACAAACTCGACCCAGCCGCGTGGCCGTGGCTGCAGGCCGAACAGCTCGTGGATGCCGACCATCGGCGACATCGCCAGCACCACCAGTGGAATTGAAAGCACGACGCCGACCCACAGCCGACGCGTGAGATCGCGCAACTCGGAATCATCGGCCTCACCTGTGCCCGCGATCGGCACCAGCGCCATGCCGCATTTGGGACAACTGCCCGGCGCATCACGCACGATTTCCGGGTGCATCGGACAGGTATAGCTCGCCCCTGCCGGCACTGCGCCGGTGACGGCAGAGGCGTGCGCCGCTTGCGCATGAGAATGGGCGTGTGCGTGGGAGTGGCAACAACCGTGTTCCGGTGGCTTGGCGTCGCTTGCAGCCGGGGTGCCATCGGGCGCGGGCAGGTAGGCGGACGGATTGGCCTCGAATTTCTTCAGGCAACCCGCAGAGCAGAAATAATAATTTCGATTCTTGAATACGCTGCTGCCCGCCGCAGTGCCTTCATCGACCTGCATGCCGCATACCGGATCAGTGGCCATTGCCTTGCCTCGATTTCTTGATGGATTCACCCGCCACTTTACAGCCTCCCCGGCGGCTCATCTCATAGTGCACGCCATAACTCACCAACCCAACTAACCAGGCAAGCACAGGTAGCAGAAGCAGCCATTTGAAATCCGAGTCGAGCACGAAGTTGGTCCAACTCATTGTCGTGACCGTGAGCAGCCCCGCACAGCCAAGTGCGAGACCGGTTCCCTGCAGGCATTGCGGCACAGCACGCATGCTGACGAAGATCGTCAAGACGCCAGAGCCCGCTATAAATCCGCCCATCACGGCAAACACCTTACGCAGCCACGACGCCAGATGAGGCAAGAGCGCCTCAACGTGTACCGCGCTCGCCCCGAGATAGCGCAAGTCCTCCGGCAGCAGCGGCGGACGTGCGAACATGAAATAGCCGCCCAGGCCAATCAGCCAGAGTCCGCAGACGACAAAGATCCATTTCGAGCAGCGGAGCAAGCTATTTTGTGTCCTCATGCCCCACAAGCCTGATCACATTTTTTTGAAATCAGATTGTGCAGCCAGGCAAAGTACGCGCCGATGGCGAAACCCCAGACCGCCATGACAATCAGGGAATAAAAGAAAGATGACCAGGCATAGGGTTCCGTCGTCTGCAGCTTGTGAAAATCCAGCCCGTGAAACAGGGCATTCATGAAGCCCATGAACGGGTCGGGCCAGATCACCCAGATCAGCGTGCACAGTGAATAAAAAATGGCCACGGTGAATGACAGCGTGATGCCAGTGGATAGCGGTTTCATGGTGAATTCCCTTCTTTAAAGTGAATCGATCGAAACGACGGAATGAAGGCAGGTGTGCGCTGTCGATAGTGTTCATAGGTGTCGCCGAATTCGGTGGCGGCATCGCGCTCCTCGGCTTTTGCAAGTCGGAGGTACACCCACACTAGCACCGGAAACATGGCCAGCGTGATCAGCGTCGGCCACTGCAACAGGAAACCGAACATGATCACAATGAATGCGACGTACTGCGGATGCCGCATGCGTGCATACAGCCCGTGGGTGGCGAGCTGATGTCGTCGTTGTGCGCTATACAGCACGCCCCAGGCCGACGACAGCATGATGAAACCGGCAAAAATGAGGACATTGCTCAATAGGTGAAACGGCCCGAAATGCGGATTGACTTTCCAGCCGAGCATGGTCTCCAGCAAGTGTCCGGCATCGTGCGAGAGAAAGTCGATGCCGGGAAAGTGGCTCGACAGCCACGGCAAAAAAAGATAAATGGTGAGCGGGAAACCATACATCTCGGTAAACAGCGCAACGATAAAGGCAGAGAACGCGCCCAAGGAGCGCCAGTCGCGCGCGTTTTTCGGTTTGGTAAAGCTGAAGGCGAAGATGATGAACACCAGCGAATTGATGATGACCAGCGACCACAGTCCGTAGGCACTGGGCGCGGTGGATTCCATTATTTTTCCTCCTTCTGATTCGTCTTATCCGGACGGGGCGCGTGTTCGTGATGCTGTCCATGGTGGTGTCCGTGTCCGCCATGCATGAACAGATGCATCAGCGGGCATGCCGCCAACAGCAAGAAAGGCATGAAGCTGATCACATGCGCACGGTGCTCGGTCAACAAGAAATAGCCGATGACGAGCAAGAAACCGACCAATACAATTTTCGAGCGAGAAAAAACTTTTCGTTCGATGGGATCGTCATGCGGGTGTGATGTGGAGTCCATGAACAACCCCTGGTTTCTGTTGAGAGCTTATTTGCAGCTTACTTACCGGCTTCCTGCATGGCCTTTTGATGTTCCATCATCTGATCCATCATCATTTGCATCATGCCCATCCGGCCGTGCTCCTGGTCTCCTTGCATGGGCATTTCTGCATTGCCCTTCCTGCGGCTTTCCATCATTCCGTTTTGCATCATGCGCATGTTTTCCTGCATCGCTTGCATATGCTCTTCCAGCAGTTTTGCGCGCGCTTTCGGATCGCTGGTGGCGTGCAGTTGCTGCATCTGCGCCTGCATCTTTTTCATGTTATCCATCATGGCAGGGGTGGCCTTGTCAGCAGGTGCGGCCTTGGGCGCAACGGGTGCAGTTTTATTGGTGCCGCTTGTAGCCGGTTTGGTGGCCGGGGCTTTGTCTGGATGATGCGCATCGTCGGCCCACGCGGCGCCGATGGCAAACATCAGGCTGACAGGTAAATGCAGGAATAGTTTTTTCATGTTGATGACTCCTCAAGAAAACAAAAAGAATCCAGCGATCATCAGGCCGCTGAAAAAAACAGAAACAACGATGACAATGGTCAGCGTGTTGTGCCCGGTGCGGCCCAGGCCGGGGCGCGCAAAATAACCCAGCATGAAGCCGATCACGAGAAACAGCAGCAGCACAATCAGCCCGTGGCTGATCCAGTGATGCCCCGTGGCAGCTTTCATGAAGCCCATGAGAGGCTCGCTGCGTTCCTTCAATACCACCAGCAAGGAACTCAGGAGGCTGACAATCGCCAGCGACCAGCCGAATGCGAAGGTGTTTTTATCGACCGTGTTCATGTTCATGTTGATTTCCCCAGGAGACCCATTTTCACGCCGAGGCCAACGATGGCTCCGGATCCTTCCATCGCCAGACCCAGCAGCACGACGAGTGCAGCGAGCGTGAGCAAGAGAGTGCGCGCGCTGCGGTCTGCGATCCATTGCTTGCCCGCCACGGCAATCGGTAGATAGGTGGCGATCAGCAATAAGACGAAGAACAGGTGCTCCTTGGTTTCCATCACGAAGCTGTGCGCAAACGGCCAGGGCCCGGCCTTGATGATGGCCTTGTCAGGCGCGTAGAACTGCACATACCAGTAACCGCCGATGATGTAGCTCAGCCAGATCAATATCGCCACCGTCATGCTGGAGAATTTGATGCGCTGCTGATTTTGCAAATTGACGCCATCGGTATTCACCACTTCAACAAACAGCCACACGGCCGCAAGCATCGCCAGCACGCCGAAGGTCGGATGCAGCATCAGAATGATTTCCTTGTTCATGGCAGTGCCTTATGGTGGAGTTGTGGGTGGAGTTGTGGGTGGGGGTTTGCGCCTGAACGGGAAAGACAGAACCCCGCCGCCAGGCCAAACAGCAGCTTGGAAAATAATGTCACCGGGTAAGGCATCAGCTGGACGAAAGCCGGATTCAGGTGCGGCAACAGGAGCAGGAAGTTAACCGCCCAGACCAGTATCAGTGCGGACACCGAGATCAGCACTGTGCGCTGTGGTGAGGGCTTTCTTGTCCACGGCAATCCAATCGCCAGGCTCAGCAACATGACCAGCAAGACCGAGAGCGCCAAGTGAATCGCAATCCCCAGCGCGGGTGCGAAGCTTGCGTCTGTCAACGCGGGCAGTACGCTTGCCACAATCTGGCGCGATACCTGCGCAGCACCCAGTGGCGAAAAGTATGAATACAGAGCGATCCACACGACCTCGGCCAAACCACCCGCCAGACCGGCGAGCACGAGCGGTTGCAATGCTGGTTTGAAGGTGGCGGGATGTTCTGGTGACGTCATGTTCTTCTCCTTGTTGGATGCACGCAGCACTCGTAGCATTTGCAGGATATCGGCGCGTTCAATCGCGGTTATTGATCCAGATCAATATGATGCGATATCAGTTCTGCGTTTTTTTTGTGCGCCTTGGTTCGTGCTATTGAGATTTCCATAATTCACGACAGTCTCAACAACGAAGCTCGTCATTCCCGCGAACGCGGGAATCCATTGCGTCGGTTGGTTAACATGGATTCCCGCGTTCGCGGGAATGACGAACTCCGATTTGCATGCTGTCATCTTATGAAAATCTCAATAGGCACAGCAGCTCCCCTTGGATTGATGGCTGCTAGCGGCGTTGCTCATATCCACGCCATAGCCCGCTTCTTTCACAGCCGCTTTCAGTTGATCGGGCGAGGTCTGTTGCTCGTCGTATTGCACCGTGGCCTCGCCTGCCGCGAGCGACACACTGACGTCGCCGACGCCGCGAATCGACTTCAGCGCGTGCGTTACGTTGCTGGTGCAGCCGCCGCACGACATGCCGGTGATTTTCAAGCGTTCGGTTTGCATGGTGATATTCCTTCGCGAGGGTCGCCAGGGCGCACCCCGACCATCGGTTCTCGGGCCAGAGTGGGCAATACGACAGCCAACGTCAGCGCACTGGCGTTCCGCCGCCGACATCTCCTCTAAATCTAGACCAGGCCTGTCTGCAATTTGTCAGCGAAAGGCTGGACGATGCTTAGGCGGTTTCTGAATGCGTGATAGGAATCAGCCTGGGAGGCTGCCAGAAACGCTGGAAAGGTCACGCAACGGTGTTATGCAACGTAGGGATCGGGCACCCTCAGCTGTTGCAAGATTGAAATTTCCAGTGCTTCCATTTCTGCCGCATCTTTTTTCTTGATATGGTCGAACCCTTGTGCGTGCAGCACGCCGTGGACGATCAGGTGGGCGTAGTGGTGCAGTAATTTCTTCTTTTGTTCTTTCGCTTCGCGCGCCACGACCGGTACGCAAATCACGATGTCAGCGACAGCGGTTGCATCGCCTGCTGCGTGGTAGGGGAAGGTCAGCACATTGGTGGCGTAGTCTTTGCCACGGAATGCGGCATTCAGTTTTTTGCCTTCGGCAGCGACGACGAAGCGCAGGGTCAGCTGCGCCGGCTGTTGCAGGGCGGCTTGTACCCAGCGGCGGAGGCGGCTGCGGTTCAGGCCGGCCGGAACGGTGGCAGCAAATTGCACGCTCAGGTTCAGTGCAGGTGGTGGCGCGGTTCCCTCACTCTGCCCTTTCCCGGGGGGGGAGAGTAAACGTTGTGCCGATTCAAGGGTTCGATTTCTTTTCTGCTTCATGTTTTTCATAGGCGTCAACAATGCGCGCGACCAAGGGGTGGCGGACGACGTCTTCGCTGGTGAATTCGGTGAAGGCGATGCCGCGCACGGGTTTGAGAATCTGACGTGCTTCGGCCAGGCCGCTTTTGCTGTGACGCGGAAGGTCGATTTGTGTGGCGTCGCCGGTGACGACGGCCTTGCTGCCGAAGCCGATGCGTGTGAGGAACATTTTCATTTGTTCCGGCGTGGTGTTTTGCGCTTCATCGAGGATGACGAAGGCGTGATTCAGCGTGCGGCCGCGCATGTAGGCGAGCGGGGCGATTTCGATCGCTTGCCGTTCAAACAGTTTGTTGGTTTTGTCGAAACCGAGCAGATCGTAGAGCGCGTCGTAGAGTGGGCGCAGATAGGGATCGACTTTTTGCGCCAGATCGCCGGGCAAAAAACCGAGACGTTCGCCGGCTTCCACGGCCGGGCGGGTGAGCACGATGCGTTTGACGCTGTCGCGCTCCAGCGCATCCACCGCGCAGGCGACGGCGAGATAGGTTTTGCCGGTACCGGCCGGGCCGATGCCGAAGGTGATGTCGTGACGCAGGATGTGTTGCAGGTATTCGCGCTGGCGCGGCGTGCGGCCGCGCAGATCGTTGCGGCGCGTGTGCAGCACGGGTTCATCGTCGCTGCGTGCGGGCAGGTCCGGCAGCGGTGCCGCAGTGGGCGGCGGGCGGCTGCGATCAATCAGTGCCAGTTGCACGTCTTCCAGTGAGAGGGATTTTTCTGCCTGCCCCGAGAGTTGCTGCAACAAGGCAATCGCACGTTCGCTGGCGGCACGCGGGCCACTGCACTGAAATGTGTTGCCGCGCCGGATCAGGTTGATGTCGAGCGCGCTTTCGATCTGTTGCAGGTTTTCATCGAGCGGGCCGCATAGATTGGCGAGCGCAACGTTGGAGGCGTTGGGCCATTGCCATTCGATGGCTTTAGTGTGCGTTCTTGAACGTGTGGCCATGTGCGCCTAGTCGTTGGCGAGAACAATGTCACCGCGCAAGGTATGCGCCATGGCTTCGGTGATATGCACTTTGACCAGTTGCCCAATCAGGCGCGGCTGGCCGATGAAATTGACGACGCGGTTGTTTTCGGTGCGGCCGCAGATTTCATTGCGGTCACGTTTCGATACGCCGTCCACCAACACGGTTTGCACGCTGCCGAGCATGCTCTGGCTGATCGTGGCTTCCTGTTGGTCGATTTGTTTTTGCAGGCGTTGCAGGCGTGCCAGTTTGACCGCCTGCGGCGTGTCGTCGGCGAGATCGGCGGCGGGGGTGCCAGGACGTTTGCTATAGACGAAACTGTACGAAGTGTCGAAATTCACCTCGCGCGCCAGTTGCAGGGTTTTCTCGAAATCCTCTTCGGTCTCGCCGGGAAAGCCGACGATGATGTCGGACGACACGCAAATGTTCGGGCGCACCGCGCGCAAGCGGCGCAGGATGGATTTGTATTCCAGCACCGTGTAGCCACGCTTCATGGCGGCGAGGACGCGATCCGAGCCAGCCTGGACCGGCAGATAGACGTGATCCACCAGTTTTGGAATGCGTGCATAGGCATCAATCAGGCGCTGCGAAAATTCTTTTGGGTGCGAAGTGGTATAGCGGATGCGTTCGATGCCGGGAATCTCGGCGACGTATTCCAGCAGCAGAGCGAAATCGGCACTCTCGCCATCGCTCATTTTTCC
>Ga0209515_10009294_pt1 | contig 11218 bp, 10 predicted proteins | sample Subgroupgradi54m_FD_187454 | JGI IMG/M metagenome (GOLD analysis project Ga0209515, IMG submission 187454) | Subsurface groundwater microbial communities from S. Glens Falls, New York, USA - GMW60B uncontaminated upgradient, 5.4 m (SPAdes)... ...
CTTCTGACTGAGCCAATCCTATTCTCTTTAACCCAAAATCTACTCCCAAATATTTCATATTCCATATAAGATACCATAAGCTAAGACTCTGTGCGATGCTAGAAATGCTATAATTCGACAATGTCTGGCATTGAATTAATTCAAAGATTTACTGAAAAAAGGCAAACTGGAGAATTAAGAAATCCTGGAGTTGTGGTAATGGAATTCGGCGGAGGAAACTGTAATAAAGCAGGAGAACCTTCCTGCAGGGATTTTTGTGGAGTTCCGAATGGTAAGTTCTATGACCCAAAACTGGATCCTTCTTTAGATTTGTTGATAACTCAATTTAGGGATGTTGCCAAGCTAAAACCAGCCATTGTTAGTCTAGTTCCAAATGGTGAGGCTGTAATTACAACTCAAAAATCAAATACTAATTGGTGTGAAATTTTTAAACAGCATCTAAACGGAAATCTGACTAAAGATCAAATTTCTACTTTAACCTCATATTACAAAGAAAACTATAAATCAGATTCAATTCCCCAGGATGAGAAAATGACCCCTGCAGAAAAAATGGCAGTTAATATTGCTCTGGGGAAAAATCAGGGCTTAAATCTCTCCTTAACTACCAACGGCAGTTTTTTAAACAAAGAACTTCTGAAATTATATAGGGAAACGGGGTTGGATTATATGAATATTTCATACCATCCTAATAGCCCTTATGACCCTGAAATATATAATCCTACTTTAGAGGATTTAATAGCTAAGGCTAATAACGCAATCGAAGTAGGCATTGTCCCAACTATTACACATGTTTTAACCAGACAAAATGCCGACACTTTTATTGCTTTAGCAGACTATATAACAGAGCAAGATATATTCTTTGCAGTAGGGATAGCGAATGCCAGAGGTGGTGAGTTTTCAACAAATAACGCCTCAATTGAACCAACAGAGAACCAAGTTAAAATGGTTTTTAGAAGACTTTTAGCCAGAAGGTTATTTGCAGATCGACATATTAGAACCACTATTCCCTACCTGCTTTTAGCTCCTTTTGTTAGACAATGGGTGTGTGATAACTCAACAGATTTCATGCACCTTAGTATAGAATCAGCTAATGGAAAATTGCAGCCAAAATTAAATGTTTGCTCAGAAGTTAGGACAGAGCAACCAATTGCCTTAGAAAATTTTCTTAATAAAAATGGCTTAGACACTGAGACCTATTTAAAGTGGCGAGCTGAGGCTATGAAAGATTCCGAGCATGGCTGTAAAACCTGCACTCACCAGTGTTATTTTGAATCAGAAACCAGAGGAACTTTGGATAATGGCATGGGAATTGATGAATGGGATTGGTATACAACTGCCGGTAAAGGAGCGAGACAAAGATATACCTCCCGCCATCCGCTAAGACCTACAGTTTCCAGCCGAGCAGATTTTCAAAAACCCTACTTGTGGGAATCCTTATTACAGGGAGCAACCAGAATAGTAGCCAGCTTAAAGGATAATCTATACTGGCAGGAGACTTTTAAAAGGTCCGGCGTTGATTATGAGCTTTTTTTAAGAGAATGTGTAAGTGATGCCACAAATCCGCAAGTTATTAATGAACTAGTGGAAGAAGAACAAAAAGATGAGCAAATTAAAATCTGGAATGATGAAACGGCCTCAGCTATAAAAAGAAGCCCGACTTTTTCTACTGTTAAACAATGGCATGATGCAAATTATCTGCAGAGTAAACTTTTTAGAGCAGTTTACTTACCTTTTCAAAAGAGCGGTCAGGAAGCGGGAATTGCTATCCCAACTGTTCATTTTAGAGGAATTTTAAAACATGAATCCTTCGAAGATTTTCAAAAAAGCATAGAAGATATTATTGCAGGAAAAAGGAAAGAAAATATTTTAGATGAAATTAAAGAAAACGTAGGAACAATGTATCAAATAATTAAGAACTTCTTCAATCCAAGCTATACTTTTAGCTAAAGCATCTTTCCCAAAACCACAAGTCTTTTAAAGTTTAAGCCCGGGGGGACACAGGTCATAAGAGATATATATCTTCCCTGTTCCTCAGGAGGATTTATAACTGAAACATCATTTGGGTTTACCACTTTAAATCCCACCACCTCATAGACATAGTTTACTCCTCCAGCGTTGATCATAATTTGATCTCCTTTTTTTAAATCAGCCAGTTTTCCAAAAACAGCTTTTCTAAGTTCAAAAAACTGGCTTAAAGCAGAATGACCGGAGATAAAAAGATTTCCCTTTTCCCCTGGCAAAGCAGATCCAGGAAGCTGGGCCAAAGTTTTGGATAAATCATTACTATCTACTAATACTTTTTCCCCTTCTATATTAATCTTCGGGACAGTGATACTAAACTGGCTATAATTTGGTTTTGTTAATCTTGTTAGGGTAGAGACAAAACTGGGAAAATTATCTTCTGTTTTTATAGATACTCCTAAAACTGCTGAGTTATTTTCAGGTTGTGGAGAAATTAAACTGCTATCAAATTTCTGGCCTATATTCCATATTTCAAATGCAATAATCGGCATGAAAATTTGAACTATCAAAAACATTCCTAGTGATAAAAAAGTTAAAGAAACAAATTTCATTTAAGTCCTACCTCAATGCTAATGTGATTTGTCAAAATTGGAATTCTTCTCAGCGGGCCAGGCAGGCTGGGACTAATTTTAATATCAGATCCCAAAACATTATCCATAGATTTAATCTGATTCTCTGCTCCTGAGACTGACTTTCCTCTAATTTCCGCTTTTACTTTTTCTGTATCAATTTTAGGAAGCAATTTGGCTTTAAATTTAGCCAGGAAAATTACTTTTCCACTCTTATCAACAGATGAAACATCTGCCTGAGTTTCAGTATTAGACAAATCAAGCATAAATCCATCTGGAACCTGAGTTGTAACAAGTTTTGAAACAATAGACCTTAAATCGCCGTCATCAAAAGCAGTGCCTTTATACTGGGCTGTTAAATTTAATGAAAATTCAGAAGCCTGGTCTCCGATATTTTTATTATAGCTTTTGGAAATAATCGCCTCGGTTAAAGCCTCCTGAATAATTTTTTTATTTTGCAGTTTTGCCTGCAGCTGCTGCTGAGCCTGAAGCCTTAAATCAGAGGAAAGTTTGGCAAGCAGCCTTTTTTGATCATCAGATGATACAACTGTAACCTGCTTACTCGTACCTCCGGAAAAATTACCTTTAGCTTTAGCAACAAACTGAGATGCGGAATAATTTCCAACAGTCAGAATAGTCTCACTAGCTATATTGCCATCAGCGCCTATATTAACTGCAGTTACAGAAACATTATGTATTATACCTTTGGAATCAGAATCCACTAATGTTGCTGAAACTGAAGCTGTTTTGTCTAATTTAAATTTTATCCCACTGGATGTAGTTAAGATCGTACCTGCAGAAAAACTTTGGCCTAAAGCTGTATTATTGATAATATCTACTATACCTTTGGCGTTGTCTCCAACTTCTTTCTGACCTGTGGCGCTGTCTTTACTGGAGCCTGAAACCTGAGTCTGAACAATTTGTCCGGGAATAATTTTGGCATTTTCATCAACAGTTTTTTGATTTGGATCAGCAATAACCTGAGCATCTTTTTCCAGGATTTTTGGTTCTACAAAAATCTTTACATCTGCTTTTGGAATAAAAATATAAAGAGCAAGAATTATTAAAATTACCACAGCTCCTATTAAGAGAACCGGTGATTTTAAGAGTCTTTTTGGAATATATTTTCTGAAATTAAAATTAATTTTTAGCTCATCTACTAAAGGAAAAGCTGCTGATGCTTCTGCCGGCTGCATTATTTCTTTTTCAAAATCCTCTGTTTCTAAAGCTGTTTCCTCCATACCCTCCAGCTCATTCATTTCCTCACTTACAGCCTCCTTTCTTTCTATTTCCTTACCAACATCTCCCACCACAAATCCAAAATTATCCCCTTCCAGTTTTTCTTCCTCGATTTTTTCTTCAGTTTCTTCAGGAATAATTCCGACGGGTGTCTTTTCAGTTTTTTTAACCGGTCCGTCAGTATAGGAGACATCCTCTTTTATTTCGCTGGCTCCTGCCAGACAAATACTTTTTATTTCCAAATTTTCTCCTAATATATCTATTTTAGGAAAATGTAAAAATGAAAGTTTACTCATCCAGGGATAAGATAAAAGTTGAGCTTTTAATTTTTCTAAATTAGAAGAAGAGTCGTAAATTAAAATCTTTGAAGGAAGGGTTTCAACTGTGGTAAAGGTCAGTAGAGTTTTTTCCAGATCAGCACCTGATGTTTCCCCTCTTGAGACAATTTTTACTCCGTCTAGCTTACCAGCTCTAACAACAGTTGTAGTTAAATGTCCTTTTTCAAATCCTGCCATAATTGCTGTTGGTGGAACTCCTTCTTCTTTTTCCAGAAAGTGAACCAGGGCATTTGCAGTTGCCACATATGCCATTGGGGTTAACTGAAGTTCTTTAACAACTCCACGCAGAATTTTCAAATATTCATCTTTTAAATTATCATCAATCAGCCAGGAAGAAGGTACTCCAAAAAGGATTTTCCCAACTTCAACTTCTCTTTCTCCTAAAACTCTATCCAAGAGTTTATCTGCAATATCAGTAATTTCGGATAGAGAAGAAAAAGGGTGAGAGGTAGTATCCAAAATCTGAAGATTTTTGCCTTCAATAGTCCAAAGAGCAACAGTTATTTCATCACTTCCAATATTTAAAGCAAAGTAATACTCTAACTCCACCTCCTTTTTAGAAAAAGGTAAGCGGGCAGAGAGTTTATCAATTAAACTCATGAGATTAATCCTATCTTAACACACTAAACAGCATACTGTCATGCAATCTGTGCGCGGATTCTTCTGATACCAGAGGATATAGCCTCTTCTTTAGTAATTTTAATTTTACCTATACTACCTGTTGCTTCAACATGCGGCCCACCACAAAATTCCAGGGAATAATATCCAGCTCTGTCTCTTTGATCTTTCGCATTTTTGTCCAGAGAAAACCCAGGTCCTACTCCATAAATACTTACTTTGTCTGCATATTTTTCATTAAAAAGCCCAATGGCATTCATCTGTTTTGCCTCATCAAGTGAAACTATTTTATGGTCTACTGACAAATCCTCCTCGATTCTTTTATTGATAATATCTTCTACTTGCTTTACTTCTTCATCTGTCATTTTCCAATCAAATGAAAAATCAAATCTTAGTCTTTCTGAGGTAATATTAGATCCTTTTTGAAAAACTTCAGGACCAAGGACATCCCGCAAAGCCTGGTGCAAAAGATGAGTAGCAGTATGATATTTAGTAACTACTTCTGAGTGATCAGCAAGTCCCCCTTTAAACATCCCAGCAGATGCAGTTCTGGAACGTTCTCTGTGTTTTTCAAATTCTGCCCTAAATTGTTCCCTATCAATTTCCTGACCTTTTTCCCTGAAAAGTTCTTCAGTCACCTCATATGGAAATCCAAAAGTCTGGTATAAATCAAAAGCGACTTTTCCATCAATTTCTTTAATTTTTTCAATCTCTTTTAATCCTTTCTCAAGAGTTTTTTCAAATTTTTGTATCTCTTCATCAATTACTTTTCTTATCTTTTCTTCATCGTCTTCTTCAAAATACTGCGTATCTTTATACGTTTCTATTACTGGAACAACCAACTCTGACATGCGGCGCATAGCTCCATCTTTTTCTTTATCCAGAAAATTAATTTTTACAGCAGCTCTCCTGAGTAACCTTCTTAAGACATATCCTTGAAGTTTATTGGAAGGAATAACCCCATTTTTGATCAGAAATGTAGCAGCTTTTATATGATCAGCAATAACTCTAAAATTCTCATTAGATCTGGTAACTCCATATAAATTAGTTGCTCCCACTAAACCTTCTACATAACCGATAATACTTAAAAATAAATCTGTTTCAAAAATATCAGGTTTGTTATTTGTTGCAGCAGTTAATCTTTCAAGACCTCCGCCAAAATCTACATTTTTTTGAGATAGTTCTTTTAATTTTCCATCTTTTTTTTGATACTGGATAAAAACAGAATTTCCAATTTCCATAAATCTCCCACACTGACAATTTGGGTCACACTTTTCTCCAAACTTTTTGTCATGTTCAACTTGAGTAAACTCATAAAAAACCTCGGAATCCGGACCACCAATTTCTCCTTCCGGCATTTTATCCGGAGTACCAGAACGGGACCACCAATTTTTATCTACTCCGTAAAAAAATATGTGGTCATCAGAAAATCCTAAAGATTTCCAAATTTCATAAGACTCATTATCTTTTGGAACTAACTCATCTCCTTCAAATAAAGAAACATATAATTTTTCTTTTGGCAGATTTAATTCTTTTGTTAAAAACTCCCAAAACCAGGGAATTTGCTCTTTTTTAAAATAATCCCCCAAAGACCAATTACCCAACATCTCAAAAAAAGTGGTGTGTCTATTGTCTCCAACTTCTTCAATATCCTCTGCTCTAAAGCTAGGTTGAGAATTAACTAGTCTTTTTCCTTCAGGATGAACTTGGCCTAAAAGATATGGAACTAAAGGCTGCATACCGGATGAGGTAAAAAGTGTAGAGGGATCATTTTCCGGAACTAAAGGAGCAGCAGGAATTTCTTTGTGTCCACGGTCTGTAAAAAATTTAATAAATTTATCTCTAATTGTTTTTGAATCCATGAAGCAAGTATAACGTACTAAAGAACTTTTTTGTAGAATCTTTTGGGTTTTGGGGATTGCTGTTTTTTAACAAGATCGCTTATTGCCTTAACTCCACTATCTATTGATGCAGTTACTGCCTTTGATACAGATCCAACCGGTTTTTCTATATCTTCTGCAATAGTTTCACCGGTTTTTAAAACATTATTTAACTTATCCAAAGCTTTTTTTAAATCTCTAAGTATAAAAAATACCTGAATTCCGGTTATAGCCAAAAATACAGACAAAAGTAATATTAAAAAAATTAAAGCTGCTTGTAATAAATCCATGGATTATAAATATACCATTATTGCTTTAAAAATACAGTTCTTTGCATTGTTGTTTCTTTTCCGGATTTTGAAATTGCTTTAATAGAAATATTATTTACCTGAGCAGATAATTTTATCTCCTGGGAAAACTTACCTGAAGAATCAACCGGAATTTCCTGATTATTAATTGTAACTTTATCCTCCGGATCAGTTCTTCCTTCAACTAAAACTGTCTGAGTTGTTACACTTTGCTGATCTTTGGGAGCGTTAACTTGTAAAAACGGTGCTCCTGTTAAAAATCTATATTCAAACCAAAGATATGCAAAGAAAATTAAAACTAAGCCAAGTACTACAGTCCCCAAAACTTTAGCCGGGGTTATTTTAAACTCCCTTTTATCTAAAGGGTTTGAAAAAGATTCCAAAACCCTCGGAGGGTTTAGCCCTTCTATAAATTCTCTTCTGTAAACTGCCAAAAGTTTCTCACTGTTAAGTCCTAAAAATTTCCCATAATTTTTAATAAAACCCTGAACAAAAGTTGGGGGAGGAAGTTTTGAATATTGTCCTGCCTCTAGTGCCTCAAGTAATTCTTTCCTGATTTTTGTACTCTTTTCAATTTCTTCCAGAGTATAAAATTTTGCCTCTCTACTTTCTTTTAAAACTTGTCCAACAGTTCTCATAGTTGATATTTTCCCTGTCTAATTATATTCCACTTCCCATCTTTTTGAAGTTCAATAAGAGTTGAGGGTTCAGATTTTATTACTCCTCTGTCAACGTAAAAATCTACAGAATTACCAAAATAATTTTTTGCTTCCTCAATAGTTTCTGCTGGTTTTTCTCCTTCTATATTTGCAGAAGGTGCAACTAATGGTCCGGTTTCTTTTAAAAGCTTGAGTAACTCCTGATCTTTTGGCATTCTAAAAGCAAGAGTTTTTGTCCCCCTATGTAAGTATTCCCATTTCCCATCTGCTACCTCTAAAACAACACTTAAAGGATTTGGCCAATTCTTTTCTAAAAATTTCCTTTGTTTCTCACTTAATTTAACACCAAATTTTTCTAGATTATCTATAGAGGAAACAAGTATTATAAATGGCTTATCTTCTGATCTTTTCCTTAGCTTATAAATCCTCTCCACCACATCTGGTTGTAAAGCAGATCCCACTATTCCGTAAATTGTATCTGTAGAGATTACAGCTATCCTACCATTTTTTAAAACTTCTATTAATTTTTCATCCATGGAGAAGATTTTAGCTCTTTGATTGCTTTCTTGCCAGAGGAAAATGAATTAAAAATAAAACAGTTCCTACTAAGCTAAAGGTGATGGCATTTTTCAAATCATCTATTTTTTGCTGTTTGCTTAAGGCATCTTCCTGTTTTAAACAAAGCAATTTTTGCTCTTCCAGATCTTTTGCAGAAGGTGTAGCTATGCCTGGAGCAGGATATGGCCCGCCAAATTTGTCTGGATAATTCTCACAACTTCCCTGAGGAAACTTAAGTGGATATTTATCATATTGAGTTATATTTATCCCAAAATTCACCGCATTAAAAATCCCAATTACAATTAAAGCCAAGGAGGCAGCTGAAATTATATAAAAATATATTGTGGCAATTGTTTTTCCGGACATAAATTAATTATACCAATTAAGCAGATAATCTTAATTATGGAATATTTTAAGCAACTCTTAAATAAGCTAAAATAGTAGGTTTCTCTGACATCTCAAGAGCCCATTCTTGTATTGTATTTTTGAATCCAGTTACCTCTTGGCTGCCCGGGTCAACATACTCTAAAAAAGTTGTTATTTGTTTATCAACGATATGACCAAATCTATAATGAGCTTCCTCGATTGCTTCCATTTGCATATTTTGCTCGGGTGAATTCATATCTAGAGGATCCCTCCATAAAAGATAAACGTTTAAAATAGGTTCACCCTTACTTGAATTTAGTAAGACTAAACCCATAGCTGAAACATCACTATTTCTTACCCTATCAAGAAACCTGGCCAGAGGAGCAATCTGTGGTATTTTTCCTAATCCTGATTCTTTCAGTTGACTAGCGATTTCACCAGCCTTGAGTCTGGATTCTCTTTTAGAAGATAACAATCCTTCTACCATAGTTATACTAGGGGTTATAATATCATAGAACTACAATATTTGCTTAAGAACTTTCTGATGAACCTGCTTGCGTGGCAAAATAGTCATCCGGATTTTTTACTAAAACATCCCTTGGTTTACTTCCCTCACCAACTCCAATAACTCCTGCTTCTTCCAGCTCATCAATAATTCTGGCAGCCCTGGCATATCCAACTTTTAATCTTCTTTGAAGTAGTGATGCTGAAGCCCTGTCATATTGGCAGACAGTTCTGACAGCCTCTTCAAATAACTCATCCCTATCTCCGGCATTACCTCTTCCGCCAAGTCTGCCTAAAGGCATCTCAGTTACCTCAGCTGTGTATTCCGGCGCAATTCCGGTTGACTTTAAGTATTTAATTAAATTATTAATCTCGCTATCTTGAACATAAACTCCCTGGATACGGATTGGTTTGCTTGCATCAGGAGGCAGAAACAACATATCTCCACGCCCCAGTAATTTTTCTGCTCCGGGCCCGTCTAAAATAACCCTTGAATCAATCATTGAAGAAACATTAAAAGCAATACGGCAGGGAATATTGGCCTTAATTAAGCCGGTGATAACATCAACAGATGGCCTTTGAGTTGCAACTACTAGATGTATTCCTGTGGCACGGGCCAGCTGAGCTATTCTGGTTATGGCATCCTCAATTTCAACAGGCGCAAACATCATTAAATCTGCTAGCTCATCAATAACTATAACAATATACGGCAAAGCCTGAAAGCCAGACATTTCATTGTAACCTGTGATATTTCTGACGCCGACTGATTGGAAAAGTTTATATCTTCTGTCCATTTCTGCCATAGACCACTTTAGCGCTGAGAGGATTTTTTCAGGTTCAGTTATAACAGGAGTCAGCAAATGAGGAAGACCATTGTAATTTGTAAGCTCTACTCTTTTTGGATCAATCAAAATTAACTTTAACTCTTGTGGTGAATTTCTAAAAAGAAGTGAAGTAATTATTGCATTTAACATAATAGATTTTCCAGAACCAGTTGTACCGGCAATTAAACAATGGGGCATCCTATCTAAATCAACCACCATTGGTCTGGAAGAGGTATCACGTCCCAGTGCTACAGCCAGTTTTGATTTATGTTTGTTCATTTCATCTGTCAAAATATGTTTTAAACCGACAATTTCCAAGGATCTATTTGGTACTTCAATTCCAACTAAAGATTTTCCGGGGATTGGTGCTTCAATTCTGACAGTACCTGTTGGAGTTGCTAGCGCCAAAGCAATATCGTGCTGCAGATTGGCAATTTTGGCAATTTTAGTTCCTGCAGAAATCTTTAGTGCATACTGGGTAACAGCAGGCCCTCCGTTTACCTCTGCCACTTCAGCTTGTATACCGAAAGAGTCCAGAGTTTTTTCAATAATATCTGCACTTTTTTTAATATCTCCTCGATCAGCTGGAGATCCGACTTTTTCAGAAAGCAAATTTGGTGTTGGATATTTCCAAACAGCAGACTTTCCTGCCATATTTTGTACTAAAGTATCTGCCAGAATAACTTCTTTATTTTTCTCCGGAGTTTTAATAGGAACAACTAATCTGTCATCTACACCTGAAACTCTAATCGGGATATTTTTTGCATCAAAAGTTCTTCTTCTGTTGAATAAAGGCTTAAGGAGATTACTGATTCCTTTAAATACAAAACCAAATATTCCCAGAATCTGACCTAAAGAGGTATTAAACAAAACAACGAGTCCAACTAAAAACACCAAAACCAAAAGTGCAAAAGAGCCAATTGGAGTAACAAAAGAAGAAAGCTGAATCCAGATAGTCAAACCTAAACTGCCGCTTTTTTCAGGTTTTAGAGCTCCGGTTATTCCCACCAGAGAAATTAAAACCAAAATAAATCCAAGCAATACATTAAGCTGGGCAAATCTGAATTTGGCTCTGGTTAATACCAACCCGCAAAGAGCAAAGAGAACCGGTGATAAAATTTTTGCCCAGCCTAAATTCTCTTGCAAAAAATCCCTCCAAAAAGATAAAGCTGAACTGTGAGTTCCTACAGCAGCGCCGGAAAGAATAGCCAGTCCAAAAGCAACTAAAGTTCCTACAGCTGTAATTGTTTTTTGTTTTAATCTTAATTTCGGGAGTTTATAAATAGATCTTCTTCTGGACATATTTTTTATTATATCATACTACTATGGGATG
>Ga0209515_10009295_pt1 | contig 11213 bp, 10 predicted proteins | sample Subgroupgradi54m_FD_187454 | JGI IMG/M metagenome (GOLD analysis project Ga0209515, IMG submission 187454) | Subsurface groundwater microbial communities from S. Glens Falls, New York, USA - GMW60B uncontaminated upgradient, 5.4 m (SPAdes)... ...
CGCCCCCGCCCGCGATCGATTCCCCGGCGGAGCCGATCGTCTGCACGATGTTGTTCTCGAGGATCGTCGAGCCGCCAAGCTTCTTGAGCACGGAGATGGCGAGCACCGCGATCGGTATCGACGCCGCAACGGTCAGCCCGGCGCGCAGCCCGAGATAGACCGTCGATGCGCCGAAGAGAAGACCGAAGAGCGAACCGAGGATGACGGCTCGCACCGTGAACTCGGCGGGCGATTGCGACGCGGGAACGTACGGCTGAAACGTTCCGTGCTGCGGCGCGACGGGGTGTCGCGTGGTCGTTTGTGCCATGGCGCGAGATGGTAGCATTGAACCTTGTGAATCGGCCGAACAAGCGGCGCCAGACGCCGGATCAGGTTTCGGAACTCACGACGAACCGGCTGTCGATCTACCTGCGATGTCTGAACGAGCTCGATACGAGCGGCGTGCAGACGATTTCCTCTCAAGCGCTTGCCGAGCAGTTCCACCTGAACGCCGCGCAGATTCGAAAGGACCTCGCGTACTTCGGCGAGTTCGGCGTCCGCGGCGTCGGTTACTACGTCAAGGAGTTGCGCCAGCACCTCCGGCAGATTCTCGGCCTCGATCGGCGGCTGCGCGTCGCGATCATCGGCGCGGGCAACCTCGGTCTCGCGCTCGCCGACTATCCCGGCTTTCGCCAGGAGGGGTTCGAGATCGCGGCGCTCTTCGACGCGGCCAGCGAAAAGGTCGGCCACCAGTCGCGCGGCGGCGTGCCGATCCACGACATCAAGGAGCTGAAGCGGATCGCGAGGCGCGAGCGCCTCGATATCGCGGTCATCGCGGTGCCCGCGCCGAACGCGCAGCTGGTGGTCGACCAGGTCGTTTCGGCCGGCATCAAGGGGATTCTGAACTTCTCGCCCGGCGCGCTGCACGTGCCCGAGAATGTGAAGCTCAAGAGCGTGGACCTGACGGTGTCGCTCGAAAGCCTGTCGTTCTATCTTGCCCAGGGTGAAAACGGTGGCTAAGAGGCTTTCTCACGTGGATACGCGCGGGCGCATGAAGATGGTGGACGTCGGCGCCAAGCCGGTCACCGCGCGCGAAGCCGTGGCGCGCGGCGCGATCACGATGAGCGCCGATGCGCTGCGACTGATTCGCCGCGGCGAGGTCGCCAAAGGGGATCCGCTTCAGGCCGCCCGACTTGCGGGCATCATGGCCGCGAAACAGACATCGACGCTCGTGCCGCTCTGCCATCCTCTGCCGCTCACACATGTCAGCGTCGAGCTGACGCCGGCGCGGCGCGGCTACACGATCGAAGCACGGGTCCGCACCAGCGCGCAGACGGGCGTCGAGATGGAAGCGCTCACCGCGGTCTCGGTGGCCGCGCTGACGATCTACGACATGGTCAAGGCGGTCGACAAGGCGATGGTCATCGGCGACATCCGGCTGGTGGAGAAGACCGGAGGGAAATCCGGACACTACGTCAGACGCGGCGGCTGAGAGCCGCATGAACGTCCTCATCGCCATCCACCACCGCGTCACCGCGTGGACGATTCCGCCCGGTCACGTCGACGAGCTCCGCAACCGCTTTCCTCACGTCACCTTTCTTCACTCGCGCGATCGCGAGTCGGACCTTGCGCATGCGGCCGATGCCGATGTGGCGTTCGCGATTGGACTGGGGAAGGACGCGGCGGCCCGTGCCACGCGGCTGCGGTGGCTGCACTGCTCGGCGCACGCCGTCGGACACTTTCCCCTTGCCGATCTGGCCGCACGGGGCGTGATCGTCACCAACTCGCGCGGCATTCAATCCACGCCAATCGCCGAGCACGTCATGGGATGCCTGCTCGCGCTCGCGCGCCGCCTGCCGGACACGTTCCGGCGCCAGGAACAGCGCGCCTGGTTGCCCAACGATCTCACCGGCGCGGCATCGCCGTGGCTGATTGCGGGAAAGACGATCGCCATCATCGGACTGGGCACGCTCGGCCAGGCGATTGCCGTCCGCGCGAAGGCCTTCGGGATGCGTGTGATCGGGATGCGGCGCGATCCGAAGCGAGAGGTGCCTCCGGGAGTTGACGAGGTCGTCGGGCGCTCCGATCTCGATCGACTGCTGAAGGCGGCCGACGTCATCGTGCTGGCTGCCCCGTGGACGCCGGGCACGGATCAGATTCTCGATGCGGCGGCGATTGCGAGGATGAAGCGCGGGGCCGTGGTGATCAACGTCGCGCGCGGCCAGTTGCTGGACGAATCGGCGCTTGCGCAGGCGTTGGACGCGGGGACGCTCGGCGGCGCGGTGCTCGACGTGTTCACGGCCGAGCCGTTGCCCCCCGACAGCCCGTTCTGGTCGATGCCGAACGTCATCATCACGCCCCACACCTCGGGCTTCCGCACCGACCATTTCGACGCGGTCATCGATCTGTTTTCGGAAAACCTGCGGCGCTTCGAACGCGGCGCCGATCTCCTGAACGTCGTCGATCTCGAGGCTGGATACTAGAAAACCCCAAATCCCAAGACGGTGCGCGCGTTCCCGAACACACTTCCACCATCGAAGATACTCGGTATCGCGAAGCGCGTCGGACCGCGCTGCTTCAGGCGTTCATTTGCGACGCACCTGCTCGAGGACGGTCATGACATTCGAACCGTGCAAGAGTTGCTCGGGCATTCCGACGTCAGTAGGACGATGATGCATTTACACGTGCTGAACCGCGGCGGGCTTGGCGTTCGCAGTCCGTTCGACCGGCTGTGACGGCGGAACGCCGAGTGTGCCGCGAGTGGTTGCGGCCAACTGCAGGCGGGGCACCGCATATGTTCCCATCTTCAACTGATTCAGGCCACGGCAGTTGCCGGGTTCGGGCGCCACACCGCCTTCCAGCGTTCACTGCAGCCGGCGTCGGCGAACTACGGCGCTTGCGGCCAACTGCGGCGAGCCCACACCACCGGCGGCCGTAGGTATGCTTCTCATTTTCAGACACATCGACGCGATTCTCGACGAGGGACGTTTCCAACATTGGCCGCAAGGGCGGCGCTGCGATCGCTGTTGTGCGGCGCACGCGTTCTGCCGACGATCAGATTCACATCGAGGCGTTTGCCACGGGTTCCGGCGATGCCCGGCTCAGGGCGTTGGCCGCAAGCGGACGCGGGGCTGAGATGCGAACTGCAGCCACGTCTATCCGATCGGCCACCGGGACGATTGGCGCCTTGATTTTCGAGTACTTTCGGGCAAGACTGCCCGCACAATCGCCCGCGATAGCCGCGAGCAGTGGCCTCGCGGTCCACTCAGTAAGAAGTTATGCCGCTTGAACCCAACGACGTGATGCAACTTCCTCCTTCAATCGACGGATTCAATGAAGCAGACGTTCGGGAGGAAATCATTACGCCCCTACTGCATCGGTTGGGCTACAAGGCTCGGTCAGCCGCCAACATCATTCGTGAGCAGCCCCTCCGGTATCCGCGGGAATTCCTGGGTCGCAAGGACCCGCGCCGGGATCCTCCGCTCAGAGGGCGCGCTGACTACATTCTTGATGTCGACGGCTTGGTCCGCTGGACGATTGAGGCCAAGCCACCGAGCGCTCCGATCTCAACTGATGATGTGGAGCAGGCTTACTCCTACGCACGGCATCCGGAGGTGCGGGCAGTCTTCTTTGCCATCATCAATGGTACTGAACTGCGTGTTTACCAAACGGATCGAGCACCGGACGCGGCGCCGATCTTGACGGTTCTCTACGTCGATATCCCCGCGACTATTCAACGCCTCGAAAATTTGCTTGGTCCTGATGCTATTCGCAGAGATCATCCCCTAGCCACTCCGGATTCCGGAGTGCCCATTGGGCCGGGTCTCCGCTCGTTGGTTCGCATTGTCAGCGGCGTCGTGGAATTCCTGGAATGTGATCCGGCCGTTCCGTTGCTCGGCGAGGTCACTTTATTTGTCACCGACGGGGCGATCGAGCACAACGCGGACGGGACCTTGCTAATCTACGTGCAAGCTCGATCACCATTCCGATCCATCAATGAGTTCAACGAACGAATGGGGCTAACTCGTCTCGAACTGAACAGCCCAGATACGATGTTGTCAACGGGCGTGGACTCGCCGACGATGTTCCGCCAGGACATGGTCGTGACGTTGCCGGCCGGCGAGACGTTTCCGAATTTGATGGGAGAAGGCGACTTCGTACTGCAACGTAACCTTGCTTGTCGTTCAACAACCGTGGCGAACGGCATTCTGGAAGGCGACAGGTTCGTCGGGCAGTTTCGTCAACGCTATGAGTATCTCGATCTGCCGAACATAGGAGAGAGCCTCGTGATCAATGCTTCAGGTCGATTTAAGACGGTTCTCGCTTGAGTTTCGGCGGCGGCATAACACGCGGCTGCACCCGACGGCCGCGAAGTCAGAAACGGGAAGCGGCCGCGGGTGAGCCGCACCGTTGGGCAGACTTCGATTCGCCGCATGGTTGTAAATGTTATCCATGATCTTCGCATGCTTGCTCTTCGCGTGGCTTAGCGTCCCGTCGGCAGCTTGGGCCCAGAACTTCTCCGACGACTTCAGCACCCCCGCTGACCGGCTCGATCGCTCCGTCTGGACGACGGAGATAGGTGTGGGGTCGTTTCTCGGCCGCACGCAGCTAAGGGATTGGGTCACGGAGGGTGGGGTCGGGCGCTTTGTCATCGCGGACGGCTCGGCCCGACTCGCGCTCGACACCTTCAACCCGACGGGCTTCTCTCTGTACGGCACGCACGCGAAGACACGCGTGTCGTTTCAGCCATCCCCGACCACCGACCTGGTCCTCGCGTTTCGAATGCGTCTCACCAGTCTCCAGCGTGGTCTTGTGTACGGCCTGTATTTCTACGGATGCGGTGCCTCCTGCTCGAGCGATCACGACGAAGTTGATATCGAGGTCGTCAGCAACTACCTGCAGGCCGGAGTGTCGCCGCTGCGGGTTCAGTTGAATCGGTATGCCGCGGAACCCCTGGGCGCGGGCCACGGTCCGGTTGTGGACCTGCCGGCTGGATTCGATCCGCTCGCGTATCACGAGTGGAAGATTCGGTGGGGCACCTCGCGGCTCACGTTTTACCTCGACGCCGTCGCCCTCTTTTCGACGACGACTTTCGTGCCGCAACGCCCGATGCACGCCGACATGATCGTGTGGGGGCCCGCTTCCGATTGGAGCGCTGCATACGACCCATCACTGCAGCCGGTCGCCAGCCAGGGGGCGAATCAGTCGTTCGTCGCACTGATCGATCGCTTTACCGTCAGAACCCTCTCGGTGTTCGAGGACAGTCTGACGCCGACGTCGACAGTTATCCGGCTCGCGCACCTAATAGAGCTTCGCGACCATATCGACTCGGTGCGTACGCGGGAGGGCTTACTCGCCTTCTTATGGGCCGACCCAAACCCTGTCGCCAACAGCACAGTGGTTCAGGCGCAGCACATTGTCGATCTGAGGACGGCCCTGGCGGAGGTGTACATCACACGAGGGCTCTCGCCGCCGGTCTACACCGACGGGACCCTGTCCGCGGGCGTGGTGATTAAGGCGACGCATATCGGTGAACTGCGCGCGGGCGTGATGGCTGTCGAGTAGCATCAACGCACCCTTCCAGGGGGCTGCCCAACATGCGCTGCACCAGACGGCCGCGCGCATTGTGAACGGCCGCTGGTGAGCGCCGGCCGTTAGCCCACAAGGTGTTCTGTTGGTCCGCAGAGGTCTCACAGCGATGTGCAAGAACAGCGAGCGTTGGGTTTTCACCCTCGCACAGGACTTTACCTGGCACTCAGGTCTTCCAGTTTCAGAGGACCTTGCCTTCAGGGACAAGACCGGAGTGGTCCGCCTTATCCTTCGCCGGCCGGACGCGATCACGGTGACCAAGGGATACGCCTGGGACGGATGTACTCCCAAGGTATGCCTTCTCGATGTGAACTTCGGGACCCCGGACGGCGTTATCGATTCCCGTACCAAGCAGCCGAAGACCTACTATGCCTCGCTTGTTCACGACACGCTGTATCAGTTCCTGCTGGATGGGCTCCCCTTCAATCGCACGCAGGCCGACGCGTGCTTCCGGCGCCTGATGACCGAGACGGGCTTCACGCTGAGAGGAATCTACTGGTTGGCGGTGCGTGTCGTCGGCTGGCTGGTCGTCCTGTTGCACCGCAAGAAGCGACGAAACAAGGGCACCCGGGAAGCGCTAGGCTCGGCTGCGATGGCCTAATACTCCAAGGCTTCGCTGTGGCGTGTGTGCAACCGGGAACATAGGTAACAGAGTTAACCGGGAACATGGGTAACACTCTTGTTGGGTTACCCACGTACCGAGTACGGGCCTGTGGTAGCTGTGGGAAACCGCGTTCTTCGCGGTTTTCCAAGGAGCGGTGGACGCGTTTTGTGCGTCCGCGGCTCCGGCAGCTTCCACGGCCGGTTTTCCGAGTTGTGGGGCGCGCCCGGAGAAAATGACCGCGTGGGCAGCGCCAGGAACGACGATCGGCAGCCGCCCTGACCCGGACTATCCCCTGGCGTGAGCCGCCGGAACGATCGGTGACCGAGTTACCCGGGCACATGGGTCACCCCCAGTTGCCCTCGGACGAGTGCCTGCCGTTCGTCGATCCGGCCCAGCAACACGTTGCAGAAGACGACGGACCAAATCCCGTCATCGACTTCTTCCAGACCGACCCGGTGCTGCTTCAGAGCCGTCGACAAGTACAGCAGGCGGGTCTTGAAGCGAATGGTGCCCGCGTTGGTGACCCGCTTCACCAAGAAGTGCCCCGGGTACTCCAGCGTTGGCACCACACCGGAGTACGGGCGGGTCGAGGGCCGGTAGAGCGCGCCGGGCGTCCGCCCGCGGAGAAACTGATGGGGCCGCTCGTGGTTGTACTCCTGACGAAACCGATTGAACGCGCGCTGTTGGGCCGCGAGATTCGCGCGCGGCGGCCGAATGGCGCCGCGCTTCAGCGTCTTGTGCATGCGCTCGTGGGCACCGTTCTGTTGCGGGTGGGCCGGGAGGATGCGCTGGTGCTGAATGCCGAGGCGCAGCCACCACACATTGAGGGGCGTGAGCCCATGCAGCGCGGTGGAGGCGAAGGGCACCCCGTTGTCGGTCCGCATCGCCCGCGGCAGCCCGTGCTCGCGGAAGAGGCGATCGAAGACGGGCCGCACGCCGGTGCCCTTCGTCGAGAGCAAACCGTGGCACGCCAGTAAGTAGCGCGTGTGCTGGTCGGTGACCGTGAGCGGATAGCAGTAGACCCGATCCCCGGTGCGGAACTGGCCTTTGAAATCCGTGGCCCAGAGGTCGTTGGGCGCTGCCGTGATCGGAGGCACGACGCCGGGATGCTGCGTCGGGCGTCGGCGCCGCCGCTTCTGTACGAGGCCGTGCCGGGCGAGCAGATCACCGGCGGTGCTGATGGCCGGCCACGCGACGTCCGGATGCCGCGGCTCGAGCCACTGCAGGAGCTTCTCGGGTCCCCAGTCGGGGTGCTGCCGCCGTGCCGTCAGCAGGAGTTGCGCGACGGCCTCACGAATCTTGTGCGGGCAGACATGCGGGGCGCGACTCCGGTCGCGGAGCGCGGGCCGGCCGCCGGCATCGTAGCGCGCCACCCATTTGTAGCCGGTCTTCCGGCTGACCGCATAGCGCGCGCAGAGCTCGGTCATGTCGTAGAGTCCGAGTCGGTGATCATCAATGAAGCGTTCGCGTTGTTCCACGGGTGACGTCTCCTGCCATGGCATCGACCAACCCTCCGGTGGTCTGCCAGCGTAACGGTGTCACCCATGTTCCCGGTTTAATGTGTTACCTATGTACCCGGTTTGTACCCTTGGCGGTCTAACAAGCGCTGGAGCCGTCGGCGCTGACGAAGCAACGAGCGCCGCGGCTCAGCGCTGGTCGTTGAACGAAACCGCTGATCGCGGTAGGTATCCTGTCTTCTCGCGACATTCTTCCTGAAGTCCTCCGACATACAGAATCCGTCGAGCGGTGGCTCTGAGCGCAGGTGCTCAAGCCTTCGCGCAACGGAGGTGTGTCATGACGGAATTGCGTAGACGGATGGAAGACGACATGGTGGCGCGCGGGTTTGCCAGCCGCACGCGGTCCTCGTATCTCTGGGCGGTCTCGAGCCTCGCCAGGTTTTACCGTCGGTCACCCGATCAGGTGTCCGACGCCGAGGCGCAAGCCTATCTCGTCCATCTGCTTCGAGAGCGGCACCTGTCCTCGAGTACCTGCAACGTCGTGGTGAGTGGGCTGCGCTTTTTCTATCACGTCACGTTGAAGCGAGACCGCACGACGTTCGACATTCCGTTGTCACGCCGGCCGGGCAAATTGCCGGTCCTCTTGAGCCGTGAGGAAGTCGAGCGGCTGATTGGCCACGCCGCGAATCCGAAGTTCCGGACGATGCTGCTCACGACGTATGCGGCCGGCCTACGGCTCAATGAGGTCCTGCATCTCCGCGTCACCGATGTCGATTCGGGTCGGATGACCATCCGGGTGGAGCAGGGCAAAGGGGGCCAGGACCGGTACACGGTGCTGTCGGTGCGGCTGCTGGCGGCGCTCCGAGCGTACTGGACCCTTGCCCGCCCGCAGCCGTGGCTGTTTCCCTCGGCCCGGACCGCGCAGCCGATGCATCCCACCGCCTTGCAGCGCGCGTATAGCACCGCGAAGCGGCGCGCCGGGATTCGGAAGCCCGGCGGGATTCACGGGCTGCGGCACGCATTCGCGACGCACCTGCTCGAAGCCGGTGTGGACCTGCATACGATTCAACGGCTGCTCGGACACGGGCACATCAGTACGACCACGCGGTACGTTCACCTGACGCGCCACACCGAGATCGGCCCGGACTCGCCGCTCGATCTCCTTGCGCGCTTCGCGCCGTCGCCGCAGGGCTGACCGTGTGCGCCGTGCCGATGGGCACGGCGGTCGCGGTCGCCCGTCCTCGGCTCGAACTGGCAGAGATCGTCCGCCAGTACGGCGACGACTATCGACGGGCGCACCGGCTCACGTCGGTGCAGCATCGAGCCCTCCGGGCCATCGCGGCCTGCCGCACCGCCGCGCTCGGCGGTCATCAGGAGACGTGTGACCGCTGCGGCGCCGTGCGGATCACCTACAACTCCTGTCGCAATAGGCATTGTCCGAAGTGTCAGACCCTCACCAAAGAGCGGTGGCTCTCAGCGCGGCGAGCCGACTTGCTGCCCATTCCGTACTTCCACGTCGTCTTCACTCTGCCTCACGACCTCAACGCGCTCGCGCAGGGCAATCCGCGCGTGATCTACGCGCTGCTCTTCCGCGCGGCCGCCGACACGCTGCTCACATTCGGTCGAGACCCGCGGCATCTGGGCGGCACGATCGGGATCACGGCGATTCTGCACACGTGGGGACAGAATCTCTCGCAGCACCTACATCTGCACTGTCTGGTCACGGGGGGCGCCCTGGCCGCGGACGGGTCGCGGTGGATCACGGGGCGGTCGTCGTTCCTCTTTCCCGTCCGGGCACTGTCGACCGTCTTCCGCGCGAAATATCTCGCCGCCTTGCGACGGGCATTCGCCACGGGCCAACTCCACTTCGCCGATGGCACGGCCGATTTGGCCGATCGCCGCGCCTTCACCCTTTTCCTCGGTCGCCTGCGGGCCGTCAACTGGATCGTGTATGCGAAGCGGCCCTTCGCCGGCCCCGAGCAGGTACTGATGTACCTCGGGCGGTATACCCACCGCGTCGCACTGTCGAATGATCGCTTGGTCGGTCACGACGACGGCTGTGTCCGGTTCCTCTGGAAGGACTACGCCGACCACGACCGCATGCAGACCATGACGCTCGCAGCCGACGAATTCCTGCGACGGTTTCTCCTGCACGTGGTGCCGCGCGGCTTCATGCGCATTCGCCACTTCGGTCTGCTCGCGAATCGCACGCGGCGAGAGAGACTGACTCGGTGCCGAGACCTCCTCGGCCGACTCCCAATCGACGACGCCCCGCCGGAATCGGTCGCGGCGCTGATGCATCGCCTCACGGGGATTGACTTGGCGCGCTGTCCTGTGTGCGGCGAGGGCCGGATGCACATCATCGCGATCGTCGTGCAAGTAATGCCGCCGCCGGATACCTCATGAAGCCAACTGCGTCTCCCTCTCCGATGATGGACGACGGCGGACACACGTCCGGTCGGCGGTGCTGTGCCTCCACCCCTTGTGGGCCTCGATATTCAACAACGTCGCCGGTGCGATCTCGTGCCGGTGCCCGACCCTCTACGTCTCGCTCCAACCCAGTCGTCCTCCACGCTCGCGCGCATCGGGCGAAAGTCGCACCACGGCACGCTCGCGTAGCCTTACAATCCCCATAGCATTTGCGGCAGCGCCGCCACGCGGCTTCGTCCAACAGGGTTTATCCGCACTGAGCCCGCGCTGGCGCTCACGCCGACCAGCGTGGCAGTGCGGATGAAACCCTATTCGTTAGACGCCTTATTCGAATACAAGCATGGTTTCACGAGAAACGGTCAACGAGCTCCTAGCCTTGGTCGATGAACGGGGGAACTCGTTTGAATCGTCTCCAGGTCAGGCCAGGCAGTTCGCTGCTGCGGGCCTCATTCGATGCAATGACCTCGTCCGAGGGATCCATGTTCTCGACGATGCGGGGCTGGGCTCATTGACCGGCATTCTTGAACGCCAACACTGGGAGACGTGGCTCGTCTCGATTCATGTAGTTCTTCGCGGGGAGGAAGCGCTGCACGAGGTGGCAGGGGACGACATCTTCTGGAAGCGCCTGCTGTCTGAGAAGCTGCAACTCGGCTTCGCTTATCACGACGACTGGGAAGGCAAGGTAGCTAAGTTGAATTTCAAGAAGCTTGCCGACGGCTTGCCCTCGCTCCTTGCTCAGGCGGGAGAGCTGGTCGATCCGTCCGGCGTTCAAGGCTACGATGTCACGTATCGCGTTCAGTCGTTGTTTGCGGTTCATGCGGGGCTCGCGACAATTGGTTCGTACCTGCTATACGGTGATACGGCATGGGGGATTATCCGAAATCCGCCAGCCAAGTTCCGAACACCATCCCAAACGCCAGCACTTCACTCGGCGCATTTGGCGAACTACGTGTTCAAGGCATTTGGAGTGCCGACCGAGGAACTGGATCGGATTGCCGACAGACTTCTCGGTGAAGCTAAGGCGGAGAGCGGCGTCTAACATGCGTTGCACCAGACGGCCGCCGATGCAACCATGAGCGGCCGCTGGTGAACGCTGACGTTATGCTGCTTCGTGTTCTTCGGCTCGTCGAATGATCTTGGCAATTTCGGCCGGG
>Ga0209515_10009296_pt1 | contig 11213 bp, 7 predicted proteins | sample Subgroupgradi54m_FD_187454 | JGI IMG/M metagenome (GOLD analysis project Ga0209515, IMG submission 187454) | Subsurface groundwater microbial communities from S. Glens Falls, New York, USA - GMW60B uncontaminated upgradient, 5.4 m (SPAdes)... ...
GCCTGGGATTTGTCGGTATGGCCATGGCGCTTGCCGTTGCCAGTGCGCGCAGTAATGACGGCACTCCGCGATTCAACGTGATCGGCGTCGATTTACCCACCCCGGCTGGCCGCAGCAAGATTGACGACATCAATTCCGGCAACCTGCCAATCGCCAGCACCGATGCAAAATTGCTGAGCGCATTCCAAACTGCGCAGGCGACGGGCAATCTGATCGCCACCGCCGATCCGGCCGCCTATGAGATCGCCGACGTTGTCGTCGTCGACATTCATCTGGACCTGGAAGAATGTAACGGCAAGCCGCATGTCGATTTCACCGGCTTTCGCGCCGCAATAACCGAACTGGGATGCCGTTTGCGTCCGGGCGCCCTCGTCCTCATCGAGACGACGGTGCCCCCCGGCACCTGCCGAAAAGTGGTTGCGCCGACATTGGCCGAGGCGCTACAAACTCGCGAGTTGCCGGCAGATGCCGTGCTGCTGGCGCACGCCTACGAGCGCGTCATGCCGGGCGATCAATACTTCGACTCCATCGTCAACTTCTGGCGCGTTTATGCCGCCGACAGCACCGCCGCAGCGGAGCGCTGCGAATGGTTTCTTTCGCAAGTGGTTAACGTGGCGGACTATCCGTTGACACGCCTAGGCTCGACCGTCGCATCGGAAACGGCGAAAGTGCTGGAGAACAGCTATCGGGCCACCACAATCGCCTTCATGGAGGAATGGGGCCGTTTCGCCGAAGCAGTGGGCATCGATCTGTTCGAAGTGATCGCGGCGATTCGCCGCCGCCCGACACACAACAACATCCGCCAGCCGGGATTCGGCGTGGGCGGCTATTGCCTGACCAAGGATCCGTTGTTCGCGGCATTCTCGGCACAGCATTTGTTTGAACTGCCCGGTCACTCCTTCCCGTTCTGCGAACAGGCCGTCGCCACCAATCGCGATATGCCGCTGGTCAGCCTGCGCCAGGTGACCGAACAATTGGGCGGAACCCTGCAGGGCAAGCATTTGCTGCTGTTGGGCATCAGCTATCGCCAGGATGTCGGCGACACGCGCTACTCCCCATCAGAAACTTTTTACCGTGCCGCCATTGCGCAGGGGGCTGCCGTCACTTGTCACGATCCGCTGGTGTCTCACTGGAGCGAAATCGGGCAGGATCTTGCCGCCGCCTTGCCTGCTGCCAAGGGGTTCGATGCCGTCATATTGGCCGTACCGCATGCCGAATATCGGCAACAAGATTGGTTGTCATGGCTGGATGGACAAAATCCGCTGTTTCTCGATGCCAATCAAGTACTGGATAATGCCGTTTTGACGGCTCTGAAACAAGCCGGCTGTCAGGTCGCCGCCATCGGCAAGGGAAAGTTTCAATGAAGAAAGTCTTGATCACCGGCGGCGCCGGTTTTATCGGCAGCCATCTGGCCGACGAGTTGCTGACGCAGGGATACCAAGTTGATCTGCTCGACAATTTCTCGCGCGGGGCACGCGATCGCACCCTCGAAGAATTGTGCAACCGCGGCGCAAAGACGCTGGACCGTGACTTGCTGGTCGCCGAAGGGCTGGCAGGCCTGCCGTCCGATTACACTTATATTTTTCATTTCGCCGCCATCATCGGCGTGAGCAATGTACTGCACCGGCCGTATGCGGTGTTGCGCGACAACGTTCTGATGCTGGAACGCGTGCTGGAGTTCTGCCGTTCGCAACAGCGGCTGGAACGCTTGGTGTTTGCCTCGACCAGTGAAGTCTATGCCGGCACGCTCCAGTATTTCACGCTGCCCATTCCGACCCCCGAAACCACCCCGATTGCGCTCACCGATCTGGCGCATCCGCGCACCTCTTACATGCTGTCCAAACTGTATGGGGAAGCGATGTGTCAACAGGCCGGCATTCCCTTCACGATTATTCGTCCACATAACGTCTATGGTCCGCGCATGGGCATGGCGCATGTGATTCCGGAACTACTGAAAAAAGCACGGCAAACCCCGGCGGGTGGAGCGCTGGAAGTCTATTCGGTGGCGCACCGGCGCACCTTTTGCTACATCGACGATGCGGTGCAATTGATCCGGCGCGCCGCCGAAGCCGATGCCTGCCTCAATGCCACCATCAATATCGGCAACCAGGCGCCGGAAATCAGCATGGGCGAACTGGCCGAACACGTGATCAAGACCATCGGCAAGCCGCTGACCATCAAGCCGTTGCCGGAAACCCCCGGCTCGCCAGCGCGCCGCTGCCCCGACATGGCGCACACCACGGCACTGACCGGTTATCGCGCCCAGATCGGGCTTGCCGACGGCATTCAGAAAACCTACGCGTGGTATCTGCCGACACTGGACTAGACATGATCCCGCTCGCGATTCCCAACCTCTCCGGCCGCGAAGGCGAATACCTGCAGGAATGCATCACGAGCGGTTTCGTCTCTTCGGTCGGACCGTTCGTGACCCGGCTGGAAGAAGCGGTTGCCGACGCCGCAGGCGCCCGCTTTGCCGTAGCCACATCCTCCGGCACCACGGCGCTGCATCTGGCGCTCACCTGCGTGGGCGTCAAATCCGGCGATCTGGTGATCGCCCCGAGCTTTACCTTCATCGCCACCGCCAATGCGATTGCCCATTGCGGCGCCACCCCTTGGCTGTTCGACAGTCTGGCGGAAAGCTGGACACTGGATCCGGCACAAGTCGCCGCGGCACTCGAGCGCGATACCGAATTGCGTGATGGACATCTGCTACACCGACCGAACGGCCGCAAAGTCGCCGCACTACTGCCGGTCTATACGCTGGGCAATGCGCCCGACATGGCGGCGCTGCGCGCACTGGCCGACCGCTATCGCTTGCCCATCGTGGCTGATGCCGCCGCCGCATTGGGTGCAACTTATCGCGGACAGGCCATCGGCCCGCTGGCCGACATGAGCGTATTCTCGTTCAACGGCAACAAAACCGTTACGGCCGGGGGCGGCGGTGCGGTCGTCACCGGCGACGAAGCGCTGGCGCGTCTGGCACGCCATCTATCCACCACCGCCCGCGTCGGCAGTGACTATCACCACGACCAGGTCGGCTACAACTATCGCATGACCAATCTGCAAGCCGCCGTCGGTTGCGCACAAATGGAACAGGCAAACGGTTTCATCGCGCGCAAGAAGGCCATCCGCGCCCACTACGATACTGCACTCGCGGATCTTCCCGGCGTAGGCGTTTTCCCTCAGCCCACCTGGGGAGAGTCGGCGTGCTGGTTTTCCGGCATTACAATACCGTCCGGCATCGATATCGCAAAAGTGTGCGCAGCACTGAAGGCCCGCGGCATCGAGGCGCGCAGTTTCTGGAAACCGATTCATCTGCAGCCGCCTTATGCATCCGCCCCGCGCGAACCCATGCCGATCACCGAACAATGCTGGCACCGCATGCTGACGCTGCCATGTTCGACCGGTTTGACGACGGCCGATCAGGAAACAGTGATTCACGCGGTGCGCGAAGTGTTGCTTGCCATGGAGACGCCATGAACCCACGTAAAGTATGCGTTGTGACAGGCACGCGGGCAGAGTACGGCCTGCTGCTGTGGGTGATGCGCGAACTGGCGGCGGCGCCCGAATTTACGCTGCAAATCGTCGCCACCGGCATGCACCTGTCGCCGGAATTCGGTCTGACCTACCGCGCCATCGAACAGGACGGCTTCGTCATCAATGCCAAGGTGGAAATGCTGCTCTCGGGCGATACCCCGGTCAGCATCGCCAAATCGATCGGCTTGGGCACGATCGGTTTCGCCGACACCTTCGCCCGGCTGCAGCCGGATCTCATCGTACTGCTGGGCGACCGCTATGAATTGCTCGCCGCCGCGCAAGCAGCGCTGGTTGCCAACATCCCGATTGCCCATATCGCCGGCGGCGATACCACCGAAGGCGCTTTCGACGAAGCGATCCGGCACAGCATCACCAAGATGTCGCATCTGCATTTCGTCACCAACCGGGAAGCCTTCGATCGCGTTGTACAGCTGGGCGAGAATCCGGCGCATATCTTCAACTTCGGCAGCCCCGGCATCGATACGATCAAACGGCTGTCCTTGCTGTCACGCGCCGAACTGGAAAAGGAACTGGGTTTCCCTCTGCGGACGCGTAATCTGCTGGTGACCTTCCATCCGGCCACGCTGGAATTTACCGCGGCCGGGGCACAGTTCGACGAACTGCTGGCGGCATTGTCCACATTCGCACCCGATACCGGATTGATTTTCACGCTGCCCAACGCCGATACCAACGGCCGCATATTGATCGAAAAAATCGAAGAGTTCGTGCGGCATCACGCCAACGCCCGCGCCTATGCTTCGCTCGGCCAGCTGCGCTATCTGAGCACGATTGCACACGTCGATGCAGTCATCGGCAACTCTTCTTCCGGGTTATACGAAGTGCCCACCTTCAAGAAACCCACGGTCAATATCGGCGATCGGCAGCGCGGACGTTTACAGGCTGCCTCGGTCGTCAATTGCCCACCCGAGCGGCAAGCCATACGCAGCGCGATCGAGCAAGCGCTGCATCTGGATTGCTCGACGGTAACCAATCCCTATGGCGATGGCAATGCAGCGCCGCAAATTGTCGCTGCGCTTGCCACCGTTCCGGATTTCCGCAGCTTGATCAAGAAACATTTTTACAGCCTGCCGTAATGCAGGCCGGAGCGACTCGATGATAGTGATTGGAATCTACGACGACCACAATGCCTCCGCGGCCTTGTCGATCAATGGCGAAATCGTGTTTGCCGCACAGGAAGAGCGCTTTACCCGCATCAAGAACGAAGAGGGATTTCCGCGCCACGTCGTCGCGCACATCCTCCGCGAGTTCAAACTCAAGCCACAGGACATCGACGAAATCGCCATGGGTGGGCAATGGCACGAATACTCCGCGCTGCAAACCAAGAAGTGCCGCGTCTACACGATCAAGGATTACGTGCGCGAAATGGAGGAATACTGGAAGCCGAAACTGCGCGGCGAAGCCTACGATGCCGATTTCTTCCAGAAGCTGGTGCGCTCGGACAAACGCTTTCATCACGCCGACGACATCTATGAATATCCCGACAGTCTGGCGCAGCTCGACACGCAACAACAGTGCATCGAGTTCAACAAAATCCGCAGCCGCTGCATCGCGCGCTTCACCGGCGTGCCCGAAGAACGCATCAAATACCACGACCATCACAGCTGCCACATCTACTACGGCTACTACGCCAACCCACGGCGCAGTGCGCAGACGATCGGTTTCACCATCGACGCCTATGGCGACGGTCGCAACCAGACGGTGTGGAAAATCGAAGACGACAAGTTTGAACTGCTGGCCGAATCGGCGCAGTGCGAACTCGCGCGCGTCTATCGCACCGCCACGTTGTACCTGGGCATGAAGCCCTACGAACATGAATACAAAATGATGGGGCTCGCCCCCTACGCCAAACCGGAATACGCCGATCAGGTCGCCGAAGAACTGTCCGACATGCTGGCCGTGGACGGCATGCGCATCGTCCACCGCAACCGCCCGAAGGACCTGTACCAATTCATGGTCGAGCGTTTCCGCCCCTACCGCTTCGACAACGTCGCCGGCGGCGTGCAGAAATGGCTGGAACAAATCGCCAGCGAACTGCTCACCAACATTCACCAGGCTACCGGCATTCAGAACTACGTCTTCTCCGGCGGCGTCGCCATGAACGTGAAACTCAACAAAGTGCTCGCCGACCTGCCCTTCGTGCGCGACTTCTACGTCTGCGGCTCCTCGGCCGACGAATCGGTCAGCATCGGCGCCTGCTACATGGCCAATCACGCGCGCGGCATCGCCAACCGTCCGCTGCCACAGCTCTATCTCGGCACACGCAATACGCGCGACGAGGTCGAATCCTATCTGCGCGAGCATGACGTCGCCGCCCGTCACCGCATCACACACGACATCTCACCGGAAGATATTGCCACCCTGCTTGCCAAAGGCGAAGTCGTTGCCCGCGTTGACGGCCGCATGGAATTCGGCGCACGCGCCCTCGGCAACCGCAGCATCCTCGCCAACCCCTCGCAACCGGGCGTGGTGAAGGAAATCAACGAAATGATCAAGAACCGTGATTTCTGGATGCCCTTCGCACTCAGCGTTCAAGCGGAACACGCCGACCGCTATCTGAAAAATCCAAAGCAATTGCTCGCCAGCTACATGGCCAACGCCATGGACACACACCCGGAACACGTGAACGAAATCAAAGCCGGCACCCACCCCTACGACGAAACCGTGCGCCCGCAAATCGTCTCCGCCGACCTCAACCCCGGCTACCACGCACTACTGACCGCATTCCACCGCCAAACCGGCATCGGCGCGCTGCTCAACACCAGCTTCAACCTGCACGGCCTACCACTGGTCAGCACCATCGCCGATGCGTTTCACGTATTCGAAAACTCGAAGCTGCGACATATGGTGATTGAGGGAGTGTTGGTTTCGAAGATATAGGCCCTTCTCCTACAGCGAAAACCAGACATCATGGAAATATCTAGTTAAAAGCAGTAGATGACCACAACCAACTGCGAGCGGACACTGTTGAGCCGAAAAGAATTCTTAATCAACCTCAGGATCCATGACGCCATCTAAATCAGGGGAGAGGGAAAATGAGTTTAAACACGCATCTACCAGGACGGCTGCGTAATACACCACTACCATACACCCATGGGTTGATGCCTCTATTTGAGGCAGTTGTGAATTCAATTCATGCAATTGCCGAAGTGAGCGCGGATCCAGCATATGGCGAGATCACGATTGAGATCATTCGGGCCCCTCAAATTGCGTTGCAGTTTGAGGATAACAAATCAAAGCGCGGTGCTCCACCTCAAGAGCCCATTCTGGGTTTAAGATTACCGACAACGGAGCTGGCTTTCATGATAAGAACATCATATCGTTTGAAACATTAGACAGTGAGTACAAAGCACAACAAGGCTGCCGAGGCGTGGGGCGCTTGCTGTGGCTGAAGGCCTTTGAGTCCGTAAAAATTGATAGCGACTTCAAAGATGAAGATGGAACAACAAAACATCGTTCCTTCACTTTCACGGCAGCACAAGGAGTAGCAAATCTAAGTCTTTCAGACGCCTCTAAAGGAAAGATGAAAACTTGCATACATCTCTCCGGTTTTAATAAATCCTACCGAGAAAAATCTGCGAAGAATGCCAGAACCATTGCAAACAGCCTTTTTGAGCACTGCCTTTGGTACTTCGTACGCGATGGTGGAGCGCCAAAGATCTCTATAAAGGATGATCTGGAATTGATCTCCCTGGACAAAGTCTACGATGAATACATGTTCTCTTCCTCATATAGGGAAACCATCACAGTCAAAGAGCAAATCTTCGAACTCACCCATTTGAAACTCAAGGCAAGCGCAGCGAAACAACCCTTCATATCATGGTGCGCTGCCAGCCGAGTCGTTAAAGAAGAGATCATCGCTGGCAAGATAGTTGGGCTACACGGGAAAATCAGGGACGAGGCCGGCGATTTTGTCTACGCCTGCTATGTCACCTCACCTTTTCTTGATCTGCATGTTAGGCCTGAGCGTATAGGTTTTGATATCGAGGAGATGAGTGATGATTTGTTCTCTGAAACCGAACTAAATCTGACAGATATTAGGAATGCAGTCATTACATCCTCTTCCAACTATCTAGTAGGCTATTTACAAGAAAGCCAGAAGGCTGGTCGTGCACGAGTAGAGAAATTTGTATCTCTACGTGCGCCACGCTATCGACCAATTTTGGCTCGCATTGATGAAACAAAGTTAAGCGTCGACCCTGATATCTCGGACAAAGATCTCGACCTGTTACTACACAAGCAGCTTTCAGAAATCGAAAGCAGCCTGTTGTCTGAAGGGCACGAAGTAATGAACTTCGGAAAGAATGAGTCTCCTGAACAATATCAAGCCCGGCTAAACAGCTACCTAGCAAAGGCTGATGACATCAAGAAATCGGATCTCGCCAATTACGTATTTCACCGCAAGGTAATTCTCGACATCTTAGAAAAAGCCATTCAACGAGGAGCTGACGGTAAATATGCGAAAGAAGATCTGATTCACGAACTCATCATGCCAATGAGGAAAACATCGAATGAAATTCACTTTGATAGTTGTAACTTGTGGCTGATAGATGAACGTTTGGCATTCCATGACTTTTTGGCATCTGATAAGCCACTTTCTGCGATACCAATTACAACTTGTAATGAAACGAAAGAGCCTGACGTCTGCATTTTGAACGTCTTTGATGAACCCCTTCTAGTTACCGAAGGCCGAAGTTTACCGCCAGCAGCTCTGACTATTGTGGAAATAAAACGACCAATGAGAAACGATGCAGCTCAGGGGGAGGAGAAGGACCCTATTGAGCAAGCTTTGGGCTATCTACAACGAATTCGGGATGGAAAAGCTCAGACCGCCTCGGGACGACCAATTCCTGGCGCACAGGATATCCCAGGCTTCTGTTATGTGATCTGCGATCTCACCACAACCATGGAACAACGATGCAAGATCCACGACTTGACACGCACAAGCGACAAACTTGGGTATTTTGGCTACAAAACAAGTTTCAACGCCTATGTTGAAGTTATATCGTTTGACGGCATTATTAAATCGGCGAGAGAACGGAATAGGGCGTTTTTTGACAAACTAGGCCTACCGACGAACTAACTACCATCCCTTGCTTCAGTAAGTACAAGATGTAGGGGCATACGTTCGGGAGAAACACTCATCTTCTGGCATCAGATTGACATGCCACCTAACGAATAGAGTTTATCTGCCGACGAGGAGTTGTGAGCGGAGTAGAAGATGTCATCTCGGCAGATAAACCTCGTTGGACAGAACCGCCGGGATGGCGGTGGTTATGGGGATTGTAAGGAAGCGGAGCGGATTGTCAATGGATCGGCTGGGTCGATGCGCTGTTGCGCGGGGCGGGATGAGCTCAGGAGCGTGCAGGCAAGCGGCGCCGATGCGTGCTGCGTATATCGCAGAGCAGGCATCGCGTTGCCTGCTGATGGATACGCACGAGCGCGCCCCTGGCACACCGGTGCACCAAAGTACGCAACGCCCAGCGCAGACCGAGGCAGGCGCAGCATCACGGCGGCCCATGCAACAGTTGCCAGCGGGGTGCCGGTGGAAGCGCTTGCGCGAACCGATAGTGGCCGCACCGGCATTGGGCACACGTACTCCACGCGATGCCTGCCACCCGGTACATGAAAGCATCCACCGCTTCAAGAACGGCGGGCTGGGGTGGCGGCACGGCGAGCGCGCTCCGTGCGGCGGCCAGTTGCGCCCGCTTGTGCGCCGCGCCGAGCAGCCCGTAATGGCGAATGCGTTTAAAGCCGGGCGGCAACACATGCTGTAAAAAGCGTGCGATGAACATCGGCCCGGCCAACTGCAGCGTGCGCTTCCTGGCGCGGGTCTGCCCTGCCGTGCCATTCACCCGGACGCGAAACGCCACCTCGGTCTGGCTGATGCTTTGGATACGCTCATTCGAGATCGCCACGCGATGGGTATAGCGACCCAGATACGCCAGCACCTGCGCCGGGCCACCGAGGGGTTGCTTGGCATAGACCACCCAGTCATGCGCATACAGAGCTTGCCGCAACTGTGCCCAGAGCGTTGCTGTCAGTGCCGCATCGTCACGCAAGCGGCCGTGTGCACGCTGATCCTCCAGCGCCGCGACGAACTTGCCGCGAAACACCCGAGACAGTGCCTTGACCGGAAACAGGAAACCGCGTCGTGGCGCCACCCAGTCGCCGTCCGCCGTCAGCGCCCCACCGGCGATCAAGGCATGCACATGCACGTGACGACCGAGATCCTGCTTCCAGGTATGCAGCACCAGCGTGAATGCCGACGCACCGCCCAGATGACGCGGATCGGCGGCAAACTCGCGCAGCGTGGCCGCTGCCGCATCGAACAGCAGCGCATAGATCAATCGCGCGTGCTGCCCGAGCAGAACGTGCAAGACATGCGGCAAGGTGAACACCAGATGGAAATACGGCACCGGCAGCAACTCGCGCTGGCGCGCCGCCAGCCACGCCTCCTTGGCGCGCGTCTGGCACACCGGGCAATGGCGGTTGCGGCAGGAATGATAAATCTGGCGCGCCGCGCCACAGCCATCGCAACGTTCGAGATAGCCGCCCAGCGCCGCCGTGCGGCACGCGGTGATGGCGCGCCACGCGCGCGCTTGCGCCGCTGTCAACGCATGGTCGGCAAGATAAGCGGGGCCAAAGCGCAGCAACACCTGCGCCAGCCCGGCACGCATCGTCACGGTCGGCTCAGTGCAGCGGGTCGAGCAGTTCCAGCGGCGAAGTGGTGCCGGTCAAACGACTTTGCGCCAGATGAAAATAGCGCATGGTGGTGCTCACATGACCGTGACCGAGCAGACGCTGGATCGTGTGGATGTCGGTCCCGGCTTCGAGCAAATGGGTGGCGAAGCTGTGCCGTAGCGTATGAATCCCGCCGGCCTGCGTCAGGCCGGCGGTAGCGCACGCCGCGTAGTACATGCGCTGCGCGGTTTGAGGATGGATCGGGCCGCTGCCCGCCGTATTTGGAAACAACCAGAGCGTTGGGCGGGTACTGTGCCAGTAGCATCGCAACGCCTCCAGCAAGCGTGCCGACAGCAGCGTGTAACGATCCTTGCCGCCCTTGGCCTGACGCAGCTTCAGGCACATCCGATCGGGGGCCGACTCGATATCGGCCAATTGCAGCGCACACACTTCCGAGACACGCAGCCCGGCGGCATAGGTGGCCATCAATACGGTACGGGTACGCAGTTGGGTGGCGGCGGCCAACAGCCGCCGTACTTCCTCGCGCGACAACACCTGCGGCAGACGCTTGGGCACCTTGGCCATCGGAATCTCGAGCGCCAGCGCCTCACGTCGCAGCACCACCCCCATTAAAAAGCGGAACGCGCATACCGCCTGATTGACGCTGGCATAGGCCAGCTTCTTCTCGGTGATCAGATGCAGCAGATAGGCCTGGATTTCGTCACGTCCCAGTTGATCCGGTGCCCGTCGATAGTAACGGGCCAGTGCCGTCACGCAGGCCAGGTAAGACTCACGGGTACGCAGCGCAAAGCCGCGTAACACCATGGCGTGATCCATTTGCTGGCGCAATGTCGTCATCTTCATCTCCTTGATCGATACGGGGACACCCCCCGCGATCAAGGATCGGAGATTTGAAGATGATTGCAATGGATCAGATGACGCTTCTGCAGCGTGTGCAGAGGATGAAAGCCGGG
>Ga0209515_10009297_pt1 | contig 11212 bp, 12 predicted proteins | sample Subgroupgradi54m_FD_187454 | JGI IMG/M metagenome (GOLD analysis project Ga0209515, IMG submission 187454) | Subsurface groundwater microbial communities from S. Glens Falls, New York, USA - GMW60B uncontaminated upgradient, 5.4 m (SPAdes)... ...
AATCTGTTCGAATTTTTTCGAACGCACACCGCAGATTAGAAATACTTACAATGCGTACTCGCGTTTTAAATCACTGTGCGCTGAAGCGCACAGTGATTTAAAAACTCTTTCCACATGACAAGATCAACCATATACCGTTTTTTTTACAGGATTTTGATATAAAATGTATTTTACCGGCCTCACGTTTCTCGATCACGATCTGTTTATTTTTCAGTTTCAGTCAACTTTTCAGGTTCGATGACAGTTTCGCTTTCTCGGTCGCGTTCCTTTCGCGGAGTATCTAAACAGAATCACTCTAATCGCCAATCCCGGAGCATTTCGTGCTATACTAAATAGTATATGACGACACGATTGTATGTTGCGGCTTCTCACGAGTCGGTGCTCGACAATCCGGGGAAACGCTATGTATTGAAAATACGGGATTTGCCGCCCGAACAAAAGCCCCGCGAACGGCTCATGAGACACGGCGTAGAAACGCTCTCCACGCCGGAACTTTTGGCGGTCGTGCTGAACACCGGCACCCGCAAAGAGGAAATTCTTTCCATGTGTACGCGCGTCATGAAGGAATATGGAGAAAAAAGCATTATGAGCCAGAAAAATCCGGCGGTCTTGAGCCGCGATCTCGATATTCCCGCGGTCAAGGCGGTTCAGATCGTCGCCTGCGCGGAATTAGGCAGGCGTTTTTTTGAAAAAAACGGCGCGGCGTCTCCGGTCATCCGCACGGCCCGCGATGTCTTCGGGTATGTGAGCGATATGCGCGGTTTATCGAAAGAACATCTGCGCGGCATATATTTAAACACTCACTACAAGATGATTCATGATGAAATTATTTCTATCGGAACGGTTGATGCCAATATCGTGCACCCGCGCGAAATCTTCAAACCGGCGCTTGAGTATTCGGCTGCGGCGGTGATTCTCGTCCATAACCATCCTTCGGGCAATACGAAGCCGAGCGCCACCGATATCGACATCACGAAGCAATTGGTGCACGCCGGGCGGCTCCTGGGCATTGATCTCATTGACCATGTGATTGTCGCGGGGAATTCGTTCATCAGCATCCCGGTCAAATATCGGGAAGACGACCATGGCCGGTAGTGAAAATGCGACTGCTGCGGTATACTTGAATAAAACAATTACAGAATTTCATCCGGCAATATAATATGGAAAATATAAAAATCAAAGTTTCAGCATACTGTAGTCGTATTTCTACTACCGGCCATGCCTAATCTTGCTTATACATCTCGAAAGCCGCTGTTCTGGCTGGTGCGCGAGGGCGACCGGAAAGAAGAGTATCGAAGATCTTCCCATATCGGGGACAGTGACTATTTTGAAAAATTATCGGCGGCTGTAGAGGCCCTGGCCGACATAGTGGCAGAAGATATCAGCGATCATATTCCGCCTCATGTGGAAGATCTCAACCTTCTCAAGCTCTTGAAGCAGCAGATCGTTTTTCTTCAAGAGCACTACTGGCTGGTAAGAAAAGAGGACGGCGAATGAGTAAGAATAAAGTTTGCTTAGCACAGATTGTATTGTAGAATTTTGAGCATTGCTTGGTCTAAGGAGAAATGCCACCTTAGCTCAGTTGGCAGAGCAGCACTTTCGTAAAGTGAAGGTCCCCGGTTCGAGCCCGGGAGGTGGCTCCAAGAAAGATCTGGCCTGATTCCCTGTGGATAAATGCCTTCTCTGAACCCCCGGATAGTTTATAATTATCAAGAACTATGGAAAATTCTAAACAGGCAGCTTCCGGGCAGTCTTCCTTGAGAATCATTCTCCTCGTGATCGTGGTGCTGGTTCTTGTGGCCGTGGTTTGGTATCTAAAATTTTATCAAGCGCCCCCCAAATCCTTGCCGATTACAACTCCGTCGGCGTCGCTCAATCCCGCAATAACTTCTCCGACTTCGACGTTGGGGGGCCAAATTTACCAGCAGACTCAAAATCCGATTCAGAATAAGCTGCCGGGTACCGTGGCGCCGGTACCGAATCCGCTCCAAAAAGTCTATAAAAACCCGTTTGATTAATTCCAGACAAGAACATCCGTGATCGCAAACTCAATCCCCCATATATGAAAACAGCAAAATACAGCCTTCTTTTTTCTTTTGTCGTCCTTGGATCAGCTTTGTTCGTAAGTTCCGTTATTGTGGTTGCGGCGCAGACAGCGGCGACCTCAAGCGCTGTTCAGGCCGCCTCAAGTGCGGAACAGGGGATCGTCTTTCCGGTTCCCGAACTGGGCAACTGTACCAGCCGCGACGAGTGCCGGAGTTATTGTAATCAGGTGGACCATATGGACGGCTGTATCACCTTTGCCAAAGTCCATGGTTTAATGAATAAAGATGAAGCTTCGCGCGCCGACAAGTTCAGGAAGAGTCTTCAGGGTGGTGGCGGACCCGGAGGATGCAAGACGCCGGACGAATGCCGGACATTTTGCAACAACATCAACAATCTTGATGCCTGCGTGAAATTCGCCCAAAGCCAGGGAGTCAAAACTAAAGAAGTCGAGGAAGGCTCGAAGATTCTTACCTATATCAAAAACGGAGGTCAATTGCCCGGCGGCTGCGCCTCGAAAGATAATTGCCAAACCTATTGCGGTGATTTTAGCCATGCCAAAGAGTGCTATGAATTTTCACAAAAAGCCGGCATACAGCAGAGTTCCGATCAAGCGCAAGGAGCGCCAGCAGATATTCCATCGGGCCAATTCCAAAAATTCTTGGAACTTGTACAGAAAGGACAAACTCCCGGAGGTTGTAAATCAAAAGATGAGTGTGAGGCGTATTGCAAAGCGCAAGGTCATTTAGACGAGTGTTTGAAATTCGGCCAAGCAGCGGGTTTTATCCCGAGTGACCAAGCCGAAAAACTCCGGCAGCTCGGGGGCAAAGGCCCGGGTGGTTGCGATTCCCCGGAAGCATGCAGCGGGTATTGCAATGCTTCGGAGCACCAGCAAGAATGTTTTTCATTCGCCAAAGAACATGGATTGATTCCGTCGCAGCAATTGGAACAAGCTCAAACCGGATTGGTGAGACTGCGAGAAGGATTATCGCAAGCGCCGCCGGAAGTGACTGCCTGTTTGAAATCAAAACTCGGACCCGATGTGATTAATGATATTCAAGCTGGCAAGCTGGCGCCGGGATCGCAAATCGGCCAGGAGCTTCGGGGCTGCTTTGAAACTTTCGGCCATCACAGCAATCCGGGGGATGTCCTCAAGAATGCGCCGCCGAACGTCGTGGCCTGTTTGAAAGAAAAGCTCGGCGCCGATTTCGATGCGATTGCTTCCGGACAAACGACCCCGACTGTCCAGACGGCCGATACATTCAGAATCTGTTCTCAACAAGTTAGTTTCGGAGAAAGCCGGCGATTCCAGGGTCCTGCCAATGCATCGGGTTCCGATCAAGGACAGACACGGATCGGTGCTATGCCGGCACCCGACGTGAACCAGTTTTTAAGGAGCGCGCCGCCGGCGGTAGTCGATTGCTTGAAAGGAAAGTTAGGCGATACATTTGAAAAACTGAAATCAGGTGAGATCCAGCCGCAGCCGGAGATGGAAAGCACAGTTAAGGGCTGCCTTGAGCAATTCAGGCCGAGCGGCCAAAAAGGAGAATTCATGCAGGGGCAAGAAAATAAATCTGAAGGAGGTCCTCAAGGCCAGAATTTTAACCAGCCGGGGCAAAATAGGGGAGAGTATCAGCCGAACTCGTTCCGGCAGTCCTCGCAATCCCCGTCGTTTCCTCCGGAAATCGCGCAGTGTCTTAAAGAAAAATTAGGGGATGGAGTGGTTGCCAAAATACAAAGCGGAGAATTGCCGACTGGTGACATCAAAAAGGTGGCGCAGTCGTGTATGCAGAGCATAAAAAATAATTTTCCGAATTTTCGAGGCGCCCCAGATTCATCGCCGCCACAGTACTTCCAGTCGCCGCAATACCCTGAACATTCTCCTCCTTATCCGCAGGGCGCCCCAGGTTGTTATGATATGGCCTCTTGCCAGAAAGTTTGTTTTGACTCGACGAGTCCTTATTATTCGAACGATACTTGCGTAAAATTTAGGAATTATCAGTCAGGCACACCTTCATCATCCTATAATCAAAGTTATCCTCTTAAGCCAGACGAGCGCGGTGCGCCGTTCATGCCTCCTTCGGGAACATCTTCCACATACGAATACAAACCGCCGTATCCTCAAACATCCACATATCAATCATATCCCGGCGCTGCTTCTACATCATATCAATATCAACAACAGCAATATTATCAGCAGCAACAGCCATATCAACAATATCCGAGCAAAGACTATAATTATCAGGACCAGTATCAGGCGACATCCAATACTTCTTCATATCCGTCTCCTCCGTCACAAACCTATCCTTCGTATCCCACATCCCAACCGAGCGGTACGTCTCCGATTCCTTGTGCCTCGGGCCAATATTGGAACGGTAGTTCATGCATAACTGCTGCCCCGTCTGGCTCTTCTGATCCTGCTACGATGTGTGCTAAATCAGGAGGAACATGGACTGGCTCAACCTGCCAGATGTCTTCATCGGCGCCGACACCAACGCCGTCACCAACACCAACAATCTCGCCGAGTGCTCCCAGTACTGATATGGCTACGATGTGTGCCAAGGGCGGTGGGACATGGACCGGCAGCACCTGCAAAATGCCATGATCGCAGCTCTGCATCGCTTCACAATCTAGTTTCAGTCCACTTCTCCATTTCTCAACTGGATGGAATTTTCCCGTTTTGGGAAAGAGATTGTTCCGCCGGCTCCTAATCGTTGATATGCTTTGAAGGGTTTATTTATTTTTGCCGGCGTCGTATGACGACGGCTCGCATGATAAATATTGAAACAAACAAAAATAAAAGAATGATGCCCACTTTTGTAGACCATGTCTCGATTGCGGGTACGGCGTTTCCGAAGAAGTAACCCAGGAGGAGAAACGTCACCGACCACAGAATTCCGCCGATCACATTCCAGAAGAGAAAAGTCCGCACATTCATTCGGGAAAGACCGGCAACAAACGGCACGATCGGCCGCAGCGGACCTATAAATCTTCCCAGCAGGACGCTCTTGTCACCGTGCTTTTGGAAAAATTCTTCCCCTGTTTTGAGATGGCTCAATTTTAATATTTTATTTTCATTGCGGAAGAATCTTACTCCTTTGGTTCCGAGATAATAGCCAATGCCATCGCCCAGTATCGCGCCGATGGCGGCGAACAAAATTAAAATTCCGATATCAAGATATCCCTGGGCGGATAAGAAACCGAAAAATCCCACCAGAATAGCCCCCGGCAGAATCAGGCCTAGCAAGGGCAATGTTTCGGTGAGAGATATCAGCAATACGATTCCATACCCCCAGTTCCCAAGATTTTTGATGGCAGGCAGAAATGAATTGATAAATTCCATAGGTATTTCTTTGGATCAATTCTAACACGGCAAACGTTCTATTGGAGAAAATCAAGCCACCCGGGTCGATCCGATAAAAATTGTTTTGCTATCCTTAGTAACGATCGTAAACAAGGATAGCAGAACAATGACAGAGGATACTCAACTTGCTATGCGTTTGACTGTTGGCACATCCTTTGGTATAAAGATCCTGCATGAGGCGCACTCATGCGGAGTATTGGTAAGACTCCTTAAAGAACTTCCTGATCTGCGCCGTGCGGCGCAGGCAGTGAGGAGATTCTTTAAGCAGAATTGCTTTACTCCTTACAAAACTTTTTGTTCTTTGATAGGACCTACGCAAAACATGAAAAATGGCTTAAAATCGACATATTTCCGCTCATTTTCTTTATACTTTAAGGCCTTTTTTCAGAATTTTGCGTAAGTCCTATTTGATAAAGAAAGGGTTGGCGATGGCTGGAAAAATTTTTCTCCGGGTAGTGTGGTTGTCGGATTGGTCCTCGGTTTTGTTTGGCTGGGGACGTTTTTCATAGGTACGGGCGGATACGGGGTTACGAAAACCCCGGACGGAATATTCATCACTCAAGCTTTCAGAGTTCAGGTGAGCGAGAGTGATGAGGGTCGGCGACGCCGATTGCTCTATGTGCATAGAGATCTGCGCGGGAAACCCCGCAAGGTCGAGATTATCCAGATCCACTATCTGGAATCTCATACCTATACATATTGGGTGGTCGAGAATCCTGTTCTCGAGGATTCGACCCATCTCGGCCCAGCAAGTCCAAGACTAATGGGCTTGCTAAAGGAGTTCAATGCCCACTACGGCGGCAGGAACTGACTCAGTTTCTGCCGAAAAAAAATTTCAGAAGGGAGGCTAACTACCTCCCTTCTGATGAAACAATTTTGTTCGGATAAAAAATTGTCGCTGTGGGCGATGCAGGATTCGAACCTGCGACTTCTTCGGTGTAAACGAAGCGCTCTACCACTGAGCTAATCGCCCAGAAAATTTAACGATATATCTTACCACTGCCTGCCCGCCGAAGTTTTAACGCAGGCGGGAGCTACGCGCGCTTGGGACATTCTTGCAAGCACTGTCAATTTTGATTGATTTTAGAATAATATCAAGGTAATTTGAAGATGTGGGAGCGGGCCGTAGTATACCGGCAGTACGCCTGCTTTGGGAGCAGGTAGACCGAGTTCGATTCTCGGCGGCCCGACTGATGCCCCGCAGCGAAATTTTGTCTCCATAGTTCAATGGATAGAACAGCTTCCTTCTAAGAAGCGGATCGAGGTTCGAATCCTCGTGGGGACACACTATGATACAAACAGTCATATTCGATACCGACGGCATGGTTGTGCATCGGGAGATGTATTTTAGCCAGCGCTTCTCAAAAGAATTCGGGGTACCCGCGGAAAAAATACTTCCGTTTTTCGAAAATGAGTTCCAATTGTGTCTCGTGGGAAAAGCTGATCTGAAAGAAGAGCTGGAGAACTATGTCGGCCGATGGGGCTGGCAGAAACCGGTTGACGAACTCCTCAAATATTGGTTTGAGCACGAAAATACAGTTGACGAGAGAATGCTTGAAAGCGTGACCAGTTTGCGGGCGAAAGGCATACGTTGTTATTTGGACACCAACAATGAGCACTATCGCGTCCGATATCTGGTCGATACGCTCGGTTTGAAAAACTTTTTTGACGCCGTTTTTTCGTCTGCGCAGCTCGGATATATGAAACCCCAACAGGAATTCTGGCGATCCATTCACGAACTCATTGGCGGGCCGGACAAAGGAGAAGTTCTGGTATGGGATGATGACGAAGAAAATGTCAAATCAGCGAAACATTTCGGATTCCAAGCCGAGCTGCATTCCGATTTTGATTCGTACAAAGATCGTATGAAAGTGCTGATAACTTAGTTTTTGTTTAAACCGATCATTGTTTCTCCGGATTGAGTGTATAGAAATTCTCCAGCAGCTTGGCAACGAGAATCGGGCCGGTGGCCACCGGTTCAAATTTCCCCCGACCCCCGCTTACAATTGGCAACGAGGAGAGAGTAATAATGAAGTTATTATTATCTCCGAGCGAACCAATTGATGGAGTGAAGCTCCATAGACACCTTCTGGTTTCTTACGTCGCTTCGCTCCTATCTTCCAATACGGGGGAAATTTCCGGCGGCGTTATTTTTTTTCAGTGAATTGATTCAGAGTAAAAAAATTCTCAAAGAGTTTGGCTATCAGAATCGGGCCGGTGCCGCCGGGCGTGGGAGTATACCAAATATGTTCGATGTTCGATGTTCGATGTTCGAGCGCTTCTGCATCAAAATCTCCGGAGATTTTTTTAGTTTCCGCGTTGGTCTGCGTTGAGTCCGCGTCAGTCCGCGGTGGCGCTTGCGCCACGCTGTAGCCGAAATCAATGACCCCGGCGCCGTCTCGTAACATCTCCGGCTTTATCAAGCCGGCTTGGCCGGTGCCCGAAATAATCAAATCGGCATTTTTCAAGATTTCCAAACCGCTGCCTCGATGGAGAAGATACAGTTCTTTGGCCTTTTCCATCAGCCAGACCCCGATCGGCCTGCCCACCAGCAGACCGAGACCGACAATCGCAACTCTTGATGCCTGACTCTTGATGCCTGACACTTCAAGCACTTTTTCGACAGTGCCGACTGCCGGCGGCAAAACCGGATTCCGGCCGGCGTAAAAAGCTCCGAGCGCCCGTTCACCCAGCACATCCACGTCTTTTTCGCGCGGGACCACATTGAGGATGTAATGGCGATTGAGGTGGCCGGGCAAGGGCAGTTGAACGATCACGCCGCCGCACGTCCCATGCTTTGCGATCTTTCCGACCTCATTGCGCAACTCGTCATTTTTCAAGTCCGACGAAAACGTGTAAAGCCGGAAATCAATCCCCAGCTCTTTGGCGGTTTTTTCTTTTTGCTGCAAGAAATTCAAGGATACGGGATCATCGCCAACGAGAACGCCAGCCATGAATTTTTCCGGCTTCGGCAGCGATTTCAGTTCGCCGAGAATTTCCGTAGCGATTTTCTTCCCATCAATAATGGTCATAGGTTTCGAGACAGATTTATTCTTCGATTCCGGGTACGGGGAATTTGGAAGCGAGCGAAGTTACGCGCGCTCGCACGGTTTTGATCGTTTCATGTTCGGACAGGCCAGCGACAAAATTTTTGACCGCCTGCGCCCGCTGGGTTTTGTCCTCCGGCAAATCCGTGTGCGCGAATGTTGTGATAATTTCTGCGATGCAGGCGCCCGCTTCTTTCATTTCGTTTTCTTTCATCCCGCGCGATGTTATGGCGGGCGTTCCGAGGCGCAATCCGGACGGATAATACGGGGGAGCCGGGTCGTTCGGCACAGTGGTTTTGTTTGTGGTGATGTTCGCTGCTTCTAATGCTTTTTGCATAAAAACTCCCTTGCCCGGGCCGAATGGCCGGAGATCGATAACCATAAGATGATTGTCGGTTCCGCCGGAAACCAATCGAAACCCGTGGCCGGTTAATGCCTCTGCCAGGACGCTGGCATTTTTCACTATCTGATTGGCGTAATCTTTGAACTCCGGCTTTGCCGCTTCGGCCAGGGCAACCGCGATGCCGGCGATGGTATGTTCATGCGGCCCGCCCTGCATGCCGGGGAACACGGATTTGTCGATTTGCTCGCTGTATTTTTCTTTCGAAAATATGATGGCACCTCGCGGCCCGCGCAGCGTTTTATGGGTGGTGGTGGTGACAATATCCGTAAAAGGAAACGGGGAGGGATGAACGCCGCCTATGACCAATCCGGAAATATGAGAGATGTCCGCCATCGAAATCGCGCCGACACCTTCGGCGATTGCGTGTATTTTTTTGAAATCAATGATTCTCGGATAAGCGGTGAATCCCGAGAGGATGAGTTTGGGCTGGTGCTCTTTCGCCAAACGCAGAATGTTTTCGTAATCGAGTGTTTCTGTTTTCGGGTCCAGCTCGTAGTGGACAAAGCGGAATATCCGGCCCGAGAGATTGACCGGCGAGCCATGCGTCAAATGCCCGCCGTGGTCAAGACGAAGAGAAAGGATCGTGTCGCCGGGATTCAAGAGGCCGAAGTATACTTCGAGATTCGCGGGGCTGCCCGAATAAGGCTGGACATTCGCGCGATAGCCCTCGGCGTTGAATACGGCCAGCGCCCGTTTTTGGCATAACCGTTCCAGCGTATCCACATTCACGCAGCCGCCGTAATAGCGCCGGCCCGGGTAATTCTCGGCGTACTTGTCATTGAAGACGCTCGCCGTTGCTTCAAGCGCCGCGCGCGAAGCGTAGTTTTCCGAAGGAATCATTTCAAGACCCTCTTTTTGCCGCCGCTCTTCTTTTTTTACGAGGTCGTAAATTTCCGGGTCGTTGGTTTTGAGATGGTTGAACATAGTTTATGAATTATGAATAAAGAACGAGGAATTATGGATAGATATGGGCAAAGAAAAAGAAGAATCAACTGGGTCTCTTGTTGGATGTGTTTAGAACTGTTAATTGGAAGCAGATTAGCGAAGAATTAAGCTTTTTGCAAATTCCGGCTATGACTTCGAGCACTCTATGATCGGCGGAATTTAGCGAAGATATGAACCAGTTGCCGGTTTTGGCCACTCGGCAAGATATTCGATTATCACTCAACAGTTAGTTGGCAGTCGTGCGTAGTTTGGCCTGTTTCAGGGTTCCAGCACTGATAAGCAATTAAAACTTCATCTATGACACCGGTCTCATCAGATGTATTTAGGGCGATCTCAAATTGAGTTCTGTCAGAAACATTTAGTAAAGCTGCCCAGTCGGCTTTTCTAATTTCTTGCCCGACAGTAGCACCTTCTTTGTAATTGATATTGCTCAAATTAAAGAGGAATTCGGTTGCCCCACTTTCTTCTTTATTGAGTATGGCTTGATCTATAACTAAGTGTCCGCCAAACTCGCCGGATTTTATATAAGGATGTTCCCATTTTTCTTGTAGCGGTCTCTTACCAGCGTGGGCTTTCACGTAAAGATAACCGCAGGCAATTTGCGATCCGGAGCCAATCGATTTTACAACAGTAAATTTTTCGTTTACGAAAACCCCGTCTTTGCCGTAGGAATTTAGATTTTTTGCGAGAACGACAATCTGTCCCAAATCTTTAAGTTGAGTAAAAGATTCTGAAGTATTTGGGCAACTCGGTCTTTTCAATATCACTTCTTTAACTACTTCTTTAGCAATTTCTTCCGATGGTTTCTGTTTATTAAATAACGATGTAAGCCATACAAAACCAAATCCTATGGCGAGGATAATTAAAACTTGAAGTGTGGCTTTGAAGTATGATTTCATCGGGTCTTTTTTTGGATATTGAATTTATAGTTTGGTGCAATTAAGAAAACTATAAAGGCCACAATAGCAGACGCGAGTACTATAAGTATGATATGCGTTTCTGGTAGAATGTGATTATCCCAAAAATTCTCAAAAATACTAATTCGTCTTGGGAGAAAGGTAAAAATACCCAGAACAGCAAGTACATTTATTATCGCCGCTACTGATCCGAGTAGCCACCACGCTACCGTGCCAATAACAATTAACAGAGAACAATAACTTAAAAATGGAAGCCACTTTACCGATTTTTCACCTTTTTGCTTCATAAAGTGAGCCAATCCAAGGTCATTACATCTTTGATTCAAGTGTAGATGGTTTCTTTAAAAAGGTAAAGTTTTTGCAATGATTTTACAATTCCGCTAAAATGTAAAGAAAAGTAAGGTTTAAAGACTTGGTTTCAAACTTTTAACGCAACGAGTCGGTTAATGACTTCATCGGGTTTCTTGTAGTGTAGCACGGCGCGGGGACGGTC
>Ga0209515_10009298_pt1 | contig 11210 bp, 12 predicted proteins | sample Subgroupgradi54m_FD_187454 | JGI IMG/M metagenome (GOLD analysis project Ga0209515, IMG submission 187454) | Subsurface groundwater microbial communities from S. Glens Falls, New York, USA - GMW60B uncontaminated upgradient, 5.4 m (SPAdes)... ...
CACGAATTTCGTGATCAGGTACTTAAACGGTTTCGCACTCCCTTGTTCGAAGAACCCCCTCGTGTAGATCTGGAGATGACCGGTATGGGCTTTGATATAGCTTTCCTGCATCTTATAGAGAATGTCTTCAAAAAATCCTCCGACGAAGATAATGGCGGTACACCCAAAGGCGATCGCGGCCATCGTGATGAGCGAGCGCGTTCGATGCCGAAAGACGTTCCGAAGCGCAATCTGGAAGGTCATCATCGTTCTGGGACAATCACGCCATCTGACAACGTGATGACCCGCGTCGCCATCTCGACAATTTTTTGATCGTGCGTGGAGAAGATGAACGTGGTGTGGCGCTCCCGGTTGATGGAGCGCATGAGTTGCAGGATCTCGAGGCCCGTGGTGCGGTCGAGGTTGGCGGTTGGCTCATCGGCGAGAACGAGCAGGGGATCCGTGACGATGGCGCGCGCAATCGCCACACGCTGTTGCTGACCGCCGCTCAGCTCCAACGGCTTATGATGCGCCATGGAAGCCAGACCGACGCTTTCCAGTGCCCGTTGCGCTCGCTCACGGTGCGCCTTCCTGCTGAGCTGTCGATTCAGCAATGGAAACTCCACATTCTCGGAGGCGGTGAGCACCGGCAAGAGGTTGAACTGTTGGAAGATGAACCCGACGTCTTGGGCCCGTAACTCGGCCAGCGCATCGCTGGAGAGCGCCCCGACGTCACGTCCATCAATCGACACCGCCCCGGTCGTCGGCCGCTCAATGCATCCGATGAGATTGAGCAGGGTGGTCTTCCCACTTCCAGAGGGCCCGACGATTGCGAGGAATTCGCCGCGCTCGACGGTCAGGCTGATCCCTCGGAGTGCTGCCACGGGGGTTTTTCCTAACCAGTATTGTTTGGTGGCTTGCTCGACACGGATGAGCGACATGCGTTAGCCGGGTGTTGGGTGAGCGAGCGTCAGGACGCTCTCAAGTGGTCGACGGAGCGCCCGAGCGCTGGGGGCCTGTGCGTGGCCAAGGCGAAAGACCATGACCGGCGTGCGCTGGGAGAGGTCAAGCAGCTCGTGGAGCTCGTGTGCCGTTTGTTCGATTAGGTTACGATGGTGTGGAGACAAGCCTTCTCCATGCAGGAGTTGCGTGCGTAGCCAGAGAAACGTGATGCCGGTGATGGGTTGAAACGCGAGATCCTTCAGGGTCGCCGTGAGCCAGAGCCGTTGCAGGACCTCACCGCCCTTCACAAAATCTTCCGGCGCCGTTCCCTCCATACTCAGGAGGCCAATGGCTGATGACTGGCGGTAGGTCGATTGCGTTCTCAGCGGCAAGAGCCGGGTGACTCCCATAGCAGCGGACAGACAGGCGAAGGGCCAGGAGGACAAGAGTCGAAACCCTGGTCGCTCCAACGTGCTTAGTTCCAATGAGGTGGCCGGGATCCCATCGCCGGTTTGACGTGTTGCTTCGGATGTCCAGCGCAACCATCGGAATAAGCCATCGTGGAGGGCGCGATGTTCGAAGAGCAGGCGATCATTGCGGGCGGCTAACGCCGCGACTCGAGCTTTGCGTCCAGCGTCTTCGAGCAGGCTTAGGTGCATGCCGTGAAAGGGTTGCACCGTCGCCCATAATGCTTCTCGCTCATTGGGAAGAAGCGGTTGGTGGCGATAGGGGCGTCGGTTGACGCAACGGGATGGGATGGCAGAGACAAGCGGTTCGCGGATGAGACGGCCTGGTTGAAGGCTGACCCGCGCGACGACGGAATCCCCCAGGTCCTTAGGGAAGACCACCACCCCATACGCAAGGCCGAGTGCATGGGCGGCCAGTTCCATGTTCGCGAGGGTCGCACCGAGTGCGATCCACGAGGCGATGTGGCGAACGTCATAGAACGACTCGGCACGTTCGCGGTCCCACTGCACATCCAGTTGATGTCCGTTCCAAGAAAACCGCCACGGCTGACAGTTATCGCCAGAGGGAGCGAGCAGCCCCGCTCGTACGATGTCAGCCACGTGCGCCGCATCTACCATCTCACCGGGATACTGTCCTGACCGCACTCGCACCGTGATCCGCTGCTCACGATGGCGGGGTCTGCTGACGCAGATAACGCTTGAGATACCACAGTTTCGCGCGTTGCAGGGGATGACGGTTGCCTCCAGGCAGCGTGCCTTTGCGATAACAGCGTCGGTACGCATCAAACTGTGCGTAGCGAGGCACGCACCACGGCTCCTGTCGATTCAGGAGGAGATTGATGGCTTCCGTGGCGACGACCGCCGCACACAAATTGATGGCGATGATTGAGGAGGGACCCCGGTGTGCCTTCAAGCTGACGCGGGTTCGGTCGATGTACGGGATGTGCAACCCTGCGGGTGCGAGTCCCACGGCGAAACGGGCCAATTGTTCCTGCTCATCCATCCCGTCCTCGATCGCCATGAACTCATCGAAGCTCGGTCCGGTCGGACTAAACATGAGGCACGCGGTGCTAAAGCCCAACGGACCGCAGGTGATGACGTGGAGCCCTTGGGCTTTCGCACTCCGAAAGAGCAGTCGCCGGGCGTTCATCTGAAAAAAATCGAGCCCGTCGATGACGAGATCGCAGCCCGAGAGAAACTCCCGGACATTCGTCTCATGAATGCCTTCAGGGAAAGAGCGAATGGAGACGTCCGGGTTGATGGCGCGCGCCATGTCCGCCATCACGTCGACCTTTTGTTTACCGAGTGTTTGCATGGTTGCGCCGAGCTGCCGGTTGAAATTACGCAGCTCAAAGACGTCACCATCGGCAATGACGAATCGGCCAACACCGATGCGGGTTAAGGTAATCAGATGAGCGCCACCGACCCCCCCAAGGCCTGGCAGGGCGATCGTCGCTTGACGAAGGCGGGCTTGTTCCTCTTCGTTGAAGAGTCCAAGGTTGCTGGTGAACGCCTCTTCATATCGGAATAGATTGGGCGTAGCCATGCGGGGTTATTATAGCACAGCGCATCGAGCGCAGCGTTTGAAGAGACGATTCGGGCGGGTGTGAGGCGCTACGTTACTGCGGTCACGCACTCAGTTCGAGGACGGATGGCGAAAAGAGATCGGGCAGGAGTTCCTGGAACGGATAGGACGGATAACAACTGGCGATGTAGGCGAGTTCGCTTGGGCTGGCGGAAGCGAAGATTGATGATGAACGAATGAATAACTCGTGAAGCGCTTCGAAGGACAGCGGAAGCTTTTGGGTTGATGGTGTGACGGATCGAGGGGTCTGATAGAAAAACTGGAGGATAGGGTACGTTGCGGCCAGGCGCCCCGTTTCGGCGATGTTGAGCGACGCGGCAACGGCCGGTTTGCCGTTGACCAAGGAGTATGGTTTCAGACCCCCTAAGGGTTGCAGGTGTAAGAATTCGTATAAGGCTTGGTGCCGCGGGTTAAAGCACGCGACGAGATCGGTCACGGCTGTGTCGCTGGTGATGTAATCAAACATGGTTTTAAACAGCTGGAGAGTGAGGTGGAGTTGAGCAAATGGCAAGGTGCGAAGTCCTGGATGGTGGGATTGTCCGACGCGGCTCTCAAAGCTGAGCATGGACACTTCAGCCAGGGAACGACCTTGCCTTCGCAAGGTATCCAACTCTGGCTTATACGCTTCATCCATCGGCAGTCCCAACGGAGAGTCTTGGATGGTGGTGAGCGTGCCGAGAAGACCACAGTCGGAGTGGAGGGCGATAAACGTTGTCGTGTCGGGTAAGGCGTGAAAGATCGAGAGCTTTAATTGGTTCGGGTTTGGTTTGATATACTTTCGCTTGAGGTAGGCTCGGTACACCAGATGGGCGGCAGCCTTGAGTTCGTCAAGGGTGTCAGCGGGGCGGAATATGACCGAGGTCGGCACGGTTTGAGTGTGCCGTTGAAGCGTTGGAACACATTCGTCAAAACGGGCGAGCAAAGGCACGTTAGCGCTCCACATTAAAAAGGAAGGTTCTTGCCGTGACCCTCCCTCGTGCTAATTGCATGCAGAAACAGTTAGTCTTTTCTATTTTTACTTAAGGAGCACATGGCATGCCAATACGCAACAGATTCATGAATATAACACAATTGTTTGTAGTGAGTTACAACAATATTTTTAGACATGGTAGATCGTTGGCTCTGAGGAATAAAAGTGTGTAGGGCTCTCGACAGCCTGATGCTATGAAGCAACGAGTTGTTGGGTATAGGTGACGTGCCTGTTTTTGTGAAATGTCTGATATGGGAAATGAGACATCAAATAAGATGGTGCTGGGTTGGTGAAGGGAGGCTTACAATTTCTGGAGGGGGGAGGGAGTGATCGGAGGAAGCGTTTTGAGGATGACGTTAACGTCATATTCCGGGTAACAACTCTGAATGTAGTGTCGCTCCGTAGGACTGGCTGACGCTAAGAGCCGCGTCTCTTCCATAAACAGTGTTCGCAAATCTTGTGCCGTGAACCCGAGTTTTTTCACGAACATCTTAGGAGAGGGCGCGTGACCGTAAAAGAGGGTGTACGGAGCTGCCGATTTGGCTCGTCGTTGGGTCTCTGAGATATTCAGGTGCTGTGCGATGGCGGGATTGCCATTGGCACCGGTGTACATTTTTAGGTTCCCGAGCGGCTTGAGTTGCAAAAAGTCGTAGAGGATCTTGTGTTTGGGATTAAAGCAGGCGACGAGTTCATCGGTGGCGGTTGAGCATCTGAGGTAGTCAAACATCACTTTAAACAAACGCAACGTCAGGAGCAGCTTCTTCGCGTGAAACATGGTAAAGACACCGCGCCCAAAGAGCGAGGTGTCGAGCGCTAACATCGTGGCTTCCGCCAACTGCAACCTCTGCGCGCGCAGCTCGTCGAGTTCCGCCTTATAGACTTCATCCATCGGCAGTCCTAACGGAGAGTCGGCAACGAGTGTGATCGTCCCAATGATCCCGGATCGCGGGTGCCGGGCGATGAACGTGGTCGTTGTCGGGAGGACCTGGTGGAGTGAGAGTTTGAGCTGCGTCGAGTTGGGGAGCAGGTAATTCCGCTTCAAGTATTCCGTGTAGATCAAGTGGGATGCGGTCCTAAACTCCTCCATCGTTTCGACCACTCGAAATTCGACCGATCGCATGAAGGCTGGGGCCGAATCTCTTAGGCCGCTCAGCAGACCAAAAGAGTTGGGCAGGTGCATTATCTGCGTGTTACCTGAGATGCTTCATGAGGAGCTGGGCCGCAATGAAATGGCAGTACCGGACGAAGGTTTCGTCGCTCGACGTCGACAGCGTAAATGCTACCCCCACCTCGAACGACGTGGTCCTGGTGCTGCGGAACCCTTGTTTTTGACGACACCACGCCACTTTTCCCATCAAGGACAACGGCTCTTGTTGGTTTGGGAGGAGGAGCACGATGTAACAGATACTGTGTGAAGTCAGCATCTTCGGAACCAGGAATCGAACCCCCCCGCCGCCAATGTCGATGGTGTTCGTGTGTCCTTCGAGCGTGCCTGTTGGTGAGTCGATTCGGTAGGTCAGAGGAAGAGTTAAGGGAAGGCGTTCAGCTTTTCGTTGGTCAAGCAAAGCCATTTCCAGCGATTCATCTAATCCCATAGCACGATGTTCATGAGATTCCATTGCTGGGCGCCTCTGTTTAAAATTTAATATTGAACTGTTTTTAAAAGATAAATTTTGTAGCGATTGAACTATACCATACGGCTTATTCAACCAGCAAGGTTTGTAGGAAATTATCCATAACGCATAAAGACCGAGAAATTGCCTTGGCTTGTCAGAGATTCCATATTCCAAAAGCACATGATTAATCTGTTGAACTTACAGTTGCGTACCTAAGACAGGACAATTTTTTCAACACCTGTGTTGTTCCTATATGGCTCCAGCTTGGAAATTCAATGGTGTAGTTTTGGTACTTTTTATACAACATACTGTCTTATTTATTCAACACAAGGGTTAGACATTTTGTCTTATGAAAAAAATCAAAGAGCGGTTAAGTTGTTTGCGAAAGTTTGATTTACATAATAACTTGATAGTATTGTAGTTATGTCTAAATTATCAATTCATTAAGAAGTCGATATCGTGGTATCAAACCTGCTACTTAATAGGTGAAAGATGCCTGTACAGCATCGGAGGAGTCAATGAGGAAAGGTATGTCTTCGTTTATGAAGGTGTGTACGGTTGTTGGTATGCAAGTCGTGACCTCTGGGTGTCTTACCGGAGGTGCGGGGGGAATCTTTGGGTTTCTTGAGAGCGCGGGATTCTTCTCTGGAAATGGCCATTCAGACGCCCCGACAATCCTCGGGTCTCTCCCCTCTTCTGTTTTTTCTGGAGGAGGCGATGGCGGGTGGGGGGGATATGTGGGCGGGGCACCTGATCTCTCCTGGGATGAAGGGAATGGCGACGAAGAGCAGTACTACACCACCAACGATGACAATCCCGGTGAAGGCACGGGCGGACCAAATCAACATCACGGTACGACCGAAGGGAATCCTGGTGGGACAACGCAAACGGCGGCAACCGTGCACAATCCTGAGCCGGCCAGTATCGCGCTCTTTGGCGCAGGACTTGCGGGTCTGACGTGTCTGAGACGTCGGCGCAGAACCCAACGATCCTAGGAGCCTCCCATGCAACGTGTCTGGAAAACGTGGTACTTGACGGCGAAGATCGTCACCTCCCACCGAAAGCTGTGGATTCCATTCCTCATGACTGCGCTCGTTGAAGCGAGTTTCCTTGGATGTATTTGGTTGGCTCCGCAACCACCCTTCTCAGCAGTCTTTGCTCCGCCCATTAGGTATTTCTTTGGAGAGCGGGTCCTCCATTATCCTGCCCATCTGTGGTTTCTCTATCACGCGATGAAACATACAAACCTTGTGGCGTCGTTGTTGGTGGGGGCGTTCATGACAGGGGTGGCGTGTGCCATGGTGCAACAGCTGCATGAGGGGACACCCCTGTCCTTTCGTACCGCGCTCATGAGTCACCAGGTGCGCTACCGAAGAGTCGCCTTCTTGTGGCTGATCGCGTGGGGGATTGCCAAGGGGTCGTTGGAGTTAGCTGGACGGTATGCTCCAAAGACCATCTGGATGTTTTGGGTCTTAGTGACCTTTACCGTTGTGCTGCAAGCCCTTCTTTCCTATATCATTCCTGCGGCGGTGTTCGAGCGGACCTCGTGGTGGAAAGCCTTATGGCATGGTGTGCGCGAAAGTTGCCAGCATCCTCTGAGTACTCTGCTCGTGGTGATCGGACCAAGTGCATTGGTCATCACGTTTGCCGCCATCTTTTCCCCCGCCCGACTCGCGCAATGGATGACGCATACCACAGCACCAGAAATCGCGCTCGTGTGGACGGCGGTACGACTCATGGTGTGGACGATCGCCGATGCGCTCCTCACCATTTCTATTGCGCACCTCTGGTGGCTCCATCGTGCACCAGCGTACGCGTCAGAGGTCGTGAAGCTCACACAGCCTTCCGCGGCGGTTAGTCGGAGACGATTACAAGAGAGTTCCGTTGTTGCCTGAGGCCGCCATGTCCCCACAACTTCAAAACCCCAGAGCCTACGCACGACGAGGAGGTATGCTTGCAATGTCGTATCCGCCCCTTTCGGCCACATCCCGTTGGCGTACAGCGGTTCTGACGGCTTGCATCGGCATCTCGTGCGCTCTCACGACGGGCTGCAGCGCCAACTACAGCGGCGAGCGGCTGTTTTGGAAGGCGGAGCAGTTGGACGCGCCCATTCTCAAAGACGTGCGCAACGCTACGCCTGAGCAGTATGCGAAGGCGATCCAGGCGTTTCAGTTGATTGTTCAAAAGACGCCCGGGACGATCTGGGCGCCTCGTGCGCACCTGGCCATTGGCTCGTTGTACGCGGTGCGCAAACAGTATGCGAAAGCGCGGGAAGCCTATGGTCTGGTGGTGCAGAACTACAATCAACAGCGGGATCTCAGTTTGAAAGCGCGACTGGCCATCGCCAAGACCTACGAGCTGGAAGAAAATTGGGCTGATGCGATCAAGATCTACGGCGACATCACCGATTTCTACACGTGGAGTGTCCCGGGGATTGAAGCCCCGCTCTACGTGGCTCGTCTGCACGACCAGCATCAGGAGCCTGAGGCGGCGACCGCGGCGTATGAACACGCGGCGAAACTGTACAACAAGTTGCTCCTCAACGCGCCGACGCCTGCGCTGGCGTTGCAGGTGAAGGGCTATCTCGTCATGGCCGATCAACGGCTCGGCCGGTGGGATGAAGCGGCGAAGACCTTGGAAGAGATGCTTGAGGCTTCCGCAGGTGGTGGAACCAACCGCCCAATCGCTCTGATCACATTAGGGGCGCTCTATGAGAAAAAATTGAACAATCCCAAGAAAGCGAGAGCGACCTACGCCACATTCATCACCGAATTTCCGGACCACCAGCTTGCGAAATCGGTGAAAGCGGAACTCGAGCGCATGGGAGTGCCGTCCGAGCCGACCGGAGCAGGGTCAGCCGCGGCAGAGGCGTCTTCTCTCGATGTCCAGCATCTTCCATCCCACGCCACCCCACCGGCCGCGGCGACTCCGTGATGATGCGTGCGATGTCTCGAGGCACCATGCGTCAGCTCTGCGGCGGTCTCCTATTTGGTGCCTTGTTTCTCCTCATCTTCTGGCCCACATTTGTCTGGATGGCCCAACGCTTTGATGCCGCAGATTCCTTTTATTCACATGGATGGCTCATTCCCTTTGCGACGGGGTGGTTGGTTTGGCAGCGCCGCAACCGTCTGCCCACTCAGCGGCTCGGGAGTTTTTGGGGACTGGCGTTGCTCATCCCATCCTTGGTGGTCCATACCTTGGCCACATGGTGGCGGCTTCACTTTGTCTCAGGGTTCGCCATGCTGGGAGTGGTCTGGGGACTGGTGTGGACGCTGTGGGGGGCACAGATGTTGTGGCAACTTCGATTCCCCTTGTTGTTTTTGCTCTTCATGGTGCCCCTGCCAGGCATTCTGCTGATCTTCATCAGTTTTAAGATGAAACTGTTTGCCGCGATGTTGGCCACGCACGTGGTGAGTTGGGTCGGCATTCCAGCCCAACAAGCCGGCTCCACCATTCACGTCCCCGGCGTGTCCGTGATCGTGGATGATGCGTGTAGCGGGTTGCGCTCACTCATCAGTCTGATTGCGCTGTCGATCCTCTGGACCTCACTCATGGGATCTGGGTCACGATGGTGGCATAAATTGACGATGGTGGCAGCCTCCATTCCGGTGGCGTTAGCCGCCAATATGGTTCGCATCGTCGTGTTACTTCTTCTGTCCGCTATTTATGGACCTCACATCGCTGAAGGATTTTTACACTACGGCTCAGGGGTCGTGGTGTTTGGTGTGGCGCTGGCCATCCTCGCCTGGCTGAGTAAGAGTTTGGTGCGCGAACCGGCCTCGGTTTCATGAAGCAGCACCCAGATACCACATGTGACGCGGCAGTCCTCCGTCAACCGAGCGCCATCGCAGTGGCCGCCATGGCCTGCTGTGCGTGGTTGGTGTGGGCTGGACAGGCTCCCCCCACCACTGGCCCACGGCCCTCACTCCCAGTCCCTTCTCGCGTGGGTCCGTGGGTGGGAACGACTGTTCCTGTGGATCAGCGGGCGATGGAGATTCTTGAGACTGATGATGTCAAAGCGATGGAGTATCGACTTGGGCAGGAGCCGCCTGTCTGGTTTGCCAGGGTGGCCGGATTTGGGAATCGGACCGCGTTTCATCCCCCGGAATTGTGTTATGTTGGCAGCCACTTTGAAGTGTTAGATCGCCGGCCGATCACCTTGCTGGTGCATGGCACAGAGCGCCATGTGATGCGGCTGGTGATCAGCCAGGGCCAGGAGCGTTTTGAGGCGTGGTACTGGTTCACGGCTGGGGACAAAGTGACCTCGAACTACTACCAACAGCAGATCTGGTTACTGCTCGACGTGATCCATCATCGGCCGATGGCTGGCACCTTGGTGCGGATTTCTACGCCGATGGATGTCGCCGAGAGCGCCCATCGACGCTTATTCGCCTTTGTCGAATCGTTAGATACCGCAAACAACGCGCAGGAACCCCATGGCTCATAGAGACACGCCATTTTCCTTATCGGCGACCCTTGACGCTCAAAACATAGTATGGTACCCTTCAAAGTCTCACTCCAAGTCCCAGTTTCCGTTGCGTTCACAGAGAGCCCCCCAAGGTGGTGGTATGGATTCGTTACACCAACAAGAGATGGGTGAGTTTGAACAGCTGTTCAGTGTGGCGCCGTGCGGGTTGGTGTTCCTGGACCGTCACGCCGTGATCCGTCACCTGAACCCGATGGCGGCCAACCTGCTGGGCGTCAAGCTGGAGGGAGTGGTGGGTCAAGAGCTCACCGCCGCCCTTCCGAATTGGAAAGACAACCCGTTCTGTGCGAGTCTCCCCTCGCTCCTGGATGGCCAATCCACCTTCGAGATGGTGCAGTTTGACGTGCCGGGTCCAGAGCAGAAGGTGTTGCGGATCTCTGCGGCGTCGGTTCCCAACGGAACAACCTCAGCCCGTGGGGTGCTGCTCTCCGTCATCGAGTGTACGGAACTCGCGACTCTTGAGCGACGGCTTCACCGTGCGGAGTATCAAGCCTCCATTGGAAAGCTGGCTCGCGGCATTGCCCACGAGCTCAACAGCCCGCTCGACGGGGTGCTGCGCTATACGCACTTAGCCCTTGAGCAGTTGACGGCCGACTCTCCCGTGCGAGAGTACTTGACGCACGTCAAGGAGGGGTTAGACCGGATGGTGCGGGCAGTGCGGGCGTTTCTCGAGTTTTCGCGCCAAGTCACGACGCCCGTCAATCGGATTGCCAATCTCAACCAGCTCATTGAGGATGCGCTCCTGTTGGTGCAACACCGCGCCAAGTTCCAGCAAATTCGCGTCATCACACAGTTCAACGAGCACTTGCCGGCGGTGCTTGATGGGGGATTGCAGCATGCGATCGTCAACCTCATCAAGAACGCCTTCGATGCGATGCCGCGCGGCGGCACACTGACGATTACGACGCGCTCCACGCAAGAGCACGTCGACGTGGACGTCGAGGATACGGGGGCCGGCATTCCCGAAGAGATTCGCTCCCGCATCTTTGAGCCGTTCTTCTCGACCAAGCCGATTCATCAAGGCAGCGGGTTGGGGCTCATCATCGCCAAGGAAGTCGTGGAACGATCGGGTGGCAATATCGAGTTTGCGAGTCAGGCGGGTGTCGGGACCACATTTCGTATCCGTGTGCCCGTCGCTCCCGTGGAGGCGCAGCAGAATGGAGCG
>Ga0209515_10009299_pt1 | contig 11208 bp, 9 predicted proteins | sample Subgroupgradi54m_FD_187454 | JGI IMG/M metagenome (GOLD analysis project Ga0209515, IMG submission 187454) | Subsurface groundwater microbial communities from S. Glens Falls, New York, USA - GMW60B uncontaminated upgradient, 5.4 m (SPAdes)... ...
CGCCGGGTCGTTCTCGAACGCAGCGGCTCCATGATGCGCAGCCACCGGGCGCGCAGCGATCGTAAGACCGGCGACGAGAGCGAAGAGCGTGACGAACGTTCTCCTCATTGAGTCCTCCATTACTTCCACGCCTCCATCGCCTTTCTCATCAGCGATCCAGCAGGCTGCTCGTTGATCTCGATCCTGATTGCATCAGGGGCGGTGACGTTTGACAGCTTTGAGCCGCTGTTTTCGCTTGGGCGGGCGTCGGCGACCGTTGTGCCCGCCTGGCGAAACTGCGTCACACTGGCCTGGGCGTCGTCGGAATACAGGCCGATGTGCGTCAACCCCGCGGGCCTCCCGTTGGCCGGCGCCATTTCGATGAACGTATCGCGGTTCACCTGCAGGAACGTCGTGCTTGGCTGGCCATTCTGGCTCGGGAACCGGTACGCTTCCTTGAAGCCCATGACCTGTGTGTAGAACTTCAAAGACTCGTCAAAGTTCGTGACGCTGATGCCGACGTGATTGATCCTGTGACCCGCGCCCCGGTTCTGCTGCGCGGCCATGGATTGGGTCAGCACGGTCCCGACGATGATTCCGGCCGCGAAAAGCGTCACGCCGCGGATCCATTTCATACGAGCCTCCTGTAACAGCGGTGGCAAGGATCAGAAGATCAGCTTCGCACCCAGCTGAATCTGCCTCATGGTTCCCACGAGATCGGTAATCGTGCCGGCGGTCGTGTTCGGCGTGCCGGTCACGACAGTCGCCGCGGACGTGTTGGCGCCCTGCGTCCATGCAAAGGCGGCGTTGCTGTAATTCCTGTGATTGAACACGTTGAACGCTTCCAGCCTCAACTCGAGCTGAACGGAATCAGTGATCCTTGTGCTCTTTTGCAACGACATGTTGACATTCCACTGGCTCGGGCCGGTAAGGCTGTTTCGTCGGGAGTTGCCCAGCTCGCCTACCGCCGGCACCCGGAAGCACGTCGCGTTGACGTACACGGGGAAGCCGTTCCTCAGTCTGTTCTTGAAGTCTTTGAAGGTCGGTTGTCCGTTGCAGCCAGGCGCATCAGGCACGTAGTCTGCCCGGTTGTTGTTCGCGGTTGCACCTGGGTTGCTGCCAAGCGCCGGAATGCCGGGAATCGAAAACGGACCGCCGGAGCTGGCATAGAAGATTCCGCTCACCTGCCAGCCGTCGATCAGCCGGTTTCCCGTGAAGGGTAAGGCGTACACCGCGTTGGTGGACAGGTTGTGTGTGAGCTGGAACGTGCAGGGGCCGCGGTCGTCCTCGACGTCGTAGGGATTGAGGATCATCGTCCCGCCCTCCTGGCCCCAGTTGCCGGAGCTGATGTCCGTGCACTTCGAGTAGGTATAGGACAGTTGCGCGGCAAGATTACGACTCATCCGACGATTGATCCCCGACTGGAACGCGTGATACCGCGAGTCCAGGTCCGTCACGCCGGACGTGGTGTTCCCGAAGTTCGGGTTCCAGCGGTTGTTCGCCAGCGCGGCGAACGTCGTACCAGTCTTCACGAGATGCGTATACGACAGCTCGCCGGTCGCCGGATTGACAAGGGGTTGCCCATCCTGCGTCGCGAGCGTGCAGGTCGCGGTCCGGCACTCCAGGCCGTCGGCGGTCCGGACGCCTGATCCCGTCACGAACACGAGACGATCCAGGTATCCGGGGAAGTTGGCCGCCAGCGTTTGATTCTGGGTGAGGGCAATTGCGCCGGTATTGAAATACGGCGTCAGCGTCCCGCTCGCCAGCGGCGGATTCACATCCCGCTGCCCGACCATGCTCACGCCGCCGGACCCGACATACGCCAGCACCACGACGGTGTTGGCCATGATCTCCTGCTGCAGACTCACGTTCCACTGCTGCATCCACGGCGTGGTCTGGAAGGGATTGGTCCCCCACGACGCGCTCGTGGCCGTCTCGACGCGGGTTTGAAACGGCCGCGGAAACGTGGTCAGCGCGGCGGGGTCCGTGATCGTTCTGACCGTCCATGGCTGGGTGAACCACGAGCCGTAACAGTAGTCGCGGCACTGGAGCGTCGCGTGGAAGATCCCGTACCCGGCTCGGATGGCGGTCTTCCCGGTGCCGAACGGATCCCATGCGAGGCCGACGCGGGGATCGAACGACCGCAGCGACGGATTCCTCAGGAAGAAGTTGCGCATGGGCGTCAGCTGTGCCGGCGGGGGCGTCGCCACGCGAGGCGCCTGACGATCGTCCCCATTGGGGCCGAACGGCACGGGCAGGAGGGCATACGTTGAATTCGTCGCGTCGTAGGGGTTCGTCGTGGGGGCGTACCGTAAACCAAGATTCAGGCTCAGCCTGGAGGTCATCTTCCAGTCGTCCTGCACATACATCGTGAAATCCCAGGCCTTCGCGATGCGCCGCTGGCTCGGGAAGAGAAGAGGGGATCCATCGGGGAACACGCACCCCGGGCTGCCATTGCTGAAATTACACGCCCCTGCGTACTGCGTCGGCGTTGCATGCAGGAAATTCGACAGGTTCGCGAAGGTCCACGTTCCTCCGCCCGGGAAGGCATGTATACCGTCCGTATCGTTCTTCGTCACGGTCCCGCCGAAACGAAGGCCGTGGCCGCCGGTGATCCAGAACAGGTCTTCAGTGACGCTCTGGCGGGTCTGGACCTTTCGGATCGGCGAGATCTGGCCCGCGCCGATCGCGCTGATTCCGGAGCCGGGAGCGAGCGTCCCGTCCATCGCCGGCAATCCTAATCCCCCATATATCCCCCCCGCCGTAGCATCCGTAAAAAGGTCCCCCGACCAGTTCAAGGAACCCGCCGGCAACACGCCAGGAGTCACGGTGGGGTTGATGCTCTGGCTGCGGATGTTGAAAAAGGTTCGGGTGACACCAAATTGGAGCGAGTTGATCAACGTGCCCGAGAACACGCGCTTCTCTCCAACGGTGAGGTACTGATTTTTCGAATCTTCCAGCTCCGGCCACGCCGGGAAATTGCCATAGAAGGGCTCCGTTGTGTAGGCCTTGTCGAACAGGTACCGCGCGAACACGGAGTTCCGTTGCGACATGTTCCAGTCAAGGCGCCCCACGGTGAAATATTCGGTTCCGGGGGACGTCGCGTTGACGAGGATCTGCGCGGTGCCATTCCCCTGGTCTTGCGGATCGCCGAACTCGGCTCTCTCGTACCCCGGCAGCTGTCCTATCGCGGGCACGTGTCCCGGTTGGTTGGGACCAAGCGGGTACAGGTCCAGATACGGCTTCACCCGAAGGAAGTTGGCCTCGTTCGGGCTTCCCACGCCGCAGTTCTGGTGGCCGGGGATCGTCGCCAGGACACAACCGGTGGCGAGACCGGTCGCCGGCAGCGGAATGATGCCTTGGCGCGCCAGCGCGTTGGGAACAATCCTGATCTGGCTTTGCGATTCGTTCTGCCGGATGTATTCGATGTTCCCAAAGAAGAACATCTTGTTGAGCCTGAGCGGCCCGCCAATCGTGCCGCCATTCTGATGCTTCCAGAACGGCTGCTTCTGGGTGGCCGGCCACTGCACCTCGTCAAACGTGGAGTTGCGGTAGAACTCGTAGAGTGAGCCATGGAAGGCGTTCGTGCCCGACCGGGTCACCGAGTTCAGCACCGAGCCATTGCCCCCGTACTGTGCCCCGTATGTGTTGGTCAGCACCTGGAATTCACCAATCGCGTCCACGCCCAGGCTGGTGCCCAGGATGCCCGTGCCCGTTCCGCGATTCTGGTAGGTCTGGATGTTGGTGCCATCCATCAGAATCTCCTGCCCGTTGGGGCGCGAGCCGGAGACGCTCCAATACTCCTGCTTGCCGGTGAACGCGTTCCGGACGGCGCCGGATCCCCTCGAGACGTTCACGCCCGGTGACAGCAGTACCAGTTCCTCGAAGTTGCGTCCGTTCAGCGGCAGCTCGCGTATCTGCGTGGGATCGACCACCGTGCCCAGCGAAGACGAGGTCGTGTTCACGAGCGGCACTTCCGCGGTCACCGTCAGGAGCTCGCTGATCTGCCCGATCGGTAATTTGAAGTCCACCACCACGTCGGCGCCTGCGCTCAGCCTGATTCCTGTGCGGACAACCGTCTGAAAACCCGTGAGCTCGGTCTGGACCGCATAATCGCCGACTGGCAGGACCGGAATCCGGTACCGGCCCTGTGTGTCGCTTGTTGCGAGCTGGACAGCCCCCGTTCCCGTGTTTCGTGCTGTCACTGTGGCGCCAGGTACAACGGAGCCGGTCGAGTCCGTGACCGTCCCTAAAATGCTGCCGATCGTACCTTGTGCGGCCACACGCGAATCAGTCGCTCCCACCAGGAGTGCGGTGCCCAGGGCGAGCGAGAGGACGAGGCGACGGCTCCCATGATCCAGCATTGGATTTCCTCCCGGGAATCAGACTAGAGCGGTGACTGACTTGTACTTTTTGGGCGGGTAGCTACTGACCCTTCGGAGGAATCGGCACGCTGTTTGTGCCGCCCAACGTTGTTCCATCAGCAAGGACGACTTCACGAATACGTCCGATCGGGAGGCCATTCTTGACGGGCTCCACATTGACAGTCACTTGGTCCCCGACCTTGAAAGAGTCTTTACGATACCCAGCGGGGTACATGATGCTCGGGGCTTGCGTCTCGGCGATCCATCGGACGACTGTGCCGTCCTCGCCTTTCACGTCAACGGTCAGCAGACAGTGGGGATTGGAATACACCCATTGCGCGACGGTGCCTTTCAGAATAGCCGCCTTGCCGTTGTCGAATGCGGCGCTGCCGTGATGTGCGAACAGAGGAGCTGACATCACAACTTCCACCGCGAGCACGATGACAAGCCTGCCTCTCATGGCGCCTCCCTATTTCTTCTGGCTCGCGGCGCTGCCGAAAATCTTGTCATACGCATCCTGTTCCGCGGGCGAGCAGTAGTACTCCATGACGTCGGTATGGGGGTCGTGCAACCGCATCGGGAGCTTCATCGTCTGCCATGGCGTCGTGTAGACCTTCGGATCGTCAATCGTCTCCGACCACTCGAGGTTGTCATAGTCCACACGCCGGAGTGTCTCGGTGACGCGCACGTGATCGCTGATGGGCCGGCCAGTCGAATCGAGCCAGACCCGGTCTTCAGGCAACGTTCCAACGGTCTGGACTTCGAGCGTGTCATCGTCGACCCATCTGCCGACGGAATAGCCGAAAATCCGCTGCTCCCGGAGCTCGCCGTCTATTTCCACGCCCCCGTCCACCACTTTGGGAAGTTTTCGCCCGTCGGTCCAGATGACACGCCAACGGTTGTCGTAGTGATACAGGATCACGACCTTGGCCTCGTCTTGAAAGATCTGGGTCAGCCTGACGTTGTAGTGGTTGTAACGCGGCACTCCTAACGGCTCGCAGTTATTCCTCGGATCATTATTGTCGGCGGGCAGGACCGCATCGATGCCTTCAGCCGCCTTATGGGAGCGGTACAGTTCCAATCCGTAGGGCGTGTACGGCAGCTGATTTTCCGGCCTGCCGTTGTTTGGCTTTGCCAGAACACCACCGGCCTGGACTCCCGCCATGTGCCCCCCTGCCGGGCCCCACATCCCGCTAAGGTCGCGGCGCGGAGCCGCCTTCCTGTTCTGCGCTGTTACTGGTGGTTGATCCCAGACCGGCTGAGGCCAGCCGTCCGCAGACTTGCCGTGACCAGAGTTCTGGGCCAATGTGCCGACGGGACAGGCGAGTACCGCCATCAACAGGGCGACCGTCGAAACCATCCCCCGAAGAGGCATTTTTGAGTCTCCAGTCGTCCAGTGTCGTTGAAAATCAGCGCGGCGAAGTGCGCGGAACATACACCCATGGAGATAGGGCGGTCAAGAGTTCGTATCGCGCCTGTCAACGCGAAATAGAAATGTCCCCGTCCTTAGTTGAAGGGTCCGAAGCGTCTCATCATCGTGCCGGGCGCGACGCACAACGCGTCGCTGCGCCCGGAGGTCTGGCAGGAGATCGAACGCTGGATCGATCAGGTCATCGCAACGCCTGGCTGAGCAACTCGCACGCATCGGTCGGCTACAATGGGGCCTGAGGTGGTTGTGGAACGCACGTTCGACAGGATCACGCAGAATCCGGACGTTCTCGCCGGCCGAGCCGCGATCCGCGGACTTCGCATCTCCGTCGCGCACATCGTGAACCTCATCGCGAACGGGATGACGCCGGCGCAGGTCATCGCGGAACTGCCAGACCTCGAGGAAGAGGACATCCGCCAGGCACTCGGGTACGCTGCAGCGCTCGCCAAAGACGAAGTGCACCCGATTCGCGCCTGAATCGATGCGGTTTCTGGCCGATGTCGCTATCTCACCCAAGACCGTCGAATTCCTGAAGCAACTCGGTCACGAAGCGATTCACGTCCGGACGTTGGGGCTTCAGCGCGCGGCGGATTCCAAACTGATTGATCGCGCCCGCGCGGACGACAGCATCGTCATAACATTCGATGTCAACATCACTTCGCAGATGATCGAGAACACAGACGAGAGGGTGGCAACCTCAATCAGAAGGAACTGGCGCGTGCGCAGCGAGCTCGTCGTACAGCGCCAGGTGGCGCTCCCACATGTGACGCGGAGTGAGTTGTGTCTCCCAGCACGCCCGCGATTGGCGTCCCAGCGCGGCCAGCGTCGCCGCACTGAACGCCGCGATATCCGTCAGACATTCCGCAATCGTCTGGGGCTGGAGATCGCCGAGCATGACGCACCCCGCGCCGAGCCGCTCGAATGCGCGGTTGCCTCCCACCGCGTGCAGCATCAGCGGTTTTCCGGCCTGCGCCGCCTCGATCGTCGAGAGATCGAACAGGCTGAACCGGTTGACGTTGATCAGAAAATCCACCGATGCGAGCAGGGCGCCGACATCCTCGACGCGTCCAAGCGCCCGGATGGCCGGGTGCGTGGGGACCTTGCGCGGGTCGGGCCCCGCGACGGCGATCGTGAGATTCGAACCCGCCGGCAGCGCCTGGACGCCGGCAATCAGCGCATCGAAGCCCCTGTAGGGCTCCGGGCTGCCAAGATAGAGACCGACGCGTTGGTTCTCGTTCCGCGGACCCCCGCCTGGCGCGGCAAGTAGATCCGCGTCGCCACCGGCTGGTGCCGACGCGCCACTCAACACGTAGCGCGCGCGACCCAGCACGGCGTCGAATTGGCGATCGATCGTCCGAAAGCTTTCGCCGGCTTCCGGGCACGGGAGCACCAGGCCATCAACGCCCTTCCACACACCGAGCTCCCAATCAGTCCAGGCGCGGACGTCGGGCAGCTCGAGAAGGGATCGCCAGTCCGCTTCCGGGACCGCCCAGCTCCAGGCGAGGTAGAGGCTCATCGGCGTGACCCCGTGACACATCATCCAGACCTGCTGGCCCGGCCGCCGCTGCGCAAGCGCGGATTCGGCCGAGAAACAGTCGTGCGTGAACACGATGTCGGCGGCTGCGAGTGCCGAGGCCAGACTGAGGCCCGTGTCGGCCCGCACATCCTCCGCGACCTCGCGCAGCATCCGATCGACAGTCCCGCCAGCCCGTTCCATCTGCTCTGCCGGCGGCCGGTAGAACTTCGGGCCGACCAGCTTGCGCCGAAGACGGGTCAGCAGGCTTGGCGAAGGCGGTGCGCGTCGCGGTGGGGGCGCTTCGCCGGCGAACGGCTCCGGAAAGCGAACGTCATGACGGGGATGCGCGTCGGCGCGCGCCGCGGATGAGAGCTGATGCAGATAGCCGGCAGGCCCGCCGAGGCGACGGGTCGGAGGGCCCACGTGCCCAACGATCATCCAACTGTTCCCGGGGGCGCCAACAGGTCGCCGATGGCGATGATGGGATCGCCCTTCACGCCAGTGTCGGCGCTGGCCTGACCCGCGGGCCCGAAAGGCCCGCGCCGCACCGCGCGCAGCTTCATCAGTCGGGATCTTAGACTACAAGCCCAAAAGAGGTTGACGGCCACCCGACCGGGAGCCACACTGCCTCTCAGGTGGATCTCCGGCCGGGATTTCTTTTCTCTCTCAAGAATCGGCGGTTCGACCACTGGACGCCGCAGTACCTGCGGTACCGCATCCAGGCGGGCATCCGCGCCTCGCTCCACCCCGAGGAGCCCTCGCTCACGCCGCGAGCGGTGAACCAGATCGAAGGCCTCCTCGCACCCGACAGCGTCGGCGCTGAATGGGGCAGCGGAAACACCACGCGCTGGTTCGCGCGCCGCACGAAACACCTCACGAGCATCGAGACCACGGCGTCGTACTACGAGGAGGTCGCGGCAAGCCTGCGGGCCGAAGGGCTCACCAACGTCGACTATCGCCTCATCCCGCACGACTTCGAGGGCGAAGACGACGAGCAGGAGATGCACCGGAATCCGATCGTCCGCGCGGCGTACGAGTTCGGCGACGAGACGCTCGACTACGTGCTGGTGGATTCGGCGCCGCGAGGATGCCTCTGCGCGGGAATCGCCCCGAAGCTCAAACGCGGCGGCCTGCTGATTCTCGATAACGCGAACTGGTATCTGCCGCCGCCCGCGGACATCCGTCCGCCTGCGCCCGGATCGGTGTCGACGGTGATCGGCACGCCCGGCAGCAGAATTCCCGTTCATGAATGCTGGCCGGCGTTTGCCCGGCGCGTCGCCGATTGGAAGGCCCTGTGGTCGTCGAACGGCATTCAGATGACGCTGCTCCTGATCAAGCCGTGATTTCGTCGCGAGCAGATTACGATGCTCCGACGCGGATGCAGAGCTCACTCCCCGAACGTCTGAGCAAGGGGGCCACCCTTGCCGCCATCGCGTGTGCGTTCCCTCTTCATCTGACCGTCGATCCCGCGGCGGGCTGGACGCTCCGCGTCATCGCGGCCCTGGCGTTCGCGGCGGCGTTCGCCTCTGGCCGGCGATGGCCCCGCGTCGCGCCCGCGGTCGCCATCGGCGCGGCGCCGATCATTCCGGTCCTGCTCGCATCGATCGTCCATGTCGCCGCGCTGAACGTGTTCTACACGGTGATGCTGGCGGTGTTGTTCGGGGCGCTGCTGCCGCGCGTTCCACGTGACCGGTGGGAGCTGACGGGTTCATGGCGCGTTCCGCTTGGCGTGTGGGCGTTGACGCTGTCGCTCGCGTGGCCGGTGCTGATCGTGCGCGAAGCGGGACTCCGGCTCGGCATGCTCCGCGATACGGGCGCGCTCGACTCCTGGGCGTACCTGAACACGCCGCAGGTCGAAAGCTGGATCCTGCACGTCGTCCTCGCGCAGCTCGTCGCGCTCATCTGGCTCGAGTCGTTGTATATCCGGGATCCGGGATCCGGGATCCGGAACCCGGGATCAAAGGCGTTGAACCTCGAACCTTCGGATCCCCGATCCCGGATCGCCGATCCCCCTCCATTGGCGGTCCACGGTCTCTGGATCGGCGCGTCGATCGCGGGCGTGGTCGCGATCTACCAGGGCACCGTGAACATGGCGTTTCTGAGCGGGGGCGTCTGGCCCGGCTTGCGCCGCGCCGCCGGCACGCTGCTCGACGCCAATGCGTACGGAACGGTCGCCGCGCTTGCCGGTCCTGTCGCGTTTGTCTCGATTCCCTCTCTGCGCATCCGGCACACGCGGCTGGCGCAGGCCGCGGCGCTCGCGCTGAACTGGGGGGGCGCGTGGATGTCCGGCTCACGCACGGCGCTCGTGTGCGGAGCGTTCGGCACACTCCTCCTCGTGTGCGAGCTGCTCAGGGAGAGCAGGCGCGACGACGCCGCCGCGCGAGACACGCGGTCGCTGCTCGCAGGCGTCGCCGTCGTCGTCCTCCTGCTGGCGGTCGGCGCGGGCGCGATTGGCCCGCTGAAGCGGATGCTGGACGGCTCTGGTCCGAACGCCTCGCTGAGGAGTCTGTGGACGCGCGGTGGATATGGCAGCGTGGCGACGCGCATGGTCCGTGACTATCCGCTGACCGGCGTCGGCGTCGGCAGCTTCAACTGGATGGCGCCGGACTTCTGGCGGGCGATGGCCCACGACAAGCTGCCGTTCGACAACGCGCAGAACTGGTGGCGTCACCAGGTGGCGGAGCTTGGCGTCATTGCGTCGCTGCCGATCCTGATCTGGTCGTGCCTGATCGCCTGGCTCGTCTTCACCAGGCGATCGCGGCCGGGCGAGCGCATCGAGACCGAGACGCTGCGCGGCCTGCTGTTCGGCATCGGCGCGGCATCGCTGGTCGGGATGCCGACGCAGAACCCGATCGTCCTGCTGATCTTTTTCTATCTCGTCGCGCGATTCGAGATGCTGACGCGGCCAGGCGCTGCCGAGGGTTTGCCGGCCCTAATCCCTAATCCCCAATCCCCAATCCCTAATCTTGCGTGGATCATCGGCGTGGTGATTGCCGTTGGATACGCAGGCGGCCACCTCGTGCTCGCGCGCGGTCCGCTCAAGCCGCTCGAACGCGCCGCGCGCACCAACCGCGATTACGTGGTCGGCACGTATCCCGCCGAGCGGCTGCCGCAGGGGCAGTTCCGCTGGACGAAGAAGCACGCCACGTTCGCCCTCGCGGCGCCATCGCGATATCTCGTCATCCGCTATCACATCGAGCACCCTGACGCCGGTACCCGTCCCGTCAAGGTGCGGATCGCCACGCCCTGCCAGACGCTGGTCGAGGAATTCCGATCCGATGCCGGCGTCGATGCCCGCGCGTTCGAGTTGCCGGAAGGGCAGCAGCGGATCGTGTTCGACACGGACGTGTCACGCACCTGGAAGCCGTCCGACAACGGCCAGTCGGACACGCGCGACCTCGGGGCGGCGGTCGAGGCCGATTTCATCGGGACGCCGGCGGTCGTGGCGTCACAGGACCGCTGGATCCCGCTCAAACCCTGCGTCCAGTAGAACAAGACCTTTTGAACCCTTTGAATCCCTTGAACCCGTTGAACCCAAAAGAGGGTCTGTATAATGGCTTGTTCACCATCATTCTGGAGAGGTCGCCGTGAAGGAAGGTATCCACCCGAAATACGAAGAGGTCGAGGCCCGTTGCGCCTGCGGCAACACGTTCAAGACCCGCTCGACCAAGCCCGAGCTGCACCTGGAAATCTGCTCGGCCTGCCACCCGTTCTTCACGGGGCGCCAGAAGCTGATCGATACCGAGGGGCGCGTCGAGCGCTTCACGAAGAAGTTCGGCGCACAGACCGCGGCCCAGCGGAAGACGGCTGCGACCGCCGCCAAGGCCAGGAAGCCCGCGGCAACCAGGGCAAAGAAGACCGCCAAGCCAAAGGCGACCACCACCGCGTGATCAGCGTCCGCTGATCGCGAGCGACATCGC
>Ga0209515_10009300_pt1 | contig 11208 bp, 10 predicted proteins | sample Subgroupgradi54m_FD_187454 | JGI IMG/M metagenome (GOLD analysis project Ga0209515, IMG submission 187454) | Subsurface groundwater microbial communities from S. Glens Falls, New York, USA - GMW60B uncontaminated upgradient, 5.4 m (SPAdes)... ...
GGCTAAACTATTACTTATCGATTAAAGACGTCAACCGCAAGTTCCGTCACTTAGGCCACCGCCAATCCATATAACGCTTAGGAGGACGGCGATGATTCGATCAACACAAGTGCGTCGATGGCCATAGAGATTATAGGAATTTATGCCTCTCTGAAACACAAAATTCAGAAGCAACACCGAATATTATTTTTAAAAGCGTGTTCTCCCTTACTTGCACCATAGTACCATTTCTGTTACGAACGGGGATATGGGCCGCGCCTTAAAGTTTGTACTGATCGGTTTCCTGGCCGGGCTGGTTTTTTGGTCAAAGACATCGCAAGCTCAATCTTCAGCCGGCGCAATGGCTCTTTCTGCGGAGGAAAAGTTTCGAAATGGTGATGCCAAAGGCGCAATCTCGATCTACGAGGGGATTCTTTCGAAGCCTACCTCTTTCGAAGGAATTTGGACGGTTCGTTATAATCTTGGAGTCGCGTACTATACGACGGAAGCCTACGATAAAGCTCTCCCACTTTTTGAGGGACTTGCAGCAGAAAAAAATGTGGACCCACAGCTTAAGGAACAAGCGCTCTGGCTCGTGGGCGGTACCTTAGCCGCCAAAGCCGGGATGCTGCCAAAAAATGCGGCCCGCAATGAAACTTTGGAGCAAAGTATCCGGGTACATGACGATTTCTTAAAACGCTATCCAAAAAGCAAGTTGGTCGATGAAGTGCTTTATGGCAAAGCCGCTGCTCAACTGTCATTCGGGAGGCTCGATGAAGCAGAAAAAACGGTGCGCATGATTGGAGGAGATGGAGACACGAATCTTAAAAACGAAGCCACTTATTTACTTGCGCGTATCGATGTTGCACAAGCAAAAAAACTCCTGGGAGAAAAAAAGGAGACTGAAGGAAAAATAAGAATCGCCTATGCTAAAAAACTTTTCGATGAACTGAGCAAAAATCAAGAGGACCTCATCCTTGCAAACGAGGCGAACTTTTCTGCAGGTGACGCCCTCGTCAACATGGGCAATTACTCCGAAACCATTGCCTATCTACGAAAGGTGAAATCGAAGCAGGCGCTCGAAGAAATCCAGGGGCGACGGCTCCAGGATCTCCGCAATGCACGAAACCAGGCCCTTCGATCTGGCAACCAACAACTTCAGGATGAACTTAGCCGCCAATACAATCGGGCCTATGTAAAATTCAATGCAATCCGCAAAGGGGCGCCTCTTTTTCTTAACGCGCAGGAGCTGATTTCAAAAGGCTATTACGAACAGAAAAAATACGATGAAGTTCTTATTCTTAACCGCCATTTTCTTCCACACTTCGATTCAGAACAGAAACAACGCGCCCGTTATATTATCATCAAGGCGCTCTTAGGAAAAAATGCTGTGGATAAGGCGATCCAAGAATACACCGAATTTAAGTCTCAATTCCCTAAGGATAAAATAGGTGAGGATATCCCCATTTCCCTTGCTGACTATTTCCTACGGGCAAATAAATACAACGAAGCCATCCGCTGGGCCGACGAGTATGAGATGACTTATCCGGAGGGCGCCTATTTGGAACAAGCTTACTTTCTAGCATCCGTTGCTGCGAGCAGCTCAGGCAATCTCGACGACGCTCAAAAGCGCCATCAAAAATTCCAAAAAAAATTCCCGGGAAGCTCCCTCATGGGTGTCGCCCTTTTCAATAAGGCTTATGCGAATTACTTAAAAAAGAACTACGATGCTGCCACCCCAGATCTTCAGAGTTACATTAGAGACTTTCCAAATGCTGAAAACACGGAGAACGCGACCTTATTTATCGGCATCTCCTTATTCGAACTCAAGAAATACAACGAAGCCATTAAGGAGCTGCAGAAGTTTGAGAAGAAATACCCGAAAAGCAAATTTCTATGCAATGCTCTATATCAGATGGGAAGAGCTTACGATGAGAAAAAAGATCTTACCCGTGCCAATACGATTTACACCCGTGTCGTTAAAGATTGTCCTCAGGGAGAAGTCGCCCCTTTTGCCCAATTTGGCATCGCTTTAAATTTACTAAGTTTAGGACCCAAGCAACATCCGCAAGTGATCGCAGCCTTTGATCAATTTCTTAATCAATTCCCCACCCATCCCATGGTGCCAAAGGTCTATTTATATAAGGCAGAAATCTATCGTGCTGATGGCAAACTTAAGGACGTCCAAACGATTTACGAAGAATTAATGAGGAAGTATCCCGAATCGGGAAGTGCTGCTGAAGCGCAGGTGGCGATCGGAGAGATGTTTTTCCAAGAAGCAACGCACATGGCTGCTAAACCCAACAAATTACCTACCGAAAAACAAGGCGTTTGGAAGGATGCTGTCCAAAAATCCCAAAAGGCTTACGAACAAGTATTCAAAAAATACCCAAATCATCCCGCTATTGATAAGGCCCTCTCCCAAATGTCCTTGCTTTGGCAGACACGAATCAACGCTCAATTCACCACTCTTGAAGATGCAAAATCCTATTTTGATTATCTTTCTTTCTCATCAGATCCAGCATTAAAAATCAAAATCGCTTTTACCCTTGGCAGTCTTCTTTACAAATTAGACGATCGAGATACCGCATTAAAAATTTTCGAGGGCGCCTTTGAAAAAGTAGGGAATATTTCGCTTCCTGACGAAGGTTATAAGCAGTATCGCAACCTTCTTATTGCAAACAAACAATACAGCCAAGCAACCGCGTTATCCGAGAGACAACTTAAAGAAAAGCACGTTGTTCATGATGATCGAGGCATTGCAGAAGCAACTTTTGGTTTGGGAAGGATCTTTTTTGAAAAGGGGGAATTCATTAAAGCTGCACGTTTCCTTAGAGATGTTGTCGAGCAATACCCATGGCACGAAACCACAGCTCCCGAAGCAGAATTTTACCTTGCTTGGATCGAAGAAAAAAAACAGAATTTCGACGAAGCTATCAAGGGATACAAGATCCTTCTTCCCAAGGTCCTCGACCCAATATTGAAAGTCTCCATTTTTGTGCGCCTTGGTTATGCATGGTGCGGAAAATCGGAAGGGTCAACAATCGACAGAGCAGAAAATCTAAAACAAGCTATCGCTTATTTTCTCAAAGTCGGCACAACCTACGGCGCTTATCCAACTTATGCGGCTGAGGGTCTCTACATGGGCGCTTTCCTCTACGAAAAGCTCGCTGCCGCTGTAGCAGATTCTCAAACAAAAACGCCTGCGATTCAAAATGCGACCACATTTTACAAGCGCTGTATTCAGGAATATCCTCATAGCCCATGGGCCGAAAAATCGAGGGAACGCTTGAAGGCCATGGGAATCTTGCAAGTCTCTCATCTGTTTTAAGTTTTGAGTTCCAAGTTTTGAGTTTATACTATTTTCTATGATCACCGATTTATCTTCCGAAATCCAGGAACTGGGGCAAAAGCTTTCTGAAATTGGGAGGTTTCTTTGACGTCCCAAAATTGAAATCTCGTCTCGAGCTTTTGGAAGCTGAAATGGCGAACCCAAGTTTTTGGAATTCAAGAGAAAAAGCCAAAGAAACGATCTCCCAAATCAGTACACTGAAATCGAAAATTGAATCCTATCGGGCCCTCTCTCAAGAAATCGGCGACCTCCAGGCTTACCAAGAACTTTTGACTTCGGCAGCCAATCCCGAGGAACACGCCAAGTTAGAAGTAGAAGCTCACAAAGAATTCCTGGATACGCAAAAGCGTTTTTCGGTTTTTGAACTTTCCATGCTTCTTTCGCATCCAGAAGATGCGAAGAACGCCATCCTCAGCATCCATGCGGGTGCTGGTGGCACCGAAGCATTTGATTGGGCTGATATGCTCTTTCGCATGTATCGACGTTATTGTGAAAAACACGATTTTGAAGTTGAAGTTACAGACGTCCTTCCGGGTGAAGGTGCCGGCATTAAAAGTGTGACGTTTCTGGCCCGCGGCCTTAACGCCTACGGTTTTCTTAAAGCAGAACGCGGCGTGCATCGTCTTGTTCGGATCTCACCCTTCGATTCCAATGCCCGACGTCATACTTCTTTCGCATCACTCGACGTCCTAGCTGAATGGGATGAAGAAATCGAAATCGAAATCTTAGACAAAGATCTACGAATCGATACCTACCGTTCCAGCGGGGCTGGCGGTCAACACGTCAACAAAACTGATTCGGCTGTTCGTATCACCCACCTTCCCACAGGCATTATTGTGGTTTGTCAAAATGAACGTTCCCAACAAAAAAACCGCATCACAGCGATGAAGATTCTTAAAGCTCGCCTCTACGAAATGGAAATGGATAAAAAACGCGCGGAACGGGAGAAACATTATAGCGAAAAAGGTGATATCGCTTGGGGACACCATATCCGTTCGTACGTCTTGCAACCCTATCAACTGGTAAAAGATCGCCGGACAAGTGAACAAACAAGTCATGTACAGGCTGTTTTGGATGGTGAAATCGATGCCTTTATCGAAGCCTTCCTCAAAGGCAAAAAGGCAACCCATGTAGAGGAAGATGAACTTTAAGAGCGTGTTTTAAGCCAAAAAAAGCTCAAAAAATCGGCGGATTGCTCATGAATCGTCTGGATGAAATTTTGGTGCACAAACGTCGCGAAGTAGAGCAACGACGCTTGGAACTCGACCTCACCCAATTACGCGCGCGTATGATGCCGCACACCGACCCACGTTCCTTCAGCCAAGCACTTCGCCAAAAAGACGCTATGGCCTTAATTGCCGAAATTAAGTGGGCTTCTCCTTCGGCGGGAATCCTCCGAAAAGATTTTGACCCTTCTGCTCTTGCCCAAGCATACGAACGGGGCGGGGCCCATGCCTTGTCTGTTCTCACAGATGAACGTTTCTTCCACGGTAAATTGAAGGATCTTCTTCAAGCACGTTCGGCAACCTCGATTCCCTGTCTCCGAAAAGACTTTGTGATCGACGAATATCAGATCTGGGAAGGTCGTCTTGCCAATGCAGATGCTATCCTTTTAATTGTAGCGGCATTAAAACGCGAAGAGCTCGCCCGTTTCATTCAAATAACCACGGAAACCGGTATGGACGCTTTAGTCGAAGCTCACGACGAACGTGAGTTGGATATAGCCCTTGAAGTTGGAGCCAACATTGTCGGTATTAACAATCGGAATCTTCAAACTTTCGAAGTAGACTTGGCAGTGACCGAGCGTTTAGCACCCAAAATCCCACGAGATCGTATGATCGTAAGCGAAAGCGGAATCCGTACAGCAGTTGATATTCGCCGGCTCCGTGCTTGCGGTGTTCACGCCATTTTGGTCGGTGAAAGTCTCATGCGCCAGACCGATATCGAATCTGCAACACGTAAGCTTATGGCTTCTCAGGAAGCTCTTTAGGAAGCCAATGACGCGTACCGAAGCATGTTTGATCCTCAATATGGTGGATCATATTGGACCTGTAACCGTGCGCCAATTGATCCAAAAATTTGGGAGTCCAGAAGCTATTCTTGAAGCCAGTCCGAGTGACCTAAAATCTGTGAAAGGCATTGGTATTAAGGCCGCTAAAGCCATTACAGATTGGCAACGTGAAATACCTTGGGAAGAAGAATTGAAGGAAATCCAACGATCCCACCTACACCTAATTCATCAAGAGGACCCAGAATATCCTGCCCATTTAAAAGAAATTCACGATCCTCCCCTCATTCTCTACGCACGTGGGAAACTAGAGGACGGCGAAAAAAATTCCATCGCTGTGGTGGGAATGCGACATCCAACGCATTATGGACAAGAGGCTGCCCGTAAGTTTGGATATCAACTCGGAAATATCGGTATGACGGTAGTCAGTGGATTGGCACTTGGGATTGATACCGCTGCTCACCGGGGATGTCTTCAAGCCAAAGGGCATACCATCGCTGTTCTTGGGTTTGGTTTCCAATATCTTACTAAAGCTGCAAACGCTCGGCTTGCTGAAGAAATGGTTGAGGCTGGCGGAGCAATCATCAGCGAATTCCCCATTCAACGTCCGCCGGACCGTCAAACTTTCCCGATGCGAAACCGTATCATTAGTGGGATAACATTAGGAACTCTTGTGATCGAAGCAGGTTGTAATAGTGGTGCTCTCATCACTGCAAATTTTGCCTTGGAACAAGGACGCCAAGTTTTTGCCACACCAGGTCGTATCGATTGTCCTCAAGCTCACGGCTGCCATAAACTTATTCAACATGGAGCTAAACTCGTCCAAAACTTGGAGGATATTCTCGAAGAATTCGAATATTTACTTCCAAAAAACAATTCAAACACTGATTTAACCCATCAACAACCTCCTACGAGCGCTCCTACAGTAAAACTGACTGCTACCGAAGTACAGGTCTTGGATACTATTTCAACCGATGAAACTGAAATCGATACCATCTTTTCGGCTTGCGACCTACCTCCTTCTATCGTCTCAGCTACTCTCCTCGTCCTTGAAATGAAGCACACGGTACGTCAATTACCTGGAAAACGTTACATTCGCCTGGCTCGTACCATCCATCACTAAAAACTTGATCGACCGCTACCTCAGAAAAGAAAGATCTTTCTCTTAGCAACGCGTATCCATTATTTTCTGAATCCTCAATATGAAAACTGCGGATATTGAGTTTCAATCGTTGAAATTGATGCTATGAAATGCGAAGCCAAAATCAATCTTTAACGTCTCTGAATCTTCACAGAAATGGCACACTTCCGTAATTGACCTCGCTATGCCTTTTGTCTAACTTTTGATTCTTATGGTTAATCTTCTTGAACCTGAAACGCAAACGAGAGTTCAGACAAAAACTCTGAAAGAGCGTCGAACCAATAAAAAGCAAAGAAGAGATCAGAATAGAGCTACTCCGCCGAAGGGATTTAAGCTAAGGAACTGGATTATTGGATACTGTGTTATTTTTATTGTTGGAACTATTGTTTATTTTCAGCAATCAAAAGCATCTTTTCACCAACCGAAAACGTTTCAAGAACTTCTCAGCCTCACCCCATCTCAAATAAACAAGTGTGATGTTGGTCTCATAAACATCTTGTGTGCAGAGGGACTTGTAGGATCAGAAAATCTGAATGTCGAAGAGTGTCTAAAAAGTCTTGATGAAGTGGCTCTAGAAATTAAAGAAGCCACTGAAAAAGCGATGCCTCGCTATTATCAAGAGCCTTCTTTTCACAAAAATTATTCAGTAAACCAGTTCAAAATCATGGTCATGGGAAGCTATGTCCAAAGAAAGCTGAAATGGACATATAATCCTGAATTAGCCTGGCCTCCAGATCGAGCAACTGAAAGAATGTTACAAGAGAAAATGCAGGTCAGTTCAAAGAACGTATTCCTTATCGGACTAGTTGATAAACCGCATTTTGGTACGTGTTCTTCTCTTCCGTCTCTTTGGGTGACTCTTGGCACACGTTTAGGTTATCCATTATATACAGTCCAAGCCAATACTCACGGTTTTGCTCGATGGGATGATGGAAAAGAACGATTCAATTTTGAAATTGTAGATGGTGGAGCAAGTTTTCCACCAGATGAAAGATATTTGGAATGGCCTTTTTCTTTGACTCAAAACGATCTCGCCACAGGGCATTATTTGAAAAGTCAAACCCCTGTTGAGGCTTTTGCGTATTTCCTCGGATGTCGAATGGGTTTCCTTTGGAGGTCAAGAGATCGAGAAGGAGTTGCAGCATGTGCTCTTAAAATTCATGAACTCGTCCCAAATGATCGGGAATTTATGAAAAGTGTGTGGTTTGCTAGACGTGCATTAACACCACCCACTCCTAGAGAATTAAATTCACCTCGAACAAGCAGTGAACGACTTTCTCAACAACTTGTGAGTCTAACCGAGCCCGGTTCTTTTAATCCTCTGCATCCAAAAGAAATCAGAGTTTATGATGAAAAAGAAGACCAACTACAGACTCTTCGTGAATCTGGCGTGGATGAACGAACAATAGCGATTGTTACCCAAAGTATTCCTGATCCACAGCCCGATTCGTTTACGCAACGAATGCCATCTATCGATCCCTTAGACATGGCATTAAGAAATATGCCTCCTCAAGTTCGTGGACATGTAAAAGCAGCTATGCAAGGCAATCTTTCGTTGGCAGGGAATTCAGAACAAGATGGTCAATCATTGTTTCCCAACCTTCCTGTAAGACAATACCCAATTGATAAAACTTGGAGTCGTTATGAAGAGTAAATTTATCGTAGCTTTACTGTTGATTTCGACATTCGGAATTCCAACTCACATTTTTGGTTACCAATATGTAGGCAATGACCCGATCAACAAAGTTGATCCATTAGGATTATGGGGAGTCGGTGTCCAGGGATCGGAAACAACGGATATTGGAATCGGGCCTATATCGGCTGGACAGACCGGCGCTGTAGGTGGAGGGTTTTTTATGGATGGTTGGAAGCCAAGTTTAGGAGGATTTGGAAGCTGGGGAGGGTTTGCAAGATTTTTGAAGCATGAAGCTACCTACCCCAATAGAAATACGCTTAAAATTCCATGTAATGAGCATAAACCGTGGGCTGCTGGTGCATTTGCTGGGGCTGGAGGAAGCGCGTTCATCACTAACGCTGAAAGTGTCAAAGATTTATCAGGACCATTTAGACAGTATAATCTAACCGCAGGATGGTTTTTTAAGGGATTAGGATTATCCTTAGCAATAGGGAAGGGAGGAACGTGGGTGTTTTCCTATGGCGGCCCTTTTCCTGTTCCGACTGGAGTCGGTTTTGGAGCTGCGGCAAGCAGCTATCCCACAAAAACAAAAACAACTTCTGACTAGGATGTGGGTCTACATCTTTTTCGTTGGAGGAATTTGCTTATTTTTTGCTTATTACCTCTTCGGTAGGTTTTCTTATGAACTTCACGATCAGGTTCTAGTTGTGAGGAGAAAGATATTATATTTTATCCCTTATGGATTTCGACGAATACCAATTTCATCCATTCGAGAAATTAGACGTTTTGGTGGCTGGAAAGATGTCCTTCGCGGTGCCGATATGTTTGGAAATTTATTCTTGAGAGAGGGCGTTATAATCATTTTGAAAGATGGGATTTTTCGGCGGATTTTTATAACACCGGAGAAACCAGATGAATTTATAAAGCGTGTGGAAACGCAACAGAGTTTAATTTAATTGTGATTTGATCTTGAATTACTGATATTTTTCTTTCGTTAATGAAAACTTGGCTGCGTTGGTTCCTTATTATGTTTGCTATTGGTGGAGGATTTGCCGGAATAGCTCTAAACTTGCAATTCTTTTTTCAACCCCAGTTTAAGCCACTTTCTTACCTCGGCCTCCTCGCTGGTTTCACGATTCTATACGGATTTGTTTTGGTTTCTGGTCTGCTCTTTGCTGATGATCCTAATAATTCTACCCCGTTATTAATTTCTCTATGTTTACAAATTCCATCGATTTCATCTGCAATTCTTGTGTATCACTTTTCGGCGGGTTTGCCAGTGATTTTTGGTGTCATTGACGGTAAATTTAACGTCTCAACTCGACTCGGAAGCGAGTGGCAATTCAGTCTTTTCCAACAATTTCCATCGGGTTTTGGAGTTGATTTAACCTCTCTGATTCTACTTATTTTTCTCATTAGGTATCGTCATCGAAACCGAGATGATTCTATAGAATCGTCAAAAAGCACTTTGAAAACATGGTGTACAAAGCAATTGTTTTCAAAGGCAATTAAACGACTTTCGCCTGAAGGCGAAAGAATTTAACCCTCACCTAGAAGGCGACTAAAGGCCCCGCCTCAACTGGTAATTTTAAAATCCTTCTCCTCATCCTCATCACGATGCTCAAAATATTCTCGAATGCTTTCATCGGTGACTGTGCCGGAACTGGCTACAAAATAACCATGCGCCCAAAAGTGCTGACCCCAATACCGCTTTCGAAGCTCTGGAAATTCCTGTTGCAACTTCCGAGAGCTAACCCCTTTGATGTATTGTCCAAGTTTCGCCGGTACGAGGTTCGGCGGGGCGGAGACCAGCAGATGCAGGTGATCCGGAGCAACACGACCACTCATAATTTGCACCTCGTTTTCAGTACAGATCAGTCAGACGCACCAACTCCCTAAGACGTATTGCAAGCTTCCCTCGCAAAACGGGATAACGATACTTCGTAATCCAAGCAATGTGATATTTCAGTTCATAACGGGTATGTGCACCCTTGCGGATCTGACGCATTTCCCCGCCCTAGCTGAAGCCTTGCCTTAAGGCGAGGGTTTCTGAATACCCAGAACTAGCCTATGAACCGCGAAATTTTTCTTTTGGCTGGTGAAGCAAGCGGAGATATGCGAGGCGCAGAACTCATTCGGGCGTTGCGAAACAAAGACTCCTCACTCTCTTTCTCCGGTATGGGAGGGACCAAGATGCGTGACGAAGGCATGGAAATCCTTGCAGACGTCCATAACCTTGCTGTGGTCGGAATCATAGAGGTTTTGAAACACTATCGAATTTTTAGACATGTGATGAACCAACTCTTAGCAGAAATCCAAAAGCGTAAACCCATCGCAGTCATCGGTGTTGATTACCCAGGGTTTAACCTACGTTTTCTTCAAAAAATTCACTGCTTGTTACAGGCCAATACCGTCCACCAAAATACAGCAAACCGTACTTTAATCCATCTTTCACCTAAACTCGTACAATACATCTCGCCACAACTCTGGGCCTGGAATGAACAACGGAAATGGGGAATGGCCGAATACTTGGATCTTGTCCTTTGTATTTTTCCTTTTGAACCATCGATTTACCAAGTAACAAAGTTGAAGGCCGTATTTGTTGGCCATCCCCTTATCAACACAACTTTTTACCCCGAAGAATCTAGAAAATCTAATCTCATCGCCCTTTTTCCTGGAAGCCGGGAAAAAGAAATTTACGCCCACATGCCCGTGCTCGCAAAATTAGAAGCACAAATGAAGGCTACCCGTTCCACCCTTCAGATTGCTTATGCATGTGCAACTTCCAAAAATGCTTCCATCATTCGCTCTTTCGCACCCCACGCTCAATTAGAGATTCCTTCTCTTCTTCTCAATTCCGCCACTGTTGGCGTCGTATGTTCAGGAACAGCAACCCTGGAAGCTGCTTTAGCGGGTCTTCCAATGTGTGTGATCTATCGAGTTGCTTGGCCTACGTATTGGCTAGGACGCCTCTTGATCAAAGTCCCATTTTTGGCTATGCCTAACCTGCTCTTGAAACGCTCTCTCGTCCGAGAATTTATCCAGTCAGATTTCACAGTAACCAAGATCTCACAAGAAGTTATGTCTCTCCT
>Ga0209515_10009301_pt1 | contig 11206 bp, 9 predicted proteins | sample Subgroupgradi54m_FD_187454 | JGI IMG/M metagenome (GOLD analysis project Ga0209515, IMG submission 187454) | Subsurface groundwater microbial communities from S. Glens Falls, New York, USA - GMW60B uncontaminated upgradient, 5.4 m (SPAdes)... ...
GGAGACCGGCGCCAGACTCTTGTCGACGACCTGGCGCACGGCGAGCAGCAGGCGGCGCCGCTCCTCGGGCTCGCCCGCGCGCGATACGAGCGCGCCGGCGCGCTCGCCGTGGCGCTCGACGAGCTGGCGCGCGATGATCGTGCGCTGGATCTCGTTGGTGCCCTCGCCGATGATCATGAGCGGCGTGTCTCGGTAGTAGCGCTCGACGTCGAGCGCGGTCGAGGCGCCGGCGGCGCCGGAGAGGCGGAGCGCGTCCAGCGCGACGTCGTGGGCCGTCTCCGACGCGAACAGCTTCGCCATCCCGGCTTCGAGGTCGCAGCGGTCGGCGCGGTCCTTCATCGCCGCCGCCCAGTAGGTGAGCAGGCGGGCGGCGTCGACACGTGCCGCCATGTCGTCGATCACGTCGACGGAGGAGGAGCCTCCGGTGGCGTCACCGCGCAGGGCACGCGCGTCGTCGAGCGCGGCCTGAGCCACGCCGACGGCGCGCGCCGCGACGTTGATCCGCCCCGTCTCCAGCCCGCCCATGACGTGCGCGAAGCCCCGCCCCTCGACGCCGCCGACGAGGTCCGCGGCCGGCACGGCGAAGTCCTCGAAGAGCAGCTCCGCCGTGTCGACGCCCTTGTAGCCGAGCTTGCCGATGGACTTGACGACGGTGAGGCCGGGCGCGCCCTTCGCGACGATGAAGCACGACATCCCGCGGTGGCGGGGCTGCGCGAGCGGATCGGTGAGCGCCAGCAGCGCGAACGTGTTGCCCTCGCGGCCGTTGGTCACGAACATCTTGGTGCCGGTGATCCGGTAGACGTCGCCGTCGCGGCGGGCGACCGTGCGGATCGCCTGCACGTCGGATCCGGCATGGGGCTCGGTGAGGCAGAGGCCGCCGCGCGCCTCGCCGCTGGCGAAGCGCGGCAGCCAGCGGCGCCGCTGCTCCACGGTGCCGTTCGCGAGCACGATGAGCGCCGCCATCGCGTGGCTGTTGATGACGCCGGCGAGCGACATCCAGCCGCGGCCCAGCTCCTCGATCACGCGCGCGTAGGCCGTCACGTCGAGTCCGAGACCGCCGTAGACGGCCGGCACGAGCGCGCCGAAGAGCCCGAGCTCTCGCATGCGCGCGACGAGGGCGTGCGGGTAGGCGTCGGCGTGCTCCAGCGCGCGCGCCGCGGGCTTCACCTCGTGCTCGACGAAGCGGCGAACCTCGGCCAGCGTCGCGGCGGCGTCGGGGACCATCGCGACCCGGATAGTACACCGAAAGGAGCATGGCTCTCGACGACCTGGGGCTCGCCCGGCAGGACGCGATCGATCGGCTCGTGCGGCGTCTGCGCCGGGGACGGGCGCCGCGCCGTGACCGCCGGCGTCTGCTGATCGTGCAGATCGAGGGGCTCTCGCGCCGGCGCCTGCTCGGGCGCGGCGGCTATCGGATGGTCCCGATGTCCGTCGGGCTGCCGACCTCGACGCCCGCGAGTTTCCGCTTGCCCTCGAGCGCGGTCCTCGAGACGAGGATCTTCTCGATGAGGTGCTTCGGCGTGGAGGCCTCGGGCGTGGCGAAGCGGCCGTCGCCACTCGCGTTCAGGGCGCGCCGCAGTTGTTGCAGAAGCGGAAGCCGGTCGGACGCTCCGCCGCACAGGCGGGACAGCTCCTGCCGAGCCGGACCCGGCTGATTCGATGGCCCCCGGGTCGTGTCCAAACCGATACGCGTTCCGCCCAGACCCCCGGCCGTACTACCATGCGGTCGGCGATGCTCGACCGCGCCGTGCCGGACGTCACCGTTCGCGAGACCCTCCAGCGCGTCTGGGGTTACGGTGGCTTCCTCCCGCTGCAGGAGGAGGCGGTGCGCGCGGTCCTCGACGGGCGCGACAGCCTCGTCGTGCTGCCGACCGGGGGCGGCAAGTCGCTCTGCTACCAGGCGCCGGCGGCCTACCTCGGGCGCCTTGCCGTCGTCGTCTCGCCCCTCATCGCGCTGATGAAGGACCAGGTGGACGCCCTCCACCAGGCCGGCGTCGCCGCCGCGTACCTCAACAGCAGCCAGACGCGGGAGGAGCGCACGGGCGTCGAGCGCGAGCTGGCAATGGGCCGCGTGACGCTGCTCTACGTCGCCCCCGAGCGGCTCCTGATGGCCGGCTTCGCCGAGTGGCTGCGCCAGGCGAAGCCCGCGTTCTTCGCGGTCGACGAGGCCCACTGCATCAGCCAGTGGGGACACGACTTCCGCCCGGAGTACCGCCAGCTCCGCATCCTGAAGGAGCTGTTCCCCGGCACCGCCGTCCACGCCTACACGGCCACGGCCACGCCACCGGTGCGCGCCGACATCGTCAAGGAGCTGCGGCTCGACGCGCCGCTCGTGCTCGTCGGGCGCGTGGACCGGCCGAATCTGGTCTACCGCGTGCAGCCGCGCACCGACCGGCTGCGCCAGGTGCTCGCCGCGGTCGACCGCCATCGCGGGCGGGCCGGCATCATCTACTGCATCCGCCGCTCGGAGGTCGACGAGCTGAGCGCGGCGCTGAGCCGCCGCGGCCTGAAGGCGCTGCCCTACCACGCGGGGCTGGCGGACGCGCATCGCCGCGCCAACCAGGAGGCGTTCGTCAACGAGCGCGCCGACATCGTCGTCGCCACCGTCGCCTTCGGCATGGGCATCGACCGGTCCAACGTGCGCTACGTCGTCCACGCCGGGATGCCGAAGTCGATCGAGCACTACCAGCAGGAGGCCGGGCGCGCGGGGCGCGACGGGCTCGAGGCCGAGTGCCTGCTGCTCTGGAGCGGCGCCGACTACGGGCTCTGGAAGTCGGTGCTCGAGTCGGAGGGCGCGGCGGCGCCGGGCGCGCTCCGGAAGCTCGGCGAGATGTTCGCCTTCTGCCAGGACGCCGTCTGCCGCCACCGCGCGCTGGCCACGTACTTCGGGCAGGAGTACCCGGCGGCGGGCTGCGGCGCCTGCGACGTCTGCCTCGGCGAGGTCACGGTGGCGGACGACTCGGGCGGGGCGGCGCTGAAGATCCTGGCCTGCGTGGACGAGCTGCGCGGGCGCTTCGGGGCGAATCACGTGGCGGACGTGCTGACGGGCGCGGCGAGCGAGCGGCTGCGGGCCATGCGCCACGACCGCCTCGGGGCGTACGCCACGCTGCGCGAGGTGGGAAAGCAGGAGCTGCGCGGCTGGATCGAGCAGATGCTGGCCCAGGGCCACCTCGCGCGGTCGGACGGCGAGTACCCGACGCTGGGGCTGACCGAGCCCGGCCGCGCGGCGCTGCGCGGCGAGTGCCCGCCCGCGCCGCTCCGGAGCCTGCGCAAGGCCGCGCCCCGTCCGAAGCCCGCCGCCGTCGAGGGCGAGGCCCCCGACCGGGACCTGTTCGAGGCGCTGCGCACGGTGCGCCGCTCGCTCGCCGAGGAGCGCGGCGTGCCGCCCTACGTGATCTTCAGCGACGCCTCGCTCCGCGACATGGCGCGGCTCCGGCCCGCCACGGCCGGCACCTTCCTGGAGGTCAAGGGCGTGGGCGAGTGGAAGTGCCAGGAGTTCGGCGAGCGCTTCCTGGCCGTGATCCGGGCGCAGCCTGCGCACCGGGGGCTCCCGCAGTGATCTTCCTGATGATTCTCGCGTTCGTGGTCGCGTATGCCGGCGCCGCGAGCTGGGCGGTGCGGACCGGTGGCCACCCGCGCTTGTGGGGTGCCGGCGGCCTCGCGCTGCTCGCCATCGTGATCCTCGCGTGGCTCGTGGGAGTCCTCTACGCGGTGCCGAGCATCGGGCGCCTGGTGCTCTATGCCACCGCCCTCCTTGCGCCGACCGTCGTCGTCACGAACGTGCTGCTCGCAGGGGGACCGACCTCGCGGGTGCCCCGTGCGGTGAGAGCGATGGTCGGCGCAATCGTCGGGTTCGTGTGCGGCTTCCTCCTTGTCGTGTTCGGCCTGGGCGTGTGGTAGGGCAACGCGATGGGGGTGTTCCGGGCGATGGGGTACATGATCGCGCAGCCGCTCATCGCGGTGGTACCGCTCGTCGTCCTCCTCGGCTTGTACTTCCTGTCGGTGCGACGGTTCGTCCTTGTCGTCGCCGGGCTGTGGCGGGCTACGTTCCCTACGAGTACGCCATGAAGCTCCGGATCCTGTGCAGCGGGGAGTGCAACATACGGGTCGATCTCTTGCTCATCTATCCGGTCCTGGCCGTGTCGTCGCTGGTGGCGCTGGCGATCGCGGTACGGGCCATGAGCAAGCGCGGCTCCCGGGGAGCCTGACGATGCTCGAGGCGACGATCGCGGGAAGCCTGCCGAAGCCGCCGTGGCTCGCCAGGCCGGGGATGCTGTGGGCGCCCTGGCTCCTGCCGCCCGAGCTGCTCGCCGAGGGGCAGCGCGACGCGGTGCTGCTCGCCCTCCGCGACCAGGAGGAGGCGGGGATCGACGTCGTCACCGACGGCGAGCAGTCGCGCCAGCACTTCGTCCACGGCTTCCTGGAGAAGATCGAGGGGATCGACCGGAGCGCGCGCGTGACGATCGGCATCCGGGGCGACCGCTACCAGGCCGAGGTGCCGGTGGTGCGCGGGCCGGTCCGCCGGCGCGGGCCGATCCACGGCGAGGAGGTGCGCTTCGCCCGGGCGCACACGACGCGGCGGCTCAAGTTCACGGTCCCCGGGCCGATGACGATCGTCGACACGATCGCCGACGAGCACTACCGGAGCCGCGAGCGCCTGGCCATGGAGTTCGCCCGCATCATCAACGAGGAGGCGCGGGAGCTGGCCGCGCTCGGCCTCGACGTCCTCCAGCTCGACGAGCCCGCCTTCAACGTCGACGCCTACCTCGGCGCCGTGAAGGCCTGGGGCATCGCCGCGCTGGAGCGGGCGACGGAGGGGCTCGGGATCCGCACGGCCGTCCACATCTGCTACGGCTACGGGATCAAGGCCAACATCGAGTGGAAGCAGAGCCTCGGGAGCGAGTGGCGGCAGTACGAGCAGACCTTCCCGCTCCTGGCCCGGAGCCGGATAGACCAGGTGTCGCTCGAGTGCGCCAGCTCCCGGGTCCCCCTCTCGCTCCTGCGCCTGCTCGAGGGCAAGGACGTGCTGGTGGGCGCGATCGACGTGGCCACGGAGGCGGTGGAGACGCCGGAGGAGGTGGCCGGCACGATCCGCAAGGCGCTCTCGTTCGTCCCGCCCGAGCGCCTCTACCCGTGCACCAACTGCGGCATGGTGCCGCTGCCGCGCGAGGTCGCGCGGGGGAAGCTGCGCGCGCTGGCCCTCGGCGCCGCGCTAGTGAGGGCGGAGCTGGGCGCGTAACCTGATCTCGTGGTCTGGCTGATCGACGGGTACAACGTGATCCGGCGCGATCCCGAGCTGGCGGGGATCGATCGGCGGAGCCTCGAGGAGGGGCGGGAGGCCCTCCTGCGTCTCGTCGCGCGCGTCGCCCGCGAGTCCCCCGACGAGTTCGTGGTGGTCTTCGACGGCATCAAGTCGAGGGCGACTGCCCGGCCGGACCGGCACGTCAGCGTGGTCTTCTCGAAGTCGCCCGAGAAGGCCGACGACGTGCTGATCAGGCTGGCCCGGCAGCGGGGCGCGGGTGCGACCGTGGTCAGCTCCGACCACGCCGTGCAGGACGGCGCCCGGCGGGCGCGCGCGGCGGCGGTCGGCGCCGACGCCTTCCTCGAGCGGACGAGCGAGGACGGCGCCGAGGACCGCGACGGCGGCGACGAGGAGCCGGACCACACCCAGCCCAAGAAGGGCAATCCCCGCCGCCTCTCGCGCGCCGACCGGCAAGCGCAGCGGGCCCTCGGCCGCCTGCGGATGCCGCCCAAGTAGCGGTCTGACCTCGACATTTGCGTCTCCCCGCCCGCCCCCGTAGAATCGATTCGTCGCGGAGCGGAGCGCGTCGCGGGGTCGGGGCCCCGCCGCGCGCAGGCGAGCAACCGGTATTTCGCCCAGGGGGACCCATGACGATCGCGAAGCGGGACTTCACGCTCGACGCGAAGTACCGGCAGGAAGAAGGGGTCATTTTCCTGTCCGGCATCCAGGCGCTTGTCAGGCTGCCGCTGGACCAGCACCGCGCGGACACGCGTGGGGGGCTGCGGACGGCCACGCTCATCTCGGGCTATCGCGGCTCGCCCCTGGGCGGCTACGACACGCTGCTCGAGCGCAACACGGTTCTCCTCCGCGAGCACGACGTGGTGTTCGTCTCGGGCGTGAACGAGGACCTCGGCGCGACGGCGATCTTCGGCTCCCAGCAGGCCAACATGTATCCGAAGCCGAAGTACGACGGCGTGCTGGGCATCTGGTACGGTAAGGCGCCCGGCGTGGACCGGACGGGCGACATCTTCAAGCACGCCCAGTTCATGGGCGTGGGCCGCCACGGCGGCGTGCTCGCGCTCGCCGGCGACGACCCGACCTGCAAGTCTTCGACGCTCCCGTCGAGCTCCGAGGTCGCGCTCTACGACGCCTACATGCCGGTCCTCTTCCCGGGCAACGTGCAGGAGATCCTCGACCTCGGGCTGCACGGCTTCGCGCTCTCGCGCTTCTCCGGCCTCTGGGTCGGCTTCAAGATCGTCACCAACGTCGCCGACGAGATCGGCACCGCGGAGGTCGCGCCGGGCCGCGTGGCGCCGGTGCGCCCCGACCTGGTGATCGACGGCCGGCCGTGGCAGCACACGCAGAACCCGCGCCTCCTCTGGCCCGACAGCCTCGCGCTCGAGCGCGAGATCTTTTACGGCCGCCACGAGGCCGCGCGCGCCTACGGCGCCGCGAACCGGCTGAACCGGATCACGGTGCCGACGCCGGGCGCCTGGCTCGGCATCGCGGCGCCGGGCAAGACCTACTACGACGTCCGCGAGGCGCTCCTCGAGATGGGCCTCGACGACGCCGCCCTCGCGCGCTACGGCGTCCGGCTCCTGAAGATCAACATGCTGTTCCCGATGGACCGCGGGGTGCTCGACGAGTTCGTGGAGGGGATCGAGGAGCTGCTGGTCATCGAGGAGAAGCGCCCGTTCGTCGAGCTGTTCACGCGCGACGCCCTGTACAACCGCGCGGTGCGCCCGCTCATCGTGGGGAAGACGGACGAGCGCGGCCGGCCCCTCGTCCCCGCCGACGGCGAGCTCGACGCCGACCGCGTGGCGCTCGTCATCGCCCGGCGCCTCGAGCGCAAGATCCAGCTCCCGTCGGTCACGGCGCGGGTGGCGCTCCTGGAAGCGATCCACCAGCGGCCCGCGCCGATCACGCTCGCGCGCGGGGCCTACTTCTGCTCGGGCTGCCCGCACAACACCTCCACCCTGGTCCCCGAGGGCAGCATCGCGGGCGGCGGGATCGGCTGCCACGGCATGTCGCTGGCGATGAACCGCAACACGTTCGGCATCACCCACATGGGCGGCGAGGGCGCGCAGTGGGTGGGCACCGCGCCGTTCGTGGAGATGCCGCACATCTTCCAGCACCTCGGCGATGGCACCTTCTTCCACTCGGGCTCGCTCGCCATCCGCCAGGCCGTGGCCGCGGGGACCAACGTCACCTACAAGATCCTCTACAACTCCGCGGTGGCCATGACGGGCGGCCAGGACGCGGCGGGCGCGCGGCCCGTCGACGCCATGACGCGCTGGCTGGAGGCCGAGGGCATCAAGCGCACGATCGTCGTGACCGACGAGCCCGACAAGTACGGCGCGGACGTGCGCTGGGCGCCGGGCGTGGAGGTCTGGCACCGCGACCGGCTCGACGAGGCGCAGCGGGTCCTGCGCGATATTCCCGGCGTCACCGCGCTCGTCTACGATCAGCGGTGCGCGGCCGAGAAGCGCCGGCTCCGCAAGCGCGGCAAGCTCGCCGACCCGGCCCTGCGCGTGTACATCAACGAGGCGGTGTGCGAGGGCTGCGGCGACTGCGGCGCCAAGAGCAACTGCCTCTCGGTCCACCCGGTCGACACGGAGTTCGGCCGGAAGACCCAGATCCACCAGTCGAGCTGCAACAAGGACTACTCGTGCCTGAAGGGCGACTGCCCGTCCTTCCTCACGGTGGTGCCGCGCGGCGAGCCGAAGAAGAAGGAGCGCCGGGTCTACACGGTCGAGCGCGCCCTGCCCGAGCCCGCGCTGCGAGTTCCGGCCGAGGCCTCCCTCTACCTGATGGGGATCGGCGGCACCGGCGTCGTCACCTTGAACCAGATCCTCGGGACCGCGGCCCTCCGCGAGGGCAAGCACGTGCGCGGCCTCGACCAGACCGGCCTCTCCCAGAAGGGCGGCCCGGTCGTGTCCCACCTGAAGATCGGCGGCGACGCGCGGGAGGCGTCGAACAAGGTGGCCGCGGGGGAGGCCGACGCGTACATCGGCTTCGACATCCTCGTCGCCACCCAGCCCACGAGCCTCGACCACGCCCGGCCGGACAGGACGCTCGCGATCGTCTCGACCTCCCAGGTGCCCACGGGCGCGATGGTCGCGTCGACCGACGTGCACTTCCCCGACCCGGCCGGGCTGCAGGCCTCGATCAACCGGTGCACGCGGAAGGACGAGAACGTGTACCTCGACGCGCTCGGGCTGGCCGAGACGCTGTTCGACGACCACATGGCCGCCAACCTGATCGTCCTCGGCGCCGCCTACCAGGCGGGCGCCGTCCCGATCGCGGCGGCGGCGATCGAGGAAGCGATCGTGCTGAACGGCGTCTCCGTGGCGATGAACACCCACGCCTTCCGCGTCGGCCGGCTCCTCGTGGCCGATCCGGAGTGGGCGAAGTCGCTGAAGCCGCGCCGGGTGGGCGCGGACGAGACCGCGGCCCGCGAGCTCTCGCCCGAGCTCGAGGCGATGCTGGCGCCGCTCGCCGGCGAGACGCGGCGGCTCGCGTCGATCCGCGTCCGCGAGCTCTCCGAGTACCAGGACGAGGCCTACGCCCGGCAGTACCTGGACTTCGTGAAGCACGTGTGGGCGGCCGAGCAGGCGCGGGTGCCCGGGCGGACGAAGGTGAGCGAGGCCGTCGCCCGCCACCTCTTCAAGCTCATGGCCTACAAGGACGAGTACGAGGTGGCGCGGCTCCACCTCCGCAGCGGCCTGGCCGCGGCGCTCGCCGCCGAGTACCCCGGGGGCGTGAGGATCCAGTACAACCTCCACCCGCCGATCCTCCGCGCCCTCGGCTGGCAGAAGAAGATCCGGCTCGGCCAGTGGTTCGACGGCGTCTTCCGGATGCTCGCGCGCCTGAAGGGCCTGCGGGGCACGGCGCTCGATCCGTTCGGCTACGCGCACGTGCGCCGCGTCGAGCGGGAGCTGATCGGCGAGTACCGCACGCTGATCGAGAAGGCGCTGATCGAGCTGGCGCCGGAGAGCTACGAGCGGATCGTCACGCTCGCCGGGCTGCCGGACCTGATCCGCGGCTACGAGGACGTGAAGATGGCGGGCGTGACGCGCTTCCGCAACGAGGTGAAGGCGCTCGGATTTTAGCGCTCGGAGGGGGGCTTCGCCCCCCTTCCGAACCTCCCCCCGGGATTGCGCCGGCTGAGCCGGCGCTCGAAGGGAGGTTCGTGCGACAGGCTTCGAGCGGGCTCACCCGCGAGGCCCGTCTCCGCGGTGCCGGGGTCGAAGGCGGGAGGGGGAGTGGGCATGGAGAAGTTCGAGTACTTCGGTGGCGTTCCCGAGGTCGGCATCGTCCCGCGCGCGCCCCACGCGGGCCCGCTGATCCGCCAGGTGTTCGAGCTGGAGCACGGGCGCGGCGGCTTCTCCGGCATGGTCTCGCACACCTACCATCTGTACCCGCCCAACAACTGGCTCCCGGACGAGACGCGCGCGCTCGACGGCCCCACCTTCGCGCCGGACTGGGAGTCGCCGCTCGCGCCCGCCGGCGGCGTCCATCACGCGCTGGAGGTGCTGGCGCCGGCGGAGCCGCGGGACGTCTACCGCGGGATGGCCCGCCTGCTCGCCAACGCCACCGTCGCGATGAACGTCACCGCCCCCCGGGCCGCGATGGACTACTTCTTCGAGCACCACTCCGCCACCCTTCTGTTCTTCGTCCACCAGGGCGGCGGGATCCTGGACACGACGTTCGGGCCGGTCGAGTACCGGAAGGGCGACTTCCTTATCGTGCCCAAGGGCATCACTCACCGGTTCGCGCCGTCGCCCGGCCCGCAGTACTACTGGGTCTACGAGAGCTTCGCCGGCGACCCCGAGAAGGCCGAGTCCCCCACCACCGGCCAGTTCCTCACCCACAGCCGCAGCGATTACCGGTTCCCGCGCTCGCTCGACACGCGCAACGAGTCGGGGCGCTTCGAGGTGATCTCCAAGGTGGGCGACGTCTACACGCGCCGCGTGCATCCCACGCACCCCTTCGACGCCGTGGGCTGGCGCGGGAGCTACCTGCCCTACAAGCTCGCGGTGGAGGACGTCCGACCCCTCGTCGCGGACCGCTCCCACGTCCCACCGTCCGCGCACACCGTGTTCGTCCTGCCCGGCTGCTACGTCTGCGTGTTCACCGTGCGCCGGGTCGAGACGGAGGGCATGTGGCTGCCTTTCTTCCACAAGAACCTGGATTACACGGAGACGATCGGCTACCACCTCGGCGAGTTCTTCAGCCGGGCCGGCGTGATCCGCGAGGGAATGGTCACGGTGCACCCGGTGGGGCTCCCGCACGGCCCGCACCCGTCGGCGCTCGAGGCGTTCATGGACGGGCGCCGCCCCGAGGTCTTCCAGGAGGTCGGCGTGATGGCGGACCTCGCCAACCCGGTCGGGCTCTCCGAGGTCGCGCGCCGACTGAGCCGCCCGGACTACATGAAGAGCTGGGGCGCCTACACGACGGCCCCGCGCTTCGCCTACAGCCCGACCCGGCTCGCCGACGTCCGGGCGCTCGGCGAGCGGCTCGCCGACGCCCGCGACACGCTCCGGCCTCCCGAGGCCGAGTGATGCGGTTCGGCATCTTCTCGGTCGTCGACCACTACCCGGCGGAGCTGCCGCGCACCTCCGCGCAGTTCTACGGCGAGCTGCTGGAGCAGGTGGAGGCCGCCGAGGCGCTCGGCTTCGACTCCTTCTGGGTCGCCGAGCACCACTTCCACGAGTACGGCGGGATCCCGTCGCCGCCGACCTGGCTCGCGGCGGCGGCCCAGCGCACGCGCCGCATCCGCCTCGGCGCCGCCGTCGTGGTGCTGCCCTTCCGGAACCCGCTCCAGGTCGCCGAGGAGTACGCGATGGTCGACGTCCTCTCGGGCGGCCGCCTCAACCTCGGCGCGGGCTCCGGGTACCTCACGCACGAGTTCGAGGGCTTCGGCGTTCCTCCGGAGGAGAAGCGCGAGCGGTTCGACGAGGC
>Ga0209515_10009302_pt1 | contig 11206 bp, 8 predicted proteins | sample Subgroupgradi54m_FD_187454 | JGI IMG/M metagenome (GOLD analysis project Ga0209515, IMG submission 187454) | Subsurface groundwater microbial communities from S. Glens Falls, New York, USA - GMW60B uncontaminated upgradient, 5.4 m (SPAdes)... ...
GCGCGATTCTCAGGGACCCGTCGGCGCGCGCGCTGTATCTGTTTCCGACGAAGGCGCTCGCGCAGGATCAGCTCGCGGAACTGCACGAGCTCTCCGACCAGCTGTCGCGCCTCGCGGAGCTCGACCTCGGCGTCTTCACCTACGACGGCGACACGCCGCAGGATGCGCGGCGCGCGATCCGCGGCCGCGCGCACGTGGTGCTGAGCAACCCCGACATGGTTCACTCCGGGATCCTGCCGCATCACCCCCGGTGGGCGAAGCTGTTCGAGAACCTGCGGTACGTCGTGATCGACGAGCTGCACGCGTATCGCGGCGTGTTCGGGAGTCATCTCACCAACGTGCTGCGGCGGATGCGCCGCATCTGCCGGCACTACGGATCGAATCCGATCTTCATCTGTTCGTCGGCCACGATTGCCAACCCCAGGGAGCTTGCCGAAGCGCTCGTCGAGCAGCCGTTCGAGCTGGTCTCGGAGAGCGGCGCGCCGCGCGGCGAGAAGTTTTTCCTCTTCGTCAACCCGCCGGTCGTCAACCAGCAGCTCGGCATCCGGCGCTCGTATCTGGCCGAGACGCGGCGCGTCGCGTCGGAGTTCCTGAAGCGGCAGCTGCAGCTGATCGTGTTCGCGCAAAGCCGGCTCACCACCGAGATTCTCACGACGTATCTGAAGGATGATTTCGGCGGTCAGCCGGGAACGCCGGAGCAGATTCGCGGGTACCGCGGCGGCTACCTTCCGCGGCGGCGTCGCGAAATCGAGAAGGGGTTGCGCGAGGGGAGCGTCCGCGCCGTCGTCTCGACCAACGCGCTCGAGCTGGGCATCGACATCGGCGCGCTCGACGCCTGCGTGATGGCGGGGTATCCAGGAACGATTGCCGCCACGTGGCAGCGCGCGGGACGCGCGGGCCGCAGGAGCGGACGATCGGCGGCGGTGCTCGTCGCGAGCAGCGCGCCGCTGGATCAATTCGTGGTCCGGAACCCGTCCTATTTCTTCGATGCGCCGCCGGAGCACGCGCTCGTCAACCCGGACAACCTGCACATCCTCGTCGATCACGTGAAATGCGCGGCGTTCGAGCTGCCGTTCACGACGTCCGAGCAGTACGGAAAACATGACGTGCAGGAAGTACTCGGCGTCCTCGAGGAGAGCGGCCTGGTGCACCGCACCGGAGGCCCCGGCGACGGAGAAGGCCCTGCCCCGAGCGAAGTCGAGGGGACGTGGCAGTGGACGAACGAGTCGTATCCTGCGGACGCCGTCAGCCTGCGATCGATCTCGTCGGACAACTTCGTTGTCGTCGACACGACCAACGGCGCCGACGTGATCGGCGAAACGAGCTTTACGAGCGGCCCGCCGACGCTGCACGAGAAGGCGATCTACCTCATCGAAGGCGCGCTGTACCAGGTGGAGAAGCTCGACTTCGAGGGGCGCAAGGCGTACGTGCGGCAGATCGACTGCGACTATTACACGGACGCGATCACGTACACCAAGGTCACGGTCCTTGAGACCTTCGCGACCGACCACACAAAATCGCACGGCGAGGTCCACGTCTCCTCGCGCGTCGTCGGGTTCAAGAAGATCAAGTTCTACACGAACGAGAACGTCGGATCGGGCGAGCTGGATCTGCCCGAGCAGCAGATGCACACGACCGCGTACTGGCTGACCGTGCCGAAGCCGGTGATGGCGGCGCTGCCGTACGCGCCCGACGATCGGCGCGACGGCGTCGTCGGCCTCTCCTTCGCGATGCGGCAGGTGGCGCAGCTGCTGCTGATGTGCGATCGCCAGGACATCGGCATCTCGATCGGCAGCGGCGAGCAGGGCGACGACGCCGGCGAGCCGCGCATCTTCATCTACGACAACTATCCGGGCGGCATCGGGTTCAGCGAGCCGCTCTTCGGGATGCACGACAACCTGCTGGCGCGCACGCGCGAGCTGATTGCCGGCTGCGAATGTCAGCACGGCTGTCCGACCTGCGTGGGACCGGTCGGCAACACCGGCCCGCTCGCGAAGAAGGTCGCGCTGCGCATCCTGGATCTCATCGCGGGCGCCGGAGCGCCCGCGATAGAGGAGTCCGCGTGACCTCGCTCGCGGATCGTCTGCGCGGTGTTCTCGGGCCGGCGAAAGCCGGCCCCTACGACGAATCATCAGGCCGACCTGAAGGTCGGCCTCTACGATCGAATGAGGATGACGCCGCCGAGGTTCTTGGCGGCGAATGGCGCGAGTCGCGCGGGCAGCGATTTCTCGTCGTCGATCGCACGTACGTGCCCGGTTATCGCCACGGCTGCGTGACGCTTGCCGATTGCCTTCCGCCGGACAGCGGCATCTGGCCTCGACTGCATCTCCTCGGTTGTGGGGCGGGCCTTTCCTTGTCCGCCGAAGCCTCGGCGAAGGCGGACGGCCCGCCGGGGCGACTGCTATTCCTCGATCTCGAAACGACAGGCCTTGCGGGCGGCGCAGGCTCCTACGCGTTCCTGGTCGGCTGCGGGTGGTTTGACGAGGGCGTGTTCCGCCTGCGGCAATTCTTCCTGGCGAACTTCGGCGCCGAGCGCGCGCTGCTCGAATCGGTGGCGGAGCTTGCCGCCGGCTGCGCGTGCGTCGTCACCTACAACGGCAAGACGTTCGACCTGCCGCTGATGGAAACGCGATTCGTGCTGCAGCGGATGACGACGCCGTTCGCCGACCTGCCGCACATCGACATGCTGCATCCGGCGCGCCGCATGTGGCGCGGCGCTGCGTTGCACGACGAGTTCACTGACGCAACGCGCGTAGAGACCGGTTGTAGCCTGACTGCGCTGGAAAGGCGCTTGTTCGACCATCACAGGCAGGGTGATGTACCTGGCTACGAAATCGCTGCTCGGTACTTCCGCTATGTCCGCGAACGTGATGTTTGTGCCATGACGGGAGTGCTCGAGCATAATCGGCACGACCTACTGACACTTGCGTTGCTCACCAGTCGTGCGGCACAGCTACTTTGTGAGGGACTCGTTGCTGTGCGCACTGCCCGTGAAGCCCTAGCGCTCGGGCATTACTACGAACGCGCGAAAGATTGGACTAGTGCCGAGGACTGTTATCGCGCGGCGAGTGGTATCGACGGCGCTGTGTTCCCAGACGTTTCCGAGACCACTGCCGACGGATTGCGGAGTTACGCCACTCTGCTGCGTCGACAGCGACGTCACAATGAGGCCGCCTCCATCTGGGAACGTTTGCTACATTGCTTGGATACGCCCGAGAGGCACCGTTTTGAGGCGGCGCGCGCGCTCGCGATCCATCACGAACACCGAACCAAGCACCTAGTAGCGGCTCGAACTGCGGCTGAATCTCTAATCGGCCTCAGCGCGTCGAGGTTGAACCGTTGTGATGCGGAGATCAGGCTGGCCAGACTCGCGCGCAAGGTCGGCCTCACCGCCGAACGTGCGAGTCGTTCAGTGTCGGCGCCGCTATTTGCTACAGCAGTTCAGAGGGACGGAATGCATTGAGCCCGTGCGAATGCAGCTCTCGCAGGATGCATCCGTGGAGCACTAACAGCTGATCTGACGAAATCGTATAGCCTTCGCTCACAAAGCGCGCCACCCTTCTTAAGGTGTCGAGAGGGAAAGCGGGCTGGTTCATTACGAGGCGCTTGTGATTTAGGTCCTCGACGAACGTTGTGCCGCAGAACGTCTCCTGCGTTCGCAAATCGATCGACGCGCAGCAGATCGTCAGGTCAAAGCGGCGAATGCATTCGTCGGCCGATTCAACGTCCGTCTTGATGACTTGGACGACCTGACCGCGCTTGTTTCGCCAAGACGTCGAAATCATTCCCATCCGATCCAAAAACCACTCGGCTTGGCGCAAACGGGTCTCAAGTGCTGAGGCGCTCTCGTGAGTACGCGCATAAACATCTAGATCTCGCGGCACGGTGCCGGCGATCACATCTCGCACGAACCCGCCTGCAACGAACCCATCGACTCCAGCCTTGCCGAGCTGTGGACAATATTCGAGCGCAGCCATCGCCAGCGTCAGGCCGTCCAAATGGTTGCGCACCATTTGGGTCTCAGCAGGGGCTGATCGGAGTACGTGTTCGTAAACTGTGTCGTCAACGAGCACACTAACTGGCGGATGCACTGCTCCTCCTCTATGGCCGTCTCTCCATATAGTACAGGTAAACTCCTGCCATTGTGAAGTCCGCGCTTAAGGTACGACCGGTTCTGTTTCATAGTCCCGACGATGTGCCGTACGGTGCGTTCTCGACCTTCGCAGACACCCCGATCTGGATTGCCGGTCGGCGGTACCTCACTGTCGAGCACTGGTACCAAGCGATGCGCGCGGTTGGCGATGAACACGACTGGATCCGCGCCGCACCGACCCCCGAAGAAGCCAAGGAGCGTGCGCAGTCAATTGAGCCGCGGCGGTATTGGAGCGAGGAGAAGGTATCGATCATGTACCGCGGTGTGCTCGCAAAATTTCGCCAGCACCCGCCACTTTCCGAATTGCTCTTGAGAACGGCGGACGCCAGCGTTCACGAGTTGTGTGACGACCCGTTCTGGGGCAGCACGGGCCACGACTGGCTGGGTAGAATTGTTACCCATGTGCGCGCCCAGTTGCGTGATCCTGGGTCGGATGGTCCGCTCGCTGAATTACTGCGCGGCCGATTTCTCAACTACGAGACGGGGCTGGCCGTTCGGAATATTCGCAACGGTGGTAAGTCGTGGTTCATCCATTTGATTCGCTACGGCCACTCGCGGCAACCCATCGACATTCTTCGTCGAATCGTTGAAGAAGGCATTCTCAAGAGTAGTCGCCAACTGAACGGCCATTACGCCGTATGTTTCTCGGCAGCGCCACTTCGCTATCTAGAACAACGAGTGTTCGGAGACGAAGCGCGGAGGCGAATTTCTGGCGCGGCCCACGTCTATTCGCCCTTTGGTGTCGCAGTCACATACGATTTTGGACGGGAACTGGGAATTCGTCCGGTCCTGCCGGTGCCGCCCGAACTAGGCTCGGAGTTGCCGTCCTACGTTCGTTTCCTTACGCAGTCATATTCGCCACGTGACTTGGTGGATTACACGCATGAAGATGAATGGCGTGCACCAAACGACCTGGATATCCGAGAAGGGCCGTTTGCTCTAGTTCTTCCAACGGGACGTGGTCTCTGCGTTAAGTCGATCTACGGTCTGCCTCGCGTTGAGGTACTGCGGGCTTTCGAGTGCTCAGACGGCGTGACTGGCAGCGATGTCGAGTAGTGAGCCTGTGCGCGTCGCCTAAGTCGCGGAGTTCAAGCCAGTGAGTTGCTGATGGACCAGGATCTTAAGATTGCTCTGAAAATCGCAAACGGCGCTGACATCGCAATTTCGAGCGCTGGGACACTTGGGCGCCTTCCAGCGTTCTCACAAAACGAGCTGCGACAACTTGAATCGCTGCGAGATTTAATCGTCCGCTATGTGAGTAATTCTTCTCCAGTGCGCCCGCTTTGCTTAGCGGTGTTTGGCCCTCCCGGGAGTGGGAAGTCTTTCGCAGTGAAAGAAATTTGTAGAGAAGCGGAGAACGAAGCGAAGAAACAGAGTGCAGTCCTTGAAAAACTGAAGCTGCCGCGGACGTTGGTCAATATGACGCAGGTTGGTAGCGCGTCCGAAGTTGCGCGCGTGCTCGCGCGGGTCGCTGGTGAACAGGACGAAGACACGGTGCCGATCTTGTTCATTGACGAGTTCGATGCGTCACGCGCCGGTGTTCCGTACGGGTGGCTCTCCTGGTTCTTGGCTCCCATGCACGATGGCGAGTTCCTGCACGAGGGTGCGACTATCCGCCTTCAACGCGCGATTTATTTGTTTGCTGGGGGAACCGCCGACACAATGGAGTCGTTCCCGGCTCGGCACGCCTCACAGTTCATATCCGCGAAGGGGCCAGATTTCATTAGCCGACTCCGCGGATATCTCGACGTGCAAGGGCCAAATCAACCGCCGCGCGAGATTCGGCGCGCGATCATCTTCCGCAGCGAGCTGGATCATCACCATAGGAAGCGCGGTGTGACTGATGGAGGTAAGTACATCCTTGATGAGAAGATGCTCATCTCGCTCTTGGGTGTCGGCCGTTACCGCCACGGAGCAAGATCCATCGCGGCCATTGTGGAGATGAGCGACTTGCCCTCAAACTCCGGAACTTTGTCATGGAATATGTTGCCGGAGAATCATCTCATCAAGCTGCACGTGGATCGGGGACCGCTAGATTCGGAGCGCATAAAGGGATCGATCGCCCTTAGCGGCTACACCAATAAGAGTTCTGCCAATAAGAGTTCTGCGGCAGTCCACAAATGTTGGCTCAAGGTCGCGGATGCACTGTGGAATGAAGGTGCGACACTCGCCTATGTGTGGCCGCCTGAGGGAGGCGGGTTGATGCAGTTGCTTGCGGAAAAGCTCAACGTTCGTCCCGTCGAGCCAAAGCGTCGATTTGCAGATCGGAGGCGGCCCACGCCTTGGCTCAAAGGCTACATGAGCGAAGACATGTCACAGCGCGGCGTGAACAAAGTTATCCCTCGCAAGGAACGAGACAGATGTGGCCTAAAGGTGATTCCGCAGAACCGGCTCGCCCCCGCCGAGCGCAAGGAACTCGCTGATGATGATTGGATGATCAAGATGTTGTCGCGATTTCGGCGGCGTTTCGCGATGACTGAAGCAAGTGTCGCCCGGTTTGCGGTTGGTGGCTGGACAAAAGGTCACAAAAGTCGCGTGCCAGGGATTGCGGAGGAGGTCATGTTGACGCTGGCGTTCCGAATGCCTGTTTATGTGGCCGGCGGATTTGGTGGCGCAGCTGCGGACCTCGGAATTCTCTTAGGTTTGTCGGATATGCGAACCGGTGGGGTTCCCGATTCATTCGCGCCGAATAGCAAAGATGACGACCTGGCGAATGTGGCGGATAAACTTCAACCACCACCCTTGAACGACTTGCCTGTCAAGTCGACGGACATTGTCGCATTCCTAAAAGCGCATGCTATTGGAGGTTCTCGCTGGCCCGATAACGGCCTGAACTGGCCAGAGAATCGGACGTTATTCGCTTCGACTGACCCGAGCGAGGTGGCGAGCCTCGTGGTCCGAGGGCTTTGCAGGGTGTTTCTGACAGGCGAGGGCTCGCCCTCAATTGAACAACGGCTCAGATAGGAGTACTCCGTCGACAACCGCTCTTCGCCGTCGAGCATCCCTGTCGAGTGGGCGGTATGTAGGCCGTTCCTGACAGACGGCCGGAGCCCACAGCTGTGTTTCTTTGGCGAAGGGGCAGAGTTGGCTTCGCGCTGTCCAGCGCAGGCCTCAAACTATTCACGAAAGCTCAGAGACATTGTTCGGCCGTCAGTTACGGCCACCTTCGTCATCACAGCCAAGGACCACGCGTTCGGGATGATCCGCGCCCGGGTTCCATGCGATTGAGATGCACTGCGCGACGATCCGGCGGCGCAGCCGATGACGTGGTCGGTAGGCGAGCATGGAGGACACTCGTCGGAAACGTTCGCGAGGTATGTGCCGGTGTACGAAATCCCGTCGCGGTACTTCCAGTATGTTCGCAGCTGTCCTCCGGCGCTCGCCCGCGAGGCGACCGAGGCGCTGGCGGTGCACCACGAGCATCGCGCGCGCGATCTGCGCGCGGCGCGGACGTTCGCGCTGCGGTCGCTGCAGCTGCAGGCGACCACTGCGCGGCAGGAGGCGGTCAAATACCGTCTCGCCCGGATCGATCGAAAGATGAGCTCGCTGTTTCCGCTCAGCCCCTGAGCGCATGATCTCCGCCGTGCCCGCGCCCCGCCTCTTCGCGTACGCGTCCGCGGCGATTCTTGCGGCCTCGCTGGCCTACGGCCTGCTGCACATGCCGTTGCAGTTCCACGATGCGCTCGACGAGATGATGGCCGCGCAGCGGTCGCCCAGCCTGCGGGCGTCCTTTACCTCGACGTTCGGCGAGACCTCCTATTTCAGGCTGCTGCGGATCACGGAGACGAAGTTCTTCTTCGATGTGTCGGGCGGTCACTACTTCGCCTCGTACAAGGCGTTTCACATCGCGGTGGTCGCCGCCGCATTCGTGCTGTTGACCGGCTACCTGCGCGTCGCGACGGGAATCGATCTGGCGGCGGCGCTGTTCGCGCTGGCGGTGTTTACCGGCCTGCATACCCTCGTTCCGATCGTGAAGGAGGCGTACCCGGTCAACCACTACCTGCAGATCATGGTCTTCTCGCTTGCGGCGGCGCACGTCGCGCGGTCACGCGGCGGGTGGTGGATCGATGCCGCCGCGATCGTCATGTACATCGCGGGCTCCCTGCTGCTCGAATCGGGCGTCCTCATCTGGGTCGTGATTGCGGCCAGCCGCCTCCTCGGGAGGCGCGGCGTGTCCGATCGCGCCATTGCGCTGATGACGCTGCTCCTCGCCGGATACCTGTTCGTGCGCTTCGTCTGGCTCCTGCCGAACCTCAGGGCGATGGGCAACGCGTCCGGCTATTTCTTCGAGCGGCTGGAAGTGGCGCAGATCCGCGAGCGGTTCGGCCCCGGATTGACCCGCTTCAACGTCTATAACGTCCTCGCGTCAATCGCGAGCGTGCTTTTCTCGGAGCCCCGTGCCGGAGTGTTCCTGTTTGCGAAGGCGTGGTCGATGGGGGACGTGCCGCCGCGGATGTGGATCAGCATCGCGTCGTCCGCGATCACGACCGCGCTGATCGGTGTCGCGGTGTGGCGCCGATGGGTCAACCGGACGATGGATGACGGCAGCACTGATCTCGCGCTCTTCATGGCGGTCCTGTGCGCCAACGCCGTGGCGTCGTACGCGTACACGAAAGACGACATCATCAGCGTGGCGGGCGCGTTCTACGCGGTCGCGGCGTTCTGGGCCGTACGCGATCTCCTGTCGCGTCCTCATCGCGTGGTTGCGTCCGTGGTGCTCGGCGCCGCCCTGCTGATCGCCGGATCCGGATGGTCGATCCGTACGGTCGGCGTCAATTACCTGCTGCGGACCCAGGCGTTCGCCATCCGCAACGACTGGGCGTGGGTTCCCGACGAGATGCAGCGCCACGGCACATGGCCCACGGAGCCCTCCACGCAGAGGTTCGTGATCGGTCTGCGCGACTCGGCGCTCGCGATGCCGGTCGTCAACCCCTGGTTCGTTCCACGCTGGATGGACCGCGTGTTCGACGTGGATTATTTCTGATGGCCGGCGGCAGCGATCGGATGCGGCGTGTCCTGGCGGCGTGCGCGGCGGCGCCGCCGCTGGTCGCGCTGGCGATCAACGTGGCGATCCTCATTCCGGGCGCCGCCGGCGGCACGCCGCCGTTCTGGCGCGGCGGGCCGCTGACATTGTCGGAAGCCGCCGCCCTGCACGATCAAGGCGAGCTCGTCCGGCTCATTGCAGCCGGCAGCGACCCCAACGCGCGATACGCGCTTCGTCCGGGCGTGCTGGCCGCACGGTCGCTCACGCCGCTCGAGGCCGCCGTCGGTGCGCGACGCGCGGAAGTCGTCGATCTCCTCATGCTGCACGGCGCCACGATGGATGCGAATAACTGGACGCGCCTGCATTGCCTCGCGATCCAGACGGGCGCGTCCGACATGGTTGAAACGGTCGACCGTTATCGGCCGAATGCCGCCGGCGCGTCGTGTGAAGGGGTTGCAACGCCCTTCTAGGCAACGCGGCCATCAGCGGCCAATCGCCAGTCTATAATTGGCGCGCCTGCGCATCGGTGCGCGCCCCCACAACGGTATGAAGGTTCTCATCACAGGGTCCGGCGGGTTGATCGGCTCGGCGTGTGCGCGGCTGCTGGCGCACTGGGGGTGGGACGTGGCCGGCATCGACAACAACCTGCGGCAGGAGTTTTTCGGGCCCGGGGGATCGACCCGCGCCGTCGTCAGCGATCTCGTCGAGCGCATCAAGACCTACCGGCATTCCGACATCGATATCCGTGACCGCAACGCGGTCCGGGACCTGATCCGCACCGAACGTCCGGACTTCATCATTCACACGGCGGCCCAGCCGTCGCATGACAAGGCGGCGTCGATTCCGTACGAAGATTTCGACGTCAACGCCGTCGGCACGCTCAATCTCCTCGTCGCGGCCCGGGACTACTGTCGCGATTCTCCGTTCTGCTTTACCAGCACGAACAAGGTGTACGGCGATCGGCCGAACACGCTGCCGCTGGTGGAAACGGAGCTGCGGTACGACTACGCCGACGGCCGCGACGGGATTGACGAGGACATGTCGATCGACCAGTGCCTGCATTCGCTGTTCGGCGCGTCGAAGGTGGCGGCGGATATCCTGTGCCAGGAGTTCGGGCGCTATTTTCAGATGCCGGTCGGAATCTTCCGGGGCGGATGCCTGACGGGCCCGCAGCATGCCGCGGTGGAGCTGCACGGCTACCTTGCGTACATCGTGCTGTGCGCCGTGCACGAACGGCCGTACACGATCTACGGTTACAAGGGAAAACAAGTCCGGGATCAGATTCACAGCGACGACGTGGCGTCGTTGTTCCTGGAGTTCTTCAAGGCGCCGCGATGCGGTGAGGTGTACAACCTCGGTGGCGGACGGGAGAACAGCCTGTCGATTCGCGAGACGATCGCCGCGCTGAAGGACATGGGCTTCAGCTTGACGTACACGTATCAGGACGCGAATCGGATCGGCGATCACCTCTGCTACATTTCGGATCTTCGCAAAATCCGGACTCACTTTCCGGCATGGCGGCTGACACAGAGCGTCAGCGCCATTCTCGAGGGCCTGGTTCAACAGCAGGTCGCGGTGCAAGGGACATCGCACCCGTGCGGCTGAGCGTCGTCATTCCCGCCCGCAACGAGGAGGAGAACCTCGTCGAGACGGTTCCCGCCATCGCGCGGGCGCTGCGGAGCGAGGGCATCGCCTATCAGATCGTCATCGTCGACGATGACAGTTCGGATGGCACGGCCGCCGTCGTGGAGCGCCTGGGTCGCTCGGATTCCGGCGTCGAGCTGGTCCGCAACACCGGACGCCATGGATACGGCCTCGCGGTCAGGGCCGGACTACGCGCGGCGCAGGGCGACGCCATTGCCGTCATGATGGCCGATGGATCCGACAGGCCGGCCGATCTCGTGGGGTACTACCGCGCGCTCGAGCGCGGATACGACTGCGCGTTCGGGTCGCGATTCATGCGCGGAAGCTCCCTCACCAAATACCCGCGGCACAAGCTCGTGTTGAACCGGCTTGGAAACCTCTTCATCCGCACACTGTTCGGGCTCCGGTACAACGACGTGACGAAT
>Ga0209515_10009303_pt1 | contig 11205 bp, 10 predicted proteins | sample Subgroupgradi54m_FD_187454 | JGI IMG/M metagenome (GOLD analysis project Ga0209515, IMG submission 187454) | Subsurface groundwater microbial communities from S. Glens Falls, New York, USA - GMW60B uncontaminated upgradient, 5.4 m (SPAdes)... ...
GGCCATCTACAAGTTCCGTGGAGCGGCGATCTCGAACGTGCTCGGGTTCAAGGAGATCTACCCGGAGGCGCGGGAGATCGTCCTCACGACGAACTACCGCTCCCACCAGGAAGTTCTGGACTCGGCGTACCGGCTCATCGCGTACAACAACCCCGACCGGCTCGAGGTGAAGTACGGGATCGCCAAGAAACTGGAGGCCGAGCACGGCGCGGGCCCGGCGCCCGTCCACTTGCACTACGACAGCCTCACGGCGGAAGCCGACGCGGTGGCGGGGCTCATCGAGGAGAAGGTCGCGGCCAAGGCGTACCGGTATGGCGACTTCGCCATCCTGGTCCGCGCCAACAATGACGCCGATCCGTTCCTCCGCGCGCTGAACCTGAAGGGGATCCCGTGGACCTTCTCGGGCAATGCCGGGCTCTACGGCCGCCCCGAGATTCGCCTCCTGATCGCCTTCCTCCGCTCGGTGGCCCATCCCGACGACTCGGTGAGCCTGCACTACCTGGCCTCGTCGGACCTCTACCAGGTGCCCATCGTGGACCTGACCCGCTGCGCGACCTACGCGGACCGGCATCACCGGTGGCTCTACGACGTGATGCGGCGGCTCGACGAGATTCCTGAGGTGGCCGAGGGGCTCAGCGCCGAGGGCATGCTGGCCATCCGCAAGCTGCTCAAGGACCTCGAGCGCTATATGGAGCTCGCGCGGGAGACGCCCACCGGGGAACTCCTCTACCAGTTCCTCGAGGACACCGGCGAAGTCGCGCGCTACGCCAAGGCGCCCCCGGAAAAAGAGAGCGAGGTCCAGAACGTCGGCAAGTTCTTCCGGATCATCCGCGACGCCTCCCGGGTCCTCCGCTACGATAACCTGCGCGAGTTCGTCAACCACCTGGACGCCCTGATTGACGCCGGCGACGACCCGCCGGTGGCCGAGGCCGACCTCGACACGCCGGCGGTGCACGTCCTCACCGTCCACAAAGCCAAGGGGCTCGAGTTTCCCGTCGTGTTTGTCGTGAGCCTCGTCAGCCAGAAGTTCCCGTGGCCGCGCCGCCGGGACCCGCTCGAGCTCCCGGAGGAGCTGATCAAGGAGACGCTCCCCTCCGGCGATTTCCACATGCAGGAGGAGCGGCGGCTCTTTTACGTGGGGATGACCCGGGCGAAGAAGGAGCTCTACCTCACCTCCGCCCGCGACTACGGCGGAACGCGCGAGCGGAAGGTCAGCCAGTTCGTCCTGGAAGCGCTCGACCTCGCCAAGGACGCGGTGCGCCCCTTCAAATCAAAAGCGATCGAGGAGATCCACCGCCACGCGCCACCTCCCGAGACGGCGGCCGAGAGGCTGGTCCCGCTCGCCCCGGACGAGCCCCTCATGATCAGTCATCGCCAGGTGGACGACTACCAGACGTGCCCCCTCAAGTATCGCTACATCCACATCCTCCGCGTGCCTATCATGCGTCACCACGCGGTGGCCTACGGCAGCACCCTCCACACCGTGGTCGAGCATTATCTCCGGCGCCGTGTGGCGGGGCTCTTCACGCCGCTGGAGGAACTCCTCGCCGTCTTCGAGCGCGAATGGCGGAACGAAGGCTTCCTGACGTGGGAGCACGAGGAAGCGCGGAAAACCGCCGGCCGCGCGGCGATCACGCGCTTCTGGCACGAGGAGGAGGCCTCGGGGACGAAGCCGACCCACGTGGAGCGGGAGTTCGGCTTCACCCTCGGGCCCAACAAGGTGCGCGGGCGCTGGGACCGGGTGGACGAAAGCGAGAGCGGGGCCGTCATCATTGACTACAAGTCCTCGGACATCCGCATCCAGAAGGACGCCGACAAGCGGACCAGGGAGAGCCTCCAGCTCAAGATCTACGCCCTCGCCTGGAAGGAGATGTTCGGCCGGCTGCCGGAGAAGGTCGAGCTGCGCTTTTTGGAGTCCGGGCTGGTCGGGGCCCACGCCCCGACGCACGAGGACCTGGCCGAGGCTCAGGCGCTCATCGAGGAAGCGGCCGGAGGCATCCGGGCCCGGGAGTTCACCGCCACCCCGTCCTACCAGGTCTGCCGCTACTGTGCCTACAACCAGATCTGCCCCAGCACCGCCACCCGAGAATAGCGTGTTCAAAAACCTCCCTGGAACGGCCCTATATAGTTCCGACTTTGGCCGACGCTAAGTGGCATGTCCGAGGCAGCGTCAAAAAGAAATGATTCCGGCCGGTGGCGTGACCCGATCGAGTAAACCGTTTCTCCGCTGCGTGGATTGCCAGTCGCCGAAATCACTCCTTGACCCGCTCCCGGCTCCACGCACAAGCTCGTGAGGTCGGTCACTTATAGCAGGAGGGAAAGGTGAAGCCCCTATCCGCGCCGCCCGGCGCTACCGATATCGTTTCGTAGACGAGGACGAGATGCGCTCAGAGTTCAAACAGCAAGCTCCTCCGGCCCCTATCATTTGCACTTGACAAGATATTCCATATCGGTTATATTCCTCATGAGGAATACCAAGTGGAGTGGGAGGTCGAATACACCAACGAATTTGAAGCGTGGTGGAACGGTCTATCCGAGGACGAGCAAGAGGATGTGAACGCGAGGGTGACACTTCTACAAAGAATTGGTCCCAGACTGGGACGTCCTCATTCAGACACCGTACGTGCATCCAAGCACCGAAACATGAAAGAGTTGATAATCCAACACGCCGGACGGCCTTACCGGGTGCTCTACGCTTTCGACCCGCGCCGAACAGCCATTCTGCTCATAGGTGGCGATAAGACAGGGAATAGGCGGTGGTATGAGCAGTTTGTTCCTACCGAGGACAAGCTCTACGACGATCATCTTGTAACCTTGACTAGAGAGGGATTGATCTAATGGCAAAAAACTTTAAGCTGCTGCAGGCAAGAATGTCGCCAGAGGCGCGCGCGCGTTCACAGGCTAAGGCAGAGAAGATGATTACCGCAATGGCCTTGAATGAACTGCGAGCTGCACGTGATCTAACCCAGCAGACTCTTGCCAAGAAACTGCGTGTGAACCAGTCCGCAATCTCAAAACTGGAACGCCGGACAGATATGTACGTGAGCACCCTTCACGATATAATTAAGGGACTGGGTGGGGCACTCGAAATTCGCGCTGTCTTCCCGGAGGGACCAGTCCGCATAGACCAATTCGGTAAGCTCCGGCATCTACCCTCGGCGCGGCTTGGCCTCGTGCGGCGGGGTTCAACGAAGAAGTAATGGCAGCGTAGTTCCCTTCAAAAGGGCGGCTATTGCGGGTCAAGCCCCCAGGCCAACAAGAGAGCTGACGCTTCCGATCAGTAGGGCGTTCGGCAACGGAATCTTGCGCCGCCATACCTGACACCTTCTGTCATGTATTTTTGGTAAACTTTACGAAATGCGTGCAAGCCGGCTTCTTTCGATCCTCATGCTGCTGCAAACCCGCGGGCGGATGAGCGCCCAGGCGCTCGCCGACGAGGTCGAGGTGTCCATCCGCACCATCTACCGCGATATCGACCACCTGAGCGCGGCGGGCGTGCCGGTCACTGTCGAGCGCGGCGCCACGGGCGGTTTTCAGTTACTGGATGGTTGGCGCACGCGGCTCACCGGCCTTACCCCGAACGAAGCCCAGGCGCTCTTCCTAGCCGGATTGCCCGGACCCGCCTCCCAGCTTGGTCTTGGCAAGGCGATGGCCTCCGCGCAACTGAAGCTCCTCGCCGCCCTCCCCACGGCTTGGCAGGCGGATGCGCGGCGCGTCGGCTCGCGCTTCCACCTGGACCCCGTCGGCTGGTATCGGGATGCTTCGCGGGTCGACCACCTACCCGCCGTCGCCGAGGCGGTCTGGAACGAGCGGCGCCTGAAGATCCGCTACGAAAGCTGGAAGGGCGAGGTGAACCGCGAAATCGATCCGCTCGGCCTCGTGCTGAAGGCGGGCGAGTGGTACATGGTTGCCCGCTCCGGGGGCGAGGCGCGCACCTACCGCCTCTCAAACATCGTGGAGCTCACGGTCCGCGAGGAGCGCTTCGCCCGCCCGCCGAAGTTCGACCTCGCCAGGTTCTGGACCGCCTCCACAGCGCGATTCGAGGCGGAGATCTATCGCGACACGGCGGTGGTGCGCGTGTCGCCGGTGGGGCTCAAGAGGCTGCGGGGGTTGAGTGCGGCCGTTGCCGAGGCGGTAGACCGCGCGGAGAGGGCGCCGGCCACAAAGGGGTGGGTGCGAGTCACCATTCCCATCGAATCGGTCGACCGCGCCGCGTGGGAGTTGATGAAGCTGGGCGCGGAAGGGGAAGTGCTGGAGCCAGAGGGGTTGAGGGAGCGGATGGCTGATACGGCACGTCAGTTGGCAGCGATGCACTCACGACGACGGGAAAGGTAGTTTGCTGCCGAGCCGGCGATGCCCTGACCCGCTTGCCCAGAAAATGCCGCGGCGCATTCCCCCGCGCGCTGAAGTGGACCGGCGGTCATCCTCCCGTGACGATGCAGTAGCCCGGAACAAGTCTTCCTCCGGAACCTCCCCGATAAGGTTGAGCGATGAAGCCCGCGCTATTGTTTCCCTTGCATCTGGCCCATCGCGGCCTGTGCGCGCCGGCTCATCTCCTTGGGCGGGACATCCTCCTTGTGGGTCGCGAGCCCCCATTGGTTGCCGTAGGGGTCCTCGAGCGTGCCGAACCGGTCACCCCAGAACATGTCGGCCAGCGGCATCAAAACCTTGCACCCCGCGTTCACAGCTTGTTTGAAGGCCGCATCCACATTGGGCACGTAGAGGAGGAGCATGGTGGTCGTGCCACCGAGGGTTGTCGGAGCCTTGCAGGAGCTTGTGGGGAGCTCATCACTCAGCATGACGATGGAGTTGCCGATCCGAAGCTCGGCGTGCATGACGCTCTTGCCGTCTGGGCCCGGCATGCGCATGATCTCCCTGGCACCCAGGGCACGTTTGTAGAAGTCGATTGCTTCCGCCGCGCCGCGAACAGTGAGATAGGGTGTGACCGTGTGGTACCCCTTGGGAACCGGCGCGACCTTCTTCTTCAGATTCGTTGTCTTCTTCGGCTTCGCCTTCTTTTTCATGGTCTCCCTCCTTCTGAAAGCGACCAGGGTTTAGGGCCTCAACATCGAACAGAGACGAGTCGAACGCATGTTTTTTCCTCGGAGGGGTGTCCATTCCCCTTCCGATGCCCCCCCAAGCTTGCGCGGGCAAAGCCCGCGCTCGAACAGACGGAGATTGAAAGCCCCAGCGCGAGGACGTGTACGCCAAGTTACGGCAAGCCACGACCCCCATTAGCCTTCCTGTCCTATCCTTTGTGGCCAGTGCACTTGATTTGGGTAATTTAGGCGAGCGTAGAACCGGATGTCAAGCAATCGATACAAGAGGGGAGCGTCCGGGGCCAGAAACACGAAGCTGAGACCTGTTTACCCCAGAACGGTTTCGGGCGGTACGTTCAAAAACCCAGCTAACAGGGACCGGCCTACACTTTGATTTTATGGGCCTTCTCGGTAGACTCTTCGGGAGACCAAAAATAAATCGTTCTGAAGCCCGGAACCGTTAACCTGTACCGGATGGTTGGCGGAAAGTCGTGAGGCGTGGCGGCTCCCGGTGGGAATGCCCAAGGCGGTAGGGGCGCCCACCATCTAAAGGAGGACGTCTTCCCGAATGCAGCTCCTTCCGGATCTACCACATCTAGCCGTCCTTGTGGCCACCCTGACTCTCAACTTGACCCCCGGTCCGGACATACTTTACGTGATCGCCCGCGGCGTAGGGCAAGGGCGGCAGGCAGCACTAGTTTCCGTGTTTGGAATCAGCGGGGGCATCTTGGTACACACCGTATGCGCCGCGGTCGGCCTCGCCGCCGTGCTAGCGTCCTCGGCGCTTGCCTACGAAATTATTAGATACGCGGGCGCGGCCTATCTATGTTATCTGGGCGTGCGGATAATCCGAGCCAGGGGTGAAGGAGGACAGGTGGAAAATCTTGAGGATAAACGGCTGGCAGCCATCTTCCGACAGGGATTCGTGACTAATGTACTTAACCCCAAGGTGGGTCTCTTCTTTCTTGCTTTCTTACCGCAGTTTGTCGATCCCTCGCGTGGTCTCGTGGGTGCACGGATTATTCTGCTGGGAATCATCTTCAATACGTCCGGGACGGTAGTGAATCTCAGCGTCGCGTTGTTGTCGGGGCGCCTCGGCGCCTCGCTACAGGCTCGCCCCGCTACGTTTCTGCTTCAGCGCTGGTTTACTGGTAGCGTTCTCATTGGACTGGCGGCGCGTCTAGTCCTAGCGGGCCGACGCTAGCTCGACATAGGGCTCAAACAAAATGTTTAACTGGAACCGTCCCTGATCAAGAGGAGAGTGAAGAATGACACGAGTCCGTGTTCTATTGTGTGCGCTAACATTCTGCAGCCTGTGGGCCTGGGCGCAGGCGCCCAAGGTGTCAGGCCAAATGAAGGATCCCGCGCCCGCGGCCTCTAGCCATCGCGTGGTCACGCCGGAGCAGCTGGTGTGGAAGCCCCTGATCCCGGGCGTGGAGATGGCTGTGGTCTTCGGCGACCCGGGCAAGGCAGGAGGGCTGTACGTGATCCGCATCCGCTCAAGAAAAGAAGTTAAAGTCCCGCCGCACTGGCACGTGACCGACGAACAGGTCACGGTGCTGGCGGGCTCGTTCCTGCTGGCAGACGGCGACAAATACGATGCCTCCAAGCTGATCGAACTGAAGGCTGGAGCGCACTTTTTGATCCCGGCGACGATGCGCCACTTCGGCCTGCACAAGGCCGGTAATGTGGTCGAGGTGTACGGAGAAGCGCCCTTTGTCATCAATTTCGTGAACCCGGAAGACGATCCGGCGAAGCCGAAGGCCAAATAGTTTTGTTTTTGAGCAGCGATTGTAGCGGTCGGCAAAGCCTTTGGAAAGAAGAAGTTCTTTTACGCGCTTCTAAACAGGTTTTTGAACTCCCTGGATAGATCTTTCACCTCGCCGGGCTTCCACAGCTTGGTGAGAATGCGAAACCTCTCAGGATTCAAGACGCGCGTTGACGGTGATTTCGGTCTTGAAGAGCTTCGAGACGGGGCAGCCGGTTTCGGCGGCTTTGACGGCGGCGTCAAATGTGGCTTTGTCAGCACCGGGAATGCGGGCGACGAGGTCGAGATGGCTCTTGGTGATGGCGAAGCCGTCGGAGACCTTGTCTAGAGTGACTGTTGCGGTGGTTTCGAGCTTCTGCGCGGTCATGCCCGCGCCACCAAGTTGCGCCGAAAGCGCCATGGTGAAGCAGCCCGCATGAGCGGCGGCGAGGAGTTCTTCGGGGTTCGTGCCGATGCCGTTCTCGAAGCGCGTGCTGAAGGAATACTGCGCCTGCTTCAGGACGCCGCTGTCGGTGGAAATCGTGCCTTTGCCGTCTTTCAAGCCGCCTTGCCAAACCGCGGATGCTTTGCGCTGCATGGGTTGTTCCTCCATTCGCAATGCTGTAAGAGCGTGGGAAACATAAAGGCCATTCTCGGCCGAGGTCGGGGCCTCTCGGGCGAGGCGAGAGAGCGCGGCGGCGCCCGTCATCCCCTCCCTGATACGCGCGCCCGCGGGCGCGCGGCGCAGTCACTTCATTGCGCGGTGAAGCCGCCGTCGATGGTCAGCGTGTGTCCGGTGACGAACGACGCGGCCGGCGAACACAGCCAGAGCACACCGGCGGCGATCTCCTCCGGCGTGCCGGTACGGCCGATCGGATGCAGCGACGCCAGCATGCCCTTCGGCACCTTCGAAGCGAACCGGTCAAGCATTCCGGTGTCGATGGCCGCCGGTGCCACGGCGTTGATGCGAATGCCGCGCTTAGCGTACTCCAACGCCGCGTTCTTCGTCAGTCCGATCACGGCGTGCTTGCTGGCCACGTAGAGCGAGACGCCCGGGAAGGCGACGAGGCCGGCGACCGACGAATTGTTCACGATCGCGCCGCCGCCTGATTTCAGGATCGCCGGGATCTCGTGCTTCATGCTCAGGAAGACCCCGCGCACGTTGGCGTTGAAGATCGCGTCGTAGTTCTCTTCACTCTGGTCGGCCAGGTCGGTCATGACCTCGGTGCCTTCGACGCCCGCGTTGTTGAACGCGTAGTCGAGGCGGCCGAAGGCCTTCACCGTCGCGTCGACCATGTTCCTGACGTCGGCGGCGCGCGCCACGTCGGTGCGCACGAAGATCGCTTGGCCGCCGGCCTTCTCGATCTCCCGCACCGCCTCCTTGCCCGTCGCTTCGGTGCGCCCGGCCACGACGACCTTGGCGCCTTCCTTGGCGAAAGCCAGCGCCGCCGCCTTGCCGATGCCGGTCGCGCCCCCCGTGACCAAAGCCACCTTGCCTTCAAAACTCTGCATCACTCAGTTCCTTTCAGAAGTTCTTCGACGGTTATGTACCGATCGGACGCTCTCAGGCGGCCATCGGGTAGCCTGCCGCCTTCCAGGCTTCGATGCCTCCCTTGAGGGCCTTGACGTCGGTGAGGCCCTGCGCCTGGTACTTCGCTGCCTGACCGGCAGCGCTCGCCTCGGCGGGTCAGGCGCAGTAGAATATGATTTCCTGCGTCTTCGGCAGCGAGGCCACCCGGGACTGGAAACTGGCCAGCGAGATGGACCCGTCCAGGTTGAGCTTCCGGTACTTCGCGTCATCCTCGTAGGCGCAGACCAGAAGGGCTTGCTTGGCCTTCGCCTTTCGACGCGCTTCTTCCACGCTGATTCGCTCGATGTCCGCCATGTCTCCTCCTTTGTACGGGGAATGCCCCCCAAGATACGGCCCGATGTGGGCCTTCGATGAGGCGCGTCATCGTCTGCACGCCCGGACCGCCACTCCAGTGCTCACGGCGACTCAACAGGCGTCACGGCTACCTCCGCACATTCGACACCTCGCACGACGGAGATTCTCATGGGAGCTCCGATTGGCCACGCGGCCAGGAATCGGTGGAGGTCGTCCACGCTCATGATCGGGTCGTCGTTTACCGCAACGATGAGATCTCCCTCGCGCAGCCCAGCTGCTGAAGCCGGTGCGCGCGGCTCAAGCGAAACGATTTCGACGGCGTATGCATTGTCGAGATTGTGCAGCCGCGCTAGGCGCCGATCCAGCGGCCGCGCTTGGCCGACAAGGCCGAGGTAGGGGCGCCGCACTCGGCCCTCCGTCAGGAGCTGTGCGAGGACCCACTTGGCGGTGTTCACGGGGATGGCGAAACTGATGCCCTGCGCCATCGGAATGATGGCGGTGTTGATCCCAACGGCTCGGCCGTGGGAGTCGACGAGCGGGCCCCCCGAATTGCCTGGATTGAGGGCCGCGTCCGTCTGGATGATGTTTTCGATCAGCCGCCCAGTCGTGCTGCGCAGCGAGCGGCCCAATGCGCTGACGACACCCGCAGACACCGTGGACTGAAAGCCGAACGGGTTCCCGATCGCAATGACGAGTTGGCCGACCCGCAACGTGGCCGAGTCGCCTAGTCTGGCATAGGGCAACCCCCAGGCGTCCACGCGGATCAGGGCGAGATCGGTCGCGGGATCCTCACCGACCGGGGTCGCCCCGAAGCTGCGCCCGTCGGTGAGGGTCACGTGAAGCTGCGCGGCACCACGGACGACGTGACGGTTTGTCAGCACATACCCGTCGGGAGCGATGAGGACGCCCGAGCCAGCGCCTATCGGGCTCCTTCCTCTCCCGGGTACCGGCCGGCCCCCCACCGCGATACTCACCACCGCGGGGCCGGCGGCGTCAACGACGGAGACGACGGCGCGCGAGTAGGCGTCCAGCAGGTCAATATCGGAGGGGGGTGCGAAGCCCGTCTCCGCCCGGCCCCGACCAGTGGGGCTGGCCGGCTCGTCTCCCTCTGCGAGGACCAACGTGGGCCCCCGTTCGTCTGCAAGAGACATCAGTCCGCCCTCCCGAGCACGCCCCGGCATCGTCATTCGTTTGGTGGGTACACTAGGCCGCGTGCCTCACAGAAGGCAAGGGCAGGACTGGGTCCGGCAGCCGACGATAACCAGGTCGAACGACGAGCTCATAGCCGCTCGGTACGTTCGTGATGATGGTGTTCCAGGCAGCCTCGATCAGCCACTCCCACCCGCCAGGCACCGACAGGAGCACACGCCCCGGGCGCCAGAGCGTAGCCGGGAGAACCTGTACCGACAGGAGCGACTCGCCTCGGAACGCGCGCCTCAGAGCCCAGAGGATCTCCGCACGGACGGCGAGGGCGCGGGCCTGGCGGCGGTCTCTCCACGCCAACCACCCGAGGGGGCCAAATAGCAGCACGGCCAGCAGGGTTAGAGCAACAATTGCCGCTGTCATGACGTCCTCGCCTCCAACCTTGGGATGCCGTCACCACATGGCAGGATTCCGCCGGAGCGTGCCGACCTTGGGATTGATCCGCCTGACTCTCTTTTGGGCTCACCCAACATCGAAGGCAAGTAAGGATGACGGGTAACTAGGAAAAAATGATGGGCGGGGGGGTAGGACGCATCAAGGCGAAGTCGGCTGGTGGTCTCGAGACTGCTTGAGATCAACGTGAAAAGTCAGGGTGAGCGATATTGGTGATTGCGGGCCCCCGCAACCACCGAAAGCGGTTCGGGCCGGATTACAGCCACCCCCTTGCGGAATAGAAACCTGCAAGTGAAACTGCGCGTCAGCACAGAATTTTTCGCGGCTCGTCTGGAAGCCGGCTTACAGGCCCCACCCCTCCCAGGATCTCAGGCGCCCGGGAGGGCTCGACGCTGCGGCGATGATCTGAGCGTTAGCCTCGAGGAACTTGACCGCGCGCCGGGTGGCATCAGCGGCGTGGAGGAGGCTCGTCCGATACCATGCGAAGGGGTTCCGGCCGAGCTCGGCGTAAGTCCGTAGACTCTCTTTGGCAACCGACGAGGACAGCTCGATAAGTTCTCCCAGGACACGCTGGTTGGCCTGGCCGAAGGCCCAGACGCGTTCCGGGAGGCTCAGCGTCCGGCCTTCGGGCCGAGACGTGGCCGCGGCTGTTGCGCGCTGGGTAAAGAGGATGTCTACAACCCCCTGCTCGACGTTGCGCTGCTGGACGTCCGTCAAGCGGGACAGCATGGCGAGGATGCGGTGGTTGTCGGCCAGCGCGTAGGCGCGGAACTGATGGATGCCGTTCGCCTCCCCGGCCCGGAGGATCTCCCCTAGGAGGATCGTGCCCAGGCCCTTGCCCTGCCAGTAATCTTGGACGACGATGGCGACCTCAGCGGTGTCCTCCTCGTCCGAGGGCTCATACCGTGCCACGCCGATCAACTCCGGCCTCCACTCCA
>Ga0209515_10009307_pt1 | contig 11203 bp, 11 predicted proteins | sample Subgroupgradi54m_FD_187454 | JGI IMG/M metagenome (GOLD analysis project Ga0209515, IMG submission 187454) | Subsurface groundwater microbial communities from S. Glens Falls, New York, USA - GMW60B uncontaminated upgradient, 5.4 m (SPAdes)... ...
AGTTCGCAAACTAAATGGGCTCCATTCTGGACCGTCTTTAAGATATATGGCAAAGGCAGAAAAGTACATCCTTCTCGTCATACCACCGTCAAAAGAAACTGGCGAAAAACCAAAACAAAAGCATAATAATAATAATAATAATAATTAAAGGATAAAAATCAAATTTAAGAAATCAAATAACTAAAATGGCAAAAAAACAAGAAAAAGAAAAGTTACTCGAGCGAACTTATAACGTACCCCTTCGAAAAGGAACCAGATTAGCACCAAACTGGAGAAGAACCAAAAAAGCCGTCTCCGTCTTAAGAGAATTTCTCGCAAAACACATGAAATCCGATAATATCAAATTAAGCAAAGAACTCAACGAAAAACTATGGCAGCACGGCATCAAAAACCCACCTCATCACGTGAAAGTCAATGCCGTCAAAGACGAAAAGGGAGAAGTCAAAGTAGAACTATTTGGCCAAGAAGAAAAATCAAAAAAACCTGCCAAAGAGACCAAAAAAGTAGTAGAACCGGTAGCAAAAAAAGAGACAGCATAACTATCTCTTCCATATTGAGAACTTTGAGTAGAAAAGATCAATTATTCAAACTTCTCTATTGTCTTTTTTTTAACAAACTTTTTTAAACAACCATCATTAAATTCTAAATATGACCCCAATTAACACGCAAATCTTCACCAAAAAGAATGTTTCTGGAAACTTCGGCAAAGCCCCCTCAGAACGAACTGTCGAAGAACTGCTCAAATCAAGCATCATCAATCTCGACAAACCAAGCGGCCCAACCTCGCATCAAGTAGCCGACTACGTCCAAAAGATTCTCAAAAAAGATAAATCTGGTCACTCTGGCACATTAGATCCAAATGTAACAGGAGTGCAGCCAGTTGCCATAGGAAGCGCCACCAGAATCACCCAATTCTTACTCACCGCGCCCAAAGAATACGTCGGCATCATGCACATTCACAAACCAATAGACCAAGAAAAATTCAATCAAGTGCTAAGTACATTCATCGGCAAAATCAGACAAACGCCACCCCTCAAAAGCGCCGTAAAAAGAGTCGAACGAACAAGGGAAATCTACGAATTTGAAATTCTTGAACAAAAAGATCAAGACATCCTCTTTAGGATAAAATGCCAAGCAGGAACGTATATAAGAAAAATATGCGACGACTTTGGTAAAGCGTTAGGAACAGGTGCGCACATGGCACAATTAAGACGAACACAAGCAGGCCCCTTTGAGGAAAAAGACAGCCTTGTTACATTAAATGACCTCCAAGATGCATATCATTATTACACACAGGAAAACAACCCAAAATACCTCAACTACTGTCTTCAACCCATTGAAAACGCAGTCAAACACCTTCCCAAATGCTGGATTCTAGACACAACATTAACCAGCGTCTCCCACGGAAGGGATATCGCAATCCCAGGAATAGCAAAGCTAGAAAACTTTCGTAAAGGTGAACTCATTGCCGTGCTCACCCTCAAAGGAGAACTCGTCTGCATCGGCGAATCATTAATGTCTGCCGTTGAGATCAACACCAAAGAAAAAGGTCTTGCCATCAAAGTAAACAAAGTCTTCATCGAAGATATAATACTAAATCAAGCCGTAAACCAAACCATAAATCAACTCCCTGAAAACGCTAGTGAGTCAAAGGCACAATCCCTTTTGTGAGTGATAGCGCCACCAATACACAAAATGTGAAAACTATCACATTTGTGCACAAACGAAATAGTTTTTTCGTTTTGTGAGTTCTCAAAACATCGCCATTTTACAGGAACATATCCGATTTCTCTCTATAAATCGAAAAATTTTCAAGAAATCGGCTTTGAGAACGGTGTGCTATCACTCAACTTTCGGATTGTGCCGAGTCAAAGCAAGATTTATAAGAAAACTAACATTCTCACAATCATGGCTTTATTTGATAATGTCTGGATTAATGCAGTTCTAAGCATCGCTCTCTTTGGTATTCTTGTTTATTTCATGCAAAAATATCGAACCAAGCACGCTCAAAGCAGAGAAGTTGCCAAAGCAGGATCAACCATAAAACAAGCCGCTGCAGGCTTCGATGAATTAAAAAGAAAAGAAAGAAAAGAACGTGCAGGAGAAGAAGCAATTGAAAAAACAATCACTTCAACCGGTGGAAAATCAGAGAGAAAGATTGGAAGAACAACTGAAACAGAAGCAGAAGCAGAATCACAAACGGAAGAAGCAACGACGAAGTTAGAAGAGACAACCACTGCAATTGTAGCAACGTTAGATAACACAACCAATGAAATTCTAGCAACCGTAGAAGAAAAAATTAAGACGGAAGAAGTTGAAGAAAAAGAAGTTGCAATTATCGAATCACTTCAAAAACGTCTTAATTTCTTAAACAAATTAGATAAAATTGATGAAGCTACCGCAAAATATCTTCATGATTACTTCAACACACTCGCCGAGAAAACAAAACAAGATTTAGAATACGAACAAACCAGTGAAGCCCATCATAGAACTTTTATCAAACATATCAGACAAGCACTAAGTGATCTTAAAATAATTAGTACAGAAGCAAGACGAAACTTAAACACCGTAAGTAGTAAAGAAAAACGTGAAAAAAGATCATTCAATAAAGAACTCAGAACAATAAAATGGGTGATAATTAGAAAACAGTGGCGTTTGAGAATGGAAAAATTCAAAGGACGTAAAGCAGACGCATCACTCATAGCGCAGCTTCAAAAAGAGATTATTCTTCTCGAAAAAAATCAGGCAGAACTTGCAAAATTAACGCAGCAACTTAACGCAACCCATGAAATGCTTGATTTGGAAATAAAAAAGCTTAAAGAAATGATGAAACAAGTAATTGCAATTGCAAAATCCCAGCAGCGCTTTAGTAGAACATTAAACAAAAGAGATCGAACATTAAAAAATCGTCTCAAAGACCTCAAAAAATATCAAGACGCGCTTGAAAAAGGAGTAGAACAATTTTCTAACACACAAACCGAAAAAATTCATGGTCTTATTCTCGGTTTCTCAGAACATCTGAGCAACTATTTCACATTCTACATTGAACTATTAAAAGACGATACTACTTTTGAAGAAAAATTAAAAGAAATTATAACTCAGAATTATCTTTTAGAACAGAAAATGCTCGCCTTTGTAAAACTCCTCGCTAGCCTTGACGAAACAGAAGAAGCAGTAGATCAAGGAACAGAGGCAATGACCAGTATTGTAAGTACAATAATGACACAAAACGTTGCCGTAAGCCTGCAGCAACAACGAAAAATTCTCGTACAAACAATCCTAGAGCTAGATTACAAAAAGAAAGTAGAACAAACCATGGCTGCATTAACACAAGAACAAGAACAAAAAACAATGTTAGCATCACAGAAAATCGACGAATTACTAAAAAAAGAAAAACACATCATCGAAGAAAACCAAGCACTGCACAAACAAGAATCACAGCATCTTGCAAATTCCATGGGAACAATGGTCAATCGAAAAATCGCCCTAGATCAAAACTACTTTCAACAAGCAGTCAAATTTGGTGATCAATTAGAACAACGCAATGAAATTGCAGGAGCTGCATATCAAGAAGCATTAAAAAAAGCCGCCTAACCACAATCACTTCAGTTCAATCACCATCCCATCCCACCCTGGATTTACAACCTTCGTATCCCCCAATTTCTCAATCGTACCAACCGTTTCATGCAAATGCCCACATAGTACAAGCCGAGGATTAATTCGTTCAATAAACGCCCTATAATCTTTATTTCCAACATGCCTGTTCGAAAGCCAATCAACCGCTGAGCCATAAGGTGGCTGATGAGTCACAAGAACAACTTTCTCACCATTAAATTCTCCATACCACTCCCGCGCAATCTTACGAAAATTCTTATCCTCTAAAGCAAAGCCGCCGCCCCCATACCCTAAAAACCAATAAGAACCAACTTTAACCGCTTTTTGATGCAAACTAACACAAAAAGGATACTTCGAAACACTATCCTCAAAGAAAGTCCCATGCTCCTCATGATTCCCAGGAACCACATACAACTTTTTCTTCAAATCATTAAAAGAAGAAAGCACATGCTCAAAACCCCTGCCAAAAGTAGAAACATCACCACAACAAACGATAAAGTCAATATCTTTTGCCGCAGCGCGCACAAGTAACTCTTTAAGACCTTTTTTATTTTCGTGTAAATCCGTAAAAACTAAAAATTTCATAAGAATAAAAAAATAAAATTATTCTGCATCAACTTCCGCTTCAGCTTCCGCATCGTCAGCAATTTCTTGCATCTTCTCAGCAACTGGCTCAGAAACAGGTAATGGTGCAGGTACACCTTCGCCATCAAGCTTCACCGATCGAAGGACAATATCACGAACAGGATACACTTTAGCAAGTCGTTTGCGCAGGCCGCCTTGAATTCGATTGCTCACAAGATTACCAAAAAAAACCTCAAAATCATTTCGAGCAATCTCTTCATTTAAACCATTCTGCAACTGTCGTCGTAGTTCACTGCAGATAGAGCGATTAACTTTATGTAACGTAATCATCAACGATTTGATCACAACTTTCTTGCCATCTTTAGAAACAAATTCGAAATAATCATCCAATCGATTAGTATTTTTACGAACAGAACGCTTCACAAAAGCCGCAGTAATCTCGTAACCCCTAATAGTTGTCTGAAGCATATTCCCATTAACTTTGGTAATCTCAAAAACAACATACCCATTTTGATCTTTCATATTGCCAGTAAGATCTTTTAAATTAATCTTAAGTGTTCTACCAATAGCACTATCGGGCGATGCTAAATAAGACTCACCAATCTCCTTCTGTCCAAATAACTTAGATGCTAAAACCTTACACCAAACTTTCTTCTTAACTTTAATTCGACTAACCTTTGCCTTTTCTTCTGCTGCCATTTTATATTGAAACCCTCACAATTATTTTCTATTGAACACTGAAAACTCGTCCTTTTCAGCACTAATGATCATTTTTTCTAACATAAACACAAATTCAAACCTGTAGATACCCTAATATTCATTAAAATTAGACTTTTATTTAAAAATGTTGCGGGAACGGACTTAAAAAAGACCAAAAAAAGCCCAATGAAGAGAAAAGCATAAATAGAGTAAACCAACTTGATAACCTGAAGTAAATTACAAAAAATGATACCCTACCTTCAAACAACACCATTTACAACAGCAGCATCTTCCCTGCTCACCATTCTTCATCATCTAAAACCAGAGTTTGAGCTCACAAAAGAAAACGAATTTGATATCTGGCAAAAAACCGTAACTCTTCCAACAAGAGGTTCCTCCATCTTTGGCCTCGCAAATTACGCTAAAGAACAAGGCTTAAAAGTCAAAGTAGTCCTCGAAAACAAATTATATGACTTCCCAGATTACAGATTCTACGGCTATAAAAAAAGTGATATTGAACTCGCTGCGTTCTCCTCACAGCTCCATCTTCAAAGAACAATCAAAAATCAAATAATTATTGAAGAAAAAAAAATAAAATTAGAAAACATCGAACAAGAACTTAAACAAAAAAATATCCTCCTCCTGCGAATCAACGCAAAGCCCATTCGTCAAGACCAAAAAAGAAACTCCTCTAATTACATTGTTGTTGTAAGTTTCATCGACAATTACTTTCAAATAATTGATCCTGCTCTAGGTGCTCGTTCAATAGCGAAAGAAATTATGCTTGATGCATTCCAATCATTAGAGACAAAAAAACACCAAGATCATCGCATGATCATCTTCTATCCAAATTAATTTGCAAGTACTTTATAAATAAAATATTCTCAGAAGAATAAAACGATAGAAAAATAGAATAATAAAGTTAAAAATAGACCAAAAAAATGGTTTAAGGAAAAATATAAAACAAGAATATTAAATTATATAGTATAAATTACTTAGAAATAAAAAAGAGATTAAAATATGTCTCTAAAAAAAGATAAAAGAAAGAATTACCATATAATTTCGTAAGGTTTAAATATAACAGATGTCACTAAAAACACAAATAATTAGTTGAGGGTGTGTAGATAAAAAAGCAGCAGCAAGGAAATTGGATACCCCTTCCTTGCTGTATGCATTTTTTTATAAATGACATAAAAAAATATATTAACAAAAAGAAAAAGAGGGAAAAATATGTGCCGTATGCTTATCGCCGTAGGAAATATCGAGATGAATAAAATAATTGATGGCACAATCGCCATGGCCAAAGATCAAAACCAGCAGCACGAATTCAACCATAACAAACAAGGCTCATGGACCCATGCAGATGGCTGGGGAATTGCATATCTTAAAGATAATCAGTGGATAATCAATAAATCAACCAAAGCGATATATGAGGATGAAAGTATCAAACATTTTCGAAACATAAAGACAAACGCCGTCATCATGCACGTTCGAAAAAAAAGTGTAGGCGAGACCAAACCAGAAAACACCCATCCATTTCATGAAAATAGTATCAATATCGGGGAATTTATCTTCTGCCATAACGGAACAATCAACAACAACTTAAATTATAGTCCAGAATTTTCAGCAAAAGGACAAACAGACTCGGAAAAACTATTTTACTCCATCTTAACCAACCTTAAAGAGAAGAAAATGGTTGATGCCGTAAGAAACAGCTTAAAGAAGATTGATTCAATCTCTGGAACCAATTTAATCCTTGCAAACAGCGAAAGCTCGCTCATTGCTGCCAAAAAAAGCAATCATCCAAAATATTTTCAGATGAGTTTGGGCAAAAAAGAAGATTGTATTATAATCAGTTCAGAAGTTTTGCCCAAAATAGAACAGATACAATGGCATTCTATAGAAGAAGGAAGTATTATCACTTTGAATCATAAAACACTGCAATTTGTTGTCCATAAAGAAATAAAAGCTATTGGACAGAGAAACCCTTGGCGATCAAAATCCGACGAACCGATGCATCAACCTGTTCTTGTGGAATCAATCCCTGTCTAACAGCACTCGCAACAACACTGATCATATGATAAACTTCATTAGGATCCTCATTAAAATTTAAAACGACATCATTGCCTGCTTTAAAGACAGCAATGTACATCTCATCTTTTGTTTTATAAAAGTTCTTGAGACCCAGCATATTAATCTCATCAGTAATAATCAGCCCATTAAACTTTTGCCTTAAACCAGCAACAACTTCAGATGAAACAACAGCTGGCCTTCCTTGCGAATCAACAACGCCAGAAGAAATAACATGAGTAATCATCACTGCAGACACATTATCATGATTAGATAAATAAGTATAAGGATAGACATCTTTTTCATCAATAGTTGCAGCAACAACATTCTTATGTGGGTCTTTAATAACTAAAGTCTTACCAGGATAATGTTTTGCAGTTGCCAAAACGCCTTCTTGCTGTAATCCTTTAACATAGGAGCCAGCAAGCACAGAAACATTTTTCTCATCACCTAAAAATGCCCTGCATCGCCAGATATCATCACCTAAATCAACAACCGGAGCATAATTCAAATTAAAACCTAAATTTTTCATATAAGCCCCATCCTTTCTTCCTTTCAAGAAAGCTTCATCAGTTGTCTTAATATCACTCACCGAAGTTGAGTCATAAAACAACGCAAAAGGATTCTGGCATCCTTCCAAATCAGCAGTCACGAAAAAAGGAATGACCATATCCCTTTGAAATTGTGAAATGACATCAACATATAACTCTCTACGCTCAAGTGCAAACTCATGAATGCCGCCAATCTGTAAATTCTTCCACGCCTGCAAATTCCACAATCCTCCATGAACAATCACCATCTGTGCAATCTTCTGCTCAAGTGTAAGAGAATCAAGTCTGATCACTTTATCAGAAATAGTAGCACCACGCAGCTCAGGCAGCAGCCATCCCTTAGCTTTTGCCGTATTGAGTGTTCCCAAAACGAGAACTATTATTATCAACACAAAGAATACCCGCTGATGAATCGTCCACCTTTTTGTCCTCTCTTTTTTTCTAACCATCTAAAATCACATCAATATCAATTAAACATAACAATCATTTTCTCCAAATAACTTGCTGCAGACAATATCGATACGCTTTATTATTTAACCAATACTTAAGCACATCTCCCTCACCAGTATGGCACACCTTATCAAACCTTCTCCCATCAACAATATTAGCCCCAACATCGCAATTAAACTGCTGCCTCGCTTGTAAGCAGCACTGATCAAGATCATTCCAAAGCGTAAAATCCTGCCTCCATTGCACAGCGCACAGAGGTTTCTCCTTATCAAGCAAATACTGCGCCTTGCCTAACGTAGGAAATTGAACATCAAATAAATTTAGAAACAGCAAAACAGCAACAAAACCTAAAGAAACATTCACAATAACCCATAGCCGAGCAGACATCATATAACCTAAATAAACGCAAAACAATATATTAAACTTCTGGTGAAGAAGTTTTAAAAATAAGAGCAATCAACTAAGCAAAAAAGAATTCTAGGTGTTTTTTTGAGTCAAAAGAATAGAGAAAAAATTAAAAATAATAATAATCAAAACAAACAATGACTTCAACAACAGCGTACAGACAAGGGATATGGGATCATCATGGAAGTTATCAATGGACCTATTTCAACGAATCGATAAAACAGCTCATCAGTTTCTACTTATCTCCAAGACTCAGCGGTCCAAATCTAGAGGTAGGAGGTGGCTGGTATCTCTCTTATCCCAACTCAAGCGTCATCGACTTTTCCCCTGTTTGTTTAGAATACAATCCCGCAAAAGAAAAACGAGTATTTGATCTCGATGATATTGCAGAAGGAAAGCAATTACCCTTTCCAGATAAATCATTTAATTCTGCAACCCTCATCAGTGTCTGGCAATATCTACAAAGTCCTAAAGCGGTAATGAAAGAACTAGAACGAGTATTAACCCCTGGAGCAGAAGTATACATCATAGGAGGAGAAGGAGCAGGATTACAAGAATGCATTAGACAAGCAACAACCTCAATTAAAATAGTCAATGAACTAAGAGAATGGGGTTATGATACTTTAGTTGAACACATTCCTTTAAGTAGAGAAATAGAAAGGTTTGGAAAATTCAATGCAGTCTGCGTTGCCATGCCCGGAGAACCTTTATTCCCTTCTCTCCCCTCCAAAATCAGAAACAGAACAAGAAGAGTAAAAATAAACGAAGAAATGGAAGAAAATAAAGATATTTTTCTTGACGAATATGTAGAACAGGAGATGAAACTAGTATGGCAAAAATTCAATCAGTTAAGAACCTATCCAGTAACTGCTTATTCACAAGATGCATTAAGACAATGGCACAACGCAAGTAACGAATACTTTGAAAGAACGGGAGAACAAGTCATACTATACGCTGACGAACTTCCAATGTTCATTCACCTCCTCCAAGAAGAAGATCATCCATCCGTAACACAGGAAGTAGATTCAACCAGTTTTCTCACAGAAAAAGATCGCTTTGGAGAAATAATCAGAGATAAAAATCTAAGATCGATAATCTCTTCAAGATTCTCCGAAAAAAGATTAGAAAAAGTAGTGGAAGGAGAAGAAATTCTACCAAAAGCGCAGCATTCTTACGACAAAGAAAGTAGTGCACGAGAAAGGAAGACAATAATAGATGAACTGTTAGAATTTTGCATCGCAATTCCATTAAACCAATACACCAAAGACATCCAAAACAAAACATGGCAAGCGCTCAAAAGAGAAACAACAGAGCAGGAAGATATAGGAGAGAAATATCATCGGGCAATTGCCTCAAAATTATTCTTCCTCTTTACAGCATATAAACAAAGAAGAAGAATTGATAAGCTTATTGCAAGAAAAAAAGAATTAGAACAAGAACCGAGTAAAATTATTGGAACCGCAAACGTAACTTTCACCCCATTTTTAAGATACTTTCCAGAATTTATAAAAGAGTCAATTTAATATCAAAACAAACTAAAACATATTTAAATAAACCCCCTTCTCCAATGCCTATGTTCAACTTCACCATCCTCAAAGAAAGCAAAAAATCTGCAGCAAGAACGGGCATCATCAAAACACCTCATGGAGAAATAAAAACACCTGCTTTCATTCCTGTTGCAACGAAAGCCTCCGTCAAAGCCCTTGAACCAAAGCATCTGAGCGAAATTGGTTTTGATGCGGTACTATGTAATACCTATCATCTATACTTAAGACCAGGTCCAAGCACGGTAGAAAAACTAGGTAAATTGCAAAAATTCATGGCCTGGCATAAACCAACTTTTACTGACTCAGGTGGCTTTCAAGTATTTAGCCTAAACGATGGCCTGTGTGAAATAACAGATAGCAGTGTCACATTCAAATCCCACATCGACGCGTCAAAACATCTCTTCACCCCAGAAAAATCAATTCAAATCCAACAACAACTAGGAGCAGACATCATCTTTACCTTCGATCAATGTATCCCCTTTGAAGCAGATTACGAGACCGCCAAAAAAGCATTAGAGAGAACCAATGCCTGGACACTCCGCTCACTTACAGAATTTCAAAAGACAAAAAACAACCCCCAAGCGCTCTACGGCATCGTGCAAGGAGGAAAATTTATTGATTTAAGAGAACAAAGCTGTAAATTCATCAGCAATCTTCCATTCCAAGGTATCGGTATCGGCAGCATTTTCGGCGAACCAAAAGAAGAAACAATCAGACTCATGCAGCAATTCATGCCACATCTTCCAAAAGAAAAACCAAAACATCTTCTTGGAATTGGCAGTGTAGACGACATCTTCCATTTCACAGAAATGGGTATCGACACATTCGATTGCGTTCTTCCAACAAGACTAGCGCGTGTTGGCTACATCTTCATCACCCCAAAAAGTGGAGGTAATCTCGAAAACAAATTTAGATTTCGTATCACCAACGCCAAATTCAAAGAAGATAAAGAACCACTCGACAGATATTGCAAATGCTACGTTTGCAAAACCTACACCAAAGCATATATCAATCATCTCTTCAAAGCAGAAGAATTATTATTTTATAGTCTAACAACCTACCACAACCTCTACTTCTTTCACAAGCTAATGGAAGATATCAGAAAGTCAATTAATCAAGACAAATTCCATATACTAAAGAAAAAATGGATGAAATAATAATAATAATAATAATTAACCGAATGATAAATACGAAAACACTCCAATGAAACAAACCATAACACTCAACAACAACATACAAATCCCTATCGTGGGACTAGGAGTGTATAAAATACCAAAAGGA
>Ga0209515_10009308_pt1 | contig 11202 bp, 8 predicted proteins | sample Subgroupgradi54m_FD_187454 | JGI IMG/M metagenome (GOLD analysis project Ga0209515, IMG submission 187454) | Subsurface groundwater microbial communities from S. Glens Falls, New York, USA - GMW60B uncontaminated upgradient, 5.4 m (SPAdes)... ...
AACTTGATCTGAAGCTTTCATTCCATTATCAAGGCTTTTTTGTAGATATGTTTGTATCTTGTCATTACTAAAAAAGAAGTATGGAATAATGAGCAAAAAAATAAAAGGTGCGAATGATCTAAAATATTTAACTTCTTTAAGTTTTGTGTAAGCTAATACAAAGACGCTAGCAATAACAGCAGAAATTCCCATGCTGGGTATGGTTGAGTATCCATAAATCCCTGTGGGAATGCTGGTAAAGTCATAAAAAATCCAAGTAAACCAAACAAAGGTTAAGGTAAATGTCATAGCTAAAAGATAAAGACTCAAAATCTTTTTTTGTAAATTTAGATAAATATTCTGTTTATTTTTTAACCATTCTTGAAGGACAAATATTGTTAGAGTAATAATATATGTACCCAAAACGGCAGCTGGAGCGTAGGTAATTGGATCGTAATTGACCTTAATTTGCTGAGGTAAGCTTGCCCCATAATTTATCATAAAAAATATAAATAGTTCCAAAATAAAATTTGTAATAAATACAGAAATAAGAAATTTTAATGGTTTTTTAGATAAAACTAATGATAAAATAATGGTAATCAACCCAAAAACTATAAAGGGAATTCCGAAAAAGTAACTAGGAAAAGCTCCCAAATTCCATTTAGAAGTGACAAGGAATCTCAAATTTTCGCCGAATAAAAAAAGACTTCCAAAAGTTGTGATTGGACTTAGTAACATTTGTAAGTTTCCAGCAGAGACTTTATTGATAATTTTCCAAAGATTACCCTGATAGAAATCTCCAGTTCCCTGAGAAGTAACAAACAAGACAAAGGGTATAAAAATAATGAATAAATTCTTTATTATTCGGTAAAGATTTGACATAGAGTAATTTTTAATAAGTTGCAAAAAAGCTAAAAAGCAAATAAAAGGTATTATTGGGTATGCTCTAATTGGGTTAATAAAGAAAGCACAAAATAGAATTAAGCTAGATAAAACTAACCACAATATGTGTTTAACTTTTTTTGTATAAACTAGATAGGATAGTATTAGAAAAAGATTTATTCCTGTGATTACTAAATAATCTTGAGTTCTGGCAACCATCTCCATTGAACCAACTGAACCATAATGCATTGAGTATACAAGGCCTGATACAAAAGATAATAGGTAATTTTTAAATACCAATTGAATTAGTAAATAAAAAGATATAATAGATAAAATTTTAAATATTAAAGCAGCAACTTGGTATGATAAATAATCAAACTTAAAGAAAGTATATAAAATGCCATTATAAAATAAGGGATTAATAATATGCGATCCATATTTTCCCCAAACCTGATAAAAGTGTGCAAAAGGATTAGCACCTAGAGCAGAAAAGTCAGAGATAAGACGGATATCATCCGGGGAAAAACCAAATTCTAAATGGGGTTTTAAAATCAGGGATTGAGAGATGGTTATTACTATAATAAATATTGATAATAACCATTTTTTTTTAAAGTCTTTGAAATATGATGCAGCAGATCTCATTATTGCTAGTTTGTTATGAACTTAACTTATTAACTCAACTTATTATATAATAAAATTATTTCAAACCAAAAAGAATGATAAAGAGGCTTATTAGTCAAACAAACCTTCTTACCCTCCTTTTTTTAGTCCTAATTATTATTGTCTTAAATAATCTAATTTTTTCACACCAACTTCAATATGGCTTTAGAGATGTTGACTGGCAAGTGCTTTATTATTTTAAGCTTTTCGGTAAATTATCATTGAATCACTTATTCGAAGAAATTAAAGTCCTGGGGGTGTATATTTCTGAATCATATTATGTAGGTCTACTAGTGAAATTTATAGGATTAAACTTTTCACAGCTTCATTTAATGACTCATTTTTTTAAGATTATTGCCGCAGTGGGTGTTTATTTTTTAACACTAAAAATTTTCAGGAGACAGTTATTAGCATTTACCTCAAGTCTACTATATTCAATTTCTTATACTCATGCCGGAGTCCTTTTTCAGTTATCTTCTGGTGGATATTTTTTAACTACCACATTTATGTGTTCATTTTTAATTGCCTATTACTATTCTCTGTACAAAAGTATTTTAAAATGGTCGTTAGTTTCCAGTATTCTCTTAATTATCTCGCTCTTATTAAAACCTGAAAGAATGTATCCATTGATAGCTTTAGTTTTTCTGGTAGAGTTTTTTATTATTACAAAAGGCAAATTTAGAAAAGAATTATTAATCGCTTCTTTTAAAAGAATGTTTTTAATCTTTTTGCCGATAATATTTTTTTCCACCTTTTCCCATGCTTTATTTAAAGGAGTTTCAACAGGTTTTGCTCCTAATCAATTTTCAGTCGGTGTGAGTGCCAGGATTGATAGTATTATTAACGGTAACTTGCAGCTACTAATCTATCCTTTTGCTTCTTTAGGCAGCATTTTTTTATACGATGATTATTGGAAACTACTCGGTCAGTTAAATTTCCAAAATTTTGGACTGTACATTCTTTCTTTGAGTTATGGCCCAATTTTAAGATTGGGAGTGGTTACTTTTTCTATTCTTTTATTAATTTACAAAAAACTTTTTAAAATAGTACTAATAATTATGACACTGGTTTTTCTTTTTGGGCTGGTAATCTATTTACTATACGTTAATTGGCAACACGTAGATTCAGCTACACGAATTCATTTTGACCCTAATTTTATCGCTTTACCTGCTATATTCGGTTTTTATATTTTAACACTAGGTCTCGTATTTTTCTTTAAATGGATTAGCACTAAAGATTTAAGGTTAGCTCCAATGGTTGTTGGTGTTGGCTTTGCATATTTATTCATTATTCTAACCTGGATTTCTTCAGATTTACAGCTTGTATTTATGGGACCACAAAGATACCTGAGTATTCCTTCAATTGGAACAAGCCTATTTATATCAGGACTTTTGGTAATAGTTTTTGACAGGTTAAGAATAGTTAAACCTATTAAACATTTTGCCTGGATAATTTTTTTAATGTTAGTCCCTTTGATTACTATAAACTATCAAGTAGCGTATAAATTTTTTGATTATGAGTTAAGTTTTGCGGGTTTGAAAGGAACTGATCAGACCAGAATGAAAGATAATTTTCGTCAACTGGTGGGTCCATTTGATAAACAAAATAAATCATTGTTTTATTTTGATGAAACGTCGGATAAAGACAATGGATATTTTGATGAAGGGACAGTAATGGCAGGATTTGAATATTGGACTAGGGTAAATATGGATGGTTCTTTAAATTATTTTCCGGATCCTGGAATGATCAGAACAAATATTCAATGCCCAGAACATACTCATCAAAATTGCATGAGTATATTAAAAAACAGGCTGGCAGTAGTAAATGGCAGATCAGGAGTATGGTATAAAGATCCAATTAGAGGGAATAAGGACAATTTTTATTTATTAAGTAATTTTTACGCATTCAGATTTATTAATAAAAATATAGTAGATGTGAGGCAAGAAGTTCTAAGAGAACTTAACGATAATTAGATATAGATATAAAGTTATTAATGTTTGTGCTATTATCTTTCTGATTTATGCCAAAACATAATTCAGGTAACCGGATTTTTGATTTAGCTATAGTTGGGGGATTGGGTCATGTTGGCCTACCGCTTGGCATTGCCTTTGCCGAAAAAGGACTCAGGGTTTGTCTTTATGATATTAACCAGTCTGCCGGTGAGATAGTCAAGTCGGGCAAAATGCCCTTTATAGAAAATGGTGCAGAGGAAATATTAAAAAAAGTAATTGCTGATAAAACACTAAATATTTCTTACCAAGCGCGCGATATATCAAAAGCAAAATACATAATTGTTACAGTAGGAACTCCCGTCGATGAGCATTTAACCCCAAGGATCAGAGAATTCTTGGGATTTTTTGAAAATATACGGGAACATTTAAATTCCAGTCAAATTATAATTATTCGAAGTACTGTGTATCCAAACACCTGTCAGCAGCTTTTAAGAATGTTAAAAAATGGCCAACCTTGGCATATCGCTTATTGTCCGGAGAGAATTACCGAAGGGTATGCAATAAAAGAGTTAAAGGAGCTGCCGCAAATTGTGGCAGGCTTAAGTGAATATGCCATTAGTCAATCGGCTGCGCTGTTTAGTGTTATTTCACCAAAAATTATTAAAACATCTATGGGTGAAGCTGAACTAGTGAAGTTATTTTCCAATGCCTGGAGATATATACAATTTGCACTGGCCAATCAGTTTTATATGATTTCTTACAGATTTGGAGTAGATTTTGAAAAAGTTCGGTGGGCTATGAAAGAAGGTTATGAGCGTGCTGCTAACTTACCAACTGCTGGTTTTGCGGCAGGGCCTTGTCTTTTAAAAGATACCTTGCAACTGGCTTCTTTTGATGGTAACAATTTTCTTTTAGGACATGCAGCTATGATGATAAATGAAGGTTTGCCTAATTTTGTAATTGAAGATTTAAGAAAAAGATATGATTTGACTAAAATTAAAGTGGGGATTTTAGGCATGGCTTTTAAAGCGGACATTGACGATATCCGTGATTCTTTGTCCTATAAGTTAGGAAAGATATTGAGATTTCATGGAGCTAAAGTTTATTATTCGGATGAATTTGCAAAAGATCCTACATTTATTTCTAAAGATCAGTTAATTGAAAAATCAGATGTGATAATTGTAGCTGTACCACATAGCAGCTATAAAGGATTGGTAATTTCGGAAAAGAGAGAAGTAGTAGATTTATGGGGAATAGTAAATGGCGGCAGACGCGAGATCTCCAAAGGTTATATAACTTCGGAATATAAAACTCTTAATCCTTTTTCTGTAGAGATCAAAAAATGATGAATAAGATCTGTGTGTTTATCGGAGGGAAACAAATAGGAGTTGATTGTTTAAGAATATTATTAAAAAAAAGAATAATCCCGCAATTAGTGATTGGTAATATAGATGATACAGGAAAAGATAGTTGGCATGAATCGTTAGTAAGGGTTGCTAAAGAATTTAAAATTTTTACCATAAAGCAGACAAAAGTTAAAGATCCTAAAGTTATAGAAAAAATTCAAAAAATTAATCCGGAAGTTATATTATGTATTGGAGGAACCCAAATGATTCCTCTGCAAGTTTTAAATATTCCAAAAATGGGATGTTTAAATATACATCCAGCTCTTTTACCAAAATACCGGGGTAGATTTTCAACAGTTCACGCTTTATTTAACGGAGAAAAATATATCGGAGTGAGCGCACATTGGATGGATGAAGGAATTGATTCAGGACCGGTTATTTTCCAGACCAAATTTAAAGTAGAAGAATTTGATACCGCAATGGAAGTTTATGATAAGTTTACAAAAGAAGGTGCGAAACTTTTTACAAAATTTATTAATTATTGGATAACGGCTAAAAAATTCATTGCGAAAGCTCAAGATAAAAAAGCTGCAACCTATTATCCTAAAGGATTACCAAATAATGGGCAGATTGATTGGTCATGGGACGGCCAGAAAATTTTACGTTTTATAAAAGCTATGACATTTCCGCCTTTCCCACCAGCCGAGTTTAGAATTGGGGATAAAGAAATGGTCATTGTTGATAAAAAATATTTTAAGGGGTTTAAATAAATGAATAAAATTAGAATCCCCTGGTGGGAACCCAGGGTTGGAAAAAAAGAAAAAGAGTTAGTTAATCAGGTTTTGCAAAGTAATTTTTTAAATGATGGAAAGTATACTGAAAAATTTGAAAATGAAATTGCTCGGTTAGTTAATTCAAGATATGCAGTTTCAGTTACCAGCGGAACAGCAGCAATGTTTCTATCTTTAAAAGCTTTAGGGATAGGTTACCTTGATGAAGTAATTATTCCGGACATGACTTTTATAGCTACGGCTAATGCAGTTGAGATGTGCGGAGCAAAACCCGTTTTAGTAGACGTAAATAGTCAAGGTTTAATCATTACCTCCAGCATAAAAAAAGCTATAAATAAAAAGACTAAAGCAATAATTCCGGTGCATGTAAGCGGTCGGGGAGCCGACATGAGAAGCATAATTAAAATCGCTAAAGAACACAAACTCTTTATTGTGGAAGATGCAGCTGAGGCATTTATGTCAAAGCAGGCAGGTAAATTCTTAGGTACATTTGGGAATATGGGGTGTTTTTCTTTTTCCCCTCCGAAAATTATCACCACAGGACAAGGTGGTATGATTGTAACCGATAATAAAAAGTTTTATTCACAGCTCCGAGAATTAAAAGATCAAGGTAGACCAAACAGAGGTACAGGAGGAGATGATATTCATTTATCCGTCGGTTATAACTTTAAATTTACCAACCTTCAGGCAGCCGTGGGCTTAGGGCAGCTTTCTTATTTAAGAGCAAGAATAAAAAGGGTGACCCAAATAAATAAACTCTACAGAAAATACCTAAGTGGCGTAAAAGAAATTTCCATATTTGATATTGATTTAAAAAATGGTGGGCTACCACTTTGGACAGATTGTTTAGTTTCAAGGAAGGATGAGTTAGTTAATTTTCTAAGAAGCAAAGGAGTAGATTGCAGGAAGTTCTGGTTTCCTCTGCATACACAAAAACCATATAGAACTTCGGATGAGGCATTTCCAAATAGCAGCAAGCTTTCCCAAAAAGCATTATGGTTACCCTCAGCCTTTACAATTACCGATACGGATGTTAAACATGTATGCAAGTTAATAAAAAAATTCTTAGAGGATGAAAAAAGTACCTAAATTGTCCCAACTAAAACTTTCCATATTACTTCCAGTTAGAAATGAAGGTATCAATATCCGCTTGATGCTTAAGATTTTGGAGGTAATCTTGGAAATTCCACATGAAGTTTTAATTATTTATGATAATCAAAAAGATGAAACAATTCCGGTTATTAAAAAAATGCGCAATAAATATCCGAATATTAAACCTATTTTAAATACATATGGCAAAGGGGTGATTAATGCAATTAAAGCAGGGGTAGATTTTGCAACCGGTAAATATATACTTATTTTGGCAGTTGATGATGTGGGTCCAACTTTGGCAATTGAGGATATGGTTGATCTGATGGATCAAGGATGTGAGTTTATAAGTTGTACCAGATATAAATTTGGCGGTAGAAGATTGGGAGGATCTATTGTTGAGGCGGCAGTATCGAAGTTTGGTAATAGTCTGTTTAGTTTTATTAGCGGATCTTCTTTTTCCGATTCAACAACAGGATTTAAAATGTTTCAGAAAGATATATTTAACAAAATTTCCCTAGAATCAAAACCAATCGGATGGGCAGTTGTTTTTGAAATGGCAGTGAAGGCACAAGCTGCAGGTTTTAAATTAGGAGAAGTACCAATAATTTCCGTAGATCGTTTATATGGCGGAAAATCCAGTTTTAGACTAAGTCCCTGGTTTAAAGAATATTTTAGGTGGTTTGTATGGGGATTTTTTCACTTGTTAGGTAAAAGATCTAAGCTTAAAATTAAAATCCCTGCTACTACAATTATTTAAATTATGAAAAAAAAGATATTGGTTACCGGTGGGACTGGTTTTATCGGAAGCGCGTTAGTTAAAAGCCTGGTTAATAGCGGAGAGAAAGTTAGAGTATTGGATAATCAGTCTCGTGGATTGGGTGGAAGATTAAAAGATGTTAAGGGTAAATTTGAAATGATTAATGGTGATGTAACAGATAGTGAAATAGTGTTAAAAGCCTGTAAAGGAATAAACCAAGTTATTCATTTAGCTTATATAAACGGAACAGAGTTTTTTTATACAAAGCCAGAATTAGTTTTAGAAGTTGCAGTTAAGGGAATAATAAATGTTTTAGATGGTTGTTTAACGCATAATGTGGCTGAGTTTTTCTTGGCTTCGAGTTCTGAGGTATACCAAACTCCACATATTATCCCCACACCAGAAACAGTACCAATGATTATTCCTGATGTACTAAATCCCAGATATTCTTATGGAGGCGGAAAAATTATTTCAGAGTTAATGACAATAAATTACGGACGAAAGTTTTTCAAAAGAGCAATAATCTTTAGACCTCATAATGTGTATGGCCCAGATATGGGGTGGGAACATGTAATACCTCAATTTATCTTAAGGATGAGGCAAATTATTAAGGAAGAAAAGAAAGAAATTATTGAATTTCCAATACAAGGTAGTGGTAAAGAAACTAGGTCATTTATATATATTGATGATTTTATCAAGGGATTAAAATTATTAATTGATAAAGGAAAGCATTTAGGGCTATACCATATAGGTACAACTGAAGAAATCTCCATAAAAGATTTAGCTGAAGAAATTGGACAATGCTTTGGAAGAAAAATTAAAATTGTTCCCGGTAAATTAGCGGAAGGCAGTAGTTTGCGCCGCTGTCCTGATATTTCTAAAATAAAAGGATTAGGATTTAAGCCAAAGATAGGTTTAAACGAAGGTTTACAGCCTACTATTGAATGGTATAATACCAAAGTCCATTTACAATCAAGGTATGAGTAAGGTAAAACCCAATCTGACATTTGGAACAGGAACAAGTTTAGTAGTTGATAAATGCCAAATCTGTGAAAACCCTCGGGTTGAATCTATATTATTCTTAGGTTATCTTCCTCCGGTAAACCAAATGCACCCAATCGGTCAAAGGCCCAAAGAACAATCAAGCTATCCAGCAGAATTACTTTATTGTCCTAATTGTCATCTCGTGCAGCTTGGCTTAATAGTGGATCCAAAAGTTATTTTTCCCAAAGAATATCCTTACACTTCCGGTACTACCAAAATCTTGAGAGATAATTTTGCACAGCTTTCCCTCGAAGTTAAAAAATTTGTGAGTTTAAAATCCGATGATTTGGTAATAGATATTGGATCAAACGATGGCACTCTTTTAAGCAATTTTAAAAATGATGCTAGGGTTCTCGGAATAACCCCGGAAGATATAGGAAAGCTGGCTACTCAAAAAGGTATACCGACTATCTTAAGTTATTTTAACCCTGCTGCAGTAAATAAAGTTAAAAAGGAATATGGCAGCGCTAAACTTATAACAGCTGCCAATGTTTTTGCCCATATAGAAAATGTCAACCAAGTTTTAAAAAATATTTTAAGCTTATTAAAACCTGATGGAGTATTCATTTCGGAATCTCATTATCTTTATTCACTTATAGAAACTGTTCAGTATGATACTATTTATCACGAGCATTTGAGATATTATTCTCTAACATCTTTAAAATACCTTCTAAATTCTCATGGTCTTGAGATTTTTCACGCAAAGCAAATTCCTACTCATGGAGGCTCAATTAGAGTTTACGCTGCAAGAAAGGACCTATATGCTATCAGTCCTTCTGTCAAAAAAATTCTGGCAAAGGAGAACCAGACTGTTGTCGGTAAAAAAAGTTTACTCAAATTTAAAGATGAGGTAGTTTTATCAAAGCTTGAGCTTTTATCTCTTCTTCGAGATTTAAAAAAGAAAGGTAAAAAAATCTACGGAATTTCCGCTCCTTCAAGAGCTAGTACCTTAATAAATTATGTGGGGTTAGATGATGGTATATTAGATTACGTCTTAGAAATTAGGGGTTCATATAAAATCGGAAATTATATACCCGGAACTATAATTCCTATTGTTGATGAAATGAAGCTTTTTGAGAAACAGCCCGAGTATGCATTACTTTTATCCTGGCATATCGCAAAAGAACTTATGCCGAAATTAAAGCAAAAAGGATTTAAAGGGAAATTTATTATTCCTTTACCCAAGCCCAAAATTGTCGATTAATAAGTCCTATGAAAAAAACGTCCGTTATCATACCTACATATAATAGCTGGAAGACTCTTAACCCTTGTATCAGCTCAATAAAAAATCAAACAGTCAAACCAAAAGAAATTATTGTCATTGATAATGCTTCAACAGACGGAACTTCCAAGCTAGTCAGGCGTTTCTTTCCCACAGTAAAACTAATTACTCTAGATAAAAACACCGGAGTAACAGGAGGTAGAAATATGGGTATTAGGAATGCTTCTCAATCAGATTATTTATTATTCTTTGATCATGATATGGTGGCAGACAAAAATATGCTTCGTCAACTTATGGATGTTGCAGTAATAAACAAAAATATAGGAATTGTTACCCCAAAAATTTACTACTTTGGGAATAAAAAAAGAATTTGGTCTGCCGGAACCGGAATTAATTTATGGACCGGTCAAATTCTATTTAGAGGGGGACAAGATTTCGGTCAATATGATCAGGCAGATGAAGTTCAAGTAGCCCCGGCAGCAATATTTGTTAAAAAGGAATTAATTAGCAGATTAAAATTCTTTGATGATTGTTACTTTGCTACATATGAAGATACCGATTTTTGTTTTCGTGCAAAAAAATTAGGCTTTAAAACATTTTATGCTCCGAAAGCTCATGCTTATCACAAGTTATCTTGGAATCCAAAAGATGATGCAATTAGGGTATTATCAAGAGCTTATTGGGTAGGTAGAAATAGGATTATATTCATGAAAAAATTTGGAAAAAATTTTTTCATATTTGTGATGTTTTTTTTACCTGTTTTTATAATTTATTATTTTGTTTTGGCACTTAAGAACAAGAGACCAGAAAACTGGCTGACTTTTGTAAGAGGAACCCTGTCCGGTCTGGTGCATATATGCTAAGGAAAATACGGCAAATCCCCCTTTCCTTTTATTTTATTTTTTTAATACCAGCTCTGCTAATAGTCTCTTGGTTTAAGAATGGAAATATTCTAGGAACTGGAGAATCAGGTCTACCTTTTTATGATCTGAACTTACAAGTTAGTATTAATAAAGATGCTTGGGCTACTTATGCGTTGGGACACCCAACTAATATAGGTATAGCCGCCAAACCAACATATCTTTTTTTAGCAAAACTGCAGAGTTTTGGTATACCAGGTTTTTTGCTACAAGCAATTTTTCTTTTTTTGTGCCTAATAGTTTCTGGTTTAAGTATCTATTTTATTACTAAAGAGTTTTTTCCTAAACTTGACCAGAAATTTTATTTATTAGCCCCACTTTTTTACTGGTTTAATCCCTTTTCTCTAGTTAATGTTTGGAATAGATTTTTGAATAACTTTATAATTTTTTATGCATTTTTACCTTTTTCATTACTACTTTTTCTTAAAGGTATAAGAAAGAAAAAGTACCATTATTCGCTTTTACTTGGTTTAACATCGGTATTATTTTCTTATGCTTTTACCTCAATAGCATTTGTAATACTTTTTTGGTCGGTTATCTTATATATAACTTTATTT
>Ga0209515_10009309_pt1 | contig 11202 bp, 10 predicted proteins | sample Subgroupgradi54m_FD_187454 | JGI IMG/M metagenome (GOLD analysis project Ga0209515, IMG submission 187454) | Subsurface groundwater microbial communities from S. Glens Falls, New York, USA - GMW60B uncontaminated upgradient, 5.4 m (SPAdes)... ...
TAATTTTTCCACAATTTTTAAGAATTTATCTGGATCAAAAGGCTTTGGGTCATAAAGTTTGGGTTTAATTTCACCAACCACCTTTGATCTGTGAATCAGATCAACAGATCGTCCTTCTTGAAGCACTTTTACAAGCTCTTTGGACTTTGTTCTAAGTTCTGTTGTAGTTATAAATTGCATATTTTAAATATACATTTAAATGTACACTTTGTCAAGAGATCAAGAATAAGACGAACTCGTGCTCAGGCATGAGTCCTGCTCTTACCGGTTAGGACATGAGGTGAGGCTACGTACCACCAATGTCTAGCCTTAAAATAGATATTTATTGTTCCGTTCTTCCCTATACTACGTATAGTATATAAGAGATGCACAATAATATAGTAAAAATGATATAATCTCGAATACTTCTGCTCACATAAATACCTCTGCTCTAAACTGTCCACTATAACTAATATCTTAAACAATCCTACCCAAAATAAAACTTAAACTTACTATGAATTTCAGAGAACTACCAGAAATAACTGAAAGACAACTTGCTGGCCATGAGTTTGTTATTCATCTTCAACCTGGATTGTTAGCTAAACGATCGACGGGTAAAGATTTTAATTCTTTTACTATACCAACAAGATTCATAGTCCAATCATATTCAACTCAACCCTTCAATTTTCTCCCGGGTCAAAGAACCTAGTATTTTTTTCCAATCTTCATTCTAGATATAAGGAAAATTAAGTAATCCACGTATCCTCAGGGTATAAGTGCCACCAGTTGCTTGCTTTTGATCTTAAATATGCTATAATACAGTTCTGGGGATGTATAGTCTCGACAGGATTGCTCTTTAAAAACTGCAAGCCGTTAAGGAAACATGTAACGTTAAATATTGTCTCAAAACACAAACGGCAATAAACTTGTCCGTGATGCCAAAGCAATGGCAGAGCAAGAAGTTGCAAAACTTTTTGCATCAATAACCGGAGCATTCGCTTCTGTTAATTACGCCAGAGCTTAAAGCGTCTACTTTAGAAGTTCTTCTTCTGGCTAGAGCCTAAAGTAATGTACCCAGTCAGGATGCTGTTAATGTAATTTTGATCGATCAACATTAACAAAAGAAAGTTTGATCATTCATTAGTTTTCCTGCTAATTGGTTACAACTGATGAATAAAAATTAATTAGCTAAGCTTGTAGAAGTTTTTTCAGAAACAGTTTTGGACGGGGGTGCAAAGCCCCCCATCTCCACCAAAAAAGAGCCCACTGCGGTGGGCTTTTTTAGTTCTTAGTGTCTAGTACTTAGGTCTTTGTTAACTATGTACTATGATCTAAGTACTATGAACTTTCTTTTGGATTTATTATTTCCCAAAAAATGCGTTGGTTGCGGTAAATTTGATAGCTATTTTTGTAAAACTTGTGTAGCTAACCTTCTGCAAGGAGAGCTAGTTTGTCCAAAATGTGAGCGGTCTGCTATTGGCGGAGCAACTCACCCTTTCTGTAAAAGGCGCTTTGGTTTAGATGGCCTGTGGAGTTTAGGAATTTATCAAGATCCACTACGTCGGGCCATTCAAAAATTAAAATACCAACCCTCCTTGGTTAGGGAATTTGCTCCTGTTTTAGTAGATATCATGCTTGAATATTGGGCCAAATATCAACCGTTTGTTTTTGATCAAATTAAAAAAGGTCATGGCCACGGTTGGGTAGTGGTACCAGTCCCTTTGCATTGGTGGAGGGAAAATGACCGGGGGTTTAATCAGTCCGCCCTGATTGGAAAACTATTGTCTAAAAAATTGGGTTTGGATTACTGTGAAGGATTGAAACGAATTCGTTTTACAAAATCTCAAGCCAAACTTAAGGAAAAACAAAGGCGTCAGAACATCCGCAATGCCTTTGAAATTTCTGCTGACTATGAACTATATTCTACTCATTGATGACGTCTGGACTACTGGTTCAACCATGCAGGAATGTTGTTATGTGCTTAAGCGTGCTGGTGCCCAAAAAGTCTGGGCCATTACTTTGGCTAGATAGTCAAAGTGTATTCTGTTAAAATTGGGACTACTGGAGAGGTCGCATAGAGGCCGAGTGCCGCTCAGTGCTAATGAGCTATACCCGCAAGGGTATCGTGGGTTCGAATCCCACCCTCTCCGCCTTCGGTCGCCCTAACTTTAGTGATGGCGGAAGAGCCTTTCTAAATAAGAGGTTTATTTGAGGAGGGGTCGCATAGTGGCCTAGTGCGGAGGTCTTGAAAACCTCTGTTGGCGCAAGTCAACCGTGAGTTCGAATCTCACCCCCTCCGCATTTCGGGATAAGCATGCAAAAAGTCACCTGTTTGGGTTGGTGAATATTTTAACTCCTTACAACCTCAGGCTTAAATTCTAGTGCGAAAGCCCGCTGAGGTATCCGTAGATAAGAGAGTTTATATCTATGGTTTGGGGTATGAATCGTAGATATAAATCTGTAAACGTATCATACCGCATCAAACCATGGCTTGACGCAAAGGGGTAAATAGGGTATATTTACATCATAAACGCCTCAGCTAGTGCGAAAGCCCGCTGAGGTTTTTTATTGGCTTTTTTATGATAAAATTCCTCTTAGAGTACAAAGTACTCGCAAGCTTTGCTTATGTCTAAATCTGTTTTGTTTATTGATGGCGAGAATTTTCTTCATAAAGTTGAGGAAGTTTTAAAAGATGACTATGGCAGAATAGAAGTAGCAATTAATCTCAACAATTTCGCTAAAAGATATCAGATAAAATAGGCAAGCATTGTGTTATAAAGAAATTGTAGTATATAATTTAGCTAAATGCCTGCTAAAAGTTCAAAACCAAATCAAACTAAAAAGCCTCCACTAAAGAAATCCGAGGATCAAAATTTTCTGACCCCTAAAATTATGGAAGCAGGGGAAGTTAGAACCTTGCTGTCCTGGGAAGCCCCTTCCCGTCCTTTTAGAAAAAAAGATCGGTCCTACTATACCACCTTGGCAGTTATTGTCATTTTACTGGTGTTAATTTTACTTTTGGCCAAAGAGTTTTTGTTAATTGCTACTATTTTGTCTTTGGCTTTTGTTACTTATGTTTTAGCTTTTGTTCCGCCACATCACATTCGATATAGAATTTCAACTCAAGGAGTAACTATCAATGAAGATTTCTATTTTTGGCATTTTTTAGATGCCTTCTGGTTTAAGGAAAAAGATGGCCATAAAATTTTAATAATCCAAACCAGATTTAGATTTCCTGGACAATTAATGCTAGTGTTACCAACTACTGATGAAGAAAAGACCAAAAAGATTGTGGCTCGCTTTCTACCATATGTAGAAGTTCCATATAAATCATGGATGGAAAAATGGAGCGAGGGTCTTCAAAAAAACTTCCCCTTAGAAAACATACATAGATAGAGTCTAGTTGCTTGAGTCAAGAGTCTAGATTACAATACCCCTGTTGAGATTGTTGCGCCCGTAGTTCAATGGACAGAACGCATGGTTGCGGTCCATGTGGTTGGGGGTTCGATTCCCTCCGGGCGCGCACTTCGACTAGCTCAGTGTAAACTAGGAGGGTTGGCCGAACGGTAAGGTAATGGTTTCGAAAACCATCGGGTGAAAGCCCTAGCAGGTTCGACTCCTGCACCCTCCGCTTAAGTCCTTGTAGGCTAATGGATAGACCCCAGGATTCCGGATCCTGTGATGCGGGTTCGACTCCCGCCAAGGGCACCAGGTACGAACCTTTCTGGTTCGAACATACGAATAGATTGATATAATGGGCTAATCTCGGTTTTCCGTCTAAACTCTAGAATTTTGAATTCTAGTATCTTCAAATTTTAGCTTCAAATAGTGTTCGACTCCAAGATTCTTCTTCTGTTTGCTACTTGTAAATCGACTATTAATCGGCTATAATACGACTATAATGCATCGCATTACAGGAGCGTAGCGACTATATGTTTTCTCCTAAATACACTATTACTAATACCCTCCTTGCAAACATTAAACGAATTAATACACTTGTTAACGAACTCAACAATAATCGTTTTCCTAATATCATTTTGCTTGAGCTAGAAAGAATTGCCAGAGAAGTTTCTTCCTATGCTTCAACGAGTATTGAAGGAAATCCTTTACCACTGACTGAGGTTAAAAAAATTCTTAAATCAAAACCGGCTCACAGCAGAGATAGTGAAAAAGAAGTGCTTAACTACAACCAAGCATTGCAGGATTTAAATACTATGCTGGATGAGGGAGAAGTTAATCTATCACTCATGCTTATTTTGCATATTCAAAAACAGGTAACAGAAAATTTACTCCCCTCTTTTGAGTCAGGACGTTTGAGAGAAAAACCAGTAGTTGTTAATGATCCACGATCTGGTCAGGTTGTATATTTGCCTCCAGACGTAAATGAAGTGAAGCTTTTAATGGAAGATTTAGTTCAATTTACGAACAATAATAGAAAGGTAATCGATCCACTTATTTTGGCAGGGGTATTTCATAAACAAATGGTAATAATTCATCCGTTTACCGATGGCAACGGAAGAACAACAAGGCTGATAACTAAAGCACTCCTTGCAGCTATGGGATTAAATACCTTTAACCTCTTTAGTTTTGAAAATTACTATAATCAAAATGTGACAAAATACTTTCAAATAGTGGGAGAATTTGGTAATTACTATGACTTAGTAGACAAGATAGATTTTACAAATTGGCTTGAGTATTTTACCGAAGGAATTATTGATGAGCTTTTACGAGTGCAAAAACTTCTTCCTAAAATTGCCATCAGCCCAAGCACACAATTAAAATCTCCTCATTTAAAAATGCTTGAATATATTGACGAGAAGGGTTTTATCTCTGATCGGGAGTATGCGAAGCTGGTTAATCGTGCTAAAGCAACAAGAACGCAAGATTTTAAGAAGCTTATTGAACTAAAACTAATTCAACGAAAAGGGAAAGGGAGAGCAACATATTACGTTTTAAAAGAAAATGAAAAATAAACAAGTGAAATTGAAACTAATTACATCTAAACAAAATTATAGTGGTTACGTGATGAGTAATATAAAAGAAGTGCTCGGCGAAAAAAAGTTTGGTGAATTTAAAAAATGGATTCATGGCGAGACTGTGGGTCTATATAATGGTGAGGAATATGTATATAAACATGACTTCGAACGATTTTTGGCTGGTTTGTCCCCTTTAGACTAACCCTTCCGGCTTTTCTTTAGTTTACTTTTTTCGTATAATATGCCTTGGAGTGCTTTAGATTCCTAGGTATAAAGAACTCATTTTCAGGATTTTCTTGTTCTTGGTATGCAAGCATAAGCTTATGAATCCAAGGCAAAAAGTGTTCGATTAGAAATGTACCTGAGGCACAAGTATTGTGTTTTGACTTCCTGATTTTTTTCTGAAATACTATATAGAAATGGGTAAAGTAATTTTGTCAGTCGTCTTAGGTTTTTTCTGGAGTGTTTTTTCCTTTATAGTTGTTTTAGGTACTGCAACGTCTGGTAACTTCAAAGACTTTCATAATCTTTATGATGTTATTTGGGGTGTAATTTTAGGTTTACCAGTTTTTCTGTCGATGATTTTATATGGTTATATAAATTCATCATTAAGTTTAAGAGGTCAATTTTCAAGTTTGATTCTAGCTACATCAATAATTATTGGCTCTATTTTTGTCTATTTAATTTTGTGGGGGATTGAAAAGATTGGCTCCAAAAAGAAGTCCTCAAGAAAATAAGACTCAAGACTTCATTTTAATTCATTTTTTTGTATAATTGTTTTTTACTTCAGTCTGATTATGAAACGTGAATTTAGCGCTGGAGGAATTGTCCTTCGACTCGTCCCGATAAAATCGGGACTCGCTCAGGATAAATTTTTAAAAAATAAAGTTGAGGTGCTTTTAACCAAACATTCCCAGAATCATCACTGGAGTTTTCCTAAGGGTTTAATTGATGCTGGACAAACCACAGAAGAGGCTGCCATAAGAGAAGTTAAAGAAGAGGGAGGGGTGGATGCCGAAATTATAGAAAAAATAGGTTACTCAAAATATGTTTACTCTTTTAATGGAGAAAAAATTTTCAAGGTGGTAACCTATTTTTTAATGAAGTACCTAAGCGGTGATCCAGCTGATCATGACTTCGAAGTAGAAGATATTGGCTGGTATGAACCAAAAGATGCCTTAAAACAACTAAGCTTCTCTCAGGATAAAGTTCTGCTTAAAAAGGCACTAGATTTATATGGCCAGTGATCAATTTGTTTCTCGAGGTGGCGAAAAGCTTGAGTCAGCAATTAAAAATTTTAAATTGAAAATTTCAAATTTGACCTGTTTGGATGTTGGTTCATCAACTGGTGGATTTGTCGATTGCTTACTGCAAAATGGCGCTAAAAAAGTTTATGCCTTGGATACAGCTTATGGTGAGTTAGCCTGGAAACTGCGAAATGATCCACGGGTGGTGGTGATGGAGCGCACTAACATTCTATATTTGGAAAGCTTGCCAGAGGTAGTGGATCTAGTGACTATTGATGCTGGCTGGACCAAACTAGAACTTATTTTGCCAAGGATTAAAAAATTCTTAAAACCAGGTGGGATAATCATTGCTCTTTTGAAGCCGCATTATGAAGCAGAAAAATCAAAGCTAAGAAAAGGAATATTAATGCCTGAATATGTGGATGAGGTTGTAGAAAAGGTATCAAAAACGATTTACGATTTGCGATTTACAATAAACCAAATTATGGAGTCGCCAATCTTAGGGGGAGCAGGCAACAGGGAATACTTATTGCTGCTTACTCATCAATAATAAATCCACTAACTTGATGATCCCACATTCTTTTGAAAAGACCATCCGGTTTCGCTAGTAATTTTTCTGGTGTTCCATCTTCAGCGATTTTGCCATTCTCCAAAATTACCAGTCGATCCATCTTTTTTAAAGTAGATAATCTATGAGCAATAGCAATTACAGTGCGGTTTTTCATCAGCCGGTCCAGTGATAATTGGATGGCATGTTCACTTTCACTATCCAAGCTACTAGTTGCTTCATCTAGCACCAGAATAGGTGCATTTTTTAAAAAAGCCCGGGCAATAGCAATCCGTTGGCGCTGTCCACCAGATAATTTAACCCCTCTTTCTCCCACTAATGTTTCATACCCATTTGGTAATTTATCAATAAATTCATGGGCCTGGGCTTGTTCGGCCGCTGCTTTAACTTGAGCATCAGAAGCCTTTGGATTACTATAGCGAATATTTTCCTTGATAGTACGATGAAAAAGAGAAGTATCCTGGGGGACAAAGGCAATGCTACTGCGTAAACTTTCCAAAGTGACATCGCGGATATTTTGGCCATCAATTTTAATTTCACCTGATTGGATATCAAAATGCCGAAGGAGTAATGAGACAAAGGTAGTTTTGCCGGCACCGCTTCTGCCCACAAATCCTACCTTCTGTCCGGCCGGGATTTCAATTGAAAAATCCTTAAAGACTCTGGTATTTTCATAATCAAAATCAACTGCGGCAATAGAAATAGCACCTTTAGAAAATTTAAGGGCAGATGCATTGGGAGCATCGATAATAATATGCTCGCGTAAAATTTCATCCAAACCTTCACTGATTTGTCCATATAATTTGGAAGAATCTTTTATTTCCTGTCCCAGGAAAAAAAGCTGCCCGGTTAAATCACCGACGATAGAAATAACCATTACAATTACTCCAATACTAATTAAGCTATTCTGAAACAGAACAATTGAACTAGAAATCATGGCCAGTATAAAAATAAAGATCATGATGCCGTTTGCTACCAGTATCCACTCAGACACCCACCAGTTTCTTAAGCCAGTGTCATATTGTTTTTTAACAAAACCTTTAATATATTCCCGCTCTCCTCCAACATAGGCATACTCATGTACTAAGGAGATATTAGTCAAAGAATCAACAATCCGACCCTTTAAAGTGGAAACTGATTTGGCAGCTGTGTATGAAAAGGGCTGAAGCTTTTTGGCAAACCAGAAATTGGCTGTTACGAAAATAATTGACCAGGTTAAAATAATCAGGCCCAGCACAGGGGAGGTAGATCCGGCGATTAAAGTATAAAAGATTACTGCAAAAAAAAGTGAGGTAAACCGCCATAATATTTTCTCAAAAAGCTGTTCAGTACCATCAGCTGCATTGGAAATTTTATTAGTCAAGGCACCGGCAAAACGGCTGTTGAAATAATCCTTACTGTGTAAAGATAAGTATTCATACAGAGATTGGTAGGCAGTTGAGCGAAGGCCCATGAACCAGCGCATGCCGTTAAAGCCACTGGAGCGCCAACCAGCTTGGCCGATTAAAAATAGCACTGCAAAGGCAATTGCCCAAAGCCAAACCAAGTTAAAAATAATCGGGCTGGTTGCTATAGAATCAGTTAAATTTTTCAACACAATTACGGAAAACTTATCCAAGGCTGTAGCAAAAATTACTGAGGCAAAAGCACCAATCACCCACACCTTATGTGGCTTTGATGCAAAAATACCAAACAAAAATGGTTTTTTCGGAATCTCCTGTGACATCTATAAATTATATCAGACTAGGCTGGTCTACTTGACATTACAAAAATTCTGGTTTCATAATGATTATGTGATAGTTGAAGCACGTCCTCAGGAAGCAGAAGTATCGTATAGCTCGGTAGCGAGGCATACTAGGATTAATGTTTTAAGACAGAGCATTGATGATTGCAAAAGAACATTAGGAGATCTGGACGCACAGGAAGACAGCCTTCGTAAAAGATTAAGTCAAATACCCGAATCTAAAGCTACTCTCAGAGGATGGATGAATAGAGCTACACAAGAACTGGCACTGTTAGAAGGAAGTGAACCTGTGGTTGATTTAGTTAATGGCCACAGCCCCTTAGAAATTCAAAGTGCAGATAGGGTGGAATTTCCCTTTAGGCCGGGGTTGATCGGTTTTGAAAACAACGATTAATCCTTCAAATCCCAACGAAAGTAAAGTAGTTTACTTTCTCTTTGTGTAAACTTAGTTTATTGCGGAGAGGGAGGGATTCGAACCCTCGATACCTTGCGGTATACGCGCTTTCCAAGCGCGGTCGATCGGCCACTCTGACACCTCTCCAATTATGTGTATTTTACTCACTCATCAGTTACTTGTCACTAGTAGATAACAGCCAGTTGTTTTCGGGAGATATTTGGAGTATACTTGGCGCACACAATACCTGGAAGCTGCAACTTTTGGGCCTTTGGGATTATTGTTAAGCTATGGACGAGACAGAACTGATTAAAGAGAAGATAAATATTGTTGACCTAATACAGGAATATATTGCTTTAAAAAAATCAGGTATAAATTTTAAAGCTCCTTGCCCTTTTCATAACGAAAAAACTCCTTCATTTGTAGTTTCTCCTGAAAGGCAGATCTTTAAATGCTTTGGTTGCCAAAAATCTGGGGACATCTTTACTTTTTTAATGGAAAAAGAAAGTATTGATTTTAAAGAAGCCTTGGAAATTTTGGCCAAAAAAGCAGGAGTAGTTTTAAAACAAGGTAATAGAGGACAGGTTACAGGCTACAAAGAAAGGTTATTTGAAGTCAATCTAAAATCCCAGGAGTTTTTTCACTATATTTTAACCAAACATCACTTAGGTAAAAAAGCTCTGGAGTATCTTAAAGAAAGGGGAATAGCTAAGCCTTCAATTGAAGAATTCGGTTTGGGGTATGCTCCAAATTCCTGGGAATCATTAACTAACTTTTTACTCAAAAGAGAGTTTAAGGCGGCGGAGATAGTTGACTCTGGTGTGGCTGTGCCTTCCAAAGGCAGCGTAAAGTCAGGAGGTTATGACCGTTTTCGAGGTAGGATAACTTTTCCTTTATTTGATGGACAAGGTAAACTGCGAGGATTTTCCGGAAGGGTGCTACACCCAGCTGAGCCAAAGTATATCAACACCCCCCAAACCCCAATTTTTGATAAAAGTAAATTTTTATTTGGTATGAATTTGGCAAAGGGAGAGATCAGGAACAAAAACGAAGTGGTTTTAGTGGAAGGGGAAATGGATGTGATTTTATCTCATCAAGCCGGATTTAAAAATGTAGTGGCCTGCAAAGGTACGGCTTTAACAGAGGGTCAAATTGATTTATTAAAAAAATACACCGAAAATTTAAGCCTTTGTTTTGATATGGATTTGGCAGGAGATAGTGCTTCTCGCCGGGGAATTGAAATGGCAGACAAAGCCGGCTTAAATCTTAAAGTAATTACTATGCTGGGTGGCAAGGATGCTGCTGCGGTTGTCAGAGAAGATCCGTCAGCTTGGCAAAAGGCCATTGAGGAAGCAGTGCCGATTTATGACTATTACCTTACTTCAATTGCCCGCCGTTTTAATGTTAAAAACGTCGCTGATTTAAAAAAGATCGGGGAGGAACTAATTCCCATCTTCGCCAAAATATCGGACGATTTAGAAAGAGACCGCTATATCCAAAAACTGGCTACCTTTTTAAAAACAGAAACCCAAGTTTTAAGGCAAGCAGTAGAGAAGGAAAGATCTATGGGGCAAAAAAACTACATTGCAGTTTTACACCAAAAGCCTGGACAGGATAATATCATTACTTCAAGGTCAAGAAGAGAGCTGTTGGAGGAGTATTTAATTGTTTTGCTTTTGCATCCTCCCAAAGATTTTATTATCTCCACATCTTTTCCTATAGAAACGCTACTACTTAGAGAAACCTTAAGACAAATTTATGTATTATTGGTACTGTATTTAGATTCCATTTCATTTAAGAGTAAGTCTTTTAATATTAATGAGTTTGCTGCCAATTTGCCAAAAGAGTTACTGTTAGAAGTTGATAGGTTGTATTTAACAGAACTTGATAGCAAGTTAACAGATGAGAAAAAATGGCAAAAAGAGGTAGATGGGGTAATATCAGAGCTTAAAAAGGCGCTGATTAAAGCTTCTTTGGAGAAATTATCTTTTGAGATTAAAAGTGCACAGGAATTTGGTAAGATGGAGATAGTGGAGAGTCTAAATAAAAGATTTAGAGATTTATCTGTCAGACTAAAAACTTTTACTAAATAAAAAATGGCTAAAAAAGACACCCAACTGGATGCTAAAAAACTAGTTAAACTGGGGAAAAACCGGGGGTTTATCACCCAGGAAGAAATTTTGCAGGTCTTTCCAAAACCCGAGGAAACTCTGGAGGCACTGGATCAATTTTACATTCACTTGATTGAGGAAAATATTGATGTTTTTGAAACAACTGCTGAGGAGTTGGAAACA
>Ga0209515_10009313_pt1 | contig 11199 bp, 11 predicted proteins | sample Subgroupgradi54m_FD_187454 | JGI IMG/M metagenome (GOLD analysis project Ga0209515, IMG submission 187454) | Subsurface groundwater microbial communities from S. Glens Falls, New York, USA - GMW60B uncontaminated upgradient, 5.4 m (SPAdes)... ...
CGGCCAGGCCAACGCCTTCAGCCCGCGCGTCCGAACCCACGACGCCCGTGTCCATGGCCCCCACACCGCCAGCACCAGCACCGCCAGCATTCCCGGCAAACTGACGTACAGGTTGTACAGGCCCCAGTCCTCGGCGGTATGATTGAACGCGCTGGCCACCGACAGCGCGCGGACGTAATCATCGGGCGCCCAGTAGCCGCCCAGCGCCGGGTTCAAGGACTGCGCCCTGGTCGTCATGCCCCACTGCACCGCCGCCGGCAAGAACCGCACCGCGCAGATACCAAAGCCCGCAAGCGCCGCGGCCAACGGGATCCGCCAGCGCCGCCGATTGACCACCGCCCAAACCATCAGGAACGCGATCCACTCGATGAACGCATGCGCCGAGCCTTGCAGCCACACGATGCCCAACACTAGTCCCAGCCACAGGCCGATCCGCCACTGCCGCGCGCGCTCGTCCTCCACGGCCGGCACCGACCGACTCGGCGCCTCACCCGCCTTCAGGACCAGCAGCACCACCAGCGGCATCAGGAAATAGCCCGCATCGTCGCCCATTCGGATCGTCATGTGTCCCGTGATGAAGCCATTGAAGTGAAACAGCACGAACAGCCACGCCAGCGCGATGTCGCCTAGCCGATACGCGCGCGCGATGGCGAGACACCCGAGGACGCCGACGGTATACAGCAGCAGCCAATTGACCACGATGAAGCGCGCCGGATCCATCACCGCGAGCAACACGAGTTGCGGCGAGAGCGGCCAATCCGTCGGCAGGCTGAAGAGCCGCTGGCTGATGGGCGGCTCCGGTGAGGGCGAGGTGACGCCCCACACCGCCAGGCCGGGCACGTGATACGGCACCGTCAGCGTCCGCAGCCCGAGTTGGACCGCGTCCAAGACGCGCCGATGGACAAACCAGCTGTCGTTGATGAACCATCCCTGCTCCAGCGCGAAACTCGGCGCCTTGATGAGGGTTGACGGGTGCCGCAACATCGCGACCAACGCCCGTTCCTGCCCACTGGATGGCGCCACCACATACATGAAGCCCAGCCAATGCAGGATGCCCAACAGGTACAACCCCAGCACCAGCGGCCATTGCCGGCGAGACCGCACGGGCGCGGACGCGGCGAGGGTGCGTGTCCGCGGCGGCTGCATCGTGCGCAGGGTCATGCGCGCGCGACCGGTTCCGTGCCGCCGTGAACGCTCGCTCTCCGGGCGGCATCGATCACCGCCAACGCCCGCACGCCCTCTTCGCCGGTGGCCAGCCGCGGATCCCACCCGTCGTCGGCCAGAAAAAACGCGGCGGCCTGCGCGGCGAACGCCTCATCGCGAGCCTGCGAAGAGCGCAGCACCTCCGCCGCCGCATCGACCGGCTCAAGGATCACGACGCCACCAACGCCGTCCCATTCCAGCGTGCCCCGCTCGCCCACGGCGTGCAGCCTCCGGCGCGGCGGTCGAGACAGGTAGTCCAACGTGATCGACACGACCGCTCCCTCGCCGGTCTGCCACCAGAGATCCGCCGCCTCCTCCGCCGCGATGCCCAGGCGGCCAAGATTCCGAAGGCGCGCCTGCACCGCGTCCGGCCAGCCGAACAGCCACCCCGCATAATCGATCTCGTGCACCAGATCGCGCAGGACGCCGCCGTCTTCGGCGCGCGCGGAATAGCCCTCGCGATACGGCCGCTGCGGCCGCCAATCCGGCAGATACGATTGGCACGCGATCGCGACGCGGTGGACCGGGCCGATCCGCGGCAGCAGCCGGCGGACCGTCGTCAGCGACTCGGCAAAGCGCATGACGCAGCCGACGGCCAGGCGGCGGCCGAGCGCCTGCGCCCGCCGCGCGATCTCGCGCGCCTGCGCCGCGTCGACGGCTAATGGCTTTTCCACCAGGACGTCCAGTCCCGCCTCGAGCGCCGCCAGCGCATCGTCGCGATGCCGGCCCGTGTCGGTGGCAATCACGACGCCCGACGCGCCCTGCCCGATCGCTTCTTGCAGCGTCGCTGCGGCCCGATAGCCTTGGGCGTGCCACTGTGCCACGCGCTCAGCCCGGCGCGGGACGGCGATCGCCTGAACGCCTCGCAGCGACTGCAGCACCCGGATGTGCCTGCTGCCAATGCTGCCGGTGCCCACCACGCCGATCGTCACCAGAGCCGGCCGCGTGGCCTGTGCCACCTGCATCGCAGAACTCGATTCGCCCATCCGTTCGGTGCCGCTCACGTCTTCTGTCCTACCGGGTAGTGGGTCGCTTTGACATGCGTCGGTGGGTGGCATGAATTCATCTCATAAATAGCTTGAGGCTGGCCGGGTTCTGGCCGCAACGCCCATCGCGTTGCGGCACTTCCTCGGCCTTTGGCCTCGGTCGCCTCGGGAGTCCCGCTCATGGGCCCCTCCGCCCAGTGTGGATCCTCCCATTCGCGGGACATCCCGTGTCACCCGGCCCGGAGGGATTGATGAGATGAATTCATGGCATTGGCGCAGCCGAACTTCCAGATTTTTCGAGCCCTAGCATCGAGTGCGGCGTAGAAAAATGTGGGTGAGACGGAGCCAATGTCATGCCACGACGGTTGGCGACGACATTGACCCACTCCCTCCTACCATCATGGGAGGTTGGAAGCCCAGCGCCTGATAGAGTCCCGCCGTTCGGCCTCCGCCGCAGTACAGCTGAAGCCATCGCTCAGGGGCCAAGACGGGTTGGCTTGATCGTGACAGCATCATCCCGCTGCACCCCTCTTTGGCGATCCGAAATCCATGACGCAGCGCCAAGGGAACGACGCGCTGCCCCTTGCCCCAAAACGGCTGTCGGATCCGATGCAGCCCCAAGGGTTGTCGATACGTGTTATCGATGATCAGCCAACTCTGCCGGCTCATCTTGTCCACAGCGGCCTGGAACTGCTGACCATGGACACGGACCGATTCCGCGCGCGTCATTGTCTGGCCCTGATCGCGGTAGACCTGTCCGCAGCGCGCCTCCAACTCCTGCGCATGCCGCGCGTCCGAGGGATAATCGAAATTGTCCAGGTAGAGCACGGCGATCTTGCGATCAAACCGCGACAGGAACGCTGTTCCCTCCTCGAGGACCGCTCGGCTGCCGACGTACTGTTGCGCCAACCGCCATGATGCCGGAGAGAAGTCGACGGTGAAGAACTCCAGCCCGAACGCCTCGGCCTTCTTCCAGAGATAGAGTGATGAAGGCATGTCGTCGCCGGATTCGCGGACCGAGCCGACCTCCACGATGGCGCTGCCCCGCGGCGCGGCGGACAAGTCGATCTCATCCAACAGCCGGTGTGAGGCCATGGCCCTAGTGCCTCGACTGCTTTGAGTTCATGGGTTTCGACTCGCTCGCCACTAGTGCCACGAACGCGCTCGTCAGCTCGTCAGCAGTAAGCCGTAAGAAAAGCTGGACATTCCCCTTACTACTTAGTGCCTCCCTCAGGATGTCGATTGTACAGCTGACGAGCTATCGGCGTTGTTCGAGCCACGGTCCCTTCAGCCTCTAGCCAACCAGGGCTTTTCAGCAACCTCGCGTGTCGTCGATGCGGACCGAGTGGGCCGATCATTCGGTGCTCAGATGCGCCAGCGCCCCGCCGTCGACGATGAGGGTCTGTCCCGTGATGAACCCCGCCCGCTGGCCATCGGCTAAAAATGCGATCGCTTCGACCACGTCGTCAGGTCGACCCACGCGCCCAAGCGGGTGGCGGCGCGCCAGGCGGTCCAGTCTCGAGGCCACGGAGGCCTGCGAGCGCCCGGCGTGTCCCCGCCCCAGTCCCGCGCGCAGCATCGGCGTGTCGATCGCTCCCGGCAGCACCGCGTTGGCCCGCACCCCGTCGGCCGCAAACTCCAGCGCCATCGCGCGGGTCAGCGCAATCAAAGCGCCCTTGCTCGCCGCGTACGCCGCCATCGCCGGCGATGTCGCCACGGCGTGCACCGAGGAGACGTTCACGATCGCGCCGCGCGCCGCCGCCAGCTGCGGGTACAGGCCGCGCGCCAGCGCGTAAGCCGAGCGCACGTTGGTCGCCATCACCTGGTCCCATTCGGCCGGCTCGGTCTGCACGAGCGACTTGCACAATTGGTCGGCCGCGTTGTTGATCAGCGCGTCGATTCGCGGATGGTGGGCGCGCGCCACCTCGCACACCCGTTCCACCTCCTGGGCCCGCGACAGATCCGCGGTGATCGAGCGCACGCCCGCTGCCGGCTTCGCCGCGCGGTCGACCGCGACGACTTGCCACCCGCGTTCGCGCAGCCACCGCACCATGGCCGAGCCGATCCCGCCCGACGAGCCGGTGACCAGGGCGGCCTTACGGGCTGACGGCATCGGCAGCGGTGAGCCGCGGCGCGGCCCGCAAGTGGGCGATCAGCTGCCGCAGCGTGTTGTCGTGGACGCGCTCCCAGGCCAACGGACTGCTGTTAGCCGCGTGCGCCGCGAGCAGCACCTGCGGCATCCCGCGCAGCGGACTGGACGCGCTCAGCGGCTCCTCCTCAAACACGTCCAACGCCGCGCCGGCCACGCGTGCCTCGTCCAGCGCGCGAACCAGCGCCGGCTCGTCGATGATCGGGCCCCGCGCGGTGTTGATGACCACGGCACCCGGCTTCAGGATCGCGAGCGTCTGCGCATTGAGCAGATGCCGGCTGGTCGGATTCAGGTTGCAATGGAGGCTCACGACGTCGCTGGCTTGAAGCAGCGGCTCGAGCTCCACGAGTTGGATCGGGCAGCGCGCAAGAAACGCCTCCGGCGGCCGAACCGGATCGCAGCCGAGCACGCGAGCGCCAAACGGCATCAGCCGCAGTGCGACCGAGCGCCCAATGTGTCCGACGCCGATGAGCCCGACCGTGCATTCCCGCAGCGAAGGCGCCGGCCGCTTGTGCCAACGCCCTTGCTTGAGATCATGCGACAACAGATGCAGCTGACGCACCAGCGTCAGGATGTAGCCCATCGTCGTGTCGGCGACCGGCTCGGTGAACGCGTCGGGCGTGTTGCACACCACGATGCCCCGCCGGCGGCAGGCCTCCAGATCGATCGAATCGATACCCGTGCCCCACTTCGCGATCACCCTTAGGCGCGGCGCATGCGCCAGCACCCGCTCGGTGTACGCATCGTCGCCGCAGAGCGCGCCGTCGATGTCCTCGACCAGCGGCAGCAGTTCCGCCTCGGACAGCCGCTCCCGCACCGTCGGCAGCATCGGCTCGATGCCCGCCCGCGCAAACCGCTCGGCGAACCGGCCGGCCACCGGCTGGAAATAGGGCGCCGTGATCAAGACCCTGTGGCGCATCACGCCTCCACCGGCTGCTTCAGGCCTGCCATCAGCCGCTGTGCCAGCGCGAAGTCGCGCTCTTCGTCGATGTCGATCGCCTCCAGCGGATCGAGCTCGAAGAGCGTTGGGCGCTCTCCGATCCTTCGGCCCGCGCGGATCAACTCCGAGGGGAAAATATAGAGGCATGAATTCTCCAAGAACACGGGTGCTAGCGTCTGCGTTTGCAGCAGCTGTGTTAGGCGATGGTTGATCGGCCGGCCGTGATGGTCCCACAGACGGGCTTGCAGCCGAGTGACGGTAAACAGCGAGTCATGGCGCGCTCGATCCGCGCGCCAGGCGGCCAGCGCGCGTTCAATGGTGTCGGCCCGAAGAAACGGGTTGGTGCTGTGCGTCTGGAGATACACGTCCGCCGGCACCTGCGCGGCGTCGTGCGCCAGCACGTCGGTCATGGGGATCTCGTCGGCGCGCAAGTGCTCCGGCCGCTCCAAGAGCCGCACCTGAGGAAACGCCTGCGCCGCGCTCGCTCGGATCGCGGGGCTGTCGGTGTCGATCGCGATCTCATCCACGCTGGGACAGCTCAGGAGCGTTCGCACAATATAGTGGAACAGCGGCGCCCCAGCCAAGGGGCGGTAGTTTTTTCCCGGCACTCGGGCGCTGTGATGCCGCATGGGCACCAACGCCACCACCCGCGCGCCGCTCATGCGCGCCTCCGGAGCACGGCGCGGGCCGGCGCGCCGTCGCAATCGACGAGCTTCAGCGGTAAGCACAGCAGTTCGTAGCATCCCGGCTCCACGGCGGAAAGATCGAGCCCTTCGACGATGACGATGCCTGCGCCCAGCAGCAGCTCATGCACCGTCGGCGGATCGCCAAAGCGCTGAATCGACAGATAGTCGATCCCCACCAGCCGAACCCGTTGCTCAACCAGCCACTGCGCCGCGTCGGGCAGCAGCGCCGCAAATTCTCGCGTGAAGATCCGCGTCGCCTGGTGCCACAACCGCGAGTTGTCCGTCTTCAGCAGCGCCCGCTCAACGCGGCCCGATGGCCAGCGCTCGCGCAGCGCCTGCGCCGTCAGATCCTTCGGGGTCCGCGCGTCGATCACCCAGGCTTCTCCGATCAGCGCCTCCAAGGGCGCTTCATGCGCGCCCGCACCGCCTCGGATGAAGTGCCTCGGCGCGTCGATGTGCGTGCCGGTGTGGACGTTCATGAACAGGTCGCTGTCATCGACGTGGTCGCCCCGTTCGATCGACAACCGGCGGCGCAATTCCGGCCGCGGCGCGGTAGGCCACGTCACGGACCGCTCCGAGATCGGCAGCGAAATATCCATCAATGACTGTGAACTCATCTCATAAATGCCTGTCGCTCGGGGTTCGGGGCTCAGGGCTCAGGGCCAAAGGAGCCGGAACCCGACGAGCGCTCTGGTTTGGCCCACAGCCCAGAGCCCCGAGCCGCGGAGGTATTGATGAGATGGATTCTGCGTCATCTATTTCGCGGGGGACTCGACCAGGACAGGCGGCGTGTCAGCCATCGACGGCGCCTCGTGCGCGCGCTCGTCATGAGCCCGCGGGTAGTACAACCGGGCGCGAAGCTCGCTCGTCAAGCGGCCTCGCCATCGCAAGCCTCGATACGCGCCCCAATACTGCGCGGCGCGGAATCGCAGCACCGACCACCACACCTCGCCGGCGACGCCTTCCCGGCGCGCCTGCCGCAGATCGGAGGCGATCGCCCGGCGCATCAAGCCTACCGCGTCCCACGCCGGCATCCGCTCCGACGGCGAAATCGTCCGCAACGCCATCGCCTCGCGGCGATGCCGCTGGTAGATCTTGCCGTACGATTCCTCGTGCACGTGCACGACCGCGGCGTCATGGCAGTAGGCGATCCGATAGCCTCGTTCGAGCATCGCCTTGGCCCACCAGATGTCCTCCAAGCCCGGCAGCTCCTGGTGGTACGGCAGCTCTTGCCACCGGGCGCGCCGGATCGCCGCGTTGCCGTTGTTGCAAAACGGATGCCGCTGGTCCTCGCAGGATTCCTCCGGGAACCACTGGCGCAGGATCTGATGCTCCGAGAACTTGGTGCGCTCATCCCCTCGCTGGCCGCCATAGACCAGGGCGACCTCGGGCCGACGAAACGGCTCGAGCAGTCGCTCCAACCAACGCTCAGTCGTGGGATAGGTGTGGGCGCTGGCCAGCACCAGCACTTGGGCCTCGGTCGCCGCGGCGCCCAGGTTCAACGCGCGGCCAAAGGAAAATTCATCCGACCCAATCCGCACCACGCGTCCGCCGGCCTGCCGGATCAGCTCGCTTGAGCCATCGGTGGATCCGGAGTCGACCCCGATCAGCTCCGCGAGCCGGCAGGTTTGGCGCGCGATGCCATCGAGCAGCCTCGGCAAGTGCCGCGCTTCGTTCAAGTACCTGATAATCAGGGCGCAGGTCGGATCACTCATGCCGGCTTCCAATAGCTCGCCTCGTAGTCCGCGCTCAAGTGTTCCAAGGTCCGCAGCGCGTGCGGACTGGCCTGCCGGCGCACCTCGTCCCAACGCCGTTCGTATTCCTCGCGCTCACTGCGGCCCGGCTCGACGGGTCCCCAGTGATACCGTCGATAGATCGGCAGATCCCGGCCGGCCGTCGTCGTGCGGCGCGGCACGCGTTGCTTGCGCAGCACCGCCGATGTGTGCGTGGTCGTGCGCGATCCCAGGCGCGAGGCGATCGCCTCCAACTGGGGCCACGGGTCGAGCACCAGCCGCTCAAACGGCACGACCACGAGGCGATCGGCGGTCTCGGGAGCATCCAGCACGGCGCGCATCTTGGCGGTCAGCCGATCCAAGGTGTAGATCACGCGATCGGTCGGCGCGCAGTCCAGGTACTCGGCCTCCCAGCCGCGCGCAAACCACGGCAGCTGGTGGCCCTGATACGCAAACCAGATGGTGAAGTCGCGCGGGTCATGGCCATAGCGCTCGATGTAGCTGACGCCGTGCGCAATGAGATACAGCGGATGACGCAGCATCTCCACCAGCACCATCCGCCGGTCCAGCGCGTCAAACAACGGCTGCGCGATCGCCAACGCATAATGCGTATGGATCTGCAGGATCGGCCGCTCGCGCCGGATGCGCCCCACCACCGCATCCCCGTCAGGAAGAAACAGCCGACGGATGTAGCGCCATCCCGCCGGGTGGTTCGCGACGCACGACAAGTCCTTCCAACGAAAGTTCGCCTCGCGCGAGATCATCATGTTGTAGCAGGCCTGGTCCACGTAGAGCCGGATGAGCGCCGTCGCCGCGTCCGAAGCGATGCGGTCCAAATAGCGCAGCCCGCACACCAGCTCATACAGATGCTCCAAACGGATCGCCTCGACGCGGTCCAGCGTCGCGAGGATCGGCCCCAGCATCGTCTTACCGGTGCCGCTGAAGCCGTCCAGAAACAGCACCTGCTCCGCGAGGAACCCCTCGCGGGACACCAGGCGCTCCTGGGCGAGCGACGTCTCCACGTTCACGCGCGTCCTCCCAATGCGATGGCCGGCGGCCGCGTCGAAGGCTCGCCATCGACCCGGCCGGGTGGCGGAGGCTCGTCCCCTGGCTGCTGCGTCGCGACGGTCAGCCGCTGCGCCGGATATTCCGCTTGGCCGATGATCAGGTCGCACACCGCCAACACCCACATCTGATGCACCGTTTCGATGATGTTGTAGGCCCGACTGTCAACCCACAGGTTCAGCCGGCCAAGCGCCTTCAGCGGGTTGTCCGGCGCAAAGCCGCTGAGCGTCACCACGGACAGGCCGCGCATCACGGCATAGCGCGCGGCATTGACGATATTCGCGGACTTGCCGCTGGAGCTGATCAGGATCACCAGGTCGCCGTCGTCGGCATATGCCTCCAGCGCTTTCTCCAGCCACCATTCGTAGCCGAAATCGTTGGCAAAGCAGGTGATCAGATCGGCTTCGTTGAAGTTGATGCATCGGACGCCGGCGTTCTTGGTCAGATCCACGGCGCAGTGGCTGGCGATGGCCGCGCTGCCGCCGTTGCCGGCCAGGATCGTCTTCTTGCCTCGGGCCTGCGTGTCGGTCAACAACGCTTTGAGCTGCAGCAAGTCGTCCCACACGCGTCCATCCGACAATACCGTCCGATAGCGGTCAAAGTACTCGGACAACCATTGCCTGCCCTGCTCGAGATGCGCGTCAGACATCGCCTCGTCCATCATGCCCTCGCTCGTTAGCTCGTCCGCTGCGTAGGGTGCGTCGTCGAATCGGCCTCGTCCGCGGCCGGCGGGGTCGGCGATGAGGCCAGCGAGGTCTCGGGCGTTGTCTCCGGCAGGGCCGACCGCCCAATCAGGCGCAGCGCCCGTCGCCGAACGATCTCGAGCAACGTGCGGCCCACCGAGACGAAGTTGCGCTGAGTAAACGCCTTGGAGAACCCGCTCTCTCGCTCGCTGTTGCTGATTTGGATCTGTTGATAGGACGTGCCCTGGTCCAGCAGCCAGCACAGCAACTCGGCCTGATAGCCGAAGCCCGAAGTCCGCGCGGGGTAGCGCCGGATGTTCTGCGTCCGGTGCAGCACGGGGCCGTTGTAGTAGCGCAGCCGGTGGCCGCTCAGCAGATTCACCAGCGTCGTAAACGTCCAGCTCAGCACCCGGCGGCTCTTGGCGCGCGTGTCTTTCATGCCCAGGTAGGGGACGATGATTTCGGCCTTGCCCACCTCCGCGAGGATCATGCGGATCGACTCGGGCAGCTCGGCGGCGTCGCCGCAGATCATCATGTAGTAGTCGCCTTCCGCCTCTTCGGCGCCGAGAAAATAGTTCGCCCCCAGCCCCCGGCAGATCGGATTGCGGATGAGTCGGATGCGCGCCTTAGGATAGCGTCGGCAGCGCTCTTCGATTTCCGCGACGGACTTGTCGGTGGAGGCATCATCAACCACTAGCACCTCAAAGGTGCGGTTCCGCTCGCGCATCACGCCGATGATGTCGTCGATCGCCCGGCCCACGTTGCCTTCCTCATTGAGACACGGCACAAAGAACGTGACCGAGCCTGCCGCCGCGTTCTGCATGATCGATGTCATCCTCCTAGTCCGTCTCCGATAGATCGGCTGATCCGCCGCGTCCAGCGGGCCAACGCGTCGCCCTTGGGCGTCAGCGTGACCCGGTCGCCCTCGCAGCGCACCAGGCCACTGTCCGCCATCAGGCGAATCCGATCCTCAAACCGCGACGAGCGATCGTACTCCTCCACCAAGCCCGCGAAGCTGACGACGCGCTCGCGCCCCAGCAGCCGGCACAGTAGCGTCACCGACACCGACCGCGCCAGGCCCGAATAGAGGAACAGATACACCACGACCAGAAACGCTTCGATCCACAGCGTTGACCAGAACACCACCGGCTCAAATCCCCAGCGCGCGGCGTCGGCGGCGACCGAGGCCGCCATCCCGGCCAGCGCCAACGCGCACAGCAGCGCCACGCGCGGCGTGTTGCTGGGCTTGGCGCGCCAGACCGCGATGTGGCCGACGAGAAACAGCCCCGTGCCCCAAGCGGTCGTGATGAGGATGCGGCCCGCCAGCGCCCGCGTCATCCCACCAGATCCAGCCGCAGCAAGCGGCGCAACGCATCCGACACCATCGCCAACGCGCGCCCCGTCGCCGTCAGCGGGCCAACCCGATCGTCGCGACGCTCGACGAGATGCAGCGACGTGAGCGTGCGGAGGCGCTTGTTGACCATCCACGACAACCCGGCGCCGCTAGCGTACTGCGTCTTGAGCGTCTCCAGATCGGCCGAGCCGCCCCGCTCCAGCAGATCGACGAGGATGCGCAGCGAATAGCCGCGCGACAGCACCGAGCGGAGTTGAATGTACGTGATGCACGCCGACAGATAAAGGCCGATCGCGCCGACCGTCAGCGGCCTCGGGATCGCCTGCAGGCTCATCACGCGGCAGAGCGCCGCCAGTCCTAGGCCCATCAGCGGGATCAGGATCGTCGTGGCGCCGCCGAT
>Ga0209515_10009314_pt1 | contig 11197 bp, 13 predicted proteins | sample Subgroupgradi54m_FD_187454 | JGI IMG/M metagenome (GOLD analysis project Ga0209515, IMG submission 187454) | Subsurface groundwater microbial communities from S. Glens Falls, New York, USA - GMW60B uncontaminated upgradient, 5.4 m (SPAdes)... ...
AAGGGACCGCTGATAGTCCGCCTGCGGTCGGACCTGGCGTGACAAACGGGATACCGTCTCCAGGTTGTGGTTATACACCTCCGGCCCAGCCGAAACTACCTTTTCGATCAACGGCCGCCTGGCGTGAAAATCAGGGGTCAGCACCTCCACCTGAACCTCAGGGGAGCGCTCCTTGATCGCCTTGACCGCCTCGGCAAAGGCCGTTGAACCTTCATCGGCCAGGTCGTCCCTGGCTACAGAGGTCACCACCACGTATTGCAGCCCCAACCGAACGACCGCCTCCGCCAGCCGCTGAGGCTCCTCATGATCGACCGGACCCGGTCTGGCGGTCGTCACCGCGCAGAAGGTGCAGCGCCGGGTGCAGCGGTCCCCCAGGATCATGAAGCTGACGTTCCCATGGGACCAGCATTCCCCCAAGTTGGGACAAAGGGCCTCCTGACAAACCGTGTGGAGCCCTAGCTCCTCAACCAGCGCCTTGGCCTGACTCCACTGACCCTGGAGTGTGACCGATCGACGTAACCACGCAGGGAAGGTACTACCGGTGTTCGGGCTCGAGGCCGCCGGGAAACGATCAGGCATCGCGGGCGACGGCATAATAGATCGATTGCCCCAACGCCATGGCCGAGGCCTCCCAAAGAGACTCGCTCATCGTGGGATGCCCATGGAGGGTTTCCACCAAATCCTGTAGCGTCAGCCCCGCCTTGAGACTCACCGCCGCCTCCCCAATCAGGTCGGTCGCTCTTGCCCCGATGATCTGAACCCCCAGGAGCCGCCTGGTCGTACGATCGGCGACCACCTGGACAAACCCTTCTGTCTCTTCCAAGGTCTGAGCCCGGGCAAACCCAGTAAAGGAGAGGCGACTCAGTCGCACCTGGAGACCTAAGGCCGTTGCCTCAGACTCGGTTAAGCCCACACTGGCAATCTCCGGCTCTGTGTAGATGGCATCCGGCACCACCCGGTAGTCGGTTTTTCGCGAATCCCCTACTGAATTCTCTGCCGCCAGGGCCCCTTCGTAGCTGGCTGTGCAAGCCAGCTGATACTCCCCCAAGAGATCGCCGATTCCAAAGATCGAAGGCACTTGGGTGCGCAGCCTCTCATCCACCGACAGATACCCCTTCTCCAACTTCAGGCCCAGCGCCTGCGCGCCCTTGGGAAGCTGTGGGGTCCGACCGGTGGCCACCAAAACCAGGGAGCAGGTGAGTGGCTCTCCCTGGGTGAGCGTCACACAGGCCCCCCCAGAATGTCCTCGTGTCACTGCCTTGACCTTTGCTCCGGTCAAAACCTTGACGCCCCGGCGTTTTAAGCTGTTGGAAAAGGCCTGGGCAATCTGTGGATCTTCAGAGGGAAGAACCTGGGAAGCTACCTCCACCAAGGTAACCGACACTCCCAGATCTGCAAAGTAACTGGCAAACTCCGATCCCACCACTCCGGCACCGATGACGACGAAAGAAGACGGAAGCGTATCAAGCTCTAAGATCTCATCGCTGGTCACGATCGTCTTTCCATCGATGGTGCAACCCGGAAAGGTCCCGGGCTTCGAGCCGGTGGCCAAGATGATCGCCTTGGCCTTGAGGCCCTTGAGAGGGGCTTCAAGACCCCGCACCTCCACCTCCTGTGGCCCCTGAAGGATCCCTTCCCCTTGAAGCCAGGCAACACTGTTTTGTTGGAGCAGGCCCACCAGCCCAGCCCGCAGCCGCCTTAAGATCCGTTCCTTGCGCGCCAGAACGCTTCTTAAGTCGACCGAGAAACCACCCTCCAACCTGACACCCAGATCTTGTGCTTTCCTCAGTTGTGCCACCAAGCGAGCGGTGGTTCCCAGCGCCCGAGCCGGGATGCAGCCCCGATTCAGACACGTTCCCCCGATGGGGCCTGGATCCACCAGGCAGACCTTTGCTCCTCGTTGGGCCCCACGGATCGCTGCCGATAAACCTCCTGGGCCGGCCCCCATGACACACAGGTCATAAGAGGTCATGGGGACTTGAGCCTAGCAATAATGGCGTCGGTCATCTCGTGGGTGCCAACGCTGGTGGGATCATTGCGCTTTGGCTTGAGGTCATAGGTGACGTAGCGTCCCTCGCTTAAGACCTCGCAGACGGCTCGCTCCAGTCGGTCCGCTGACCCAGTCTCCCCCAGGTGTCGCAACATCAAGACACCGGAAAGGATCGTTGCCACAGGATTCACCTTGTTTTGACCCTGATGCTTGGGGGCCGAGCCGTGAACCGGTTCGAAGAGGGCCACCTGCTCTCCGATGTTGGCCCCGGGAGCCAGTCCCAGTCCACCGATTAAGCCGGCGCACAGATCTGAGAGGATGTCCCCATAGAGATTGGGTAGAACGAGGATATCGTAGGTCTCTGGGCGTTGCGTCAGCTGCATACACAGATTGTCTACCAGTCGATCCTCGAACTCTACGTGCCCAGCATAGTCGGCCGCCACGCGCCGTGCCACTTTCAGGAATAAACCGTCGGTGAACTTCATGATGTTGGCCTTGTGAACGGCGGTCACCTTCTTGCGGCGATTTTTCAGGGCGTACTCAAAGGCAAACCGAACGATTCGCTCTGAGCCGGTAGCCGAGATCGGTTTCAAGGAAATGGCCGAGTCGGGCCGAATGGCCTTGCCCCCTTTTGATTTGACCCATCCGATCAATTCCTTGACCTCGGGGGTCCCTTCATCGTATTCGATGCCGGCATAAAGGTCCTCGGTGTTTTCTCGGATGAGGACCAGATCCACTTGGGTATAGTGGGAAGGAACCCCTGGATAAAGCCGGCAGGGCCGAACACAGGCGAACAGATCCAGGGCGTGGCGTAGACCAACGTTCACCGATCGAATCCCGGTGCCGATGGGAGTGGTGATGGGCCCTTTTAAGGCCACTTTGTTTCGGCGGATCGATTCCAGGACCCCCTCCGGCAAGGGTGAGCCAAACTTTGGAATGGCCCCTTCTCCAGCCAAGTGGATCTCCCAATCGAAGGCAACCCCGGTTGCATCCAAGGCCCTCTGAGCAGCAAAGGCCACCTCTGGCCCAATCCCATCCCCTGGAATCAAGGTCACTCGGTGTGGCATCGGTTAAAGGCTGCGGATGAACTGTTCCATCCGACGGACCCCTTCCTGAATGCTCTCAAGGCTCGCAGCAAAGCTGATCCGAACGTGGGTGTCCCATCCAAATCCGGCTCCAGGGATCAGAGCCACCAAGGCCTCCTGAAGAAGTCGCTCGGAAAAGACGGTTGAGCTTAAACCGGTCGCTGAGATATCGATGAAGCAGTAGAAGGCCCCTTCCGGTTTGACCACGGTCACCTGAGGGATCCCGGCCAATTGCTTCAGGAGCAAATCGCGCCGTTTCTTAAATTCCTCCACCATCTTCTTGACCGGTGTCCGATCCCCGGTCAAGGCCGCCAGGGCTGCCCGTTGGCTGATCGAGGTCGGATTGGAAGTGGAGTGATCCTGTAATCTGCCGGCTGCCTCCACCACCTCCACAGGTCCAGCCATGTATCCAATTCGCCAGCCGGTCATCGCGTAGGCCTTGGAAACGCCATCCACAACGACCGTTCTCTGATACAACTCCGGGGAAAGGGAGGCGATGGAACTGGCGGGGGCATCGTAAACAAAAGAGCTGTAGATCTCATCACTGATCACCCAGAGTTTGCGCGAGCAGACGACTTCTCCAATGGCTCTTAAGCGCGATTCTTCCAGTACGGCCCCGGTCGGATTGGAGGGGCTGTTGAGGATAAGAATCCGGGTGCGGGGGGACCATGCCCGCTCGATGGCTTGGGCACTTACCCGAAAGCCGTCCTTCGGATCGGTTCGCACCTCCAGAGGGGTGGCACTGCTCAATCGGACCATCTCAGGGTAACTCACCCAATACGGCGAAGGGATCAGGACCTCATCACCCGATTGCACCAGGACCTGAAGGAGATTAAAAAGGGCCTGCTTGGCTCCACAGGTGACCGCAATCTGTTGAGGGTGGTAGGTAAGCTTCCGATCCTGGCTAAAGAAAGCCGCAATGGCCTTTTTGAGATCTGGGATACCGGTGGTAGGGGTGTACTTGGTAAAGCCCTCTTGGATCGCCTGGATGGCTGCCGCCTTGATGTGGTCAGGGGTATCGAAGTCCGGCTCTCCAGCAGCCAGATTGATCACCTTCTTCCCCTGGGCCTGAAGCTCTTTGGCCAAGGCGGTGACTTTGAGTGTGGAGGAGGGCGCGACCGCCTGGATCCGTTGTGTGAGCATCAAGGGCCTCTTTTCAAAGCCCCTATTGCTTGGGTCGATCTTTCTTGAAGAACTTCCGCAGCCCGTCTAAGAAGCCTTTGGGCTTTTCCTCTTTCTTTTCCTTCTTGGGCTTCTCAGGCTTGGGTGGAACCGCAGCTTGCCTAGGAGGGGCTGGAGCTTCCTTAGGAGGCCGAGTCTTTTCGGGTGGCGCAAGCTCTTCAACAACGCGCGGCTCCTTCTCCTTGGCCTTGGGGGCTTTTCCCTTCTTGAGGGTCGGAGCCAACTCCACCAGTTCCAACACCGCCATAGAGGCTCCGTCCCCAGGCCGATTCCCTCCGTGGAGAATCCGGGTGTATCCACCCGGACGACTGGCAAAACGGGGGGCCACCTCGGAGAAGAGCCGCCTCACCAACATCGAATCGTCGAGGAGGCTGATGGCGTGCCTGCGGGCAGACAGGGTACCCGCCTTTCCCAGGGTGATGAGCCTCTCTGCCAACCGCTGGGCCTCTTTGGCCTTAGCCAACGTGGTTTGAATCCGCTCCTTCTTTAGCAACGCCTGGGTCAAGGATCGGACGGTGGCCTTGCGCCAACTTCTGGAGCGACCTAAGTGACGGGTATAAACCGCATGAGCCATCGAAGAGAATCCTTGTATGCTACGCCGAGATCTGTTCCAAGGTTCGGCGGTCCAACTTCATCCCCAAAGACAGGCCCATCCCCTTTAAGATCTCCTGAATCTCAGCCAAAGACTTCTTTCCAAAGTTTCGGAATTTCAACATCTCTGGCTCGACCCTTTGAACAAGGTCCGCAATCGTCTTGATCTTGGCCTCCCGAAGACAGTTGGCCGACCGAACGGAAAGCTCCAGCTCCGTCACCGGCATTCGCAGCTTCTCCAGCACCTCAGGAGAGAGGGCCTCCTCCTCGTCAGCCCCTTCCTCTGCAGGAAGCTCCCCAAATGCGGTAAAGACCTCCAGGTGTTTCTGGAGGATGTGGCCTGCGGTCAGTAGAGCCTCCTTTGGATTTAAGGAGCCGTTGGTCCAAATCTCTAGGATCAGGCGGTCGTAATCGGTCATCTGCCCCACCCGGGTATTCTCGACGGAGAAATTCACCTTTCTCACCGGTGAAAAGATCGAGTCGACTGGCACCACCCCGATCGGCTGCGATTCTTTTCGATTGCGTTCCGCTGGGACATAGCCACGACCGATCCCCATCTCCAGTTCCATGCGAAACTTGGTCGGTTTGGTCAAGGTGGCAATATGGAGATCCGGGTTTAAGATCTCAACCGTTTCATCGGTCACAATGTGCTTGGCCGTGATCTGGCCCTTTTTATCTGCCGCAAGGATGAGCGTCTTGGGTGAACGGGTATGGGACTTTAAAACCAGACGCTTGATGTTCATCACGATCTCTGAGACATCCTCCGCCACCCCTGGGATGACGGAAAACTCATGCAGGACTCCATCAAACTTGACCGAGGTGATCCCCGCCCCTTCCAGAGACGACAACAGCACCCGGCGAAGCCCGTTTCCGATGGTGGTGCCGTAACCTCGCTCAAAGGGCTCTGCGGTAAACTTCCCATAGGTCGAGGTGTACGTTGCCTCATCGCACTCGACCGCCGATGGCATTTCAAAGTCTTTCCACGCAATCCCCATGCACGAACCTCCTTAACCGGTAGACCTTTTTCCTTGTTATTTGGAGTAAAGCTCGACGATCAATCGTTCAGAAATAGGAAACTGCACATCCTCACGGCTGGGTGACCCTACCACCGTGCCTTGAGGTTCTTCCGGATGTCGTTCCAACCAGGCCGGTATCAAGCGATCCTTGGTCAGTTCCCGCGTCTCCTTAACCCACTTCAAGAATCGGTCTTTGCCGACGATCCGAATCGCCTGCTTTTGTTTAACCGAGAAAGAGGGAATCGTCACGCGGGAACTGCCCACCCACACATGTCCATGGCGGACCATCTGCCGGGCCTGGGCCCGAGAGGTAGCGAATCCAAACCGAAAGACCACATTGTCCAGCCGACGCTCCAGAAGTTCCAGGAGTTTGACCCCTGTGATTCCCGGGGCCCGGGAGGCACGCTCAAAGGTTAGTCGGAATTGCCGCTCGAGAAGTCCGTACAAACGTTTGGCCTTCTGTTTCTCTCGCAACTGCAAGCCGTAATCGGAGAGCCTCACGCGGTTTTTCCCATGCTGCCCCGGGGCATAGCCGCGCTTTTGAAAGGGACACTTCTCCGTCATACACTTGGTCCCTTTGAGGAACAACTTCATCCCCTGGCGACGACAAATCCGACAAGCAGGTCCAGTGTAGCGTGCCATCTAGACTCGCCTTCGCTTGGGAGGACGGCACCCATTGTGAGGAACCGGGGTGACGTCTCGAATCAGAGTGATGGTCAGACCCGCTGCCTGAAGCGCACGGATGGCCGATTCCCGGCCCGATCCGGGACCCTTGACAAAGACCTCCACCTCCCTGATCCCCATGTTGAGTGCCTTCTTGGCCGCATCCTCCGCCGCCACCTGCGCGGCGAAGGGCGTGGCCTTCTTGGAGCCGCTGAACCCCGCGACCCCTGTCGAGGACCAACAGAGGGTATTTCCCTGCTTGTCGGTGATGGTGACCACGGTGTTGTTGAATGTCGCCTGGATATGGGCAATCCCGCTGGTCACATGGGCCTTTAACTTCTTCTTGGGTTGTGTCTGCGCCATGAAAGGTTTACTCGACTCCTTTTTAGCTACCTTGCGTCTTGGCTGCGGCCACCGGGGCACCGGTGGGCTTCTTCGCGCGAATCCCAATGATCCGCCTGGGACCCTTGCGGGTTCTGGCGTTGGTGTGGGTCCGCTGCCCTCGTACGGGAAGCCCGCGTCGGTGCCGAAGGCCTCGATAAGATCCGATGTCGATCAAGCGCTTGATGTTCTGCGAAATCTCGCGCTTTAAGTCCCCCTCGACCTTGTAGCCTTGGGTGATGAGGGAGTTAATCCGCATGATCTGGTCCTCGGTCAAGTCCTTGGCACGACAGGCCGGGTCGACCGAAGCCTTGGAAAGAATTTGGGCCGCCGTCGTGCGCCCAATGCCATAGAGGTATGTCAGCGCGATGTCAATCCGTTTCTCTCGAGGAAGATCGAGTCCTACAATGCGTGGCATTTAGTGTTGCCAACCTCCTATTTTCACCTAGCCCTGCCTCTGTTTGTGCCTGGGATTCGTACAGATCACCCGGACGACTCGCTTGCGCTTGACGACCCGGCACCGTTCACAGATCCGCCGTACCGACGCCCTCACTTTCATGATGACTCTTTTATCCTCGCATCCGAAAGGTAATCCGCCCCCGCGTCAGATCGTAGGGGGACAGCTCCACGGTGACCTTGTCCCCGGGCAAGATCCTAATAAAGTGCATCCGCATCTTCCCTGCCACATGAGCCAACACCCGATGACCATTCTCCATCTCCACTCGAAACACCGCATTGGGGAGGGCCTCTAGGACCGTCCCCTCTACTTGGATGGCTTCTTCCTTCACGTTTTCATCCAGAGCGGGGCTTCTTTGGGCATTCCGTCAGAATCTCTGGGCCGTTTTCCGTCACCGCCACCGTATGCTCAAAGTGCGCCGAGAGCTTCCGATCCTTGGTGACGGCGGTCCAGCCATCGGAAAGGACCTCGACCGCTGCCTCCCCCTGATTGACCATTGGCTCGATCGCCAAGACCATCCCTGGCTCCAGAATGGGTCCAAAGCCTGGCGCCCCATAGTTGGGGATCTGGGGTGGCTCATGAAGCTGGGTTCCAATTCCATGGCCCACGAACTCTCGCACCACCGAGTAACCGTTCGACTCCGCGGTGCGTTGAACCGCATGAGAGATGTCTGAGAGCCGATGGCCCGGCGCGGCCATATGGATCCCATCCATCAAGGCCTGCTTCGTCACCGCCATCAAATCAGCGGCCTCTGGGGCAATCGAATCGACCGCAACGGTGATCGCCGCGTCGGCATAGTAGCCTTCCACCACCACACCCACGTCGATTCCCACGATGTCGCCGGCTTCAAGCCTGCGACGGGAAGGGATCCCGTGAACTACCTCTTCATTGACCGAGGTGCAGATATGGGCGGGGAAACCCCGGTATCCCTTGAAGGCAGGTTTTCCCCCAAGCCTCACCATGGTGGCCAAGGCGAGCTTATCCAATTCCAGGGTAGACACACCGGGCCGCACCGCCTCTTCAAGCACCCTTAAGACCTCCCCCACCATTTTGCCTGCCTGACGCATCCTCTCCAATTGACTTGGACTTTTAAGCTCAATCACAGGACCCTTTCGTTAGAACAGAGGTGCTCCCGCTCAAGAAGCTGGATCAGGGACTGATACTGCTCTTCAACTCCCATCTCACCGGAAAGAGATCGTAACTTCCCCTGGGCCCGATAAAAGAAAAGCAACGGCTCTGTCTGTTCCCGGTACACATTCAGGCGCTTCAAGATGGTCTCTGGCTGATCATCGGCCCTGGCCACCAAGGTCGCCCCGCATCGGTCACAAACTCCGGGGTTTCGTGGGGGTAACCTCATCAGATGATACGTGCTTCCACAAGAGGCACAGACCCGCCGCCCTGCCAGCCTCGTCACCACCGTTTTTTGCGCAGAGATTTCAAAATCAACCGCCAGATCCACCGGTGCGTGAGATCTGAAAGCCAACTCCTCATCCAGCGCTCGAGTCTGATCCACCGTACGAGGAAAACCATCCAGCACAAAGGGCCGCTTGGCTCCCAACTCCTCCACGCGCTGCACCATGAGCTTCGTCACCAGCTCATCAGGAACCAAGGCTCCCTCCTTCATGTATCGACTGGCTTCTTGCCCGATCGGATCCCCTCGTCGCAGGGCCTCCCGCAAGAGATCCCCACTGGACAGATGCGCCACCTTGAGACGCTGGTTTAAAAGCGCAGCCATGGTTCCCTTGCCAGCTCCAGGGGGACCTAGGAAGACAAGTCGCATCCTTAGCCCTATCGGCGAGAACGAAGCCGACCATGACTTAAGAACCCTTCGTAGTTGCGCATGAGAAGAAACGACTCCACCTGGCGCATCGTATCCAACATGACCCCAACGATGATCAACAGGCTCGTCCCTCCAAAAAAACTGGCCACCAGGTAGGGGATCTTGAGCATCCGCCCGATCATGTCCGGCAACACGGCGATGATCGCCAAAAAAATAGCTCCTGGGAGCGTGATCCTGGTCAACAATCGATCAAAGAACTCGGCCGTGGGCCGCCCGGGCCGGATCCCGGGGATGAAGCCTCCGAACTTCTTCATGTTGTCGGCCACATCCACCGGGTTAAAGGCAATCGCTGTGTAAAAATAGGCAAAGAAAACAATGAAGAGTGTGTAGAGCACCGTGTAGAGCACCTGCCCCCGGGTCAGCCAATGGGCCAGCATCTCAAGTGCACGGATTCCAGTAAAGCCGGCCATGGTAGCCGGAAACAGGATGATCGACTGAGCAAAGATGATGGGGATGACCCCTGCATGATTGACTCGAATCGGGATGTAGCTGGCCTGCCCCCCATAGACCTTTCGTCCTACGATCCGCCGAGCGTACTGCACGGGAATCTTGCGTTGGGCCTGGGTGATGGCGATGACGGCCAAAACCACCGCCACCAGCATGATCGCCATGATCCCTAAAGTGATCGGCTGGATCTGCCGCTCTCCGGCAGACCAGGGGCTGGAGAGCCGCACCAACTGGTGGACCGCTGTGGGCAATCTGGAAAGAATCCCAGCCGTAATCAGGATCGACATGCCGTTACCCACTCCGTAGGCGGTCACCTGCTCCCCGAGCCACATGATGAAGGAAGTTCCGCTGGCCAGGGTGATGATGGTGAGCGCCCGAAACCCCCAGCCTGGAAACTGCACCATCTGAGCCCCTTGGAAATTTCTCGAATTCTCCAGCCACAGGCTGATGAACAGGGCCTGTAAGATCCCTAAGCCCACGGTTAAATACCGGGAGTATTGATTGATCCGCCGCCGACCTGCCTCGCCTCCCTCCTTGGCCATCTGCTCGAGGCCAGGGATCACCACCACCAACAGTTGCATGATGATCGAGGCAGAGATGGCCGGCATGATCCCCAAGGCAAAGATGGTCATCTGGGAGAGGCCCCCACCACTAAAAAGATCCATGATGGTAAAGAGGGTCCCTCCCAACTGCTGACTCATTCTTTCAAAGAACCTTCCTAACTCTTGCACGTCAATCCCCGGCAAGGGGATAAAGTCCCCCAGTCGGTAGACGGCGATCAACCCCAAGGTGAGGCCGATCCGACGCCGTAGCTCCGGAATCTTAAAGCTGTTGGCAAGGGCTCTTAACATTTAGAGAGAAAGATGCTCCACTGTGCCGCCGGCCTTCGCAATTTTCTCCAGGGCCGACTTGGAAAACCGATGCGCCTTGACCCTTAGAGGGTGAGCCAGCTCCCCTTCCCCCAGGATCTTGACCATGGCACGCCTGGCACGATCCGAGTGAATCAGGCGTTCCTGAGTCAGGACAGAAGGATCTACCACAGAACCGCTGGGGAATCGGTTTAAGGCGCTCACATTCACGATCTGGATGGGGATCACCTTCACATGGGTAAAGCCTCGCTTGGGGATGCGCCGGATGAGCGGCATCTGGCCACCCTCAAACTCAGGCCGAAGACCGGGTCCAGAACGGGCTCGCTGCCCCTTGTGCCCACGGCCCGAGGTCTTCCCGTGACCCGAGGATTCCCCCAAACCTTTGCGCTTCTTTCGATGGGTCGCCCCCGGTGGCACCCGAAGCTCACCCAGCTTCATGGGAGGGCCACCTCCTCTGAGGTCTTTCGCAGCGCCAGGACGTCCTGAGGATGCCTGAGGCCCTGAAGCCCTTGAATCGTCGCCCGAACCGCATTGATGACGTTGTTTGATCCAAGGGATTTGGACAAGATATCCTTGATCCCTGCTGCATCACAAATGGCCCGTACCGTGCCACCGGCAATGACTCCGGTGCCAGGGGCCGCGGGTTTCAGTAAGATTCGAGAGGCGCAGTACTCAC
>Ga0209515_10009316_pt1 | contig 11196 bp, 10 predicted proteins | sample Subgroupgradi54m_FD_187454 | JGI IMG/M metagenome (GOLD analysis project Ga0209515, IMG submission 187454) | Subsurface groundwater microbial communities from S. Glens Falls, New York, USA - GMW60B uncontaminated upgradient, 5.4 m (SPAdes)... ...
CCATCCGGTAGTTGAAGCCCTTCAGGCGATGCTCGTACCGCTTCTCCTGCCCCCAGTCGCGCAGTGTGCGGCAGGTCTTCGCGACGTCCGCGCGCGTCGTCGTCACCGCCCCGCCTTCACCATACGCGCCGAGGTTCTTCCCCGGGTAGAAGCTGAAGGCGGCAATCTCGGCGAGCGACCCGCACCGGCGGCCGTGATACTCCGCGCCGTGAGCCTGCGCGGCATCTTCGATTACGGCCAGCCGATGGTGGCGCGCGATCTCGAGGATCGGATCCATGTCGGCCGGCTGGCCGTACAGATGGACCGGAATGATCGCCCGCGTCCGCGGCGTGATGGCCGCCTCGATCTTCGCGGAATCGATCGTGAAGTACTCGGGCTCGATGTCGACGAACACTGCCCGCGCGCCGGTGTAGCCGATGGCGGAGACGGTCGCGACGAACGTGAATGGAACGGTGATGACGTCATCACCAGGCCCGATGCCGGCGGCCAGGAGCGCCAGGTGTAACGCGCTCGTGCCCGAGTTCACGGCCACGGTTTCCGACGCCTGGCAATACTGTGCGAAGTCGCGTTCGAATGCCGCAACCTCGTCACCAAGGATGAATTGCGCGCTGTCGAGCACGCGCCCAATCGCGGCGTCGATCTCGGTCTTGATGCCGCGGTACTGCGACTGAAGATCTGCAAATGGAATCATGAAGGTGGGTGACTCGGTGTCTCGCTGGCCTGTGATCGGAAACAAGGCCAGCCGGTTTCGGTGTCTCGCGACGCGGCGCGCATGTCGCGGTTCACAAGGACGTGAATCGTCTGTTCATCGTCTATGCGCACGTCCATGAGCGGCGCGTAACGCGCATGGACGTATCCAGCGACGAGTGGAAACCCACTGTCGAATTCTTCCTGGTCATCGCTGGGGATGATTGCAAATGGCACGCGTTGGCGTCGCAGGCGATCGAAGGCGAACCGCTCATTTTCGTCCGACCCGAAATAACCGCCGAAGTACTCCTGCCCTGCGGCGAACAGCCGCTGCGAATAGAAGGGCACTTCCACCATGAAGCCGCCGATAAGCAGGCGGTCGTCCGGCGATGTGCAGCGATCGACGTAGTTGAAGAACGGCACGAGACGCCGCGCCGCCGGCGTAGGCAACTGGTAATCGGTGAAGCGCGCACGCAGGTCGGCGGTGCGCTCGACAAACCGCATTGGGATGTCCTGAGAATGCCCAAGGAGGCCGGCGCGATCGATTTCGTCGTACGTCAGACCGACGGCCAGCACCGATGCACCCATGAGCATCGTGCACGCGAGCGCCAGGGGCACGGTGACCAGGCGCAGGCTCGACGGGCTGAACGCGCGAGACAGCAGCCACGCGCCGAGCATCACGGCCGGCACGATCGCATCCGCGAGCCGTGTATTGAGCGGGTCACGGATGAAGCTGACATTCACGAGGAGCGCGACCACGGCAAGGGGCGCAATCGGCGCTGCAACGGCGCGCCAGTCGCCGCGCGTTCGTCGCGCCAGGAGGATCCCAACCGCGATCAACGGCAACAGGTAGAGCTCGTACACGAGCGCCGATTCGAGCGGCCGCTCGTCGCCGAGCACGCGAGGCCACACGTGCCATTGACGCGAGGCTTCACGCTGGCTGAACTCGACGCCGGTGCGGAAGTACAGCCACAGCCCGCCATACGCCTGCACGTAGATCAGGTACGGAAGCAGCAGGGCCACGAGGATCGCAGTGAACATCGCCGCCTCTCGCGCTGACCTCTTCCTTGCGGCCGGTTCGCGCGCGAGAAGGATCGTCAGCACTGCCCCGGCTCCCAGGAACAGTCCGTGATCGTGGCGGAACATGAACGCGACCGCCACGCCGGCGGCCATGGCGAACACGCGCCCGCGGCCCGGGCGTGCCAGGTACGTGCCATACAACCAGAACTCGAACGCATAGGCGACGATCTTCGGATAGCTGTACGTCCTTGGAAATACCGCGATTTCGAAGAGTGCTGCGAGGATCGCCAGCGACATCGATCCGGTCAACTGACGGACCGCGGCGGCCGTGAATGCCGCGGCGAGGCCGAAGGCGATCGATACGAGCACCGCTTCAGCGAACAGCGTCGGCCCGAAGACAGCCTGCGCGAGCGCCGACGCGCCGAACATGAGCGGCAGGCCTGGATCGATCCAGTCGCGTGTCGGCCACTCGCCGAACAGCATCTGGCGCCCGCCGCTGATATAGACGAAGTGATCGTTGACGAATCCGTTCTTGAGCGCCAGGAACCGGAACGCGGCCGCAAGCGCGAAGAGCGCGAGGTAGACGACGGCCGGCCATTTCTTCACGTCCTAAACGGCGTGCGTGGACGCCGCGACCAGCACGGGACGCCCCTGTTGCGCCATGGATTCAGTTGCGGCCTCGAGCAGGCGCACCACGCGAAGGCCCGCGTGTCCGTCGGTTCGCGGCGCCTGCTTGCTCTCGACGCAATCGACGAAATGCCTGGCTTCGGTGTGCAGCGCTTCGGTGATGCCAAGCTGCGGCGCCCACATGTCTCCGGCGCGATAACCGACAAGCATCTGGTACACGTTTTCCTGACTTGGATTCACTGAGATTCCGCGGTCGTATACCTTGATCTTCTCGCTGGCCTCGAGGTCGTCGAAGACGATCATGCGGCGGCTCCCGCCGAGCAGTGTGCGCCTCACTTTCACCGGCGCGAGCCAGTTCACATGGACGTGCGCAATCAACTGCCCTTCGAAGAACATCGTCATGTAGGCGATGTTCTCGGGCTGGCCGGGTACGTGCGCAAGACCGGTGGCCGAGACCGCCACCGGCGACTGTCGCAGCACGAAATCCATGATCGAGAGATCGTGAACGGCGAGATCCCACAGAACATTGACGTCGTGCTGGAACAGCCCCAAGTTGATGCGCACCGAGTCGTAGTAATAGAGCTCGCCGAGATCGCCCGCCTGCGTCAGCTCGCGCATCTTGCCGACCGCGTTGGTGTACACGAACGTGTGGTCGACCATCAGCACGAGCCCTCGCTCTTCGGCCTCCGCAATCAGCATCGCCGCCTGCTCGGACGTCGAGGTGATCGGCTTCTCAACGAGCACGTGTTTGCCGGCGCGAAGCGCCTCCATCGCGAGATCGAAATGCGACGACACCGGGGTGGCGATCGCCACGGCGTCGACTCCGGGATCGTTGATGAGATCGCGGTACTCGGTCGACACCTTCGTGGCTGGGTATCGCGCGCTCACGTGCGACAGGCGCTCGGCGCGCTTGTCGGTCACGAACCCGACGCGCGCGCCCGGGGTGTCCGCGAAGTTGCGAACGAGATTCGGACCCCAGTAGCCATAACCAATCACGCCAACCGTAATCATCGAATCTCCCGCGATCGCACGCGTGCCGGCACGCCCGCGACAACCGCATCGTCAGCAACATCGTGCGTGACAACAGCGCCGGCGCCGACCAGCGCGCGCACGCCGATCGTGACGCCGCACATGATGACGGCGCCGCTGCCAATCGATGCGCCCGTTCGGATCCGCGTCGGGATCACCTCCCAGTCGGCCTCGGTTTGGAGGCCTCCGGCCGCGGTTGCCCGCGGATGGCGGTCGTTGATGAACATCACGCCATGGCCCACGAAGACTTCGTCCTCGATCGAAACACCCTCGCAGATGAACGTATGCGAGGAGATCTTGCACAGCCGCCCGATGGAGGCGTTCTTCTGAATCTCGACGAACGAGCCGATCTTCGTGCCGTCGCCGATCTCGCACCCGTACAGGTTTACGAGATCAGGATGGTGGATGACGACGTCGTGGCCGAGACGAACGCTGGACGCAATAGGCATGGCCTCAGAGCCTCTCCAGGACGAGTACGCGTCCCTTGTTCCCCCAATCCATTCGGGCCTCGAGATCGGGGCGCGAACGGCACCCTTCGAGCACGAACATCAGGCGCAGCATGTCCTTGTTCAGGAGCGTGATGTGCGTGGGGTCGACGTCGAACTGTGTCGTGAAGTCGAGCAGGTTCGCCGGGCTTGGATGAAACCTCGTCGTCACATAAATGAACTTCGACGTCATCCGCGCCATGTTGGCAACGGTCTGCTTCACCTGCAGGACCGTGAGGTGCTCGAGCACCTCGCGGCAAATCACCAGGTCGTAGCTCTTGGCCGGCTTGATCGTCGAGTCTCCGACGTAGCCGGCGGTAATGCGGCCGCGGACCTGCGGGGTCGCAAGCTGCCTGCTGCTCTCGGCGAAGTCGATCCCGTCGACGTCGACGCCGAGCTCCCACAGGAGGTGCATCAACGCACCAGGGCCACATCCGAGGTCCAGCACCCTCTTCGGCTGGAACACGTCCCTGATCAGGATTGGATTCTTGGCCTCAATCTGACGGCGTGTTGCGAGGTTGTAGTTGTTCCCCTCGGCACGCCAGTCGCCGGTGAAGTACTCCGAATCGTAGTGTCCGGATCCGACCGGCTTCTGATCGATGACGCGCTGCTCGAACTCGGTGATGTTCATCGCTGGCTCTGTTGCTCCGTGTAGCTCTTGAGAATCCGGCTGGAGGAATCGATGACGGTATCGAGATAGACGACCTGGATGCCATGGTCCGCGCAGATGCGTACCTGGTCCGGCGGAAGACGTCCTTCCCAGTCCCGGCCCTTCACGTAGTACTTCGGCTGCAGCTCGCGCAGGATCGTCTCGGTGTCGAACTGGTTGATGTGCGTGTAGCTGATGAAGCGGATGGCATCGACCACCGCCGCGCGCTGGTCCTCTGGGAGCAGCGGCGGATGCTTCGTCTGAACGTAGCGATCGGAGGCGATGTTACAGAGCAGCGGCACGTCGAGCTGCCCGGCGGCAGCGCGAAAATACTCGATGTGCCCTCGGTGCAGCGGGTCGAACGCGCCGTCGACCATCGCGACCTTCTGCCGGTAATTCCTCAATTGCTTGAAATCGACAATCACAGGTAAATCCCAAAAACCAAATCCCAAAAACCAAATCCCAACGCTTGGGAGCTGGGAGTTGGCAATTGGGAGTTCGGGCTCACGACTTGACCAGGAGCCCTTTGTCCTGCAATTCCTGCAGCGCCTTGTCGAAGAAATCGACCGCCACATCCGGCGTCGTTTTCGCCCATTCGATCAGTTCGGAGAAGCCCTGGTCGAGTGTGACTTTGGGCGCAAAGCCGAGCGTCTCCTGCGCGCGGGTGATGTCGGCGGTGTTGTGGCGGATGTCGAACTTGCGCCCGGTCTGCGTGATCTGCGGTTCGATGGAGGAGCCAAGCAGGCGTCTGAGAATGTTCGCGATCTCCAGGATGGTCACCGTCTGTCCCGAGCCGACGTTGACCGGGAGGTAATCGGCACCGGGATTCTCGAGCATCAAGGTCAAGCAGTCGACGACGTCGTGAATCGACACGAAGTCGCGCAGCTGCCCGCCGTCCTCGAACACGACCGGCTGCTTCCCGTTCAACAGCCGGCTCAACCAGATTGCCGCGACGCCCGCGTACGGATTGCTCAGGCTCTGGCGAGGGCCGTATACGTTGAAGAAGCGCGGCGCCACGGAAGGGATGCCGTAGGTCTTGCCGATGAGCAGCACCATCTCTTCCTGGTGATACTTCGTCATCGAGTAGATGTTGTCGCGGTAGAGCGCCTTGTCTTCCGGCGTCGGGACCGATGTCACATGCTTGCCGCAGTGAGGACAGTGCTGCTCCCAGTCTCGCGCGGCGAGCTGTTGCTCCGGGCGGATTGTCGGCGCGACCGCACCGTGCGTCGCGCACGCGTACGCGCCTTCGCCGTACACGCCGATCGAGGACGCGACAATCACCTTCTCGACTGTGTGCTTCGCGTTGACGAGGATGTCCAGCAGGAGCGCCGTGCCGCGCGTGTTCACGTCCACGTAGCGATCGACCTGGTACATGCTCTGGCCGATGCTCACGGCGGCGCCGAAATGCACCACCGCCTGCGACGCCTGGACGAGCGGCTCGAAGAGCCCCCGATCGCGAACGTCGCCTTTCACATACGTGGCCTTCGAATTCGCGTAGGACGGCCACGCGCCCGAGCGGTGCACCTGCGGTTCGAGGTTGTCGAGCACGGTCACGCGATAGTCGCGCGCCACCAGTGCGTCGACGAGATGTGAGCCGATGTACCCCGCTCCGCCCGTCACCAAGACGTCTCTGATACTCATATCTGAATTGACGAATTGACGAATTTACGAAATGACGTATTGGGATTGTGAAATTGAAAGTTGAATTGTGAACATTGAAATTCTTCGATTCGCAAATTCGTCACATCGTCAATCTCGTGACTGAAAGGCCGAGCTGATCGAAGGCGGAAATATCGAGCGGCGAGAATCGTCCGCCCCCAATGACCTGGTAGACCCGGCGGGCGACCTGCAGGTGTCCATGCAGGAACCGCGGGTCCGCGAGCACCGCGGTCGTGTCGATGCCAAGCATCGGCGCCAGCCACGCGAGCGCGCCGCACGTGCCGACGAATGACGAGGCGCGGGAGATGATCGCCGTCTGGACCGCGAGATTGTCACGCGGTTGAAGCGACTCGCGGACGCTGTGAATACGCGACGCGGCGGCAAACGAATAGTCCTCGTGATCATCAAGCGTCAGCCCCGTATCGAGCATCACGACCGGCGCCTGCTCGGCAAGGCCAAGGACGATCGATTGCAGCGCCCGGCGCACCGAATCGGTCGGCGGCAGCGAGGCGGCCGAATAGAACTTCACGGCAACGTATTGCGCAGGAAGCGGCGGAAGGACGACCTCGGGCGGCGAGATGAGCTGGTATCTGGTTCGCTTCTCGAGGAATGACGGCGGCCGGTGCCCCAGCCAGAACTGGTGAAACAGCTGATACATCAGCGACGGATGCAGGACGTTCGTCCGGCTCGCGCCGATCCGCCGTTCGACTTCCACGACGATCTCGCGATCCATCGGCGAGACGCCGAACTGCTTGAGGGTACCGCGATCCTCGGCGCTGCGCTGCGCGTTGCGCGCCGCGTAGTCATCCGGCGACATCAGGTCGAACAGCTCGACTGCGCTGGTCGTGATGTCGGAGTACCACGACGCAGCGCCTCCTCGCGTGACCACGACAAAGCGCGAGGCAGGAATCCGGAACTGCGACTGAACCCACCGCACGAACGGCACCCAGTACAGAACCTCGTACCCGACTTCCGAGAGCCACGGCCCGACGATGATGGGATCTGAGCCGGAGACGAGGCGCGCGATGTCGCGCTCGACCGCCCACTCGGCGCGGTACGTATCGACGCGCTTCTTCGTTTCGCCAAGCTCGTGCACCTGCTTCTGCACGCGCGCGCCGAACCACGACACGCGCCGCAACTGCTTCGCCGACAGGTTGACGGCGGCGACCGCCGCGTTGCGAAGACGCTCCCGGACCAGCTTGAAGCCGCGCTTGGTCTCAGCGAACGCCACACGCTTCGCCGTCCGGGCGCGTGCGTCCACCGCCGCCCAGCCGCGTTCGGTCACGCTCCCGCTGCCCATGCGTGGTCCACGGCTTCAGCGCCCGCCGCGGCATCGCGGACGTCCAGCAGGCCGGTCGTGCCAATCATCTCGAACGCGGATCGCGCCATGTGGAGATGCTTCTGCGAAAAGCCCGCCGGGTCGCTGTAGAACGCCAGCGATTTAACGCCGTAGAACGGCGCCATGTAGGAAAAACCGCCGTAGGTGCCGACAAACGCCTGCGCGCGTGAGACGACCGCGCTCTGCACGTGCAGGTTGCGCGCCGGATCAATTCCTTCGGGAAGATGCCGCACGCCGCACTCATCGAGGCGGACGCCGCCGTGGTCGTCGATGTTCAACCCGGTCGAGAGCGCGACGACCGGTCCCCGGCCAGCCAGCGTCCGAAGAACGTCACGCACGAACGCACGATTCTGCGCGTTGGCCGGGAAGCAATCGTTGAAGTAGAACTTCACCGCGACATACCGTTCCGGCGTATCGATGTCCGCCATGCGATCCGGCTCGGACAGGCGCGCATAGCGCGTATGTTGATGCACCCAGGCACTCGACAGGTGTCCCCACCAGTACGGGTTGAGCACCTCGTACATGCGCGAGGGATGCAGCAGCGACGAGTCGGAGGCATTCGACCTCCGCGTCGCTGCGTCGATCAGCTCGCGATCGAATTCGGTGAGGCGCGTCTGCTTCTGCTCGCCGAGATCGCGTACCCGAGCGTCGTGCTCGCCGCGGAAGGCGTCCGGCGTCACCTGATCGAACACGTCGCAGTACCGCGAAGCAAACGGTCGATACCAAGACGACGTTCCGCCGCGAGACACGACGATGAGCCGCTCCGGAGGCACGTCGAAGCGCTCGGCAAACCAGCGGAGGAAGGGGACCCAATAGAGCAGCTCAAACCCCACCTCGCCGAGCCACGGTCCTGCGACAATCGGCGTCCGCCGCGCCGCCATCGCCGCGAGATCGTGGCCAAGTTGCGCGCTGCGGCGCCGCGCGAGGTACGCGCTCGCGGCGAGGCGCATCGGCCGCGGGACCCACTGCCGCAACCGCCTCAATTCACAACTCCCAATTCCCGACTCCCAAGATGCGGAACGCCATTCGTCACTTGGGAGTTGGAAGTTGGGCGTTGGAACTTGTCATCGTCCGGCAAGGAGGCGCTCGGCCGCGTCCCAGTCCGCTGGTGAGTCGATGCTCAACGATTCGCGCGCGTCGATCAGCAGTGGCCGACAGTCGTCGCCGTAGATGTTGCCAAAGCGCTCGATCGTCGCGCGCCAGAACGCGTAGACAGTGCCGTCGCGGGAGTACGCGGGGCGCGCGTCCTGGCGGCGGGTCACGCGCATACCTTCCGGCAGAAACGGCTGGAGACGGCCTCCATCGATGCGCATCACGTAGTCGGGCGACAAGTGGCGAGGAATCTCGACAACCGTCACGGCCGAATCCGCCTTCGTTTCGCGCAGCGTCGTGACGGCATCACGGATGTGATCCGGCCGCCGCAGCGGAGACGTCGGCTGGAGCAGGACGACGATGTCGGGAGACCAGCCATCGCGCGCAAGCGACTCGAGGGCATGCTGGATCACCGGCAGCATTGGGGTGTCGTCAGCGGCGAGCGGCGCCGGCCGCATGAACGGGACGTCGAGCCCCGCCTGTCGGCCCGTGTCGGCGATGTCCGGCGAATCGGTGCTGAGAATCACGCGATCAAGGACGCCCGACTCACGCGCGGCGCGCGCCGTGTACTCGAGCAGGGTCAGCCCGGCAAGCGGCCGCACGTTCTTGCCGGGCACACCTTTCGATCCGCCACGCGCGGGCACGATGCCAAGAACAAGAGACATTCAGTTGCGGCGCGGACCTTTACGGACGCGGAGCGGACCGTTCACCCCTCGACGAAACTCGGGGCGACCCTGAGCTCGTCGAAGGGTCAGGTCCGCGGGTGTTCTGCACAAACCGAACTTCGCGCAATAACTCGTCGATCGAAGCGGCTGCGGGCATGACGTCCGCGTCTGCCGTGCCGGGGCGGCAGACGTAGCTCACATGCAGATGGTCCGCCGCATAGTCGCTGCGGAGCACCTCGAATCCCGAGCTCCTCAAATACGCCACCATCGTCGGCTCAGTCAGGTAGTACGGGTGATCGATCTTCACTGCGTCCTCGACCGACCAGTTGCGCAAGTATGCGGCGCGGAAATCGACGATGTCGATGAAGAAGAGGCCATCGTCCGACAATAACTGCCGCACGCGCGCGAGCGTGCCGGCGACGTCGAGGAGATGATCGACGGTCTGGCAGATGATGACGACGTCGAAGCGGCGCTGACCGAAGTCCTGCTCTTCGACGAGTCCCGTGATCGTCTCGAGGCCAAGGCGCCGCGCCTGTTCAACCTCGAGCGGAGCGGGATCGATCAGCGTGCTGTTGAGGCCGAACTCGCGTGCGAAGTGATGGGCGACCACCCCGGTCGATCCCCCGATGTCGAGCATCGTCCGACCACCTGGCTTTGCCATGAACGAACGGATGAATTCGGTGCGCTCGGCCGCGTACTCGCGTTGCTCGTCCTGTATGGTCTGGGCGTCAATCAAACGCCCGTGGAACGCACTCACGAGCGGACGATAGGTGCCGTTGTAGAAGCGGCCGTACGACTCCGCCGTCATTCGTGGGTTCAGAAATACGAGGCCGCAGCGGCGGCACGCGTGCGCCTGGGCCGGGAAGCCATAACGATCGCGATGCGACAGGACGACGAACTCCGAGGCGCCGCACAAGTTGCACGACGCCACCGCCTGCTTCGGCTGTGACGCGTAGTCGAAGTCGAGGGCGGCGATCCGCGCACGACGATCTGGCGATAGGGTTACGGTCATTGGCAATGTAGAGGCGGGTCTTTAGACCCGCCTAATAGGTCAATCTCTTCTCGATCTTCAGTTCAACCTTGGAAAGGCAATCGGCGATGCGGCCTCCCGCCTTGCCGTCGCCGTACAGGAGGTCGCTCTTCGACTTGCCACGTTTGATGTGAGTCCGGATTGCGCCGGAGATCTCCTTGCGATCGTGGTCGACGTCAATCACGTTCTGGCCGCGTTCGCGTCCAAGTTGCCGGCTGCCGATGTTCACCGCCGGCACGCCGAGGTAGGAGCACTCCCGGATCGCCACACTCGAATTGCCGACGATGGCGGTGGCGCTGTGCAGCAACCGGAGAAAGTCCTCTGGAAACATGTTGCGGAACAGGTGAAAGTTCGGAGCGTCTTCCTTCTCGCGGAAGACGCGGATGCCCTTCGACGTACCGTCGGAGCCCGCGTCCGCGTTCGGCCAGAACCACAGCACCGGCAGGCCGAAGTCCTTCACCGCGTACAGCGTCTCATCCACCTGTTGGCGCGATTCCTCGTACTCCGTCGTGACGGGGTGCTGCATCACGACGAGATATCCGCTTGACAGATCCGTCGTCGGGCCGACGCCGCCGTACTTCACGAACGGATCGAAATCCATCTCCGGCCGCGCCGCGACCTCGGCGGCAATGTCGATCGACGGGCATCCGGTGACGAACACCGTGTTCGGCTCCTCGCCAAGGCGGCGGACACGCTCGGCGGCGAGCTTGGTGGACACCAGGTGCAGATTCGCGAGCTTCGTGACGGCGTGGCGGACCTTCTCGTCGATCGATCCGGTCACTTCTCCGCCCTGCACGTGCACCACCGGGAGGTTCATGTACGACGCTGCGACGGCGGTTGCGAGCGTCTCGTAGCGGTCGGCGATCGTGACGACCGCGTCCGGTTTGAGATTGTCGAACACCGTCGCAAGCTCC
>Ga0209515_10009317_pt1 | contig 11195 bp, 12 predicted proteins | sample Subgroupgradi54m_FD_187454 | JGI IMG/M metagenome (GOLD analysis project Ga0209515, IMG submission 187454) | Subsurface groundwater microbial communities from S. Glens Falls, New York, USA - GMW60B uncontaminated upgradient, 5.4 m (SPAdes)... ...
AAAAACGCGGATTTTCTAATTCGTTCGGGAGTAGCGCTTAGGGCCGATTCTAAGGATAAGCTGCTTTCTTTGCTGGCAAAATTAATGGAAAATACATCTGTGACGCGGTCAATGCGTTTGGCCGCGAAGCGAATTGCCAAATCTGACGCGGTGCGCAAGATTGTTGCCGGCTTGTCCGCGTCTGAAGTATGATTTGGGCTAAATATTGGGCCTGTAGCTCAGCTGGGAGAGCGCCTCGTTCGCAACGAGGAGGTCAGGGGTTCGAGCCCCCTCAGGTCCACCAGATTTTTCGGGGCGTGGCTCAGCTTGGTAGAGACAGTCCCCCCACCAATTTCGGGGGCTAGTTCACTGGAAGAATACACGGTTCGGGACCGTGAGGAGAGGGTTCGATTCCCTCGCCCCCGAAACTGGTGGGGGGAAGGTCGGAGGTTCTCCCGATATTACTGATATATAAATGGAATATCGGGATCCCGATGAAATCGGGAGAATCCTCTCGCCCCGATTCTGTTTTATATGGATAAGAAAAAACTTAACGAACTGGTTCGCGTTAAAACGGGTTGGGACTTAGAAACAACAGAGCGTTCTATTGATGTGGTGTTGGGCTCGATTCGCCAGTTACTCCAGCAGGGAGATCGTTTGACCATCCATAGTTTTGGTAGTTTTAACGCTAAGCTGGCTAAAGCCCGACGCGCGAGAAACCTGCAAACCGGAGCAACGATATTGGTTCCCGCTAAGCGAAAGGTGAAATTCCGCCCCAGTCCGGAGTTTTTAGAATGATTTCCCCATCCAACTTAAAACTTCTCGAAGAAGCTAACACTGGGCATGCCTACAGTATCCGCGAAGCGAGTCGGGTGAGCCAGGTGCCGATTCATGTTTTGCGTTACTGGGAAGATCAAAAACTTTTGCGTCCGGGGCGTACCATTCGCGGACATCGCAGGTATCGCTCCGCGGACATAGAGCGTGTTCTAAAGATCAGAGAATATTTCTACGTCAAAGGCATGAGACTTCAGGGTGTGCGCAAGGCTTTCGCCGAGGAGTCACGCAAAAAAAAGGTTATTCAAGAACTTCCTTTGGAGCTAACTACGCAATCGGCCGCCAGCGCTCTTTTAGAAGATACCAAAGCGGTGTTAAAAGAAATACTTCAGATTTTGAGATAGCCGCCCGGGTTCTTTTGTCATCCTGATTCCACTATTTTCTATAAAGAAAGAAGGATCTTTCACATCCAAAGATTCTTCTTTCTTGATTTTTATGGAATCAGAATGACAGGCAGACGGACTACTCGTCTTCGGGATCGGGGATATCGGGTGGTTCTTTGTTGCCTTCGGCGGGTTTTTTCTTCTTTTTTTCTCTAAGACCTTTAAAAATATCTTCAGGGGTCAGGTGTTTGAGTTCATCTTTGAATTTTGTAACTTCCGTTTCGGAAATCGGTTTATGCATGGTGTGACACTTTTCAAAAACCTTCTCATCGACAAAAATCGGGCATTGAGCGCGAACGGCCAGCGCGATGGCATCACTCGGCCTTGAGTCAACCACGATATCTTTGGAGTCGACATGGACATGCAGTTGGGCATAAAACGTGGTTCCTTTTAGGTCATTGACGACAACTTTCTGCAGCTTGCAACCCATGCGTTCCATAGTGTCCATCATTAAATCATGGGTCATGGGTCGAGGTAGATTGACGTTGGTAAATTTTAAGGCGATAGCGTGGCCTTCGGTGATACCGATCCAAATGGGCAGAAGCCTGGGCCCTTCCGTTTCTTCTAAAAGCAAAACGCATTCCGTGCCGCTGGTTGCTATTGAGTAGACTTTAACTGAGATCATATTAGTCGCCTTCTCTTTTTAAGCTTAGCAGGAGTTGGTTTCAAAACGCAATAAGCTATTCTAAAATCTTGCCTAAATTTTTAGATCCGGCAACTAGATAATCCAGGAAGGATATAAAGGTCAGTATGGCCACGAGATAAAGTCCTTTCTCAAGGGGACCGTTTAGTATCCATCCTATACTTGGAAAAGATAATCGAAGTAACAGAAGACCGAAAAATGTCATTTGCAAAGAGATGGCAATTTTGCCGGAGGTTTTAACATACGTTTGGAGCGTGGAATGACCCATGGCGACGTAGATCAGCCAGCCCAAGAGAATCGTGAAGTCTCGTGAAATGAGTAGGACAAAAAACCAATTCGGCAGGTGGTGGTTTGCCGTCAAAAGAATGTAGGTCGGTATTAAAAATACTCTATCCGCCAAGGGATCAATGAAGGAGCCTATTTTAGTTTGTTCCCTGCGTTTTCTTGCGATGAGGCCATCGAAAGCGTCAGTGATGGCGCTCGCGGTAAAAAATACCAGCGCGGGAATAAAGGCTTCGTAGAGCAAACAAATCAAAAAAAATGGCGTTAAAGCGATTCTCGCGATTGATATTTTGTTAGCTAAGGTCATTTTTGTATCGATTTTTTGATTGCTCCTTTAATTTTAGCTAGCTGGGCTTTGGGGGCTTGGACGGTTAGCTTGTATTTGCCTTTATCATCTTCTTTAAACTTCAGCACTTTCCCAACGGAATAAATATATCGCAAGAGATGGCCATCGGAAATATTGAGAGTAATTTCCTGTCGTGGCCATTGGCTCATTATCGTCTCCTCTATTTTTTGCAGTAAATTCACAATCCCTTCGCCCGTTTGAGAAGAAATAAGAACATGCTGAGGATGTTTTTTGTTTAGGAGTATTTTGTGGTGGTCCTCTAGCAAATCCGCTTTGGAGAAAACCCCCAGTCTCAGGTACTCGTGGGCGCCCAACTCTTTTAGGGTGGCTTCAACGGCTTCTTTTTGCGCCGAGCGTACTTCTTCGGTAAGTGTAGGATCGGAAACCTCAAGCAATATGTCCGCCCATTTAATTTCTTCCAAAGTCGCTCGGAAGCTCGCGATTAGCATTGTGGGCAGTTTACTGATAAAACCAACGGTATCGGTAAATAGGGCGTTTAGGCCCGATGGCAAGTGCACGCGCCTTGTGGTGGGATCCAGCGTAGCGAAGAGACGGTTGTCGGCGTAAATAGGAGCTTTTCCATTGGTCGGCGCGGCGAGGCAGTTGAGCAGAGAAGACTTGCCCACGTTGGTATAGCCTACGATGGCTACTTGCGGGATGCCTTCTTCAAGCCTTTTGGAGCGTTGTGTTTGCCGCTCTTGCCGCACGGCTTCCAGCTCTTTTTTAAGATGTTGAATTCTGGATCGAACGCGCCTTCGATCATACTCGAGCTGTCGCTCGCCGGGACCGCGCGTGCCGATGCCGCCGGTTTGTTGTGAAAATGTGACGCCTTTATCGCCAAGCCTGGGTAGCATATACATGTGCTGGGCTAACTCCACTTGTAGCATGCCTTCTTTGGTTCGAGCTCGTTGAGCGAAAAGATCCAAAATCAGCCGCGTACGATCGATAACTTTTACTGCCAGTATTTCTTCTAAATTTCTTTGCTGGGTTGGTGTTAGCTCGTCATCAAAAATAACGCATTGCGCCCCTTGTTGCCAAACCAATTGGGCCAACTCTTCGGTCTTACCTTTACCGATCAAATAGGCGGGATCAGCTTTGTCTCTTTTTTGGACCATTTTGGTGATGACATTACCGCCGGCGCTGATAACAAGATCTTCGAGTTCTTTGAGATTGGGGTCTTGTGGCAGAGAAGATTCTTCGTAGAGAATACCGGCAAGTATGATTTTTTCCATTCTAGGCTATGATAGCCTCCTTAAGGATAGCACTAGTTGCCCGTTCTATAAAGCGGTTGTTTGAGCATTGAATAGTGATTAAATTCTTTTCTTTCTTGAACCAGGTTCTTTGTTTTTTGGCGTAATTGGAGTCTCTTCGCGCGCAATCCTCCATGGCCTGATTTTGGGAAATTTCCCCCTTTAAATGGCAAAGAATAGGTTCGGCTAAAAGGGATTCAAAAGCAGGCAGTCGAACCGTCGATAGCCCAAATTTTTTATTTAATTTCCAAACCTCCTCCACCATTGCCGAGAATCCTTCCTGAACGCGCCGGTTGATTCTTTTTCTAAGTTTTTCTTTGGGCCACTGTAAATAAAAAGCTTTGACGGGCGCCGTGAGCGGCCGACTTCGGGGGGTTTCTTGAAGATAGCGGCTTAAGGGTTTTCCCAGTATAAGGCAAATCTCCAGCGCGCGCGCGACGCGTCTTGGGTTTTTGGTGTCTATATTTTTATAGGTTGTCGGGTCTTTTGCTTGTAGTTGTTGAGCGAGATACGGGAGCCCTCTTTTTTGAAGGAGCGATTCGATATTTTTTCTAATTTTTTCGTTGGCGCCGGGTAAAGGGTGAAAGCCGTTGGTTAGAGCGCGGAAATAGAATCCGCTGCCCCCGGCCACGATGCAGATTTTTTTGCGTTTCAAAATATCAGCGATCAATTTTTTGGCGCGTTGGCTGTAGGTATAGGCGTCAAAGCGTTTTGTGGGGCTGAGAAAATCCACGAAGTGATAGGGGATACCCTCCTTGGTAACATAGAGATTTACGATTTGAGATTTACGATTTGAGATTTTTTGAGGAGTCCAGTGGCCCGGAGGGACGGCGGTTAAGGCGGGTAAGTTTTTATAAATTCCGCGGGAGTCGCAGGAGATGATTTCAGCGTCAAGTTTTTTCGCCAAGTGAATGGCTAGGGCGGTTTTGCCTGAACCCGTGGGGCCTACGATGGCAATCACGGAGCTTTTCAATTTTGAAAAGCTCCGAGTTTTGAATTTTGAGTTTTGAATTTTGAGTTACGAAGGGAGGGTTAGCTTTTGGGCTTTGTTACAGAGTTTAAAGTAGTGGCATTTGTCACCGACGCACACTTCCGGGATGTTAAAAGCGATTCTATTTTCGCAATCGGCGTAGTCATCCGTCATTTGAGCGATTTTATCTTTCAAAGGTTTGGCTAGTTTCAGGAATCGCACACCCAAAGCCTGCATTTCGTTGAGACTTTTAACGTGGACAATTTCTCCGCTGATTTTGGAGTTTGCGAGTCCCGGAAGATTGACGACAAGTTCTATTTTTGTCGCGCTGGTGAATGTTTCTCTGGCGCCAAAGGCGATCAGGGACATGCCGCCGGCCGAAATATTAGTGACGATGGTTGGCACTCTCCTGGCTTTTAAGTCTTTGCCGGCCCCTGTTTCAAAAACAGTGAGCTCCATTTGTTCGGCCAGCTCTGTGGCGATGGGAAGTCGTAGGTGGACGCGTCGTTCTTTACCGCTCATGGTTTTATCTCAGGATCACTGCACTAAGTCTACCATACAATTTTTTGTTTTTAGCGCCTATGATTTCAACGGAGAGAATTTTCCCCTCGATATTTTTCCCGGGACTATCCCCCTCGTCGCTCAGGGCAACCCTGTAATTGCCTTGCGTTCTACCTTCCAGCGCGGATTCAAATAGCACCTCTAGATTGGTGCCGATCCATCGCTTGGCTCTTTGCGTTGTGACGCGATCAACGGTTTCCAAAAGTTTCGCTAAACGCTCCTCTTTTATCGTTTGCGGTATTTGAGTGTCCATAGTTTCCGCCTCGGTTCCTTCGCGGGGTGAGAATTTAAAGCAATACGCGCCGTCAAAAGCGATTGTCTCGGCGAGTTCCAGGGTTTGACGAAAGTCTTCTTCGGTTTCCGTCGGAAATCCGACGATAAAGTCCGTGGTAATGGCTATTTCGGGCATTTTCGCTCGAAGTTTATCCACAATAGCGGAATATTTTTCTCTAGTGTAATTGCGACGCATGAGTTTTAACATGCGGTTTGATCCGCTCTGTAGGGGCAGGTGGATATGGCGGCAAATTTTGGGATTGTCCGCTATTGTGTCGATTAATTCATCGTCAAAATAAAAGGGGTGCGGGCTCATAAAGCGAAGGCGTTCTAAGCCTTCGATTGCCGTCAAGGTGTTTAAAAGTTTAGGGAATCCCCAGTCTTGATAGCGATAGGAATTAACCGTTTGGCCTAATAGCATGATTTCTTTCGCGCCGCTATCAACGAGGCGGTGGGCTTCCTCCAAAATGGTTTCCGCCGGCCGATAAATTTCTCTTCCGCGAACGGAAGGTACAATGCAATAGCTACAGCTGTAATTGCAACCCCGCATAATAGTGACATAAGCAGAAACTGCCTTGTCTTTTCCCTCTCCCCTTGTGGGGCCGTTCGCAGAGCTTTCGGCACTTGAGGCGCCAGAGGCGCTGATCCGAGAGGGAAGGGTGAGGGGTTCTTCCGGCCAGAGGTCTTTATTGTCTTTTTCCCAGTTGAACTTTTGCTTTAGAGCTTCGTCGATGATTTGAGGAAACTGCTCGATGGATTTGGCGCCGACGACTAGATCTATTTGAGGAAATCTTTTTTGAAGGGTATCTTTGACGCGCTCGGCGGCGCAGCCCGCCACAATCAAAAGCCGGTTCGGGTTTACTTCTTTCCATTCGCGCAGTGTGCCCACAAAGGAAAATGCCTTGTCTTCCGCGTGCTGGCGAACGGTGCAGGTGTTAATTAAAATGGCGTCGGCAGTTTCTAGTTGGGAGGTGTATTCAAAGCCGCGCGCCTTAAGCGCGCGGCCCATCTCTTCGGTATCGGCCGTGTTTGCCTGGCAGCCAAAGGACTGAATAAAGAGTTTCACCTAAGTCCTTTGCAGTCCCTGAAGCGATTTTTTTCAAGATAATTTAAAGAAGAAAAGTCGTGTAGAGGGCAACCAAAGGACTGTATAAAGAGTTTCAATTCAGTAGCTAATAACCAGACATTTGAGATTTTTTTCCCCACTACTGTACGGACGTCATTGTTTCCGATTGGTTTGTCCATCTTTTTGAGTTACTAATAGGTTCAATGGTTCATTTTTTCGGCTGCTTCTTTGCGCTGAAAAATTTCTTCCATACCACGATCAAGTTTCTTAAATTGTTCTAGTGTTAATTCCCTTAGGGCCTTTTTGAAATTTTCTCCCTCTATCCTGAATTGTTCTTCCATTTTTGATGTTAGTTGCCCCTCACTTCTTTCCTGCTTTTCTTCCTTATCCATTTCAAGCTGCAAAAGGGAACGATACTTAAGAGCCTCGAGAGCATCTTTGGGTACTTTGTAACCATTGGTATACCAAGTCGACAATTGAATGCATGCGGTCATGTCTCCGTATTCCGCAGCCGTCCTATACCATTGTAACGCCTTATCAAAATCTTTCGGCACTCCAATGCCTGCCTCATGCAGAGACGCAATACTCCTCATAGCTTCCGCGTTGCCATTTTTCGCCGCCCGCTCATACCATTTCATCGCCTCCCGGTAATCTTGTTTAATGAGAACCAAACCTCCTTTGAGAACCAAACCGGATTCGTAATGGGATCCCAGCCCTTTTTGCGCTCCAGCGTCTCCTTGTTCGGCAGCTTTTTGATACCACTTCATGGATTCTTGCGCACTTTTTTTAACTCCAATACCATAAGCATAACGGATATAAAGCAACATAGAAGCCTTCGCGTACCCGGAATCTGCCGCTCTCGTGAACCACCGAGCGGCTTCAGCTGGATCCTTAGCAATGCCTAGGCCATTTTCATACATTGCTCCAATGGCCACCATCGATTCGACATCTCCTTGGTCCGCAGCCTTCCTGTACCATTGCATGGCTTGAGCGTGATCTTGCTTCATTCCAAGTCCTTGCTCGTATAAAATTCCAACAGCTTTTTGTGCCTGAATATAATTCTGATCCGCCGCTTTCCCAAACCATATGGCTGCTTTTCCTAAGTCGGTCGGTACGCCTTTGCCATAACTGTAAGAGGACCCCATAAGAAATTGAGATTTAGCATCCCCCCTATCAGCAAGTATTTGAATGAGTCTAGTCGCTCGGATAAAGTCGCCATCTTTCTGTGCTTGGCTGATTTCCTTTTCCAGGTTGGCCTGTGATTGACATCCATGGTTCACGAAAGCAATCAGTAAGAAACTAAGAAGCAACAAAAAGTTTGTTTTAGCTACAAAAATTCTAGGATGCACCATAAAAAAATAAAGGGGATAAAGGGGTCAAGTCTCCACTTTACACCAGATTAATTTGTGCCGTCATTCTTTTACTGACAATGTTTGCCTTCAGATATTCAATCCGTTTTTTAAATTGCCCATCTTTTAGCAATCTTTGTTCAATCTTGTAAACCATATTTCCTACTGCGGAATCACTGTTATTACCAAATGTGCGTGCTATTTGCTTCAGGGGCCAGCCACCCAGAGTACGGCTTAGATAAATCGCGATATTTCTTGCTTCGTTAGCTTTTCTTGGCTTTGAAACCAGCAAGATTGTGCGCGGTACTTCGTAAGCTTGGCTTACTACGTAAATTATTTCTTCAATTGATACTGGATGCGGCAGGAGTTCTTTTTGTTGTGGTATTTCGGGCTGGAGTGTCAGGATAGACTTTAAGCTATTTTTTATTTTTTCAATAAAATATTCATCACCGAAAATTGGACTTATTTTTTTACGCCCATAAAAATCCTCTGTTTTTTTGTCAATCCCTGCGATGGTAAACTCTTGGAATTTTTCTAAACCATTAACAGTTGTGCCAAAGAAATTCAAAAGGTCGTTTGATTGAAGAAAATGCGGTTTTTGTACAGGGTTTAAATAAGAACGATAGCTGCTCCATTTGTAATCTTGGGGTTTCTGAGTAAGGTTTGCTTTAACCGGATTAAGATGAATATAGCGAGCCACCTGTAAAAGATAGCTATCGGCATCAACCAATATTGCTTTGTAACGGCCACGGAATAAGGCCCCGTCTCTTTGGTGGACCTTGTTAAAGCGTTGCGTATAAACGCCGTTGAGGTGTCGCATCGCGCGAGAGAGATTCCCTCGGGGCGTTTTTACTAATAAATGGTAATGATTGGGCATTAAACAGTAAGCATGAGTTTCGATGCCCCAGGTTGCGTGGCAAGCAGCGACTAAGGAAAGGAAGTTTTTGTAGTCCGCGTCTTCATAGAAAGTTTTTTGACGATTGGCGCCTCGATTAAGGACATGATACCAGGCGCCTTCAAACTCCAAACGTAAGGGACGAGCCATATTCTAATTATATGTGATCAGCTGGTGTAAAGTGGAGACTTGACCCCTTCAGCGTGCTGGCGAACGGTGCAGGTGTTAATGAGTAGGGCGTCGGCGTTTTCTAATTCGCAAGTGTATTCAAAGCCGCGCGCCTTTAGCGCGCGCCCCATTTCCTCCGAATCTGCTGTGTTTGCCTGGCAGCCAAAGGACTGAATAAAGAGTTTCAATTTAGTCCTTTGCAGTCCCTGAAGCGACTTTTGTCAAAACAACCTAAAGAAGAAAAGTCGTGTAGAGGGCAGCCAAATGAAACGGTGTGTAATTTCATTACATGAGATTTTTTTAATGTTTCTATCGGGACGGCTTCCACTAATCTTTGAACTTGGGAGCGTCGAGCTCGATGGGGATCATTTGGCGGCTGGTATAGCCTTCTTCAAGGCCGTGGCAATAGCTGATAAATTTCTCTCCGAATTTCCAGCAGAAATAGACATCTTGACCGCGTACTTTCCCCAAAAAATCAACCAGGTAGGGATCGAGTCCTTTTGGAATGGCGCCTAAGTCGGCAACTTGCCTCATCTCATCTTGGATTTGGCTTGCCAAAAAGTCAATTTGGGATCGGCCGAGCACGAGGCTTACGGGGTCGGCCGTTTGAGTTTTTTCCAGGCGATTGAAATTTTGAATTTTTTTCTGCAGGTTATCTTGGAGCGTGATAACGCGCCCGTAGATTTCTTCCAGCTTCGGTATTACAGATTCCGCTTCCTCAAGCGCGAAGTACCTCATCCCCTTATTATAGCATCAGGGGTGTTTCATGCTTACGGTTCTGGTGTAAAGTGGAGACTTGACCCCATTATTTCGGGTCAGTTCCCCCGCCAACCAAAGTTTGGGATTCTTGACTTAAAGCTTCGATAGTAACGCTGTCGCCATGCCTTGTGACCTTGACGTGTCTGTCAAGGACAGAATCCGGAAGATTGAGCCGTTGCCCTGCTTTGGTGGCCTTTCCGATTTCCAGGCTTTCGCCGTCTCTTAAGGCTTTCATCCCCTGCCCCCCTTTACCCGCTTGTGGATTTGAGGGATCAATGATGACATAGCCCACGTCTTGCACGGGTACAGCGCTAACGCTACCAGGGGGAAGATCTGCTAATTTGTAAATATCCAATTCTTTAGTTCCGATCCATAGGCGAATTGGCGTTCCGTCTTTGTATATCCGAGTTCGTGGTTCTTCCGGCCGAACCCGCCTCATGTTGAATCCCGCGATGTTGTCGTTTCTGAAATCAAGGCGAGGGGTTTTATCCGGTTGCGCGGCGGGAGTTGCCATGGGAGTTTCTCTTGCTCTTCCCGGCGGTTCACCCGCCGATTTGGCCGCCGCTTCCGGTTTTGGAGCATAATCCAGATATTTCAATCCTTTAAGTTTATCGGATCCGGCAAAGGTTGCGCCATCGCCTCTTACAACTCCATCTTTTTGAGCAACATCTAGAATATAGTCAACTCCGTCAGAACTTTGGTAACGAGTCCAGGCGTGTCCCGGGCCTCGATCCACGCTTACCGTTCCATTTAGATATCCTTCTTTTACAAGCCTTTCTAAAACCGCTCCCGTAACAACGGCTTGACTAATGCAAACGCCTCCCCGCCCGATGCAGGCTCCTGCCATGATATCAACCCCGGCATCTTCTATGTGAGCTTCTTTCATTGCTTCATGAGCTTTTATGTCATAAGGCACGGCTCGTTTGATGTGTTGGAAAACTTTGTCTAGGATTTGGTTTTCTCTGCCGCCATCACTTGATAATTGGTCGGGGCGGTCAAGTGGTTTCACGATGTCACTGTAGAGTCCGCCAAGAGCCGGATCCCTTTCCCAATCCACAACTAGCGGCGCCCTCTTTCCACCTCGAGACTCACTCCTGGCGCCGGCGATTTCTCCTCCGGGTTCCATGGCTGGACGGATCGCGATTGTTCTTCCGAAATCTTCCAGCGGTGCCACGGCAGGTTTTTTAGGTTTTACAGCATCAACCACTTTCCCCAATAAAGCTCTCAAGCCACTAGCAGGCGAAGGTTGAACCGGTGGTTCCACGGGGCTTGGGGTGACGACGGGTTCCTTTTCGGGGTGGCTTTCGCTCTGAGCCGCTATTTCAGGAGGAATTGGCGGGGGTTGCACGACTTGTGGTTTTGCCGTTGGCGGTTCCGACGCGCTTGGCGCTTTAGGCCACCCCCCGCTTCCCATTGGCATGGTAGCAGCTGAAACCG
>Ga0209515_10009319_pt1 | contig 11193 bp, 12 predicted proteins | sample Subgroupgradi54m_FD_187454 | JGI IMG/M metagenome (GOLD analysis project Ga0209515, IMG submission 187454) | Subsurface groundwater microbial communities from S. Glens Falls, New York, USA - GMW60B uncontaminated upgradient, 5.4 m (SPAdes)... ...
TGCCTAATCGCAGCGCTTCCATAATGGCAATCGGCAGATCAGTCATTACTGCCGGCTCAACATAAATATCCGCAAGCGGCAAAATATCCCTAATATCCATTCTTCCCGGCAAAAACACCTGGCTTTCTATCCCAAGCCTTGCTATCTGATTTTTTAATTCGGATTCTAAATGTCCCCAGCCGACAATTACAAAATAAACATCCGGAAATTTTATTAAAACTTTTTTAGCCGCCTCTATTAAATAACGATGTCCTTTCTCTTCAACTAAACGGCTGACTGTAAGAATTATTTGTGCCGCCGGCGGTATTCCTAATTCTTTGCGCACCAAATCAGAATCTTCCGCTTTTTCCATATCTAAAAGCGGCGGAATATGCATAGTTAAAATTTTTTCTATCGGAATTTTTTCCTGTTCCGAAGTAAATTTCCGAACCGCTTCCGAAGAAGCGATAATTTTATCGGTCCATTTAGCAAGCAGCCAATCCGTCCAAATCTGCCAGCGATGCTTATCCGGATACAAATTTTGTTCGTAGCTTATAATAACTGGCGTCCGCAAAAGAATTGCCAAAAATCTGACAATTAAATTAGCAGAAAACAGCGAGGTTGCCACTGCATCAAATTTTTCTTTGCGCAAAAAAAGAAATAAATCCAGCCAGGAAAAAATATCAAAAGGGGAGCGGAAATTAAATTTCTTCCAATGATTTGGGCTTAATTTAATTTCGCCGGCAAAACTTTCTTCTTGTTCTGGAAAAAGCGTCAAAAGATAAGCATCGAATTTGCGGCCATCCATAACCGGCAATTGTTTAACCAATAATTTTTCTGCTCCGCCGACGCTCAAACGGCCAATCGCAAAAAGAATTTTTATTTTTTTATTTTTATTCATTGCTTATTAAATTCCAAGAAAGCGGGGTGGCAAATTCAATATCCTCAGCCGCTCGCTTGCCGATAATTTCATCAAAATATTTAGTTTCTAATCCAAAAGCCGGGCGCACGTCTCTCACATTTTTTTTGGTAAACAATTCTCCTTTTTTAATATCCATTCCGGCAAAAAGCGAACGGCGCCAGCGTTTATTGTATTCTTCAATGGCATTTATTGGGCCGTAATGAACTTTGCCTAAAGCGGCTTCTGGAACAGCCAAATTTTTCTTGCCAGATTCTAAAGCGCGGATTCTCAATACCATTTCTTTCAATTCCTCCGGCTCAATGGAAAAACGCGCGTCTGGCCCGCCAACTTTCCTATTGATAATAAAATGCTTTTCTATAACACTGGCTCCAACTGCGGCAGCCATTACTGGAATTTCAATGCCTGCATTATTATCAGAAAATCCGCTCACTGCGCCAAAGCGCTCCAGAAGATCTTGAATATTTTTTAAATGCATATCTTCCAACTTTGGCTGATCAGAATAACCAGTAACGCAATGAAGCGCCACGATATCTTTAGCTCCATTGGCTCGCAAAGTATCCAAAGCAAATTTTACTTCTTCTTCCGAAGAATATCCGAAAGAAATAATCACTGGTTTTCCGGTTTGCGCCACCTTTCGCAACAAAACAAAATCAGTTGCCTCGTACGCAGCAATCTTATAACAAGGCACCGCCATCGCTTCCAAAAAATCCACGGCAGTTTCATCAAAAGGAGAGGAAAATAAAATTATTCCCAGCTCATCTGCCAGTTTTTTCAATTTCGGCTGCCAATCCCAGGGAGTATTGCCTTTGGTATATAAATCGTATAAAGTCCGGTTTTTCCAAAGATCCGGATTATCTTCGCCGCCGACAATAAACCATTCTTTATTAGAATTTAAAGTAATCGTATCTTGAGTGTAAGTCTGAAGTTTCACCGCATCCGCGCCTGCTTCCTTTGCAGCTTTCAATAGCGCCACCGCCTCTTCGTATTTCTGATTATGATTTCCAGAAAGTTCGGCAACAATAAAACAAGGATTTCCAGGGCCAACATTTTTATCACCGATTTTCATAATTTTTTAAGGCGTCGGCCAGCGCAACTATCACATAATCCAATTGTTCAGGCTTCAAATCCGGATATATAGGCAAACTAATGCAAGAATTGTAATATGCCTCTGTATTATCAAGCTCAGTATCTCTATATCCGATATTCCGATAATATGGGTGCTGATATACCGGAATATAATGCACCTGCACTCCAATGCCTTTAGACTGCAAATAACTAAAAACCTCCTTGCGGATATTTTTATTTTTTACCCTGATTACAAAAAGGTGCCAGCTATGCTGAACTTCTTTCAGCTTGGCAGGTAAAATAATATTTTTCCAATTTTTTAATTTTTTAAAATAAGCATTGGCTATTTTTTCTCTGGCTTCATGGAATTTATCCAATTTTTTTAATTGAGAAATCCCCAATGCGCATTGGATGTCGGTAATCCGATTATTAAATCCCAAATCTACCATTTCGTAATGCCATTTTCCTATACTTTCGCTTTTTTTCGGATCTTTAATAATGCCATGGGTCCGCAATTGGAGCATTTTTTCATAATATTCTTTGTTATCGGTGAGAATTGCCCCTCCCTCGCCGGTAGTTATCGGCTTTACCGGATGAAAGCTAAATACCGTCAAATCGCTAAGGCTTCCGATTCTCTTATTTTTATATTGCGCCCCTAAAGCATGGCAAGCATCTTCAATAACAATTAGATTATGCCTCTTGGCAATCTCGGAAATCTTATCCATTTCACACGGATGCCCGGCAAAATGAACTGGCACAATGGCTTTTGTTTTTTTAGTAATTAACTTTTCTATTTTAGATTCGTCAATATTATAAGTATCTAAACGGATATCGCAGAAAACCGGCTTCGCGCCGCAAACTAACGCCATATTGGAAGTAGCCACAAAAGTATTCGGCGTAGTAATAATCTCGTCTCCTTTTTTTAATCCTATTGCCTTATAAGCAAGGTAAAGGGCGGCAGTGCCGTTTGGCACGGCAACCGCGTATCTGGCTCCAGAATATTCCGCTAAAGATTTTTCAAATGCTAAAACATTCGGCCCCTGGGTAAGCCAATCCGATTTTAATACCTCGTTAACAGCGCTAATATCATCGCTGTCTATATGCTGACGGCTATAAGGAATCATAAAGCTAAAAATATTTTATATCCCAAATATTCCATTTATCATGCGGAAAACGCAAGTCATCTTTTTTACTTTCTTCTAAAGTAGAGGAGGAAAAGAAAATAATTTTTGTATTTTCTTCTAAGTTCATAAATCCATTAGCGGTATTTGCCGGTATCCATAATATTCTTGGCTTTGATGAAGAAAGAATAAATTTCTGAATTTCTTCCGTTTCCAAATCCACCACTCCGACAAAAGCGCTTCCGGAAACCACATACATATATTTATTCTCTTTCTTATGGCCATGCCATGCCCGAATATAGCCCTGCCGATGATTTTCTACCTGATAAAATCTCTTCACATTTTTAAAATCAAAATCGTTTATGAACCTAAGCGTTCCTCTTTCGTCTACAACTAAATCCCCCGCAATAAGATGTGCCATAGATTTTTATTTTAATAATTAATTTTAATTAAATTTTAATACGACTATTATATAAATTTGCTTTTAATAAAAGCGGCGTTGGAATAAACCGGGTCATTTAAATCTTTAATCCTAGCTTCTTGAATTTTTTGATGAATTTCCCGGATGCCGTGCTCTAAGCTATATTTCGGTTTCCAGCCGTACGCCTTAAACTTCTCAGAAGCAACCCGATAATTTCGGAGGTCTTCAAATTTTAAATTAGTATACTCTACTTTAACTTTTAAATCCTTCAGCACTCTTTTAATTTCTTCAGCAACGTCGCACATTTTATAATTTTTATCGCTAAGATTATATAATCCCTGAATGTCCTTTTGAATTGCAAAAAAAATAGCTTCGGCTACATCCTTGACATGGATCAATGGCCGCCATTGTCCGCCGCCAAAAACAGACAGCGGTTCGCCCTTGGCGGCTTTCATTGTCAAATAATTTACTACCAGATCAAAACGGAGCCGCGAATGGTCGTCGCCTATGCCAAAAAGAGTTCCGAACCGCAAAATTAAATAATTTTTTAAACGGCTGGCAATCATTTTTTCCGCCTCAACTTTAGTTGACGCGTATAAAGATAAAGGGTTGGTTTCTGCCGATTCATCAATCAAATGATTATTAATGCCATAAACTGAGCAAGAAGAAGCGAAAATTAACTTTCCTTTATAATTATCAACTATCCATTGAACTGAAGCTAAATTTATTTCCTTAGTAATTGTCGGATTAACTGCGCAAGCCTCGTCTCCTACCAATGCAGCAAGCCAAATAATAATATCAAAATTATTAATTATGCCGGCTAATTTTTCCAACTCTCTTACGTCTCCGTAAATAAACGGCGCCTTTTTCAGGTACCGAGATTCATACATAAGATTATCATAAACCGTCACCCCGTAGCCATTCTCCAGCAATAAATCCGTAAGATATCCGCCGACGTAACCGGCTCCGCCGGAAATAAGTATTTTAGCTTTGCCCATAAATTAATCAATAATAAAACCGTTAAAATAGCTTAAAAGTAACCAGAATCTATTTCAGAAAGAATTCTCAACGCGATTCTTTCTGAAATAGATTCATAAATCTTGCAAAAAACGGCTGATTAGGATATTAATATATCTATGAAAAAAAAAGAAGTTTACCAGCCAGTTCCTGAAAGCCTTAATCTTTACGACAAATTTTTAGCGGAGGCAAGCATTGACCGCCTGCAAAAAATTTTAGCGCGTTTTGAATTGCTAAAAATGGCGCTGAATGTGCCGGGCGACATTGTAGAATGCGGGGTTTTTAAGGGCAGCGGAATCTACACATTGGCAAAATTGCAAAAAATTATTATGCCGAATAATCAAAGAAAGATTGTCGGATTTGATTTTTTTGAAACAGAACGAAAAACAAAATTCCAAAGAAAGGAAGATAAAAAAGTTTTGGATTTGCACGCTGAAGATTGGAATACCCAAGAAACAATCTTTAAAAATCTTTCTAAAAACGATATTCGTAATGTAGAATTAATTGCCGGCAACGTGATGGAAACTACAAAAAAATACGTAAAAAATAATCTCGGCTTTCGCATTGCTTTTCTCTATCTGGACGTTGACAATTATGAAGGCACTTTAGCAATTTTAAAAAACTTATTCCCATCAGTATCGCCTGGAGGAATAATAGTTTTTGACGAATACGCCGGCCGAGGCCACGGCGAATCGGATGCTGTTGATGAGTATTTCCGCGGCTTAAAACTGGAAATCCGCTCCCTGCCTTGGGCCAATACTCCGACTGCCTATATTATAAAAGAAAAATTTTAAGCGGTTGGCCTAACGGCTTAGAATCATCTGATTTCTAGTTAATCCGCCTAAATCAGATTTTCCCAATAGCCGATATCCGGCTTTAGCAAAGCTCCGCAAAGAAGCTTCGTTGCCTAAATTAATAAAAGCATAAATCATCTCAACGCCCGGAAAATCCTGAAAAAACTGTTTTGCGGTTCTTTTTAAAATCTCCGTTCCATAACCTTTGCCCCGGAAATTAGAAGTTACGGCAATGCTCACTTCCGCTTCTTTCGGATTTAAAAGATCATACCTAGTCTGACCAATTGGCAAAGAATCAACTTCTGAAATAAAAATAATGCTGTTCTGGCTTTCTAATTTTTTTTGAAACCATTGGCTATGCGTATCCAAACTGATCGGATTGCTATTTAAAGAAACCAGGCGCACCGCTTCTTCATTGCGAAGATTAAATAAAAATTCTGAATCTTCCAATTTTAATTTTCTAATCCGCAATTTATTGTAATGCATAACTAATTAAATTTATAAGACCCGGCTTTAATTTGCTCCACGCCCTTCTGCTCTAATGCGATTCTTTCTTTCATAGATTGACTCTGATAAGTCGCCGCAATGCTATCTCTCCATTTCTTCGGCTCTTTATCTATTAATACCTCTTCTGCGGATAAAAGTTTCAAATTTCCATCAAATAATAAAGTTTTCAATAAATCTAAATCTCTAAAAGATTCAATCATTGCTCGCACCCGCGGCAAATGATAGCGGTTAGAAATAATTGCAACTTGATTCCAACCGCTGCTGCTAATAATAGCCGCCAATTCTTTTAGCTGCTGGTATGAATTTCCAGATTTCTCCTCGGTTATGATTGCGCCTGGCGGAACTCCAAGCCCTAAAAGTTCTTTTTTAAGCACGCTAGCTATTGTCGGCGCTCCGGCAATATTCTTTAATTGCCCCTTTCCACCAGATGTTAAAATTAAAAGATCGGCATTAAATTTACAATTATCAACATAAGACAAATATCCGGCTTCTACTCTTAAACGGTCGCCCAGAGCTCCAAAATTATCGCCCTCATTGAAGTTAGTTGTCCGCCAGCCAGTTTTATCTTTTTTCAAGCCTCCGCCCAAAATTACAACAGCATCTAAACGCGAACTCATAAATAATCCTGGTAACGCTTTACGAGGTTTCCATCCCGATCCCGAAGAAGTTTCCCATTCTCATCAATTAAAAACAAAGCCTTATTAGTAAAAGAATCAATAACCCGATTAAATTCCTCTTCGCCCATTCCATAAAATTCTAAAAATTCTTTTTTTCCATCTTTAGGCACCTTGCCATCGTATTTCTTCACTAATTCCACGCCTTCTTCCCGAGTAATCCGGCCATTCCTAATATCTAAACAGGCGTGGTCGGTCGCCCGGCCAAATCCAAATTTAACAAACTTTAAATAATCGTGGATAGCTACCAGATTGTCGTCTAAATTTTCATAATTAGTATAAGTTCCCTCCACCGGCCCGTCTTCTTTAACAGAAAAACCGTATTGTTTTATAATATCCACCTGGCGCCGCGCATCCCATTTAAAATAATAGCCAAGAAAAACTCCTATAACGCCTGCTTTTTTTAATTCCTCTTCTGAAGGGTACGTATATGAAATTAAATCAGAGTTAGTGATGCCCTCCAATTCAGCCATATCCTCTACCCGATTGCCGAGCAATCCTCCGAACTCTTCCAGCCAGCGCCGGCTCAAAACATTAACCATTCTAGCCGCCTTGGGGCCTCCATATTCCAATTGGGAATTTTCTCCCCAAATAATCAAAGGGATTTTTAATTGGACCGCAATCCTCACCGGAACAGTAAAAATTCCCAAATGATTCGGCCAAAAATCATCCCCTACCCTTTTAAACCCCTCAAGGCACATTTTTTTATAAACAATCGGATTTCTTTCAAAAACCATCAAATCAACGCCCCCGAAAGCTTTTTTAATATTGTCCAAATTCTTTCTTCCCAAAGGAGTAAGCTTATTCGTCTCAAAGCAAATCAGCAGCGGATTTAAACCGTAAACTTTTTTAGCCACATAAGCCTGGTAATGGCTATCTTTGCCGCCGCTAACCGGAATAATGCAATCGTAATTGCTGCCTGATTTATTGCGATATTTTTCAATCAATTCCTCAAACTCCCGTCGGCGGGCATCCCAATCAATGGCATTTTTTAATTCTGCCGAACGGCAGGCATCGCAAACTCCTGCTTCATCAAAAAAAAGATCGGGCTTGGTATTCGGCATTACGCATTTTCTGCAATATTGAAAAGATTTTAAAACCATAAATTAGCTTAAGGCTTCTCTAAAAGAAACATCTGGGTGAAATTAGCGCTGCCAAGAACTGGAATTGCCTCTGATTTTAATATTTTCAAATCTGGAAATCGGTTAGTATAAAGTTTCAAAAAATCTGTTTTCCAAAAACGTTCTTTATTCCCCCTATAATCCATATTGGTCAATTCCGAAGCGGCATATTCATAACACCAAATATAGCGCTTGCTTACACGCCAAATTTCATCCAAAGCTTCATTGATATCTTTTGGATCAATATGGATCAGAACTCCTGAAGTATAGACCAAATCAAAATATTTATCGCGAAAAGGGAGATCAAAAGCCGAGCCTCGGATAACATCAAAATCCGGATGGAGTTTTTTGGCCTGGCGAACCGCGTAATCATTAACTTCAACACCTAAAAGATTTTTGAATCCCATTTCTCGCAATGCCTCTAATTGAAGACCGATATTTGCCCCAACTTCTAAAATTTTAATTGAACGATCCAAACCACCTAAAAACCTTTTATTAAGTTCCTTTCTAGAAATGCCGTAATCTTTCATATAAAGATTGTCCATGGCTTCCAGGGTTTGAGGAGTGCGATTGGCATATGCATTGCCGAAATCTCCTGACCAAAATTTAATTTGATCTGTGTCTTTTTTCATATTATTAGAACCTATCTAGGCTAAACTCTGGTTTCAACCCCAGATTTAGAAAGATATTGCTTAATATTCGTGGGTGTAATTTGCGTATATTGGAAAATGCTCGCCGCTGCCGCAGCCGAAGCTTTCCCGTTCTTTATTATCTCAAAAAAATCTTCCAATTTTCCGGCTCCGCCAGAAGCAATCACTGGAACATTAACCGAAGCTGATACCTCTTTTACAAGATCGGTATCATAGCTATCCATCATACCGTCATGTTCGATTGAGGTCAATAATATTTCTCCAGCTCCTTTTTTTTCCGCTTTTCTAGCCCAATCTGCCGCATTCCAACCAGCAGCCAAAGAGCCGCCATTTTTAAAAACTTTGTAATGGCCGTTAACCTTGCGAACGTCAATAGAAACAACAATGCATTGGCTTCCAAAAATCCGGGAGGATTTTTCTATAAATTCCGGGTTCTCTAAGGCGGCAGTATTGATAGAAACTTTATCCGCGCCAATCTGAAGCGCTAAACGAATATCCTCTATAGTTTTAATTCCACCGCCGATAGTGAGCGGCATAAAACATTCTTTAGCAATCTCTTCCAATAGCCATTTTTTTATTCCGGTTTTGGCTGCATCTAAATCTAGAACTATCATCTCATCTACATCGCGCGCGTTAAAAACCCGTACTGCCGCAATATAACTGCCGATATTCCGATGGTCAGCGAACTGAATGCTTTTAACTAAACGTAAATCTTTTATGGTAAGGCACGGTATAATTCTAGTTTTAAGCATAATTAATGAAATTTTTTAAAAGCGCCAAACCGCTTTTCTGGCTTTTTTCCGGATGGAATTGCGCCCCGAAAATGTTGTCTTTCTGGACTGCTGCCGTAAATTCCTCCCCGTACTTGCAAGTCGCAGCAACTATCTCCGGATCTTCCGGAACTAAAAAATAACTGTGCACGAAATAAAAAATTTTGGGATCAATGTTTTGAAAAAGAACTGAGGAATTTTTTATAGACACATCATTCCATCCAACATGAGGGATCCTAAATTTCTTTTGGTCAATATTAAAACGGCGAACCTTTCCTTTAATCCAGCCTAAGCCTCGATGCAATCCTCCTTCCTCTCCTTCTTCTGCCAAAAGCTGCATGCCCAAACAAATGCCAAGAAATGGTTTCTTTTTCTCTAGAACTTCTTTTTCCAACATTTCTGCAAGATTGAACTCTTTTAATCTGTCCATTCCATCTCCAAAAGCGCCGACTCCTGGAAGTATCAAATGGGTAGCTTGCTCCAAATCCTTGGCTTGATTAGAAATTATAGAATTCACTCCTAAAAAAGAAAGGGCGTTTTTTACCGATGCCACATTGCCCATTCCATAATCAATAATAGTAACCATATTTATTTACTTTAAAGATTTTTGCTCGCAATGCGCGTTAATTTTAACTATTTCCGGATGCTTATCTAAAAATAATAACACCTCTGGGACATTAATAATTTCTCCGGACCGATAAAAATGCTTATAAATATTTTCCATTAGCTCATAATCTTCTGGGTAATCTAATCCTATACGATACGGGCGCCGATAGTCTGAAGTAGCAATAACTTTATTACCAATAGAAAATTCTTTTCTTTTATTTTCCCAAATATAAGGAGTAACATGTTCTTTTTCATAATCTTCAGTGGCTTCTTTATTAGCTCTTTTAAGAGCCGTAAAAGAAAAAACCTCGGTTTCTAAACCAATCGGAAACGTACGGCCGCCCGGAACACAATTGCTTATGTAATCACAATGTTCTTTATTAAAGGCTTCAATACACCGATCAATCACTCTGGGATCAATAAGTGGACAGTCGCTGGTTATCCTAACAATGGTATCGGCGCCATAATGAACGGCGGTTTCATAATAACGCTCCAACACATTTGATGAAGAACCGCGATATAATAAAAAATTATTTTCTTTACAAAATTTTTCCACCAGGTCGTCTTCAGGATTAAGAGTGGTGGCAACTACGACTTGATCAAATTTTTTTGCTTTGGAAACCCTATTTACTACATGCCAAAGCGCCGGTTTTCCGGAAAGATCTTTCATTATTTTCCCAGGCAAACGGGTAGACCCCATCCGCGCCTGTATAATAATAGCAGTCATAGCGATTTTAAAATGGCATTAAGAATATTAGAAGCGTTTTCCTGCGGAGTCAATTTAGAAACTTTGGTGCCATCTGCATCCACATAACCATGGAAACTTACTTGATCAAAAACTCCTAAATAATCTATGATTCGCTGGCTAGAAATAGTAAAACCTTTTTCAATCGCTTCCAGAGCTTTTTTACAAGAAAAAAAGTCTCTAACCTTAAACATACCGGGGAAATCCTGATACCAAAAATAACCGAAGACCAAAGCTGGCTTCTGCCGAAATACCGCCTCCAAGCCTGCGGTGCCGGCAATCGTCGCCACCGCCCGGGCCGCATTAGTCAATTTATAAGTGCTGGTTTCCGCCGGCACAACTCTTACTTTTTTAATGCGGGCGAGGGTCTGGTAGTATCCTGGGTAGCGATAATCAGTAAAATTAAAGCCATGCAGCGTCCATTGCAAAGGATGTTCCTTCAGATAAACCAGCCAATCATCAGGAAGCGCCGCGGCTAAAGTTTCAGCCATAAAAATTTGGTCCACAAAAATTCCTCCCTGCGGACTAGAAGTTCTTTCCGGCTGATATTGGAGCGGGAAATAAACAAAATTTTTGGAAAAATCCGGTTCTTGCTGAACGTTCTGATATTCTTTAATAATATTTTTTCCTAAAGATTTTTTAAAAAAACTGAAAATTTTTCTTAAAAAAGTAAAATCCTTAATGCTTTTCCAAATTATTTTTAACTTAAAAATAAACAGCGATAAGCCGGAATATTGGGATTTGGCATGTCTCACAAAAATCGGCGTTGTATCCAATAGCTTTTCTGTTTGTAAACGGTAA
>Ga0209515_10009320_pt1 | contig 11193 bp, 12 predicted proteins | sample Subgroupgradi54m_FD_187454 | JGI IMG/M metagenome (GOLD analysis project Ga0209515, IMG submission 187454) | Subsurface groundwater microbial communities from S. Glens Falls, New York, USA - GMW60B uncontaminated upgradient, 5.4 m (SPAdes)... ...
TTGCTGGTGATATGGGACTTGCTATGAAACTGCAGTCTATGTTTCCTGGAAATGCATAGTTATTCTTTTTAAGGTCTTAGTTTTCTTAACTTAAACGGCTTTATTTTTTGAGTAATTTGGTTAAACTTGACATTACGCAAAGTACTTTTGCATTATAAAAATATAAAGCATGAAGGTTAAGACGAAAATTTAACAAGTGCTTAATATGGAAATTTTACAAGTATATTGTGAGATTTTTTATTTTAGAAACCAAATAAATTAAACAATATGAGCATCGGGGCCTTAGCATTAAGCTTATTTAGAACAGGTGTGACTGCAACATTTGATTCTATGGGTAGCACATTTCCAAAAGCTGCTGTAGCTGCTATTGAAGATAGTACTCAGTCAAAGGTTCGCTTAGCCAGGCAGTGCTTGGTTGATGAAGGTCCTGAAGTTTTTTGGAAGACAGTAGTTGGCTCTGTTTTTGTAAAAATAATGAGAGCTATTGCACCTGTTGTTCCTGAGCAAATAGCAAACTTTCCAGGAGAAATGCTGGGAGCTTACTTACACTGGTATTCTGCTTCTCACCAGTGTAAAAACAAAGAAGCGCAAAGAGCTGTAAGCGGTATGAAGAAGCTTGGAGCTTTACAAAGCCTTTTCAGCAAAAAAGTAAAACCACTTATTAATGATGCACTTAAATTTGTTGGACTACCTGAAAAAGATAAAAATGTAAGCTTTATGAGATTTGCAATAATTCAGTCTATTTTATTTACTGGTGGTGCTCTTGCACTAAAAGGTGCTGAAGAAGAAAACATTCCAGGAATGAATATGAATCATGAGGACTCTAAGCTGACCACATTTTTTAAAATTGGAGGATATACTTTGTTTGAACAATTTACTCATATGTTTTCACAGACAATGAGATATTACATTGATTACAAGGAAGAATTTTTTAACAAGAATAGAAAAAATAGAGAACTTAGGACTTTAAATAAAGATATTCTTGCAAAAGCTCTAGCAAACACTTTTCATGAAAGAGGATTCCCTGGAAATATTCCTTCTGCTATTACTGGCTGCTTATCAACTCTTTGGTTGGGTAAATATATACCAAAATCAATGGCAGGAGCACTTGGAGAAGCTCCTGCTAAAGGGCTTGAAAGATTACTTACTCTTCATTTGAGAAGATCTACAAAAGACAGACTAAATGAAAAAGGAGAAAGAATTCAAAACTATAGAAAAGACAGCCATGGAATACTTAATGGTGTTTTAAAAATATCAGATTTCTTGTTCAATGGAATTAGAAATTTTATAGTTAGAAAAATAGTTGCTCCTATGTTTCAACCTGAAGGAGTTGATATTAAAGATTATATAAAAGAACTAGAGAATTCCTACAGTATGAGTAATGAACATTTAAGAAAAAGAGATGCAGGAAAACCACCGATATTAGAGCAGCAAACAGAAACACCATTTAAACATGTTCATTTAAAACCTGGTGGACAGGCAACAGCAGTTTAATTCTTTACCACTTTAAACTTGAAAAATCTTCCATATCAACTGAAGATAGGTTTCTGTAAATAGCCAGTATTATTGCAAGTGCAATTGCTGCTTCAGCTGCTGCAACTGCCATAACAAACATTGCAAAAATCTGTCCTTTGATGTCAATAGGATCAACAAAACTAGAAAATGCAACTAAATTAATATTTACTGCGTTTAACAAAAGTTCTATGGACATTAAGACTCTTATTACATTTCTTGAAGCAGTTAAACCATAAATTCCTATACTAAACAATGCAGTAGAAAGTAAAATATATCTCTCAAGAGTAGAGGATAAATTTACTGCAGTAAATAAAAAGAATGCAATTAAAAATGCAGTAACAAAAATTCTAGCCAAGGAAGATAAAAACAACTGCTTAGACATTTTTTTTATCCTTTTTAGCTATGACCACTGCCCCGATTAATGCAACAAGCAATAGTACTGAAATTAATTCAAACGGAAGAACGTAAGAGCCCAAAAGTTTTAAGCCAATAACTTCTGTATTTCTTGGGCAAGAAATGCCATCAAACTCAAACCATTTATTGTTTCCTGTTAGTGCTTTTGTAAAAACAATAAATATTCCAATAGATATAATCGCACTTAAAATATTCTTACCAATCTCACCTTTAAGTTTTGGCATATCATTTTTAATATTTGTAAGCATTAGTGCAAAGACTATTATAAGAGTAATACCAACAGCATAAATCAACACCTGTGAAGCACCAACAAAAGGTGCATTTAAAGAAAAGTATGTCCCAGCTACTGCACTAAAACAAATAACAAGAGAAAATCCTGCTCGTACTATGTTTTTTTCTAAAACTACTCCAAGTGCTCCAGAAATAGCAATTATGCTTAAGATAAAATAACCAGGATTATTTATGAATGATTTTAATATTTCCATTTTTATTTACCATCCAACTTTTCAGGTGCAGCAGCAGCTGCAGGTTTTGCTGCTACTGGAGCTTTTACAGGTTTTGGCTTTGGTTTTGGCATTTCTTTAAAGTCAAAATAAAATCTAGATTGATCTTGAGATAATGTAAGTCTGTTTATGTCATAAACCAAATCTTCTCTTGAATATTCGCTCATTTCAAAGTCAACAGTGTTTATTATGCAGTTTGTCGGGCAAACCTCTGTGCATAAACCACAGAACATGCAGAGCCCATGATCCAAATAAAAATCTTTTATTACTCCTTTTTTATCAGGATCGCCAATTACTGTAATGCAGGTGTCAGGGCAAATTCTTTCGCATTGTTTGCATGCAATGCATAAATGCTCACCGCTATCAGGATTTACTGTAAGAGCTAGTCTATGACGAGTATTTGGATAAAGCTCCGGAATCACATCAGGATAACTGGATGTAATTGACTTTCTGCCCACATGTTTTAGAACTGTAAGCATACCAATTACTATGTTGTAAATTCCTGATATTGTTTTTTTTGCGATGTTTACCATGGTTTTATACTTACTAAAATTGCTACAACAAAAATATTTACTAGTGAGAACGGAATTAAATACTTCCAGCTAAAAGACATAAGCTGATCATATCGCAGCCTTGGAAGGGTAGCTCTAACCCACACAGAGACAAAAATCAGACAATATGCTTTTACCATAAGTACTACAGAAGTAAGTATCCAAGAGAGATCCCCAAATTGACTTGAGGAAAAGAAATCTAAAATGCTTCTTTCTGTTTCATATGAAACAGGCAAATGTCCACCGCCAAGAAACAGTATTGATGCAAGACAACAAATTATAAAAAGAGCTGTGTACTCAGCAAGAAAGAAAAGAGCAAATTTCATACCGGTGAATTCTGTATTGTAACCTGAAACAAGTTCACTCTCAGCTTCAGGAAGATCAAAAGGAATTCTATTTACTTCTGCAAAAGCCGAAATCATATAAATAAAGAATAATATAAAGCTTATGACTAAAAGAGCAAGTCCATAAAGCCCGATTAAAGAATTTTTTCCTAAAGGAAAAAGATTTAACAGAAGAGGTAAATTACCATATGCAAATATATTCCAGTTTAACAATCCGCCAAGTTGCTCATCAGCAATTTCTTTTAAGTTAATTGATCCTGTTAGAACAATAACACTTACTATGGTAAGAACCATTGGAATTTCATAGCTGATGGATTGTGCAGCACTTCTAAGCCCTCCCATGAGGGAGTATTTATTATTGCTTGCCCATCCGCCAAGCACTAAACCAATTACAGGGATAGATGAAATAGCCATTATAAAAAGAACACCGATTGATAAATCACAGGATAAAAACGGCCCTGCATTATTGGTAGCTGCTGAAAGAACAGGTATAAATGCAATTGTTGTTGGAGCAAAAAATATTACAGGAGCCAAAGTAAAAAGCAATTTGTCAGATCCATTAGGAGTAATGTCTTCCTTAAACAGAAGCTTCACAGCGTCAGCAGCTGTTTGTAAAAAACCATTTGGACCTACACGGTTTGGACCTTCTCTTACAGTTAAAAGTGCAAGGATTTTTCTTTCGTTTAAAACTAAAAAAGTAGCATTTGCAGGAATAAGTACCATTACTGCAACAAGTGGAGCAAGGTAATAACAAAACTGTGCAAGTGAAAACAACTTTAAATCTAAAAGAATTTCAGGAATAAATTTTGCAAATAAAACAGCTGCAGTTACTGTTGCACCATAAATAATAAAAAACCAAAACAAAGCAAGGACTAAAAAACCTGCAATACCAACAAGTGGTGATGGTTTATAAAGCTTATGAGGTCTGTATTTGTCTAAAAGATTTAAAAAAGAAACAGCCATATAATAAAAATCTTAACTTATTATTTTAAATAAGTGTCTGATCGTGTATCATATATACAGTTTCTTGATTGTGCAAATGGATGCACATCTTTTTAATTAAGAAAGCAAACTTAACTTGACTAGCATGAATAATCCCAGATTTAGGGGGAGAAAAAACATTACTCAAAGACCAAATTTCAGAGTCTCTGTAATTATTATTAACGAAAAACAGGAAATACTTCTTGTACAACACAAAAAAGCAAATAGATATTACTGGGTTTTGCCTGGAGGAAGAATTGAGTATGGAGAAGACTTTGCTACATGTGCTGTAAGAGAACTAAAAGAAGAAACAAATCTAGATATTAAATTTGGAAAAGTTGTATTTTTATCTGAAGCAATTGCACCAGACAGAAGTAGACACATAATAAATATTTATGCAACAGGAGAAGTCCTTGGAGGTGAACTAAAAGTTGGTGATGAACCAATGCTTGCTGATGCAGCATACAAGCCAATTCTTGAACTTGGAAAAACCACCTTGTATCCGCCAGTAGCTGATCAAATAATAGAAGCTTATAAGGATGGTTTTAAAACATTAAAGTATCTTGGCAATCTTTGGGTCTAAAAATTAATTGAAAATTGGGAATTAAAAGTTAAAGAAATTTCTTAATTACAATTTAAGAGATTTAGGGTTAAAAAATATTTTCAAAGATGTATTTTATAAACAGATAAAAAAAATAAAGGTGCATTTTTGTGCACCTTTATTTAGTATTTTGTATGGTTTTACTAATTAATTACCATTTGAATGGATCATAATCAGTAAAGTTTTTTCCTGCCCAGCTGAAGTTTTCTTTTGACCATGGTTTATCCCAGCCGTATTTGATGCCATCATATGCACCCATTAATACGCCTGAAACTCCACCTGCAGCAGCACCAACAACACCACCGGTTGCAAAACCGATTACTTGTTGAGCGGCACCATCTTTGTCTCCAAGTGCTTTAGCTGTTGCATCTTTACCCCAAAGCCAGCCTGAGAGAAGACCTCTCACACAACCAATTGCTGGACCAACACCAACTCCTAAAACAACACCAGTGGTTTGTTTTAAGAATTCGCTGCCTTCAGCTTTAGCGGTTGTTGTGCTGATTGGAAGCAAAATGCTTACCATAAGCAGAACTATTAACAGATTCTTTTTCATATTTTCACTCCTTATAAAACTACCAAAAAAGAACTTTTTACAAGCAAGTAGTATATCATTGCGAACTACTTAGACAAGTCTAGTATAAAGTTAGTTTCCTCATATACGTAAAAAGTCTGAGTTTTCAATAAAAATCCCCCTCTATATTCGGGAACTTTTTCAAAATGATAAAATATCATTTATGGTAAAGAAGGTAATTCTTGCATCTTTAAGAGGCTTTTGTGCTGGTGTAATAAGGGCAATTGACATTGTTGACCTGGCATTGGATAAGCTAGGCGCACCAATTTATGTAAGACATGAAATTGTCCATAATGAGCATGTAAAAAGAGATTTTGAGTCAAGGGGGGTTGTATTTGTTGATGAATTAAGTGAGGTTCCTGATGGCAATTGTGTAATTTTGTCAGCTCATGGTTCTGAGATTAGAGTTTTTGAAGAAGCTAAAAAAAGAAAACTAGCAGTTGTTGATGCAACCTGTCCGCTTGTGATTAAAGTACATCTTGAAATGATTGGAGCCTGGAAAAAAGGATTTAAAGTTATTTATATAGGACATAAAGGGCATCAGGAGGTTATTGGTGCAATGAGCCATCTTCCAAAAGACTCTTGTTTTTTAGTTGGATCTGTTTCAGATGTAGAAGAGCTATCTGAAGATCTTGAAAAAGTTTTTGTTGCTACTCAAACTACTTTGTCAGTTGATGATACAAAAGAGATAATCAAAGCACTTCAAAAAAAATATAAAGAAGTTATGCTGCCCGGAGCACAGGACATCTGCTATGCTACACAGAACCGTCAAGATGCAGTAAAAGAACTAGCCAAAGTTTCTGACTACATTTTAATTATTGGATCAAGAAATTCATCTAATTCATGCAGACTTGTTGAAGTGGCACAATTAGCAGGAACACCTGCTGAGCTTGTTCCTGATCCTTATACATATGAACCCCCAAGAAGTCTTTATGGGAAAATTATTGGAGTTAGTTCAGGTGCATCTGCACCTGAAGTCCTTGTAGAAACTTTAATTAACAAACTGCAAGCACCGGTAGAAATCCTGAAGCTAAAAGAAGAGGATGTAAATTTTAAATTGCCCGACACGAGTAATTTAAAAAGACCAGCTCTTGCAAAGTTTAACTAGAGCGAGATTTAAATAATTCATAGTGTCAGAAATGACATTTTTAGCTAAACATTGATATAACGAGAAAGACTTTTATTTAAGTGCTTTATCTATACATGGTTTTGTGTTACAACAATAGACATGTCAAAAATTGTATTAATTCAAGGCAGCTTAAATAAAGACTCTAAGACTTCATTACTTATCGATGAAACAATTAAAGTCCTAAAAGAAAAAAATATTGGCTTTGAAATAATTGACCTAAGAAAGATTGAATTACAGTTTTGTGACGGAAGAAAAATTGAAGAATATAATACAGATCTTCAAAAAGCATATAAATTAATAGAATCTGCAAAAGCCTATATTATAGGAATGCCTGTTTATTGTTATTCATTATCTGGTGTTCTGAAAAATTTTCTTGATATAACCTGTGGAGCAATGGAAGGAAAAGTTACAGGTATTGTTTGTAATGCTGGCGGAGCAATGTCATATCTTGCTTCAGCAGATCTTATGAAAATACTTTCATATGAGGTGCATGTTTTATCTGTTCAGCCTACTGTTTATGCTTCTGGTGGAGATTTTGAAAATGGCAAGATAAAAAATGAAAAGGTTTTTAAGAAAATTAGCAATATGGTGGAAAATTTAATGGGTAAGATGGATTAAAGTTTTTTAATATTAGTCCAATGTATGTAACCTACGGTTACACGTGTTAACAATCCTTGTTCATAATAATTGGAATGAAAAACCAATTGTTCAAAAACAAATTTAGAATCAAATCAATTTGATTACCAAACAGGGATTATTCATCAAACGGGGCCTATTACATAACCATTTGTACAAAAAATCGGGAATGTGTTTTTGGCAATGTTTTGAATGGGAAAATCAAATTATCCCAAATCGGAAAAATTGTTCATAAATTTTGGTATGAAATTCCAAAACATTTTGAAACCGTGTCATTGGATGAATTTATTATTATGCCAAATCATGTGCATGGGATTGTTGTGATTAACAATGAACATTGTAGAGACGCGATTAATCGCGTCTCTACAACGACAAAAACAATCAATGAAAAACGTGGTGGAATTACAAAACATCATAACCCAATGTTGTCCAAATCATTATCGACAATCATTCGGTGGTATAAAGGACGATCAACATATGAAATTAACAAAATTCAAAATGAAATATATTTCACCTGGCAACCGGGTTTCTATGAACACATAATTCGAAATGAAAAAGAATTAAATATAAAACGACGATACATCATAAATAACCCTTTGAAATGGGAATTAGACAGAAATAACCAGAAAAAACGTAAGATATAATGTTCTTATGTTCAATGATCTTCTTTTAAAAGCCTTAAACAAAGAAATTGTTTCACGTCCGCCATTGTGGCTCATGAGACAAGCAGGCAGATATCTTCCTGAATACCAAAAAGTTCGATCACAAGTTAGTTTTCTTGAATTGTGCAATAATCCCGAACTTGCTGTTCAGGTAAGCCTGCAACCATATGAAAGATTTAATACCGATGCTGTAATTGTTTTTTCTGATATTTTGCTTCCAGCACAGAAAATGGGACTTGAACTTGAGTTTGGAGATGAAGGTCCTCGTTTCAATAATCATGTAAACAGTGAAGAGGATATAAGAAAATTACAAATCCCTCTTGCAAATGAAGAAACATATCCTACACTAACTGCAATTAATCTTTTAAAAAAAGAAGTAGGAAGCAAGGTTCCTATAATAGGTTTTAGCGGTGCTCCATGGACCTTATTCTGTTATATGACAGAAGGTGGTGGTTCAAGCAATTTCTATAAAGCAAAAACTTTTTTACATACAAATCCACAAGCTTCTCATCAGCTTCTAAGCAAAATTACAAATACATTGTTTTTATATCTGACTATGCAAGTAAATGCAGGGGCACATGTATTGCAAATATTTGACACATGGGCAGGGATTTTGTCGCTAGAGGATTACAAAACATTTGCATTACCGTATTTAAAACATCTTCTTAGTGATTTAAGCCCTGTAAAAGTCCCTATAATTCTATACACAAATAATTCTCACCACCTGCTTCCAAAGATTTCAATGCTAAAGGTTGCAGCTCTTAGTCTTGACTGGAGATGCGATTTACAGCAAGTCAGAGACAATTTTGGAACAAGTATAGGACTTCAAGGAAATTTAGATCCTGCAATATTACTTACAGATCAAGCAACCGTCCGGGAAAAAACAAAAAATATGATTCAGTCTGTTAAAAATTGGCAATCAGGATACATCTGCAATTTAGGGCATGGAGTATTGCCATCAACACCAGTTGAAAACGTACATGCAATGGTGGATACAGTATTTGAGCTGGCAAATGAACAATCTTTTGCACTTACCCAGTAGGGTTATAAATGTCATTAAAAAGTCAAATAGATCTAAACAAAGATTTGCTTCGGAAATATTCTGTAAGTATTCCTCGTTATACAAGCTATCCTACTGCTCCTGAATGGACTGAAAGTTTCACGAGAGAAAATCTGCTTAATGCAATTAATCTAAGCAATGAGAAAAAGTCACCTATTTCACTTTATTTTCATCTGCCATTTTGCGAAAGTCAGTGCTATTTTTGTGCATGCAACATTGTTATAAGTAAAAAAAGGGGAATTACAGGCTCATATTTACCCTATATAAAGAAGGAAATTGTAAACTCAAGTAAGCTAGTAAATAAAAACAGAACTGTAAAACAAATTCACCTTGGTGGAGGAACACCTACATATTTTGAGCCAGCTGAACTTGTAGATTTTTTTGACTCTGTAAAAAGCAATTATAATCTCTCAAAAGATTGTGAAATTGGAATAGAAGTTGATCCACGTGTTACAAGCATAGAACACCTAAAAGCATTGTCAAAGCTGGGGTTTAACAGATTGAGTATGGGCATCCAGGACTTTAATTTAAAAGTTCAAGAAAGTGTTAACCGCATACAACCATATGAAAACACAAATGAAATTTTTAAATACGCAAGAGCCCTTGGTTTTGAATCAATAAACGTTGACTTAATATATGGACTTCCATATCAAACAAAAGAAACATTTTCTAAAACAATTGAACTTGTCTTAAAGTTAAACCCTGACAGAATTGCACTTTTTCACTATGCTCACTTACCTGAATTAATAAATCATCAAGCAAAATACATTGCAAGCGAAACACTTCCTGATTCGAATACAAAAATAGAAATTTTTCAGCATGCTGTTCAGGCACTTACTGACAACGGCTATATGTTTATAGGACTTGATCATTTTGCAAAAGCAAACGATGAGCTTGCACTAGCAAGAAAAAACAAAACTCTTCATAGAAATTTTCAAGGTTATACAACAAAAGCCGAATGTGATCTTTTTGGTTTTGGCATTACAGCAATAAGCAATATTCAAAACTCTTTTTCTCAAAACATAAAAAAACTAAATCCTTATTATGAGGCTCTAGATCTAGATAAAACACCTGTTTTTAGGGGTATTATACTAAATAATGATGATCTCTTAAGAAGAGAAATTATAATGAAAATTCTATGTCATGGACTAATCAAAAAGTCTGAATTTGAACAACAGTACAATATTAAATTTGATTCTTATTTTGAAGAAGAAATTAATAAATTAAATGAATTAAAAAAAGACAACTTGGTTAATTTAGACAATGACACTATTGAAGTAACAGATATTGGACAATTTTTCTTAAGAAACATTGCATGTGTTTTTGATTATTATTTACAAAGGAAAAATGGAAAACAAAAAATATACTCAAAGTCAGTCTAAAATCGCAGTGCTTTTGGTTAATTTTGGCGGGCCTTCTACTTTAAATACCGTAAAGCCCTTTTTATACAATTTATTTTCTGATCCTACAGTCTTGGATTTCCCACTATCTTCACTATATAGAAAGCCTCTTGCTTGGCTCATTTCAAATATGAGAGATATGACATCCAGGGAAATGTATAAAAAAGTTGGGGGTATAAGCCCTTTAATTCCTTTAACATATTTGCAGGGACAAAATCTTCAAAATCTTTTTAATAAGAATGAGTTACTTATAGATGTTTTTATTGGGTTTCGTTACTGCAAACCTTTTATTGAGGATGCTTTAAATGAAATATCTAAAAAAAATTATACGAAATTAATTGTTTTGCCTCTTTATCCTCAGTATTCATATACAACAACAGGTTCTGTTCAACTTGTTGTAAACAAATGGTTGGAAAAACGTAAACCACGTCATTGCGAGAAGCAAAGCGACGAAGCAATCTCCAAACGTTCTGAGATTGCTTCGCCTTCGGCTCGCAATGACGTAGAAAACTTGGAACTCTACTTTATAGATGATTGGTATAAAGATGACGATTATTTGACATCTTTTTCAACTCTTATACAGAATTCTTTAGAAAATTTGGACTTAAGGAGCACAGAAATAGTATTTAGTGCTCACAGTATTCCAATGTCCAATATAGAAAATGGTGATCCTTATCAAAAACATATTGATGAAACAGCACTATTATTAATTGAAAAGTTAAAGTGGAAGAAAAGATGGCATATTGCTTATCAAAGTAAGATTGGTCCTATTAAATGGCTTGAACCATCAACTGATAAAGTTATTGAAGAAATTGCTAAAAGAAAT
>Ga0209515_10009322_pt1 | contig 11191 bp, 8 predicted proteins | sample Subgroupgradi54m_FD_187454 | JGI IMG/M metagenome (GOLD analysis project Ga0209515, IMG submission 187454) | Subsurface groundwater microbial communities from S. Glens Falls, New York, USA - GMW60B uncontaminated upgradient, 5.4 m (SPAdes)... ...
CAGGTCAGCTAAACTGCGGTGAATACGTTCTCAAGTCTTGTACTCACAAATAAGTGCGCCCGGCAGCGTATAATACTAAGTGGTTAAAATCCACTCTTCTGACATAAGGTCGGAACGTAGTTGAAAGATAGGTCCAATACCGTGAGGTATGGTCCGGAGGATCTGGAGACAAAACACAGCCTGTATAAAAAATGCGAATTGAGCTTTGAACCGACAAAAGGGTGGTGAGCAAAGTGAAGATTCATATAAAAGCATTACAGGATGTACGGAATAGAATTATACGTGACCCGTGGGAGATCTCTTGTGTTAATGGAAAATTATGCACAAGAGAGGTCAGCTGCGTCATAGTACTTTGCGTCAAGTTAATGTTATAATTGATGCATGGGAAGGACAAAACCGATAGTTGCAAATGAGTATATTGTTGGATTAACCGATGGAGAGGGATGTTTTCATGTAAATATGGGAACATTTCTTACTTACAAATCGGGATGTCGAGTTCAAATGCATTTCCATATAAAAATGCAGGAGAAAGATAAGCCGTTGTTAGAGAAAGTAAAAAATACATTACAATGTGGCAAAGTATATTTTCAAAAAGAAAAACGAGCCAATCATTGTCAATGCTATAGATACACAGTTTTCTCACAATCAGATATACTAAACAAAATTATTCCGTTTTTTCTAAAGTATCCTCTTCAAAGTGTTACAAAACTTAAAAGTTTTAAGGCATTTTGCAAGATAGCTTTTCTTATGCAGAAAGGTGAACATCTAAACAAAAAAGGAATTAAAAAAATACGATTACTCAAAATGCAAATGAATCAAAAAACTATTGGACTCGCGTAGTGCGGTAAATACGCATGCTACGTGGGAACGCGAAATATTCCAAAAATCGCATTCGCCCGTCAAGTCAAGGGAGCCGGGAGTACCCGAAGTATCCGCATAAGTGGGTCCTAAGGTAAGCTTGGTGACAGGGACTAAGTCGTAACAAGGCACGGGTAGCGGAAGCTGCTCGTGGAATAATTCAATTTGAAAAAACGCCGAGCTCTTTTTTCGAAAGGGGTTTGGTTGATTGAGTCGGTATTGTACGCCTCAATTGAGCGTGCAATGGACAATAGTAGAGAATGTCCTAAAAACTATTTGACACGAGGCAAAGACCCGAAGTTATAGAACGAAACAAAACAAACAACAGCAAAATCAAAAAACACCCCACGTGAGCGGGGTGTTTTTGTGTTTACTTTTTTATTTCTAGTTTTTTCTCTACGAAACCAACTCGATTTTCAAGTTCTTTATATGTAGTTTTAGAAACTTTAGTTTCTGCAAAATCATCTATTCTTTTATTTGTGCCGGCAAGTTGATTTTTAACACCCTCAACATCTTTCTTTACTCCCTCAATTTTTCCATCAATACCATCAAATCTTTTATCTACACTTTCAAAACCCTTTAACGTAGAAGCAGCTAATTTATCAATTAAATCTACAGCACTATCAATTTTCTTATTAACACCACCAAAACCAGCCTTCAGCAAGACAGCTAATTTGTCAATAGTCATTTTCTTTTTAACTCCCTTTTTCATCTCCCTAGTATATCAAACGATATTTTTTACGCAAATTTGAGTTTTTGTGATAGAATTTATCCATGCAATCAGATACTAAAAAGCGAGTCGGGATATTACGAGGAGGGGAAGGCAGGCATTATGCGTCGTCCTTGAAAAAAGGCGGGGAGATTATTGCGTATATTTTTGAGAATTTGGGAGACAAGTATAAAGTGGCGGATATTTTAGTTGATAAAGATTATATCTGGCATTACAATGGCGTACCGATAAATCCAAGCGGCTTGGTAAATAAAGTAGATGTAGTTTGGAACACTTCGCATCCCAGCTTGGGTAATATTCTGGACAGCTTATCTATTCCAAATGTGGGACAGGGGTCTTTTTCTTCGGCGTTGGAAAATAGCAAAGATATGCTCCGAGAACATATGAAAAGGCTCGGCGTACAAATGCCTCGGCATATAGTCTTGCCTCTATATCAAAAAGACTTCGATGGCTCTCGGGAAAAGTATGCAATAAAAAAGGCAAAGGAAATTTTTGAAAAATTTTGTTCACCGTGGATTGTCAGGTCTCTGACGCCGGATTCCTCTATGGGTGTACATTTGGTGAAAACTTTTAACGAATTAGTGCAAGCGATTAAAGATGGCGCGCAACATCAGAAAAGTATTTTAGTTGAAGAATTTATTGTGGGTAAAGTTGCTTCTGTTCACTGCGTACCTCGTTTTCGCGGAGAAGATATTTATGCTTTTCCACCAGTAAATGTTTTTGGCGATTTATCTCGCAGTTTGTCTCCTTTGGAAAAAGAAAAGCTAGCTGCTTTAACGAAAGATTTACATAAGCATATCGGCGCCAGGCATTACTTAAAATTTAATTTTCTTTTAAACTCTCGGGGTAAAATTTACCTCTTGGATTTTGAATCCACACCAAACTTAAAATCACATTCGCATTTTTCACAAGCCTGCGAATCCGTCGGCGCAAAAATGCATCAGGTGGTGGAACATATTTTAAAAGAAGCTTTTTAATATCGGGCCGTAGTATACCGGTAGTACATATCCTTCGGGAGGATACAGATCGAGTTCGATTCTCGACGGCCCGACATGTTATAATATAGTCAGAATTATTTTTATCTGTGGCGGGTGATCGCACTCACATAGGCACATATGTTGGAGTTTCGCCATCACCCGCTTCAAATGAAAATAATTTTTTTTATTCTAAAAACTTTTTTATCTTCTCTAAAAAGTTATCCACAGTTTTCATTAAAAAGTATTGTATTTAACTTCATTGTGCGAGATAATTATATTAGTTCTCCGTAATAATTATTTAAAATATTCCTTTTATTTTGAAATATTTTAAGGTCGTAATTGTTACAAACTAAAATTAATAATTTAATTTCGCGCGCGCGACAAAAGTGATATGGCAAAAAAGAAAAAAGCAGCAAAAAAGAAAAGATAGCCCCGACGTAAAGTCGGGGTCCCGACCCGAAAGGCATCGGGATACTTTCAAAAAACTTCCCCGACGTAAAGTCGGGGAAGTTTTTTTTCGTTATGATATCGTGAATTACGAAACTTGTCGCAGGCGTATCTTTTTTAGGGGGTTTTACGAGCGACCGCGAGTAAACTTCAGGATTTTTTAAGCTTCAAAAAATCTGTACCCTAGAAAAAGATATGCCAAGTAAGAGTTTCGTAATTCAAAGTATGATATGCTAATATGTAACTTATGTCTTTATTCAGCAAAATATTTGGCGATGAGAGCTCCAAATTCATTAAAAATACGGGGGAAATAGTGGATAAAATAAACGCTCTGGAGAACGAGATATTGAATTTGGCGGACGAGGACTTTCCAAAGAAAACGCAAGAATTTAAGGATAGATTGGCTAAAGGGGAGAGTTTAGATGATATATTACCAGAAGCTTTTGCCTTGGTGCGAGAGGCGGCTAAAAGAAATTTGGGCGAGAGACATTATGATGTTCAGTTGATTGGAGGAATAGCTCTCCATAAAGGTAAAATTGCTGAGATGAGAACTGGTGAAGGAAAGACTTTGGTGGCTGTTCTTCCGGCGTACTTAAATGCGCTTTCCGGCGAGGGCGTTCATATTGTTACAGTCAATGATTATCTTTCACGCATCGGCGCAGTCTTGATGGGTCAAGTTTATAATTTTTTAGGACTTTCGGTGGGCGTCATCAACTCAAATAACGTTTCTTATTTATACGATAGTAAGCACAAAGAAGAGGATCAGGAACGTGACCGAGTCGGCGAATTTAAAATAGTCTATGATTTTCTCAAGCCGTCTTCGCGCAAAGAGGCTTATGCCACAGATATTACTTACGGCACGAATCATGAATATGGATTTGATTATTTGCGGGACAATTTAGCAACTTCAGTGGGAAATTTAGTGCAACGCGGATATCATTATGGCATTGTAGACGAGGTGGACTCTATTTTGATTGATGAAGCGCGCACCCCGCTTATAATTTCTTCTGCCGCAGGTGATTCTGAAGATTTTTATATTAAGTTTTATAAAATTGCTAAACAACTTAAAAGAGATACTGATTACAAAGTGGATGAGAAATTAAAGGCGATAACTTTAACCGATGTTGGTATTACAAAAGCCGAGCAACTTCTCGGAGTGGACAATATTTATACGGAAAAGGGTATTAAGTACGTTCATCATTTAGAAACAGCCGTAAAAGCGCAAGCTATTTTTGAAAAAGATAAAGATTATGTTGTGAAAGATGGAGAAGTTATCATCGTAGACCCCTTCACTGGGCGTCTTCAGCCAGGTCGCCGCTGGTCTGAAGGAATTCATCAAGCTATTGAGGCGAAGGAGGGTGTAAAGATTGAAAAAGAAACTCGCTCATCTGGCTCCATCACTTTTCAGAACTATTTTAGATTTTATAAAAAGCTTTCCGGAATGACGGGTACTGCGCAAACTTCTGCCGAAGAATTTTTGAAAGTTTACGGCTTGGATGTCATAGTTATTCCGACCAATCGCCCCATTGTTCGTATAGACCACAATGATTTAATTTTCCAAACAGAAAAGGGTAAGTTTCAAGCAATTGCAAAAAAGGTTAAAGAATTAAACATTAAAGGAAAGCCTGTGTTAATTGGCACTATTTCAATTGAAAAAAATGAGCTTCTGTCCGCTTATTTAAAACAAGAAGGCGCGCCCCATGTAATCTTAAATGCAAAAAATCACGAAAAAGAAGGTGAAATTATCGCGCAGGCAGGGAAAAGAGGCGCAGTAACTATCGCCACAAATATGGCCGGACGCGGGATTGATATCAAACTCGGAGGCAATCCTATAGTTAAGGAGGAATACGAATTTGTGAAAAGTGTCGGTGGACTTTTTGTTTTAGGTACTGAACGGCATGAGGCGAGGAGAATTGATAACCAGCTTCGAGGTCGTTCTGGCAGACAAGGCGACCCGGGTGAGACGCAGTTTTATGTTTCACTGGAAGATGATCTAATGCGTGTGTTCGGTTCAGATAAAATAAAAAATATGATGGGACGTTTTGGCATACCCGAGGACCAGCCGATTGAGAATCGTTTTATCGGTAAAACACTTGAAGGAGCGCAAGCGAAAATAGAAGGTTTTTATTTTGACGCAAGAAAACATACTCTGGAATATGATGATGTGATGAATCATCAACGCAAAATTATTTATGAAAGACGACAAAAGATGCTTTTTGCCAATAAAGAAGGAATTGAAAAAGTTCTAGCGGATGTTTCACTCGGCAGAGAAGGAGTTGAAAAAATAATTGAAGAGAAAAAAACAAAATTGGGTGAAAAAGCATTCTTAGAAACCGTTCGTCGCATAGCTCTCTATACTACTGATACGCTTTGGATGGAACATTTAGAAGCGATGGATTATTTGCGTTCGTCAGTAAATCTAAGAGCCTACGGTCAACACGAGCCTATCGTGGAATATAAAAAAGATGGCTTGGTGATGTTTAAGGAAATGGAAGAAACTTTCAAAGAGCAGGTATTTTCTTTGATCAGTACTATTGACACTAAGAATGCCGTAAATGTAAATGTAGAGATAGAAGATAATGCGCCAAAACAAACTTTAGTAACGAGTCATACGGAACCAAGCCCTAGTACGGCAAACACGGATAACAAAAAAGATCTTGGCCGAAATGACCCTTGCCCCTGCGGAGCTATCAACCCGGCTACCGGCGAAGTCTACAAATATAAAAAATGCGGTCTCATCAACGCGCCACAACATCGGAAGTCGCTGGTGAATTAGAAAATAAAAAATGTCCTAAAATATTGTTATGAAAAATTTGGAAATCGGGGGAGTTTATAAACATTATAAGGGAACCAGTGTCAAAGTGCTTTTTGAGGCGATTCAAAGCGAAACGAAAGAGCACTTGGTCATTTATATGCATTTGGAAGACGGCGTCATTTGGGCCCGGCCGAAGCATATGTTTTTGGAAAATATTGTATTGGACGGGAAAGAGATTGAACGGTTTAAAAAGGTAGAGCAAGAAATTTTAATGAAACCGAAATGAAAAAATTAATTAAAAAATTAAAAACATTCTGGTGGAGAGTTAAGTCGGTTGGGGCGATATATTATTATGGCAATCCTTCCAAAAAATTAAAGGTTGTCGGAGTTACGGGTACCAATGGCAAGACAACCACGGCTACATTACTTTATAAAATTACTACAGCGCTTGGCTACAAAACTGGGCTCGTAAGTACAGTAGAAAACATAATCGCCGGAGAAAAAAGAGCAACCGCTATGACGACGCCGGACTCTGTATCTCTGACTAAGCTTTTTGCCGAAATGGTAGAACACGAATGCCAATATGTTTTCATGGAAGTTTCTTCGCATGCCCTTGATCAGAATAGGGTAGCTGGTATAAATTTCTCTGGCGGGATTTTTACAAATTTAACACATGATCACCTAGATTATCATAAAAGTTTTGAAAATTATTTTCTAGCCAAAAAGAAATTTTTCAAAATGTTGCCTACGGATGTTTTTGCGCTAACTAATGTTGATGATGTATATGGGCTAAGGATGCTAGAGGGAATACGAGCAAAAAAATATACGTATGGGTTTAAGAATAAGGCTAATTTTAACGAGAAACTTGATACTAAATTATTGGGAGACTTCAATGCATATAACGTTCTTGCAGTTTATGGTACTTGTAAATTACTCGGTTTTGATATGGAAAAAGTTAAAAAAATTTTAAAAAATGTAACACCTCCATCTGGCAGATTTGAGCATTTCATGTCTAATAGCGGGGTGCTCGCGATTGTAGATTATGCGCATACTCCGGATGCATTGGAAAATGTTTTGAAAACAGTAAAGGGTATAAAAAAAGAAAATACAAAAGTTATATCTGTCTTCGGCTGCGGGGGTGACAGAGATCCTATAAAGCGTAGCATCATGGGTAAAATCGGAGCGACACTTTCTGACATTGCTATCTTTACTTCGGACAATCCTCGGAGTGAAGACCCAGATAAAATTATTGAAGAAATGAAAACTAACTTATCAGATGAAGATTTACAAAAAGTAAAAACTATTTCAAATCGTCGTGAGGCAATCCAAGAAGCCGTGAAACTAGCGCAAAAGGGAGACATTATTCTAGTTGCTGGCAAAGGTCACGAAGATTATCAAATAATCAAAGGTGTGAAGAGCCATTTTGATGATATGGAAGAATTAAAAAAAGCATATAACATATTTTTATGATTCCAAAAGCTAAAGTTTTCAAATTTGAGGGATATAATATTCATCCGAAAGCAAATAAGATAATTTTTAAATATCGCATAGAATTTAAGAATTCAAATCCTCTTAATTTTAAAGAAATAATTTTTTTACCCAAGTACTCAGATAACTTTAAAAAGCAATACATCCATAAATTTCTCCAACCCTTAAGTATAATTTTAGGTATAAGTTATTTCAAGTTGTATTGCCCTTCTAAAATTGAAACTTCTTTAAAGCTCTCCCATAAACAGGCGGAATTTTGGAACACAGTTTATCGAAAAGGTCTCGGAGAATTTTTATATAAAAACAAACTTGATCCCAAAAAGTTGGCAAAATTTCAATATGCAAAGTCTGAAGTTGGACCAATTCGAGTTCAAACAGGCAATTCTATTTTGCTTGGTATCGGCGGAGGTAAAGATTCTATTGTTACTATGGAGTTGTTAAAAAATTTTAAAGTTACTTTGTTTTCGGTTGGAACAGAGCATACTGAACCTATTTCCGCAAGAATCGTCAAAGAATCAAAAAAATCATCCTTGAAAATTCAGAGAATTCTGGATTCTAAAATTTTTAGGATAAGTGAGCAGGTTTACAAGGGGCATATTCCAATTTCAGCCGTATATGCTTTTTTAGGAATCTTATCTGCCGCTCTATATGGACATAAATATGTCGTAGTGGGTAATGAATACAGCAGTAATTTCGGCAATATAAAATATAAAGATGAGATTATAAACCATCAATGGAGTAAGTCTGCCGAGTTCGAATCTTTGTTTCAGGAATATACTAGAGAGTTTATTACCCCAGACATAATTTATTTTTCCCTTTTACGTCAATTTTATGAAATTAGAATTGCTCAAATGTTTTCTAAATATAAAAAGTATTTTTCTTTATTTACGAGTTGCAACAGGAGCTTTAGAATTTTTAAAGAAAAATCAAAAAATCTATGGTGTGGCAAATGTCCCAAATGCGCTTTCGTTTTCTTGATACTGACTCCTTTTATCAAGAGGAATAAACTCGTGAAAATTTTTGGCAAAAATCTTTTAAATGAAAAATCTCTAATTCCGCTTTATAAAAATTTACTAGGTTTCGGAAAAATGAAGCCTTTTGATTGTGTGGGTACCTTCGAAGAGTCAAGAGCGGCCGTATATTTAGTCTCAAAGAAAACAAAAAAAGACTTAGTTATTAAAACTTTCCTCCAACAAATTAATAATCCTGAAAAAATTGCAGAAAAAGTATTCAAAACTTCATCAGCGCCGACTCTGCCTGCCCCGTTTAAATTCCTTGGTTTGAAAAAAGTTGGAATTTTAGGTTACGGCAGGGAAGGTAAAGTAACTGAAAAATATTTAAAGAAAAAATATCCAAATCTTATAATTGAGATTTTAGATCAGGCGCGGGATAAAAATTATTTAGACAAGCAGGCAAATTATGATCTACTTATCAAAACCCCCGGAATTCCAAAAGAAAAAATAAAAATTCCATACACCACAGCCGCGAATATTTTCTTTTCTGAAAACAAAAATTTTACCATAGGTATAACCGGAAGTAAGGGCAAGAGCACTACCGCGAGCTTAATCTATGAGATACTTAAAAATGCAAAAAAGAAAGTCCGTCTGCTTGGAAACATAGGCAATCCCATGCTTGAGACCTTAATGGGTCCTGTTGAGCGAGATGAAATTTTTATTATTGAGCTTTCTAGTTATATGCTGGATGATATCGAGTACTCTCCTAATATTGCCGTATTGTTAAATCTATTTCCAGAACACATGACTTATCACGGAAGTGTGCAAAATTATTACAATGCAAAAAGGAATATTTTTAAATTTCAAAACAAAGGAGATATTGCTCTTCGTCCGCCGTTTAATGTAAAACTTCCGTTTAAAAAGTCTGAAATTAAACTTCTCGGAGAGCATAATATTGAAAATATAAAAGTAGCGGTAAAGGTAACGAGAATTCTTGGAGTTTCAGATCAAAATATCCGCCAGACGGTCTCTGATTTTAAAGGTCTTCCGCATCGTCTAGAATATGTAGGAGAATTTAAAGGAATAAAATTCTATGATGATGCTATATCTACTGCTCCAGAGTCTACCATTGAAGCGATAAAAGCATTGCCGAAAACAAATACAATTTTCTTGGGAGGAGAAGATCGAGGTTATGACTTTAGAAATCTTGAAAAAGTTTTGAGAAAAAGCGCAATAAAAAATATAGTTCTTTTCCCCGAAACTGGCCGAAGAATTTTGAAATCAAAAAAAGGATTTAAAATTTTAGAAACAAATAGTATGGAAAAAGCAGTCGATTTTGCTTTCAGAAATACACGGAAAGGGAAAATCTGTCTTTTATCTACAGCTTCTCCAAGCTATTCAATTTGGAAAAATTTTGAAGAAAAAGGAGATCTTTTTAAAAAATTTGTAAAACAATAATGAAATACACATTTGTTAAAATATACAATGAATATAGATCTATCAAAAATTAAAAAAGTATTTTTTATCGGAATCGGCGGGATAGGCATTTCGGCAATTGCGAGAATGATGTTACAGGAAGGCAAAGAAGTTTTTGGATCGGATATATCAGAAAGTGATATTACTCGCGAGCTTCAAAATCTCGGAGCTCAAGTAACCTTGGGGCAGGGAATAGAATTTGTGCCAAAAGACATGGATTTGGTTGTATATACTATCGCTATCAAAAAGTATGATCCAGAATTTTATAAAAAATTAGAAAGTTTAGGTGCGCCGACATTGAGCTACCCAGAAATGCTTGGGGTCATCACTGAAGGAAAATATACCATTGCGGTCTCTGGAACCCATGGCAAAACAACTGTCACGGCAATGATTGCAAAAATTTTAATTGACGCCGGGCGTGATCCGTCTGTGATCGTCGGTTCTCTGCTAAAAGACACCAAATCTAATTTGATTGTTGGTAAGAGTGAATTTTTTGTGGTTGAGGCGTGTGAGTACGAAAGGTCTTTTTTAAATTTAAGACCAAAAATTTTAATCATTACGAATATTGAGGCAGATCATTTAGATTATTATAAAGATATAGATGATATTAAAAATGCTTTCGGACAACTTGTTTTGCAAACAGATGACGTGGTTGCGCATAATGGAAATGCAAATATCAGCATACTAGCACGCAAGTATAAAGGCAGGGTTGTGGACTATGGTAAATTTTTAGAAAAGGTTCCAAAGTTGTCTGTGCCAGGAGTTCACAATCGCATGAATGCAGCTTCTGCGCTTGCTGTGGCAGATATTTTAAAAATTCCCGAAGAAGTTGCTAAAAAATCCCTGTCCGATTTTTCTGGTACTTGGCGACGACTTGAAAAAAGGGGGGTTACAGGGAGCGGGGTAATAGTGTACGACGATTATGCTCACCATCCAACAGAGATACGGGCGAGCTTACAGGGTTTGCGGGAATTATACCCAAAGGGCGAAAAAAAAATCACGGTGCTCTTTCAGCCCCATCTTTATAGTCGCACGAAAGCTTTGTTTGATGATTTTGCAAAAAGTTTCAAAGATGCAGATCGAGTGTTGCTTCTTCCCATATATTTTGCCCGAGAAGCTCTAGATGAAAGTGTTTCAAGCGAAAAGTTGGCAAATGCTATCTACGCTTTTTTCTTAAAAGAGGGGGAACAGTTTTGTGTGGATGCATTTCCCGATTTTGAATCTGCCGAGAAATTTGTTTCAAATTTGAATTTAGGAAGTAGCGATGTATTTGTCACCATGGGCGCGGGTGAGGCGTATAAAGTTGCTGACAAGGTCTTTAGGTTGACTTTTGACTCTAAATAGCATAGTATGCAAATGTAACCCTATTTTAGGCATAAAGCTTATTAAATAAGGGTTTTAGTCTAAAGTTAAGTTGGCTGAATAGACAGAAAAGACGTTGGCGGAGCAAATACCGCCCAAATATGAAAAAAAACAATTTAATACGGTTTCTGGAATCCTTTGTTCT
>Ga0209515_10009327_pt1 | contig 11185 bp, 14 predicted proteins | sample Subgroupgradi54m_FD_187454 | JGI IMG/M metagenome (GOLD analysis project Ga0209515, IMG submission 187454) | Subsurface groundwater microbial communities from S. Glens Falls, New York, USA - GMW60B uncontaminated upgradient, 5.4 m (SPAdes)... ...
CCGTTTTTCCACACCCATTTGCGCAGGTATTTTCGGGCCTTACGCTCGCTCTGTATCCGTCGGTGGAACACATCAACCGGATCCATGACACCAGTATAGGGCTGGTGTCAAATCATTGATAATTACCTAAAGATATGCTTTGCGCTTTTGCGGCATTTCGCGATTTTGCGGTGTGATCTCCTCATGGCGAAATTAGGACACTACTGCTCTGTCGAAAAGCCCGCTGTTGGCCACGGGGCCTGCCGCTGCACCACCCCACCCGTCCTCCCCCCGACGCTCTGCTTCGCAGAGCGAAGCATCGGGGGTCCGGGCGGCTGGGGGCCCCGGCTCCGCGTCACCCGTGGCCACCGGAGAGGTGTTCGACAAAGCAGGACACTACCTTTATTCCACATCCTGGGGACCGGGGGAGGATCGGAGCGCTTTCTTCCTGGCGTGAAGCTTCTTGAAGTTGAGGAGCTTGTCCTTGGCGCGTTTTGAGCGTTTGCGCTTCTGCCGGCGGATCTTGGCGATCCGCTGGGCCTCCTCGCTGAGCCGGCCCAATCGTTGTGCCTCAAGACGCTGGAGCAGGAGGCGCCGGGCGAAATATCGATTCAAGGCTTGGGAGCGTTCCTGCTGGCAGCGCACCTCGAGCCCGCTGGGGCGGTGCCGCAACACGACGCATGTCGAGACTTTGTTCACGTTCTGTCCGCCCGGCCCCTGCGAGCGGATGAAGGATTCATCAAAATCCTCCTCGCGCACGCCCAGCCGCTGCATCAAAGCCTGCAGCTCGAACTGTTTTTTAGGGGACACGGGAAAGACGGTCGTCTCAGGCTCCGTAACCGTAGTGAACTGCAATGACAATCCAGGAACGCCCCCTTAAAAGCGCACCTGAACTCCGGCCAAGGCTTCCGCCTCGCGCCCCTCTGTTCGTAACCGGACAAACCACCGGGCATCTTGTGAAAACTGCCGGCTAAAGGTGACCGCGATGCCGAGCGGCTGTTTGCGACGATCTAAGAGGTCCACCGCAATCTGATTGCGCTCGTTGAGGTTCCAGATGGCGTGAAACTGCATCGCCTCGCGATGACCATCTGCATATGGAATCTCGAACGACACCGAGCGGTCCTTGTTCAGCTTCCATGCACCAAACAGCACCACGCGCTGCGTGACATTCCGTCCGCCCAAGACGCCGACGCCGGCCTGATAGACCAGGCGTCCGGCGCGCGCCTGAAGTGACGGGCTCTGGAGACTCGCCTTAAACTCGAAGGCGGAATCGGAGGACCCGACGAATCGGTAGGTGAGGCGGTCGCGGCCCGTGATGTCCCAGACACCGTCAAAAATCACCGTGTGCTCATCACGGCTTCTGCGTGCGGTGGACCGTTGCCGGTAGCGGTAGATGAGTTCGTGGTGTGCGCCGACTTCCCAGCCGCCCTGGAGCGTCAACCGGTCCTCTTCCCCGTCCGCTTTCTCGACGGAAAAACTCAGCCGGTTGTCGGCATCCGCGCTCCACCGGCCGGACAGGGTCAGGCGCTGGGCCGTGCTGAAGTCGCTGCGCTCGGACTGGCGCAGCGCGAAGACCAGCGCGTGCGCGTCCGCCCTGACAAGGGCTCCCTTCAGGTACACCGTTTCCGGGGCTTGCCGGCTGGAGTGGTGGAGCGTCAGCGCCAAATCGTGGTTGGGTGTCAGCGCCCACGTTCCATCGAGCGTGATGGCCTGCGGCAATGCGCCTGGGCGCCCGTCAGGGGAAGAGGTGACTTGATATACCAGACGGTTCTTGGCGTCCGTATTCATCCGTCCCTCAAGCACCCGCACCGGCCGGAGGCGATCGATTGGGTCAGTCACGGTAAGCCGGTTGAGCGCATCGAAGGTGTAGTGGATGGCGGGAGTGCGGCGGGCGTTTCGGCTCATGCGTCTGCGGGAAGCGATTGCCATTTAACCGGTCATCCCTAATCTTCGACTTCAAACTCCGTCCCGCACACTGCGCACTCGTAGACGGACATTTCGTAGTTCATGCCGATAAAGCGTGTTTGATTGCCGCGGCACTCGGGACAGCGCGCCGGCGGCCGCCAAATTGCCGGCTCCTCCTCAGGCGACGGCTCGTCATCAAACGGAGGCTCTTCACTTTCCATCACACACCACCTGCGAGGTGCGGAAAGCGTGAACGTCAGAGTTTCTTGCGGATTTCGACCGGGTATTCAGGAAAGTAGCGGGCGATGAGCGGCAGGTCGAATTGGCGCAGGATTAGGTTCTTGGATTCACGCTCAAGCAGGAACTCGAACGACTTCTTGACCAGTTCTTCCGGGGTCGTTTCCTTCCCACTGGTGAGCTGTTGAAAGTCCTGCCGGCTGATCGTCACGCTATGCCGCGTCTGTCCGTTGGACTCGGTGACCTGCACGACACAGGTCCAACCATCGGTCTGCTGGGTGGGAATGACGCTGATGTCTGCCATGGCGGTGTTAGCGAACGAACTGCTCGCGTCTGATGTTATGGTCCGCGTACACGGATGCGACTGATGCCGGTCTAGGTACCTGGGAAGGATTCACGGTTGCCGTGCCGGTGCCAAGGATGCTGAATCCAACAGGAAGGCCAATCCGTACGATGTAAGGGTACCTGAACGCAGGCCTGAGGTCAAGGGCAAGCAAACGACTCAATGCGGTCCACCCTACTCTGTCAGAATTTCCACGGCGCTGTCCACGTTGACGACCGCGGTCTCGATCGCTTCGGTATCCGGACCCCGTTGCGCGCGCTCGGTTTTGGCCAGCGCCTTGAGGCACTCGACGACGGCTTTCAATTCTTCACCGATTTGGCGGGCCGCAGTGTTTTTCATGTGGTCATCATGGGCGCGGATGCCCCCGCCTCATCACTGTTGCGCCGGAGCATGTTTGGCAGCCTGCTTTTCAAGCGCCTTCTGGAGCAGATGCCCGAGCACGCTGTCGCCGGAATCGGTGGAAGCGGTCTCTGGGCTCTGGCCGTCTACGGGCGGCGCCTCCGCCTTCTTCGTGGACTTCTTCAATAGTTCGTCCAGCAAGTCGAGCGCCTTCGTCGCGATCACCTTAGAGGCGATGTACTTCAGATCTGGCAGGACCGCCAGCTGGGTCGCGGTTCCCTGCACCATGAGCGGAATTTCCATCTCTCCTGAGGCGTTGTTCAGCGCCTGCAGTTCCTTCACGCTCTGGATTATCGCAGCACTCAAAGCGGAATCAATGCGCAGCGTGGACCGGATGCTCACACTGCCGTCCAACCCCACGCGTCCGGATCCGGTGAGCGTAAACGTATCGGTGCTGCACTGCACATCGTCCAACTGCAGCATCCCATTCTGAATGCGCGTCGCCAGATCAATGGGGGCCAGCACCGTATCCTTGGCGGCGAACTTCGCCTGATACTCCTGCGGCAGCCGCGCCTGCAGGCTCTCCACGAGCCCGGGCAGCATCGAGAATTTCGCAAACACTTCCCGTAGGATGTTCAAATTCATGATCACCGGATCGGCGATCTTCAGCGTCCCGTTGCCCGTCAGGGTCCGCACCAGTTCGGCTTGGTTGAGCGTTGCAAGATCCCCTTCGAAGGTCGTGGTCAGAATGCCGTGCAGCTGCGGCGCGTCCGATCCCGAGGATGGCAGGATCTTGTCCAGCGGCAGCCGTTCGACCGAGAGCTTGACGTTGCGAAAGGCACCCGGCTGTGCGACATCAGGCGGCGTGAAGCGTCCCTGCACCGAGATATTCGGCGTCTCAACCCCTAAGGCCCCGCGCGCGTCGATATCCATCGGTTGGCCGACCGAAATATTCTTCACGGTGACGTTGAGCGCACGCAGCCAGGTGTCCATGGACGGATGGGCCGTCGCATCGGTCCAGTGGACCGCACCATCTTCGATCCGCAGGAAGGCGATCTTGAACGTGACGGGCTGATTGCCAACGGTTGCGGTCTGCCCGGACGCCGCGGCAGGGCTCGCGATCGCCGCAAGACCCAGGAGGTTGATGCGTCCCTGGGCATCCCGCGCCACATGGATCCGGGGTTTGGTGAGAGTCACTGAAGAGATTTGGACGTCTTTCTTCAGCAGCGGAAGGAGTTGCACGAGCGCGCTGATGGATTCAATCTGGACCAGCGGCTCGCCTTGTCCTGCCGTCTCCTCAGCAATCACAAGGCCGCGCAGCTGAATCGCCACACCGTTGCGCCAGCCCAACGCGATGCGGTCCAGCCGGACGGGCCGGCCAAGACCTTGCTCGAGCGCGGTGACGAACAGCGGCCGGTAGCGGTCGGCGTCGAACGTCGCCAGAAAGATCGCGACGCTGGCGATCGCCAGCACGATGAGCACGATCAGAAGTTTCTTCATTTTCCAAACCCACCGAGCGCGGTCGCAGAACCGGTGAGGCCCTGCGGCCGCGTCACGTTAATGGCGGCGGGATGTCAATGGCCGCCGCAACACGAGGGGCTTCCACAGGAGCCGCCCTCGTCTTTGATGGCGGCGCGGATTTTGGTTTGGATCTCCGGCGTCATCGCGACCCCCTGGTGACAGCCCTTGGCATGCTCGGCGGCCTTGCGAAGAATCTCCGCCTCATCCTTGCCCTGCAACACGGTGTCGCAATCCACCCCGACATCACGACACGCAAGCGTCTTACCCATCACGCACCTCCTTGTGCTGTACTTGTTCGGAACCGCCGCCATGGCCACACGCGCGCCCGCACGCGCCCGATCAGTTCTTCGCGCGTGACCGGGCCGAAGATCCGAGAATCCAGACTGTGGTCGGGCTGATCGCCGAGGAGAAAAAACTCATCCTCCTCCAGCTGCCACACCCGCTCGCCCACCGAAACCCGCTCATGCGGCAAGCCAACGACGCGTTTCACAAAGGCTGTGCCGCCAAGCGATGCGGGACGCACGGCCACGACATCGCCCCGTTGCGGCGGACGCGACTCAAACTCTCCCCCGCGCACAAAAACGAGCTCGCCGGGCTGGAGCAGCGGCGCCATGCTGTGGCCGCAGACGCGCATCAGTTTGCCGAGTGAGAGCCGGAATTTACTGTTTCTTTGCAGCTTCAGCTTTGCTGAACATGTCGCTGATTTTGGCGATGGCATCCATCAACTCCTGCGACTTGGCCAGATCCACGTGCTGCTTGTTGTAGGAGCACAGTTTCGCGGCTTTCCAGAACGTCTCATGCAGGCCTGGAAACGGTGCCGCGTTCTCGGGCTTGAAATAGTCCGTCCACAAAATCAGCAATTCTTGCTTGCAGAGTTGGGCGTGGGTTTCCTTGGTCTGCACCATGCGGACGATCGTGTTGCGATGTTCGAGCACTTCGTTGGGGGCAGCACCAGTTCCCGGGGTGGGCAGGTCGGTCAGTTTCTTGTTCATGGTATGGACGGTCTTCGCGGACACGACCGCTAGATGCGGGTCATAAATGCCGCAGGGCACGTCGCAGTGTGCGTAGAGCGGTTCAACCCCCAAGAGCCGATCAATGACACGAGTCACTCGGGCTGTGACGAACATGGCGCCTCCTCTATGCAGGACATGGTGGTGGGCTTCACGCGTTACCGGGTAGTTCATTATATAACAAGCGGGTGACCGAACAACAGGAATAGGTATTGCGCGCCTAACGCGCCCAGGTACGGCGCAGCACGTCCAGCGCAGCCTGGAAGGTCGCCGGAGCGGGACGATGATCCGACAGCCGGGTCCACTCCGCAGAGGACCACTGTCGCACCGGCTCAAATTCCGCGCGCAGCCGGGCATAATGCTCGGGTCTGGCCTCGGAGATGTCGGTTGTGCCGGCATACCGCTTCGCGACTCGCCGGAGCGCGACCGCACGGGGGACCACGCATTCAAAGAAATGAAACGAAGCCCCGTGCCGGCTGGCAAGGTCTCTCAGCATCCGTCTGCCGGACTCTTTGGCGAACATCCCGTCACACACCACTGAACGGCCCTGGCCAAGCAGCTCCTCCGTGCGCCGGATGAGCACCTGATAGACCAAGGTTGAGACGTGCGGCGCGTAGAGTCCGCCGCCAAATCCCTGGCCAGCGCGTCGGTAGCGCGCGAATTCCCGCAGACGGATCTCATCCGTCCGCAGCCAGCTCGCGCCGAGAGCGCTTGCGAGCGACCGGGCGAGCGTGCTCTTGCCGGTCCCGATCAATCCCCCAACGACAAGGAGTCGCGGCGGGGCGAACTCCTTGGCGTAGCGCGTCGCGAGCTGGAAATGTTTGCGGGAGATGCTGCGGACTCGGCGGCCTTCAGCACTACGAGGATGCTGCAGCCATGCAAAACCGCGCACCTTGCCGCGCACGAGGCTGCGGTGGCACTTGTAGAATGGCAGCACCGCATCAACGGTCGGATCGCTCACACCCCTGCGATACTGCGCCGCCAGCGCATCGGCGAGATCGCGGCGACCTCGGAATTCCAGATCCATGAGGAGAAAGCTGAAATCGTTGGCCATGTCCCCGCAGCGGAATGCCGGTTGGAACTCGACGCAGTCGAAGACGTTGACCGGCTCGGTCATGCAGATGTTCTCGCAACGCAAATCGCCGTGTCCGTCAATGATCCGGCGCTCGCGCACGCGCCGCGCGAGGAGCGGTTGATGGAGCGTCAGAAACTGCCGATACGCGGTTTCGAGCAATCGCCGATCCTCATCTCGGAACAACCCGCCCACAAACGGCTGGCACTCTCTGAGATTGCCGAGCACCAGCTCTTCGACCTGTGCGGGAAGGCCGTAATGGTTGATGCGCGTTCCCCGTGCCGCACGCTTGAAAAACGGAATGAGCCGTGCAGCCACCCGGCTCATGTCGCGCCGGCTGATGCGGCGCGCGTTCACTAATTGGTCCAGCATCCGGTCTTCAGGCAGGCGGCGCATTTTGACGAGCCACTCCACCGGCCGGCCCGTGCCCCCTAAACGCAAGCCCCGCGCCGTCTCAGTGACAGGCACCATGCCGAGATAGATGCTCGGAGCCAAGCGCCTGTTCAGGGTGAGTTCCAGCCGGCAGAATTTCCTGCGTTGCGCCAAGGTCGAAGCGTCCAGGAAGGGAAACAGCACGGGTTTCTTCAGCTTGTAGGCGAAGGCGCCGGCAAGAAACACATGCGAGACGTGCGTCTCGCGACGTACGATGCGTTCGACCGGATGCGGATAATTCGCCGGGCGACAGAGAAATTGGACGATGCGCTGCTCGTGTCGGTCCATGGGAAGGTCGTGGCCGCCTATTGTATGCTACCCCCACTCCAAAATCCAGACGCATCCCGGTAGTCTCCTGCTCTGTCGAAAACCCCTATTCCCCCTGGCTTCGCAGGGCCTGCCGCTGTGCCACCCCAGCCGTCCTCGCCGCGCCGCACTATCGGCGTCGTCGGCTCCGGGCGGCTGGGGGCCTCGGCTCCGCGTCACCCGCGAAGCCTTCCCATACCTACGGTACGGGCGGAACGCTGGTTTTCGACAGAGCAGTAGTGTCCCAATTGCACCATGAGCATACCGCGAAACCGCAACAGGGCCGCAAAAGCGCACAGCAGACCGTTGAGATGCCGTTTTGCGTCTTGGCGGATTTTTGCGCTTTCGCGGTGTCCACGGCATATTAGGACAGTACCCCCTGGAGACTTGAGTTTTCCGGGATGACTTGCTAGAGTGGAAGCCTACGAAGGGGGTGGAACCATGACGACACGGGTTGCGGTAGTTGGTTTGTGTGCGGCGGTGGTGTTCTGTGCCACAACGGCACCGGTCTGGGCAGAACCGATGGACGCCGGCAAGGCTCTCACGAAGGTGACCCGCGGCTTCATGAATGTGATCACTGGCTGGGTGGAAATCCCCAAGCGCATCAACGAGACCGCCCAACAGTCGGGTGCTGCCGCAGGTTTCACGTGGGGCTTGCTGCGCGGCATCGGCTACGGCTTCATCCGCACCGCGGCTGGACTGTACGAGTTCGTGACCTTCCCGTTTCCCGCACCACCAGGCTATGAACCGGTCATCCAGCCGGAATACATCTTCACGGACGAGGCCTCCTCCTCCCGCTACAGTAAATAGCTTTTGTTGGTGATCCATTCGTCTTCTCGGTACCCTCTACCTCTCCTGAGGTTGCGGGGCTTGTTGCCGTCCCGGCACCTACTTAAACTTACTTAAAAAGTAGTTGAAATACCCTATAAAGTCCTCTATAATATACCTGACTCTTATAAAACCTGAAAGGGGGTGAGAGGAAGTGGAAACCGGATATGCGAATACTTCTTCGTGGTTTGATTCCATGATCATGCAACCGGTTCATTCCTTGGTCAACCAGATCATGGTTTTTTTGCCCACCCTGCTCGGAGCGTTGTTGCTGTTGCTCATCGGGTGGCTGTTAGCGAAAGCCATTGAGGGAGTCGTCGTCAGAATCCTCAAGACGGTCACCCTCGACAAGCTGGCGGACCAGATTCAGCTCTCAACCGTCTTGTCTAAAGGCGGCATCAAGTACAAGCTTTCGGAACTGATCGGCGTTATCGTCTACTGGCTGATCATGCTGGCAGTCGTCATGATCGTGTTCAACGCGCTCCAGCTGACGGTCGCGGCCGAACTGTTCCAGTCGGTAGTGACCTTCCTGCCAAACGTGATCGCGGCAGTGTTTATCCTGGTTCTTGGGATCTTTGCGGCGGCGTTTCTCTCATCAACCGTCCGCACAACCGCGAGCAATGCCGGCATTGCGCAGTCGCATTTACTGGCGCAATTTGCTCAAACGGTCGTCGTGATCTCGGCGACAGTCGTCGCGCTCCAGCAGCTGCACATCCAACTCGTCGGCGAGGTATTTTTGATCATCCTCGGCGGCGTCAGTTTGGGCTGTGCGCTGGCGTTTGGACTGGGGTGCAAGGACCTGGCCGGACGGTACGTCGCGGACATTGTGGAGCAAATACAGGGGCGCAAGCGCTAGTGGTGCAGCGTTCTTCAACCACGGCCCGGTGGCTGTCGTTTATCATTGCGACAACCGCCGGGCTGCTTGTTGCCTGCCCCGCGCAGGCGCTGAATGCTCAGCGGCTTGAGCCTGGTGAGATCGAGCAGTTGAGCGCCGTCATGCGTACGCTTGATCCCGTCATCGCACCGAAGAAGCAAGACGGGACGGCGATTCTGCTGACCTGGGATGAACTGTACGCGCCATTGACACCCGGTCAGCGGTCCTTCCTTGATGCGTTCCGCGCGCTGAAAGCGGAAACCCTCGGCGCCACCAGCCATTACTTCGGCGAACTGCCGAGTCCGCCCACCCTCGCGCCGGTCGGGGCCGAGCCGGTGCTCAAGGAGGGCGTTTCTGCGCCGCTCGAGCCGCAATATCTTCCGGTGGACGTCCTGAAGGTGTATCGGCGGATGATGGCGGCCATGGAGGCCGACCTGGGCCGTCGGCTCTTCGTCGAGTCCGGCTACCGCTCTCCGGCGTACCAGTTATACCTGTTCCTCTTCTACCTGCCAAAGCACGACTATTCCATCACTGAAACGAACCGCTTTGTCGCCCTGCCGGGCCACAGTGAGCACGGTTACCCTCCTCGACAGGCCATTGACTTCATCAATCACGACGGCATCAGCGGCGAAGACCATCCTGAAGCCTTCGAAACCCTGCCGGAATACCACTGGCTCCTGGATCATGCGAAAGAATACGGTTTCGTGCTGTCGTATCCCCGCGACAATCCGCATCATACATCATTTGAACCCTGGCACTGGCACTACGAGAGCCCGTCATGAGCCGCCGACCGGCGCTTCTTCGCTCGCTCGGCTTATGGGATGCCACGATGCTGGTCATCGGCTGCATCGTCGGCGTGGGCATCTTCCGCACGGCCAGCTCCATCGCCGGCCAGCTGACGTCTCCCGTGCTGATTCTCGCGCTCTGGGCCGTCGGCGGCTTGATTTCACTGTGCGGTGCTTTGTGCTACGCGGAGCTGGCGTCGATGTTTCCGGCAAGCGGCGGCGATTACGTCTACATCACCGAGATCTACGGGCGGTTTTCCGGATTTCTCTTCGGATGGACCAAGCTCTTCATTGAGCGCACCGGGACGATTGCGATTCTTGGATTCGTCTTCGCGGAGTATTTCAGCCGCGTCGTGCCCTACGACACGCACACGCTGCGCTGGGTGGCCGCGGCTTCGATCCTCCTGCTGACCGCGGTGAATACGGCGGGTGTTCGATGGGGCACATACGTGCAGAACGTCTTTACCGTGCTCAAAATTGCGGCGTTGGCGTGCCTCATTCTGGCAGGACTGTCTATCACCGGCCATCCGCAGGCCGTCCCGGTGAACTGGTCGCTGCCGTCGCTGGATGTTCCCTTGGTACAATCGATGGGCGTCGCGTTCGTTTTCGTGCTGTGGACGTTCGGTGGATGGACGGAGGCGGCGTATGTCGGCGAAGAGGTGAAAAACCCGACGCGCAACATCCCGCGCTCCATCATCCTGGGGGTGGTGCTGACGACCGTGCTCTATCTTGGCGTGAACTGGAGCTACTTGCTCTTTGTCCCAGTGGAAACGCTGCCCAAGACCCCATTGGTGGCGTCGCGGGTCATGCAGGATGTCCTGGGCAACACGGGAGCGACGTTCATTGCCTGGATGGTCGCCTGCTCGGCGTTCGGCGCCCTCAATGGCTACATCCTCACCGGCGGACGGATCCTCTATGCGATGGCGAAAAACCATCCCGTCTTTGCCCGGCTGGGGGCCGTCCACCCGACATGGCACACTCCGGCGCTGGCCTTATGGACCAACGCGTTGATCGCGATCCTGTTGGTGTTCACGAAGACGTTTGAACAGATCATGACCTACTCAACCGTGGTGATCTCCGTCTTCTTCGTGATGGCGGTGATCGGGATGATGATCCTGCGCCGCACCAAACCCCGTCAGGCGAGGCCGTACCGCGCGTGGGGTTATCCCCTCACACCGATCCTGTTTGCCCTTACGATGAGCGGATTCATCCTCGACGTCTGTGTCAAGGAGCCCGGCGAAACCCTGTTTGGCTTTCTGCTGCTGGCACTGGGTCTGCCGCTCTACCGGTACTCGCGCGCCATGAAGCCTCTTTCCTCGTGACGGCGAGACGGGCAAGCCTTCGGGAAGCGACCGAGAGAGGACTATCGAACGAGTGCGTTGAGGAGGCGTGCTGCGGGAGGCTAGACGCGCTCCGCCTTGAGCGTTCGTGATGGCGAGAACAGCGCAGTTTTCCACCGCACGACGGAGTGACCGATTATCACCACCGTGCAGGTCATCATCACGACCGTCAGCACGGTATTGAGATACCCCACGAAGAGTTGCCCTGGCTGAG
>Ga0209515_10009329_pt1 | contig 11183 bp, 5 predicted proteins | sample Subgroupgradi54m_FD_187454 | JGI IMG/M metagenome (GOLD analysis project Ga0209515, IMG submission 187454) | Subsurface groundwater microbial communities from S. Glens Falls, New York, USA - GMW60B uncontaminated upgradient, 5.4 m (SPAdes)... ...
ACATTCGTTGTAATGTTCGTTGAGTTCGTTGTATTCAAATAAATTCCATACGTATTATTCTCTAGATAAAGATTATTATAAATATGATTAATTAAAGATAAACCATTCAGATAAATTCCAGATCCAAGTCCAGCAGTATGATTGTAGATTGAATTAGAAAAGATATTATTTCCCGTAGAAGTACTTCCTTGTAAATAAATTCCAGCTTGAGTATTATTATAGACATTATTATTTGAGAAAGTATTATTAGAACTATTTACTAAATAAACACCATAAGAATTATTGTATATTAAACTAGCATTAATAAGATTGTTGTTTGAACTTTGATTTAAGAGTAGACCATAAAGAATATTGTCTGTTAAATTGTTTCCATTAAAAAGTGTATTAAATGAATTACTTAAAGAAATACCAAGAGTATTGTATCTTACTCTATTATTTGTAATATTTGTTGAGTTAGAATTATTCAAGTAAATTCCATAGGTATTGTTTTCTATAAAGGAATTATTAGCAAGAATATTATTATTCCCTTCAAGATAAATACCAACAGGAAAAGAACCAGAAGTATGATTAATAATTGAATTTGAAAGAAGATTATTTGAAGAACTATTAAAAATTTTAATTCCTCCTTTTGAATTATTAGAAATATTATTACTTGAAATAAGACTACCCGCACTAAGATAATTTTGAAGAAGAATTCCATAAAGAGTACTATTCGTAATAATATTAGAAGAAATAGTAGCACGGGAAACATCAAGTTTTATTCCATCTGCAAGATTATTTGTAAAAGTATTAGAAGAAAGAACAATATTATTAGAACTATTAAGGTAAACACCGCTACCCCCACTACGTGTAAACGTATTAGAAGAAATAGTTGTACTTACACCAACAGTATTTATTTTTATTCCCTCTGCAAGATTATTTGTAAAATCATTATAAGAAATTGAACTTCCTGCAGGAACTTGATAAAACTCAATTGCAGGACCTAAATTACTTGTAAAATTAGTACTAGAAATAGTAAGAGTATAATCTGCATTACTAGTAAAATAAAGTCCAGCAAGAGTATTAAAACTAATGTTACTTTGAGTAATACTACAAGAAGAACAAGAATTTTGCAAGTACATGCCATAACTATTATTTTTTAAGGTATTATTTTGAAATTGAATAAATCCAGGACTACTATAAACCTGAATACCATAATAAGAATCATTAATAATACAATTTTTAACAACAACATTATTTAGATTTATAGAAGAAGGAAAAAGATAGATCCCATAAGAATTAGCAGCCTTATTACCACTAATAGTATAACCCTTACAATCTAGAGTAATATCACTTTGAGAAATATAAAGACAACCAGCAGAAGGACCAATACTTTGATTTAGATTATATGTTTCTCCTTGAGTATTGAGTGAAGTTCCACAACTAGAAACATTAGTAACTGCATCAACAAAAGGAAAGATAAATAAAAAGACTAATAATAAGCAAAAAATAAAACCCCTTTTCATAGAATTAAACTAATAAAAGAAGTATAAAAATGTTCTTAAAAAAAAGAAGAATCAATAATGACTAACCATCACTATTGCTCGATTTATTTCATCTTGAGTTAATTTTTTGCTGAATAATCCTTTTAATTTAGAGTACCATTTTTTATCTAAATATCGTTCTCCAATTAAAGCAGCAGCAAGTTTTTTATATTCTAAAGAAACTCCTGCCTTTTGATAAAAGGAACTTACAGGTTTTCCTCGAGCTAAAGCCCTCATCACAGATTCATCATCATAAAGGACACTTACAACAGGAACTTTCGTTGCATCTTGTACTTCTTCAAGACCTAATTCAAAACGTTTCCCTCTTACTTTATTTAAAATAATTCCAGAAATATATGTTCTCTTTTGTCGAGCAACTTTAATTGCATGTAAAGTACTAGCTAAAGTAACATAATCTGGCGTTGTCAAAACAAATAACTCATCTGAAGCCATAATTGTAGCAAGCATTTCTTGATTCAAACTTGGACTAGAATCAATTAAAATAAGATCATAGTATCCTCTTAGAGAAGCAATATATTGATGAAATTTACTAGAATTTACATTAGTTCCAAGTAAAGAAGAAGGCAAAATATGTAATCCTGAAGAATGTTCATAAATTGCTTTTTGTAAAGGTACTTTTCCATCTAAAACATCATGTAAAGTATGTATTGGTTTTGTAAATCCAAAGTGGAGTGCAAGATTAGGTCCTGAAAAATTTCCGTCTACAACGAGAACTTTTTTCTTAAATTCATTCGCTAAAATAAAACCTAAATTAGCTACAGTCGTTGTTTTACCTACACCACCCTTAATAGAAATGAATCCTATAATTTTAGCTCGTCTCATGTATCACACCCTCTTTTTTTCTTTAAATAATAATGAATGTTCCTATTTATAAACTTTAACACTATTAACAACAGGCATCACAGCTTGTTTTGATGTAGTCAAAGATTTAAAAAATGAAGTTCCAAAATGTTGCCAACATAAATATTCTTTACCTGCTTTAGATTTTTTTAATAATTTAACTTTACTTCCCTGTAAATTAAAATAAGCAAAAGTACCTTGTTGTGTTTTTAAAAAATAATCACCATCTTTCCAATTAAGAGCAATTTCTTTAATATAAGAAATAAAATGTTTTTGAGATTTTAAATATTTTTTATCAACTTTTAATAATGGTTTAAATTGATAAACAATAGAATAGTTTGGCCTGACTTGCATAACAGTCATTTTATCTTCGAATACCATGTTGAATACATATATTGCAAACACTACAAACTTATAAACATTTTGGATTTTTAGTCTGGACTAAAGTCATCCAATGTTAATTTAAATTCTGAAAAGTCTGCAATAACTCCCCTTGATTTTAAATAATTTCTCGCTAAAATCCAAAATAATAATCCTAAACTTTTCTTACCTTTATTATTACAAGGCACAACTAAGTCTATATGTGCAATTTCATTATTTGTATCACATAAAGCAATGACAGGAATACCTAATCTTGCTGCATCTTCTACTGCATTTTTATCAGGAAAAGGATCAGTAACTAAAATAAGTTTAGTTTCCATAAAATTTTCTAAATTTGTATTTGTTAGAATACCTGGAGGATATCTCCCAGCAAAAGATTTAATTCCAGTACATTTGGAAAAAACCTTAACAGGAGTCCATCCATTTTCTCTTCTACAAACAATTAAAATATCTTCAGGTTTATAAAAAGATAAAAATTTAGCAGCTAGACTAATACGTTCATTAACTTTTTGAACATTTAGAACACTTAATCCATCAGGTCTAATTTTATAAATAAAAGGTTGCATCGCTTTAGTTCTAAATTTGGTACCTATATGTAAACCTACTTTCAAATAATCATCCACGGGAACTAAATAATTTTCTGTTTCATTCATTTTTTTAGAGTACGAGCAAGAATCATTCTTGCATCTTTTTTGCCTCAGCAAATTCGGCTTTAGAAAGTGAAAACATAAAAGATTTATAAAGGTTTCTGATACTAACTTTTTTGTAGTATTCCAAAAGTATTAAGGTGAGGTTATAATTTACTATTAGTCAACAACAAAGATTCAAAAGATCGAATTACTTTACTTGTTGACTATAATGTATCTCTTTCTTAACTTATAAATTTTAAGATTCAAGAAAAATTATCAATTTTTTCTTACACTAAAAATTACTTAAACTAAAAAGGAATTAAAAATGATAAGGACGTTGTTTTCTTCTTTTATCTATAATAAAATAAAGAACAATACTTAAAATTAAAATTCCAAGAACAAGAAGTAACCAAAAAGAAGAAGATCTTTTTTTAGAAGAAGAGGTTTTATCTAAAGAAGAGGTAGTACTTTGATTATTTACTGTTTGAGGAACGGTATTATTTAGAACAGTAACTTGATTTTGTTCAATTGGTTTTCTTTGAGCTACTGAAAAATAACTAAATCCAGGTGTCTCTGCTCGATAGAAAAGAGAAGTACTATCATCACTAAGGTAAGTTGTAGGTAATGCTACCCATTGATTACCAACATATCTAAACAAAGCAAGCTCACTTTTATCAACATGATTGTCTGTAAGCCAGACTTTATTAATTTTAAATTTAATTGCAGCAGTCCCTTGAATATCTGCATCATTAAAATTAGTTTTCTGTATATTAAAATAAGTATAAACTCTTCCAGCTGGAGTTTTTAGTGCAAGACTAAGTTCAGAAGCTATATCTCCTCTTGCAATTTCTGTAAGAGTAAGTCCTATTTTTGTTAAATCTTTATTGGATGTAAATTTAATTTCACTAATTTTTAATCCAGTAGTATCAAAAGCAAAAAGAGCTTGGCTTCCACTAGCAACTTTATCTAAAGTAGTAGTACTTTTTGGTACAATAACTTCGGGTGTTACAATTGTAGTTGAACTTGAACCACTAGAAGATGAAGAAGAACTAGAACTACTTACAGCAGTAATTGTTAAATTTTTAGAAGCAGTTAATGTTTGTGCATTGCCTCCAGTAATGGTCGCAGTAAGAGTATAAGTAGTTGCAGTAGAACTAGAAACAGTATAAGTATTTGTAACTAAAGAAGAACCAGTAATTGTTCCACTAGCAGATCCAGTTGCTAATGTTGAAGTAACTCCTGAAGGAGAAGAAGCAATACTAATACTATACGTAGTTGAACTATCTCCAACATTATTTAACGTAACAGTAAATGTAGTACTTCCACTTGTAGTAATACTCGAAGAAGCAAGTGAAGAATCAGTAGTTAAACTTGCAGGAGATAAAACTTGTAAACCTGTTTGAGTACTTGCAGTCAAACTTCCTCCACTAGAAGAATCAGTCGCACTAACACTTACAGTAATTCCACTCGTATAAGATCCAGCAATATCAGCACTACATGTCCAAGTAGCAGAGCCAGCACCAGATCCATCTAAAGAAATACTTTGAGCAGTAGAAGGAGTACAACTTAAACCACTAGGTAACGTCAAACTTGCTTGTACACTTGTTGCTTCAGATCCTGAAACATACGCAACTAAAGAAAAGGAATCTCCTTGTGAAGTAGAAGAAGGAATTGTAACACTACTAATAGAAATAGAACCTGCAAAAACAGAGAAACTAGACAATAAAAGTAAAATTCCAAAAATAAATAATGTTTTGTTTTTCATAAAGTTAAGCCACCTTAAAGATTGTATGTGTTAGATCAGTAGCAGAACTAGTATCAAGTCTGACAAAATATGTTCTTCCACTAACTAAATTAGTATTATTAAAGACACCATAAGAAGTACTTCCTGTTTGAAGATTTAAAGGAACACTTAAAGATAAAGTACCATTATTGGAATCTAAAGTTAAAACAGTTGCAGTTGCATTAACTGTATTTGATAAAAGATAGACATCACTTGTTGTTGCAAAACTTGTAGCATTAGCACTAGTACTTGTTCCTGTCCATAAACTTGGAGCAGTACTCGAACTTGAAGCAGTAACAAAAGAACTATTACTAACAGCACCAATACCACTTACAAAGGAATTAAAAATATAAAATCCAGGTGAAGTTAAATTAACAGTAACACTTGCAGTAGCAGGACTTCCACTTAAAGTAATACTTGTATTTTGATACACTAAACTTGTAGCAGAAGGAGAGAAGACAACAAGAGAAGCAGTACTTCCCGTACTTGCGCTTAAATTAACAGTAAACGCAACACCAGCAGTAATGCTTGTTGGTAAGGTCATATTCAAACTTGTTGAACTATTTCTCACATCAATAATTCTAAAACCAGATCCTTGTGAACTATTTAAAAATGCAGTAACAGAGATTGGATAACTTCCAACAGCGCCTACTTCGTTAGGAATAGGAATTGTAATATTATAAGGTTGTGTTAATCCTGTAGGATCAAAAGATAAAGAACTTTGTCCCTTATTACGATTAAAAGTAGAAACAAAAATACTTGTCGCATTAAGAGGACTTCCACTGGTTTTATTAGCAACACGAACAAGTAACGTAATATTTTGTCCTAAGTTATAGGAGAGACTTGTTGAATTAACAATAACAGCTAAACTATTAACTAAGAATCCTGAATACGCTTGAGTACTTGAACTTCCAGAAACATATCCATGTAAGAAATAAGCCCCATCTGTTAAATTAGAACTAATATTATAACTAAGAGTAGCTAATCCTGCTGAACTTGTTACAACACTACCAACAACTTGTGATTTTACAGATTCAGAACCTATTTCAAAAATAACAGTTGAACCTGAAACACCACTACCATTTGCATACGTTAAACTCGTTGTAAATCGGGCAGTATCTCCAACAGAATAAGGATTCAAAAAGCCTCGATCAGAATCAAGAGTCAAAGATTGAGAACTACCACCAGAAACAGTTAATGTTGCAGGAAGAGCGTACCCTTGACTTCCATCTTGAGTGGCAACACTTACTTCTAAACCATAGACTTGTGCAGGTGCATTACTAGGAACTTGGAAAACAATACTTGAAATTCCTCCTAAAGTAGTATTTGAAGGTAAATCTACAGCAGTACCAAAAGCTAAAATTCTTGCAGTAACTCGGGAACCATCTGCAACAGCAACACCTGAAGCAGTCGTAACATTTACATAAAGAGTAACGTTATTTCCAGGTGAAGCTTGATAATTAGTGACTGTCCCTCCAGTAGAATTAGTTAAATTCACTCGTAAAGAAGAAACAATAACACCAATAAATGTTCGTTGACCACTAATATTAATATCAATAAAATTAAATCCAGATTTAGTTGCATTCAAAAGAAGATAAACAGTACCTGTACTATCAGTAACACCACTCACATTTCCTACTTTAAGATTACTTCCTTGTTGAGGTTTATAGAGAATAGCAATAACATTTGTAGAACCCACACTTGTTGCATTAGGATATTGTGCTTTTACAGTTAAATTAATCAAACTATTAACAGCATACGTAAATTTATCCGTACTAATAGAGATGCTAAAAGCATTAACATCAAAACCAGTAAATAATTTTTGAGTATTTCCTGAAGAATCTGTTAAAGTTATTTCAACACCATGACGCCCAACAGTATTTGTAGAAAAATTTAATCTCCATTGATTTCCTACAACATTCAAACCATTAAAGATATTTGAAGAATTACCATCTAAAGTAGCAGTAACATTTGTTACAGTAGAACCGCCAGTAAAGACATTAATCAAAACAGTATCTGTAATTTGATACGTTGGTTTATCTGTTTGAACATATGCTTGTAAACCTCGTACATTAAATCCTACAAATTGTTCAAGTCTAATAACATCTGTTCCTGTATCTTTTGTAACTTTAACCCTTACTCCTGTAAATCCAAAAGCCCATTGTCCACTACGTGTATATTTAACAGGATCAAGTAAAAGAGTAACTTTTCCAGTACTATCTGTCACACCTAAAAGAGGAGTATCAAAACCGCTCACTGTTACTTCAACACTTGTATTAGCAATACCAGAACCACTGGAAGCATTAAGAACACGAACACTAAGAGTAACATTATCACTAGGAGCATATCCTTGTCTATCTGTAGAAACTTCAAGACCTAAAGTATTCACTTGAACCCATTTTTCAGCAACTCCTTGTTTTCCGTCATTAGAAAGAATCGTTGTTAAAATTTGATAAAATCCCAAAGTAGAAGGCATAGTTAAATTAAAACTTCCCTCTCCAGCAACAATACTCGTACTAGTTGCAGTCAAAGGAGAAACAAGAACACCATTTCCATCAAACATTCTAAAAGTAACATTCGCTGCAGTAGCAGTAATTCCATCATTTGTACTATTAAAAGCGAAGATTTTTCCAGTTAAATTTTGACCAGGATTGAAAACAAAACCATTGATATCTAAACCTACACCAAAATCAAAAATATTAACAGGGAGTAATTTACTAGACATATACGTTGTAGTTCCACTTACGTTTGAAACATTCAAAAATAAAAAGTATTTTCCTGCCTGAGTAATACCTAAAGTTGTAGGATTTAATTGACCCATAAAAGCACCACCACTAGGAGCATTTGTGAAATTTAAAACGAGATTTGAAGAAGATGCCACTGTTTTATTAAGATATAAAAGTTTAGCATTAACAGTAACAGAAGTATTTGTTAAAGGTCCTTGAAAAGAACGAACTGCAACAGTAACAGGATTATTTGCAGATAAGGAAAATGAATTTGAAAATCTCGGTTCAATCATCCAAGCTTGCGCCCTTGAAATATTAAGATTAACAGTAGCACCAGGAGTAATAACAAGAGTAGAATCATTACGTACATTTAAATATCGAGAAAATTCTGAAGAAGGAAATAATTCTACTGTATAATTACCTGGAGGTAATGGAAGAGAAATATTTTGAGAAGAACTAAATCCAAAACCAACTAAATCTTGTAACAAAGTTCCATCAGGACCTAAATAATAAACAACAGTACCTGAAGTATTACGTAAAATTAAATTAGTTTCAAACCAAAATCCAAAATTACTCAGTGTTTCAGCTTGTCCATTAGAAGGATTAAAAATATCATTATAATTATTTACTCTTAAATTTAAATATCCAGGTATTGTTAAGTTACACGTACTTGAAGTTGCAACACCTTGTGAAACAGTAAAACCACTAACAGAACAAGCACCAGTAAATCCAGAACTTCCACCTTCTGAACCACCAAAAGAAGATTGTTTTCCTAAGAGATTATAAAATAAAAGATTCCCTGTAGTAGAAACAGGAGATATTAAAGAAATAAATAAAGAAGAAGGTGCACTTACTCCTGAGAAAATAGATAACATAGTAAATTTACCTGAAGTGATAAGTCGATTATAAGCATGTCCAAATTGAAGGCCACTACTTAATTCACTTAAAATCATACTTGCACTATTAATAGTCACATTAATGTTTAATAATCCTGCAGCTTTAATTGTTGAAGGAGGTAATGCAACAGTAGTACCTTGTGCAAAATAACCCTTATTATTATTTGTATCCACAGTAGGAAAGTATAAAGGAATATTTCCATTCGTAGTATTACTCACAATATAAAATTGATAGGTAGGATAAGGAAAATTACCTGTTAAAAATTGAGTTGTTGGAACAGTAACGGAAAATCTTCCATTTGCATCTGTAACACTTGAATTAATAAATTGAATACCAAAAGCTCCTCCACCACCTCTAAAAAATTGTACATACACAACAGCATTAGCAACAGCAACATTTGTTTCATTAACAATTTTACCAACTAACGTAGTCATACTAACAGAAGAATTTGGAACAATAACATTCACTCCAGAAATACCAGAAGAAGGAAAAACAAGAGGATATCTTACAACACCATCTGTAAGCTGAAGAGTAGCAAGATAAAGTTTATTTGAACTAATAAAAAAAGGCATACCTCCCTTAGGACCTTGAGAACTACTATTAGGTCGAGAATTATAAACAAGAGAACCAGAATCATACTCTGTAATATTAAGTTCTGTTAAATTTAAAGAAGAAAAAAATCCAGGTTGAGAAGAATATCTTCCAGGTTCTACAAAACCAACACTCGCAGTAGTAACAAGATTAACAGTTAAAGCAGAAAGAGGAGTAACATTAACAGGGGAAGAAACATTACTAGAAATAAAATCAAAAAGAAATAAAGTAGTTGTTGTATTAATATCGCAAACAGAGCCAGCTCCTCCACCCTGAGCAGGAAAAGGAATACCATGAGTATAACAAGCATTACTTGAAACAGTAGAAGTTACATTTACACAATTACCATTAACAACAGCACCAACACAATGTAATGAATAAACTCCATCACTTCCAGTTAATGCTGGCCCCTGTGAAACAAAAGCTTTTGTAACATTATTATAAGTCATAAGTAAAGAATTTGGTAAAAAACTATTTCCACCTGCATCTTTAACTCCAACATAGATATAATTAGTAGTTATTCTTGTACCATTACAACTTATGCCACTACATTCACTAGCAGCAACAGAATAATCTGTTTTATTATAAACTGTAGCATTAATAGGAACTGAAGTTGTTGTGTAAGGTAAAGTAGATGAATTCAAATAAAGATTAACACAACCCCCATTTGTAGTATTAGTTAATGTTGAACCATCAGTAAAAGCAGCACTAGATTGATAAGTTCCACTAATAATTCCACCAGAACTAAAATTGAGTGGACCCGTACCATTAAACCAAATATTAAAATTTTTCACAGGCGCAACTGTACCAGCACAGATTTGCACAGTTGAATTTCCAGAACTTGTAGTTGCATTCAAATAATCTGAGATACAAAATAAACTCGTACAAGAAGCAGGAGGAGCAGCAACAACAAATTGAACAGAAAGAAGGGTAAGAATAATGAATAAGAAAAGAAGAATTTTTTTATTGAAATAAAGAGATTTTAAGTTCAAGGTAAAATAAAAGAGAGGAAATCTTATATAAATTTTTGTCACAACTTAAAAATAAGAACCAAGAATTAAATAAAAGATTTAAAGAGAAATAAAATTATTAAATCAGATCAAGTTCTAGAGATAATAAAAGAAAAAAATACGCTCTAAAAAAATTATTTAATGCATAATTAAAAAAGAAAATTAAAAATAAAAAAAGAAAGGGAATTAAAAGTTTTTCTTAATTCCACTAATAAATTCATCTGCATGATCTCTAAGTCCTAATCCAAGACCTATTCCGAGTGCTAAAGCAAATCCTAAACCTAAAGCACCAAGTAAAATCAAAAATGAATTCTCTAAGATTCCAACATTAATTCCTATTTGGCTTAATCCCATGATAAGAGCAAAGTATAAAACAATAACTTTAACAACTCCTGCCATAATTAACATGCCCCTCATTTTAGTATGTTCTCTTACTTTTAAGTCTACATAATGAGCTAAAGCAACACCACCAAATAAGATTAAGATTGCAAATAAAACATTTGGAATCCATCTTACAAATTCAGTTAATAAAGTACTAAGTGTACTTAAATTTAAGACACCAACTGCTTGTTGTAAAAAGATAAGGAAGACAAACCATTTCAAAACCTCTCCAACTAAATTAGGAATATGAGTATGCCCTATTTCTTTTACAAGTCCAGATTTCTTGATAACATCATCAAGACCAACTTGATTTAATAACCACGTAACAGCACTACCTATTGCCCATCCTATAAAATAACCTAAAACTAATAATAGAAGAGCTACGACAACACCGGGAAAAA
>Ga0209515_10009330_pt1 | contig 11181 bp, 8 predicted proteins | sample Subgroupgradi54m_FD_187454 | JGI IMG/M metagenome (GOLD analysis project Ga0209515, IMG submission 187454) | Subsurface groundwater microbial communities from S. Glens Falls, New York, USA - GMW60B uncontaminated upgradient, 5.4 m (SPAdes)... ...
GGAGGCGTACGGCAGCACGACCATCACGCTCGCAGGAATCGTCAGCCAGTACGCCGTGGTGTGCATCTGCTGCTCGGGCAGATCCAGCTCGCCCGACCCGACGTTCTCGTTCGTGTAGAACTTGATCTTCTTGAAGCCGACCACGCGAGAGACGACGTGCACTTCGCCGTGCGACGCGGAAAAGGGGTACGGCCCCTTTTCGACTGAAGGAGCCGGCGAAAAGGGGCCGTACCCCTTTTCCGCGAACGTGTCGATCGGGGTCACCTTCGTGTACGTGATCGCGGTCGTGTAGTAGTCGCAATCGATCTCGCGGACGAACGCCTTGCGTCCTTCGACATCCAGCCGCTCCACCTGGAAGAGCTTGCCTTCGACGATGTAGATCGCCTTCGGGTGCAGCGTGGCGGGCCCACTCGTGAAATCGGTCTCGCCGATCACCCGCGTCTCCTGCGTGATGTCGACGATGACGAAGTTGTCCGACGACACCGAACGGAGGCTGACGGCGTCGGCCGGGTACGACTCGTTCGTCCACGTCCACGGCGCCTCCTCGCCGGCGCGGTGCACGAGCCCCTGCTCGGACAGGACGCCGAGAATCTCCTGCACGCCGGGACGGCCGAATGTTTCGGTGGGGCCGAACGGCAGCTCGAACGCCGCGCACTTGATGTGATCGACGAGGATGTGCAGGTTGTCGGGGTCGATGAGCGCGCGCTCCGGCGATGCGTCGAAGAAGTACGACGGGTTCCGCACGACGAACTGATCGAGCGGCGCGCTGCTGGCGACCATGACCGCCGCGGAACGGCCGCTGCGACGCCCCGCCCGGCCCGCGCGCTGCCACGTGGCGGCGATCGTCCCCGGATAGCCCGCCATGATCGACACGTCGAGCGCGCCGATGTCGATGCCGAGCTCGAGCGCGTTGGTCGACACCACCGCGCGCACGGCACCGTCGCGCAGGCCTTTCTCGATTTCGCGGCGCCGGTTCGGCAGGTAGCCGCCGCGGTAGCCGCGGATCGTCTCCGGCGCGCCCGGAACCCCCTTGAAGTCGTCCTTCAGGTACGTCGTCAGGATTTCCGTCGAGAGGCGGCTCTGCGCGAAGACGATGAGCTGCAGGTTGCGCTTGAGAAACTCGGAGGCCACCCGGCGCGTTTCAGCGAGATACGACCGGCGGATGCCGAGCTGGTGGTTCACGACCGGCGGGTTCACGAAAACGAAGAACTTCTCGCCGCGCGGCGCGCCGCTCTTGTCCACGAGCTCGAACGGCTGCTCGGTGAGCCGTTCGGCCAGCTCGCGCGGATTCTGGATCGTCGCCGACGAGCAGAGGAAGACCGGGTTCGAGCCGTAGTGACGGCAGATCCGCCGGAGGCGACGCAGCACGTTGCAGAGGTGACTGCCGAACACGCCGCGGTAGGCGTGCAGCTCGTCGATGATCACGTAGCGCAGGTTCTCTAACAGCTTCGCCCATCGCGGATGGTGCGGCAGGATCCCGGAGTGCACCATGTCCGGGTTGCTGAGCACGAGGTGGGCGCGCGAGCGGATCGTGCGCCGCGCATCCTGCGGCGTATCGCCGTCGTAGGTGAAGACGCCGATGTCGCCAAGCGTCTCGCACATCGCCTGCAGCTCCGCGAGTTGATCCTGCGCGAGCGCCTTCGTCGGGAACAGATAGAGCGCGCGGCTCGACGGATCCCGGAGGATCGCGTTGAGCACCGGCGCGTTGTAGCAGAGCGTCTTGCCCGACGCCGTCGGCGTGACGACAACCGTGTGGCGGCCGGCCAGCGCGTGCCCGATCGCTTCCGCTTGGTGCGTGTAGAGCTGCTCGACGCCACGCGCGGCGAGCGCAGCCGTCAACCGTGGATCGAGCGCGTCGGGAAACGGCGCGAGCTGCGCGGCGACCGCGGGAAGCCGGCGAACGGCGGTGACGTGAAGGTCAGGGGTGTCCTTCCTATCGACGTCGCGGCCCCCGATTCGCTCGAGCGCGGCATCGAGCGCGCCATCGCTGCGAACGGCATCGCTGCGGGATCGTGTGGCGGGGAGCATGGCGCAAGATCGTAGCAGCGGGGCGAACAAATGGCAAAGGGATCCGTGTGCTAGTCTTCCGCCGGCCTCATGAGCACTTCTCAAACGCCCGCCCAGCGGCTCCCGCGAACCCTCGGGTTATGGAGCTCGGTGGCGCTGGTCGTCGGGATCACCATCGGCTCCGGCATTTTTCGATCGCCGGCGGGCATCGCACAGAAGGTGCCCAGCCCAGCGCTGATGCTCGGCCTGTGGGTCGTCGGCGGTCTCATCACGTTGTGTGGGGCGCTGTCGCTGGCCGAACTCGCCGCCGCCCTGCCGGAGACGGGCGGCTTTTACGCCTATCTTCGCGAGGGGTGGGGCCGACGCGCCGCCTTCCTCTTCGGCTGGTCGGAGCTGGTGCTGATTCGCGCGTCGGCGCTCGGCGGCATCGCCGTGGTGTTCGGCGAATACCTCCTCCGCAGCCTCGGCATCGACCCGGTGGAACATTACGTGGCCGCGCGCGCGCTGTCGGCGGCCGCTATCGGTTTCGCCGCCTGCGCCAACATCGTCGGCGCCAACGTCGGTGCGGCGATTGTCGGCATCTCGACGCTGGCGAAATTTTCAGCACTGGTGGTGCTCGTCGGCGCGTCGTTCGCCCTCGGCGGCGGCCACGGCGCCAGCCTGACGCATCTAACCGCGTCGGCGCCCGGGCCGATTGGCATCGGCGCGATGGGCCTGGCGCTGGTCAGCGTGCTGTGGGCCTACGACGGCTGGGGCGACCTGTCGTTTGCCGCCGGCGAGGTCAAGGACCCTCAGCGAAACCTGCCGCGCGCGATTATCCTCGGCACGCTCGCACTCATCGCGATCTACGTTCTGACCAACGTCGCCTATCTCTACGTCATCCCGATTGCCTCGATCGCCAACCCGGCGACGCCGCTGGTCGCCGCCGACACCATGATGGCGCTGTTCGGCCGGACGGGCGTGGTGCTGGTCTCGGTGTTCGTGATGATCTCCTCGTTCAGCTCGCTGAACGGCAGCATGCTGGCCTCGCCGCGCGTCTTCTTCGCGATGGCCGACGACGGGCTGTTGTTCCAGCCGATCGCGAAAGTCCATCCGCGGTTCAAGACGCCCTACATCGCCATCCTGCTGGCGGCGGTCCTGGGGATGGCGCTGGTGATGAGCCGGAGCTTCGAGGCCCTCACCGAGACGTTCGTCCTGGCCATCTGGCCGTTCTACGCGCTCGGCATTGCCGCCATCTACCGTCTTCGCCGGCTGCGTCCCGACATGCCCCGTCCGTACAAGGTGATCGGCTATCCGGTCGTGCCCGCGATCTTCATCCTCTCGGTCGCCGCGTTCGTCGTGAATGCGCTCATCAACGAACCGGTTCCGACGACCATCACCTTCGCGCTGATCCTCGCCGGCCTGCCCGTCTATCAGTTCGCGTTCGCGCGGCGCTGATCGTTTCTTTTTTCCTTGATCGTCAGCGCGGTAGTGTTACTCTTTTTCTGTTCGTGCCGATAATCTCTGCTGAGGAGTTCTGAAGATGGATGTATGCGAGCCGCGACTGCGGCGCCGAGGGTTCTTCCTGCACTCGTCCGAAGGCGGCGAACCGGACACCGGCGAACACGAGAATCCCGAGGGATTCATCGTTCGCGTCTGCTTCCCGGGCAACCCGGTCCCTCGCAAGATGGTCAGCGCGCGCGGCGTTTCCGGCGGCGGCCGGTCGCACCGCACCGACTCCGACGTAGCCGAGGGCATGCCGGCCATTAGATCAGGGAGCGTGACTGGCAGCCGTCAACGGTCACACTTGCCCCGCTGATCCAGCTCGCGCGAGCAGACACCAGGAACGCGACGACCGCCCCGACCTCTTCGGGGCGGCCGAACCGCCCGAACGGCAGTTCGCGCCGCACGAACTCCGCCATCCCGTCGGGATCCTCCCAAACCCGGCGATCCCACGATCCTCCCGGAAACCGGATCGACCCCGGCGCCACGCTGTTGACGCGGATGTTGTCGCGCGCCAGCTGCTGGGCCATCGCCTTGGCCAGGCTGATTTCCGCGGCCTTCACGGCGTTGTACGTCATGCGGCCACCTGATTCGCGGCCCCAGATCGAGGCAATCATCACGATCGCGCCGCCGCCCCGCTTCCGCATCTGGGGCACCGCCAGGCGCGAGGCGCGGACGGCGGGAAACAGCGTCTGATCGAACGACTCCTGCCACTCGGCGTCGCTGGTGTCGACGATGCCGGCTCCGCGGGCCACGCCGACATTGTTGACGAGAATGTCGAGCCCCCCGAACGTCTCGACGGTGTGGGCGACGACGGTCTCCACACCCTCGGCGGTCGCAAGGTCGGCCGCGACGGCCAGCACACGCCCCGTGCCACCCACGCCCGCCAGCGCGTTCAGCTCCGCGGCGGCCTCACTGAGCATCGCCTCGCCTCGCGCGCAAATCGTCACCCGACAGCCTTCCTCGACCAGGGCGCGCGCGGTGGCGAGGCCGAGCCCCTTGCTCGAGCCGGTGACGATGGCGACTTTGTTGGAAAGCTCTAAGTTCATGAGGAGCGCGAGCCTTTCAGGCGAGCGGCAGCGGTTCGGCTGAAAGCCTCGCCCTCCGTGGAACGCGGACACGCCATGGTCAGCGTTCCCCCCGACCCGTCAGATCGTTCAGCGTCCAGTCGAACGTCGTATAGGTGAGCCGGAACGTGTTCTTCGCGATAAATTCCTTTTCCGTCGCCAGCAGCTTCGGCAGGACGAAGGCGATCACGGCGCGCTCGATCGGGCTGCGCGTGGCGAACGCCGCGGGCGCCTTGTCGGAATGAGCCGCGGCGAAGTCCTTCTCGTGCCACGAGAAGATCGAGCTGGCGCCGACCGTGGCGTTCTCGCGATCGATCGTCAGGCACTGCGCGCGCGTCACGCACTCCGCGGCGACGTCGGCGAGCTGCGCCTCGAGGCGCGCCCGCGTGAACGCTTCGCTGCGCAACCGGCCGCTGCCGGACGCGCCGCGACCGAGGGCGAAGTACACGCGCGGATCGTGAAAGCCGGACAGGACGGTCTCCTCGATCTGGTCGAGCGTCAGCGTACGTCCGGCAACGCGATGCGGCAGCCGGTCGAAGGCACCTGGAATCTGGCGGATGCTTTTCGCCGGATACTCGGGTGAACGACCCTGAATCGGATAGTGATCGACGACGGTTCGCAGCACGAGGGCGTTGTAGGCATTCATCCAGAACGCCATCTGCTCTTCGCGCGAGAGCGTGTCGACCGAGGTAGTCGCGATCAGGTTGACGTAGCTGTCGAGCGTGGCCCGCTCCGACTTGATCGCGCGGTAATACACGTCGCCGTTCCGTACGTACAGATCGAGAAGCCGATCCAACATCTGGCTTCGCGCCGCGACGGTGGATTCCTGCGCGGACGGCGTAGCGACGATAAGGCAGGCCAGAACGACGATGCAGGAACGCGAAGCCCGCAGAGTCCGCAAAGCCAGGCCTTCTTTGCGTTCTTTGCGCGCGTTGCGTTCAATATCAAGCATGCCTTCGACTATACCCGATGGCTGAGGAAGGCCGCGAGAGCCGCGGTGAACAACTCGGGCTGCTCGAGATTCGACAGGTGTCCGGCTCGAGGAATGCGCACCAGCTCGGAGCCGGCGATCCCGCGCTGCATGTCTTCCGCGGCGGCGGGGGGCGTCACCGTGTCCTCATCGCCGACGAGAATCAGTGTCGGCACATGAATCGTCGACAGCAGCGGCGTCGAGTCGGGTCGCGTCATGAGCGCGCGCACGGCACCGGCGATCGCGTCGGCCGAGCTCGCCAGGACGAGCGACCGCACCTGCTCCGCCACCACCGGCCGCGTGCTTCGCGTCGTCTCGCCGAGCAGCTTCGGCACCATCTCGTCGGCGACGGCGGACGGCCCTTTGTCCTGGATGAGCTGGAGCAAGCGCGTCCGCCCGGCGACACCCTCGGGCGTGTCGGCCTGCGAGCGCGTGTCGGCGAGGATCAGTCCCTGAACGTAGCGCGCGGCGTAGCGCCACATCGCGAAGGCCACGTAGCCGCCCATCGACAGCCCGCCCACAACCGCCAGCTTGACGTGCAACGCGTCGAGCAGATCGATCACGTCACCCGCATAGTCGTCCACGGATGCGGCGAGCGGGTCGTCGCTGCCGCCGTCGAAGCCGCGTAGCTGCGGCGCAATCACGCGCCAGCCGGTCTCGGCGAGCGCGAGCTGCCCCTCCCACATGCGCGCGTTGAGCGGAAAGGCGTGCAGCAGCAGGAGCGTGCCGCGCGGGCGTTTTGAAGGCGAAGGCTGCGCTTCGATGTAGCGGAGACGGCCGATAGCAGGCATGCCCTATTGTGAACTGAGAACTCAGAACTCAGAACTGAGAACTCAGAACTCAGAACGAGAACGAACCCTGAACCTTGAACCCCGAACCGAATTATCGTCGTTCCGCCCTGACCAGCGCCGCGAGGACACGATTCTGGTCGTGAGACGACCTGATGCGCTCGGCCGCCGACACGAATGCCGGCCGGCTCGCCGCATCGACGGTCGATACGAACGCGAGCAGTACTTCGGCGCGGTCGTAGTCCGACGTCATCTGCGCGACGGCGTCGAACACCGCGTCCTGGACATCGTGGCCGGCCGCCTTTCTTGCGAGCCCGGTCAGCACTTCCCGCCGGTCGTAGTTGGACTTGATCGCGCGCACCGCCGCGAAGAACGGCTCCCGCTGCGCCGGCTCGACGCCGAAGCGCTCGACGTACGCCGTCAGCACCTGGCGGCGATCGTAGTCCGACTGCATGCCGAGCACGGCCGCGAGCACGGTCTTCTTCGCTTCGGCGCTGAGCGCCCCGCGCTCCAGCATCTCAGCGAGCACCATCCGCTTGTCGTAGCTCGACTTGATGTGCGTCAACGCGGGCAGCAGCGCGTCGCCGTCGACGGCCGCGCCGATGTGCTTCGTGAGCGCCGACAACGCCTGCCGCTGGTCGTAGTCGGACTTCATCGTCGCCATCGCCTGCACATAAACCGCCGCGGCCTTTTGATCGAGAGCCACGCGCGAGGCGACATGCTCGAGCACCTGACGGCGATCGTAGTCCGACTTCATCTGCCGCCCGACGCGCTGCAGCAGCGGCTGCACGGTGGCGGCATCGAGGTGCGCGATGTCGACGAGCGCGACGAAATACAAACGGCGCGCGTAGTCGCCACCGAGCAGATCAATTTCATCGAAGACGCCGTTGACGCCCTTCTTCCCGAAGATCGACTTCACGCGCGATTCGGCGCCGATGCCGGACTGCCGGACGAGTATCGGCAGTTGCGTCGTCAGGAATCGCCGCGCCTCATCATCCCAGGGCCGCTTCAGCCCGGCGACGAAGTAGGTGTGCGTCAGCGTGCCGTTCGATGATTCGATCTCGACCGTGTGCGCGACGATGCGGCTCCAGTCGCGGAGGGTCAGCACGCCGCCGTCAGACAGGTTCTGGACGTCGGTCAGATCGTCGGTGAACGTCACCGTGCCGTGCAGCCGGACGTCGAGACGGTTCGTGCCGTCGCTCCACCGCATGTGCCATTCGCCATTCGACGACACCGAAAACGCGCCAGGCGCGGGCGGTGCCGGAGGCGACGGTGGTGACGGCGGTGACGGCGGTGACGGCGGTTGCGGAGGTGCAGGCGGAGACGGTGGTGCCGGTGGAACTGGAGGCGCAGGCGGAGCCGGCGGTGCGGGCGGCGAAGGTGGTGCCAGCGGCTCATCGAGCGCCCGATGGGTCGTCGGCGCGGGTGGAACGGGCGGCGCCGGCGGCACGGGAACTTGCGGATCGTTCTGATCGGCACCGAACGCGGCCGCGCCGGTCGTGACGCCACTGTGAGCGCCACTGTGAACGCCGCCAGGAATCCCGCCCCGGACGCCACCTGTGATTTCACCGGAGACACCACTTGAGACGCCACCAACAGGCTGCGCGGCAGGTGTTGAGGGCCTCACCGCGACGTGCGGCGAGGCGATCACCGACGCGGCGCGCGCATCGCCCCGCGTCCTGATCCACGGTAGCTGCTGCACGCTGCCGGCGCCGGCGGCGAAAATGATGGTGAGCGCCAGCGTGACCGCCCAGCTCGGCGATCGCGGTTCGTCCGTGATCGGGACGCGAAGAATGCGCCGCACGCGACCGAGCAGCGACCCGCCGGTCGCCGCCATCGCCATCGTCGTCGAAGACGTGCGCCAGGTTTCGAGCTCGGCGAGCGCCCGCGCGTAGCTGACGGGGTCGCCGCAGGCCGCGACGGCGATGTCGTCGCAGCAATGCTCGCGCTCCACGCGAATCCGTTTCGACAGCCACCATACGGCCGGGTGGTAGAACAGCAGCGTCTCCGCGATCGTCTGCAGGACGTTCACGGCGTAATCGTGGCGACGGATGTGCGCGAGCTCGTGCGCCAGGATGGCTTCGACCTGCGCGGGCGACAGCGACGCCAGCGCGGCAACCGGGAGCAGAATCGCCGGGCGCAGCCAGCCCACGACGGTCGGCACATCCACGAGCGCCGACTCGACGACGTGCGCCACCGCGGGCAGGCCGAGCCGGTACGCGAGGCGACGGCAGGCTGATTGCCAACGTGACGAGGAACTCGCGAGCGCGATGCGATGCAGCCGCCGCACGTGCCACCACCCGCCCGCCATGCGGCCGAGCAGAAGGGCGACGCCCACGAGCCAGGCGATGGTGATGCCCGCCAGGAATCGATCGAGCTGGGCGGCGGAGTCGAACCGCCATGCGCTCGCAGGGCTGAAGCCCTGCGCCACAGCAGCACCGTCGAGGACACCGATCCGCGTGGCGCGGCCCTTTCGGGCTGCGTCGTCACTCGTCGTGGCGCGGCCCTTTCGGGCTGCGTCGTCACTCGTCGTGGCGCGGCCCTTTCGGGCTGCGTCGTCAGTCGTCGTGGCGCGGCCCCGCAGCCCTGCCTCGATACTCTGTGTCGCGCGGCCCTTTAGGGCTGCGTTCACGGCGGGCGAACCCGCGTCAGCCCACATCAGCCGCGCAGTCACCGCCGGCGCCGCGAGCATCGCGGCGAGGCTTACGCAGGCGATGACGTAACGGAGGCTGGCCGATCGGCGGTCGGTGAGCCGCAGCAGCGCCGAGGCGAAGGCGGCGATCGTCGCGCCCTGCCAGACGAAGTGAATCAGCGCCCAGCCGGCCGTCTGCAACAGCAATAGCCGCGTCATCGTGATCCTCCAGGTTTGGTGCGGTCGTTCGCCGCGGAAGGGCCTGCCCCGCGCAGCAGCTTCTTGATTTCGGCGAGCTCTTCCGGCGACGTCTTGCTGGCCGCCAGCGCCTGAAGGACCAGCTTCGCGGCCGATCCGTCGAACGCGCGATCGAGCAGGTCGGTGACGAGCTGCCGCTGCGTCTGATCTTGTGTATACGCAGCCTCGTAGACGTGAGTTCGCGCGGCTTCGTCGCGGACGACGAGGCGCTTCTCCGTCATGATCTGCAGCAGTTTCAGGATGGTGGTGTAGCCGGCCTCGCGTCCCATGTCCTCGGCAATCTGCCGGACGGTGCTGGGTCCGCGGGACCACAACACGCGGAGGATGGCGAGCTCGGCGTCAGTCGGTTTGCGGCGCAGGCCCTTCATGGACCGGATTATCTACGACAACCTTCGTAGCTGTCAATACGAATGTCTTCGTAGCAGCGGTTTTTCTTAGATCTGTTTGCGGAGCACGGCCGCCAGCGTCAGGCTGCCGGTCACGTTCGCCGTCGTTCGAAACATATCCGGAATGGTGTCGACCGCGAGCAGGATCCCGATGCCCTCGATCGGCAGGTTGACCGCCGCGAGGAGGGGCACCATCGCGATGATGCTGCCACCGGGTATACCGCCGACCGCGAACGTGGTGAGCATCACCGGGAACACGACCGACGCGAGCTGCCCGGGGGACAGTGTCACGCCGTACAGCCGCGCGAGAAACAGCACCCCAACGGGTTGCGCCACCGCCGCTCCCACGCGGGATACCGACGCAGCGAGCGGCAGGACGAAGCGGGACACGACGGGCGGCATGCCCGCGCGTTCGGCGCTTTCGACCATCGCCGGCAACGCGGCGAGTGACGATCGCGCCGCAAACGCCACGGCCTGGGCCGGCGCGCAGAACGAGATGAACGCGCTCGGGCTCATCGATCCGGCGATGATGCCGACCGGATACAGCAGCAACACGACGACGAGGACGGTCAGCGTGACCACGAGCACGATGTACGCGAGGACGGCGCCGGCCGCGGCCAGACCGAGCTTGGCCGCCAGCGGCACCGCGAGCGCGAACACGCCGACCGGCGCAAGCTCGAGAATCCCGGCAACGAGCCGCTGCATGGCGTCGGCGACGCCCTGCACGACGCGCAGCACAGCCTCACGCCGTTCCGCCGCGATACGCGCGAGCGCGACGCCGAACAGCACCGAAAAGACGATGACCGGCAGCATGGCGCCGTCGGCCGCAGCCTTGACGACATTGGACGGCACAAGATCGACGAACCACTGCATCAGCGTTGTCGTGCCGGACGGCGGGGCGCTGGCGCTGGACGCAGGCGCGGGCCCGCGGAGCGCCATCGCGGCGTCTTGATCGATGTGAACGCGCGAAAGCGCCGGGGCGGCGACGAGGACGGCGAACACGGCCGACACCAGCACCAGCGCGAGCGCCATGAGCACGGCGCGGGTGGCCACGCGGCCCAGCGCACCCGATGACGCCAGCGATCCGACGCTGGCGACGAGCATCGACGCGACGAGCGGAATCACCGTCATCCGGATGAGATTGACGAAGATCGTCCCGAGCGGCGCGGCAACCGCCAGAATCGTCGTCGCCACGGGTGACGAGGCGCCGGCGAGCGCGAGGCCAAGCAAGAAGCCCGCGACGAGGCCGAGCAGCACACGGGTTGTCAGGGGCATCAACTGAGAACTTAGAGCTTAGAACTCAGAATTCAAAGTCCTAAGTTCTGAGTTCTGAGTTCTAACTTCCGCGAAGCGCGGCGAGCGGATCGACGCGCGTGGCGCGCGACGAGGGCACCGCGATCGCCAGCAGCGAGACGAGCGCCAGCAGCAGCGACGTCGAGACATAGATCAACGGGTTCGCGGCGCTGATGCCGAACAGCATCGACGTCATCGATCGCGTCAGCAGCAGCGCGCCGCCGACACCAATCGCGATCCCGAGCAGCGTCATCGACCCCGCCTCGCGCAGGACCAGCCGCAGCACCTGCCGGCGGGG
>Ga0209515_10009331_pt1 | contig 11181 bp, 13 predicted proteins | sample Subgroupgradi54m_FD_187454 | JGI IMG/M metagenome (GOLD analysis project Ga0209515, IMG submission 187454) | Subsurface groundwater microbial communities from S. Glens Falls, New York, USA - GMW60B uncontaminated upgradient, 5.4 m (SPAdes)... ...
TGCCGTATCCGGAAGCACAATGCCGGATTTAGTAGTTTTTACTTCATCCATCGGCTCAAGAAAAATATGGTCGTTTAATGGTTTTAAATTCATTTTTTTATTTATTGCTAGTTAAAATATCCGACCTTAATTAATATAACAAATTTAACTATTATTTTACCTGATTTGTCACTCTTTCGTCAAGAGTGACAAATCCCTTCTGCACAAATATTTTCACAAAAGGTAGCTTAAGCTACGATTTCCTCCTCGCGCCTGGAACTTGATACAAAATCAAAGATTTCAATTTAGTGGAAATATTTGTGCAGAAGGGACAAAAAAAGCCCGGCTATTGCCGAGCTTTAGGAAAGCGGTATTACGCGCCGGAGCATGCTTTTTAAATCTCGTTCAACCATTGCATAAAGCCGTTCGCGTTCCGATGGAATAAGGTTGGTTTGCACGCATATTAAAAATTTAACGCATGGATGTTTTCTAAGATGTTCCTCCATCTTTTCTTCTTTGCTGTATCTGCCGTTGGAAGTTTTCACTTGAAGCGGCAAAGCAAAGCCGCTGGGCAAGAATATTAAAAAATCAATTCCTTCGCTATCCAGGCGATCGCTCGGGCGATTGCGGAGAAAACCAGAAATTACAGATTCGCTTTTTAATTTTTTAAGAACTTCTTCTACTGTGTCTTCAGCGGCGTTTTCTGGCTTAGGCAACTGACTGGTTTATTTATGTATCAAAGATAATTTGATTATATCTTTTCCTTACTTAAAAGCAACTCAATCCGTTTAGTGTCGGGGTGGAACTCTAATTCGTTATCATTATAAATAATCCTTGGCTTATAGCCGGCCTGGAATTTTAAGCCGCGCTCAATTCTTTTTATTTGTATTGCTTTTAATTTTTGTTCCAGCCAATCGCCGAATTTTCCTTTTAAAATCCATTCTCGTATCCGAGCCACTAAACCTTTCTTTTGATATTTATATCGGGAATCTTTTAGATACTTACTTATATTAATGGGGCTTGCCCAATCAGCATTCGCGTCAAAAAATTTTTGAATTGCTTCCGGACTGCCGTAAACAGGAACTAAATTTTCATATAAATTTTTCCAATACTCGTTATGCGGCGGCGATAAGCGATAAGCTGACGATGTTACAAAATGATTCAAGCAGATTTTATCTTGCCACTTTTTAGGATTGCTTCCTTTGTGAACAGCGCGCCAGCCGAACATTCCAAAAGCCAAAATGCAAAAAGCTCTCACGCTGAAAATTCTTCCCCGACTCGCTCCTATAATTACATCAAAATCTGAATTCTCGTTCATGTTGCACATAGCCAGGGATCCGGCTGCCAAAACAAAGTCTACAAACGGAATAAAATTAAACAGCCAAACTTGCCCTAAAAACTTCTGCCATTTTTGATTGAACATTTTATTATTTGACATGTTTTTAATTAAAGGATTTTTTCATAGCGGCTTCCAGAAGAATGTTAGAGGGTGTCCTTTTTGGTCTGCGAGCCATTCTTTTGTCTAAGCGTCCTTCGATTAGACTGTGGAAATTGGTCTAATATAAAATAGTGAGCACTTTTGCTTCATAATGCTTCGACTAACCATCGGGGCATTTTTTATTCGTAAAATAAAGCTAGTCGCTAGTGGCTATTCACTCTCAATCATCTCCGGCCGCTCCAATAATTCCGGTTCTACTTCCATTGCCTCGCCAGTAATTTTTAAAACATCCTTATCAATCTTTCCAAGCTCTTTATAAGCGCTGTTATACATGCTGACTGAAGTGCCAAGATGAGTTCCAAGTTTCTGCATATAAGTTTCATAACTGGACAAATGCTTGCCCAGCGCCTCCACCCGCTTCCGGATTTCTTTTGCGGACTCTTCAATCTGCAAAGCTTTGAGTCCCTGTAAAACTGTCTGCAAATAAGCCAAAAAAGAAGTCGGCGAAACAATAATCACGTGCTTGTCCTTAAAAGCATATTGGATCAGATCCTGCGTATTGGTTTTAACTGCGCCGATTTTATTGACTAAAAGATCATAATAAATCGCCTCTGCCGGAATAAACATAAAAGCAAAATCCATTGTCCCTTCTTCCGGCTTTACATATTTAGCAGTCTCGTCAATCCGGTTTTTTAAATCCTGTTTGAATAATTTTTCCACTTCTTCGCGGACCTCATCATCCCGCGCATCCAAAATCCTATTATAATTTTCCAGACTGAATTTGGAATCAATCGGAATAACTTTGTCCTGCACAAAAATCACCGCATCCACGATGCTGCCGTCTTTAAACGGATACTGCATCTGGTACCGTCCCGGCGGCAAAACATTTTTTAAAAGCGTTTCCAGATAATATTCCCCCAGCACGCCGCGCTGTTTTGGATTTTTTAAAATATCCTGCAAACTCTGCAGCTGGTCGGCAAAGCTCACCACTTGCTTGTTAGTTTCATCTAATTTCGTCAATCTCTCCGTCACATCGCGGATAATTTTCGCGCTCTCGCTGTATTGCCTCTGCATGGAGCGGGTGGACTCGCCTAATTTTGAATCCAAAGTCCGGGTAATCTCATTCATCTGGTTTTGGAGCATTAAAAGCCCGCGATCGTCTTTTTGAGGTTCAGATTTTTGATTTTTTAAAATGAAAAACAGGGCGGCAAAACCAAGAATCATTATTACTAAAAGAATCAGCGAAGATAGGTCCATTTAATAATTTTAACATAAATTAAATAATGCCTAAAACAAAATCCGCACTATTGCGGATTATAAAGGCCTAAAGCATGAAAAATCATTTTGGTAAGATTGGCAGAAATATTCGTTAAAAGATTTACCAATTCGCCATGAAGTTTCGCTAAAGGAATTAAAAGCAAAACTAAAAATAAGATTAAAATTACTGCTTTTAAAACCTCTCCTATTTTCACAGCCATAAGCTTGAATCAAAGAAACTAGAATTAGCATAACCTATGTTATAATCAATATAAAGGTCCAACTAATAATTTTCATACTATGGGTCCAAAAACCCCTTGCGGCTGCTAACCTGTAGCTAAAAACCGCAGCTAACTAGCTGCGGTTTTTATTTTAAAAAAAAGCCGCTGTAAATTCTGATTGCCTTCCAAAACAGGAATAAAATTGCGGTTATCCATAGATGCTCCGGGGAAAAACCTTCTGCCAGAACGCCAATCATTTAAAAGATAGTGCAAAAAATTATTGGTGTAGCCTATTTCATTTTCAGGCATGGCGGCAATCAGCAAATAATCTCCGAGACGGCGCTCCATTGCTTTTTTTGCGGCTCCGGCGAAACAGCAATCATTTATTAAAATAAATCTGCCCTGGTGTCCGGCAAAAACAAAAGCTAATCTATCGTATCCGACCAATTCCCAATTAAAATAGCCATCCAAAGGCCAGCCGTCTCTCTGCCCATGCCCGATATAAAAAAGGCAAATATCCTCTCTTCGTTTCTCAATAAAAATCTTTTCCAGCTTAAAAAGCACCTCCTGCCGAGAACCAATTAAAATAACATACTCTCCAATGCCCTTAATTCCAAAATAAATTCTTAAAGCTTTTAACAATTTTTCTACTTCATTAGAAAATCGGTTCTTCGCATCGTTTGAATTTTCTTTGCCAACAACAATAACTATATGCATTTATTAATCTCCTTTTATATTTTTAAAGAAAGCCAATTCTGAAAATATTATACTAAAATTTTTATGAAAAATCAAACCCTGCCGCCTTTTCTTGATAAAATCAAAAACCCGCGATAAACGCGGGTTTTTGATTTTATCTTCCGAAACCGCCTCCATGGCCGCCCCGGAAACTTGGCTTTCGCTTTTTATTGCAATCGTAGCAATACAAGCGTCCATAAGTTCCATCTTGCCTTTGAGTCGGCTCGAATGGCAACTCTTTGATCGGAGAATTGCATTCGGTGCAAGCGAGATTTAACGCAGACACATCATGCATTTGGCGCTGAGGCCTATTTCCCATTTCCATTTACGTTCACCTAATTTACTAATAAATATCGTATATTTTAGGCGAACGACTAATGTTATATTTAAATCCTAAAAAAGATTTACTACTATCGCCTAACTAACTTCTATACAGCATAGCAAATGAAAATTTAAAAGTCAAACAAAAACCCCACTAAATTATGGGGTTACAATTATTTTTCCTTTCATCCAAGAGTGCGGTTGGCAATGATAGGGATATTCTCCTGGATCAATGATCTGAATCGGCCTTGATTCTTTTCCAAATAAAATTGCTTCAGTGCTGAATTTCAAATTATCTGCTGTAGCCGTATGATACATAGTATTCAGACTCCGTTTATCTTCATTGCGCCAAACAACTTTATCGCAAGATTTTATAGTTAATTCCGAAGGATCGTAAGCCTTGGCTCGCAATTCCGGATTCGTGGTAATACCGTAACGGATAATTATGGTATGAGTAGTATAAGCAATTCGAGCGCATTCATCTTTTGCAGGAGGCGGGTTCGTCCCTGGATTTGGCTGGCTTCCGGGAATGGTCAGGTGTTCCTTATCTATCGGCGTATCATTAGAATTAGAGGGTTTTCCACAAGCAGTAAAAGCTTGCGCGCCAAATAAAATCATCACTAACAGCCAGAGAAAAAGTTTCCCGGTTTTTAACATTTATTCAATTTTAAAAATTAAAATCTAAATATTATTTTAGATTACTAGCCTAGAAAGTCAAATGACGATTTAAGATTTTCTCTTGCGGCCTCTATGCGCATACAATCCGCGGATAACTGCATTGATAAGAACCATTGTGCTAAAAAGAGAAACAAGCAACCAAATCAAGACGAAAGAGGTTCCGAACAAAAGAACAAACCCCGCCATAAGGAGAAGAGAAACCCCTAACCAGCTAAACACTTGTTTTTGCAGCTGTTTGGAAGAGATTATACAACCACGGAGTTTTGCCCTATTCCATCCGAGGAAAACGCATAATATTAATGATATGCTAATAAATAGATAACCCATTTCTACCTCATTCAAAGAACTAACTTGCTAATAAATATATTAACGGAAAACAAAAATAAATCAATAAGGAATGTAATTTAAGATTTCACCAAATGTTCAAAAGCGTATTTCAGACTCGCCCCCACTTTTTTCCCGGGATTGAATATATTTTCAGGGTCAAAAATTTTCTTGGTTTCTTCAAAAAGCCTGTAAACCTTTTCTCCATACATCTTTTTCAAATACGGGCTGCGGATAAGCCCGTCATTGTGTTCTGCGGTAATAGAACCCCTAAATTCCAAAACTAAGCCATAAACTTCTTTTGAAAGAGATTTTATAATTGCTCCGGCTTTTGGATCGGCCAAATCCATTAAAGGAATAATATGGAAATTGGCATCGCCTACATGGCCGGCAATAGTATAAATTAAATTATATTTTTCCAAAATTTTATTCAATCTCGGCAAAAAATCAGGGAGTTTTTCCGGCAAAATAATAAAATCGTCAATAAAAGGCGCGGTGCGCTTCCCTTGAAGATGCTGCCTCAGCAAATTAAAGCTTTCTCGGCGTATAACCCAATATTTCTTTGCTTCTTCCATATTTTTAACAATCCTAAATTTAAATCCGCCGTTTTTTAAATCGCGGCCTAAATTTTCTAATCTTCCTGAAATTTCTTTCTGGTCATTCCCGGTAAATTCTGCCAATAGCACTAATTTTGGGATTCCTCCGGATAAAATCATCCGAAATTCCGGCAAAAACTGCCAAACAAGCTTAAAAAGATTTTTCGGCTTTAAAATTTTTATCAAGCTCGGCAAAAACCGGACTGCTAATTTTAAAGTGCGGTCATCATAAGATTCAAAGCTTTCCGGCTGATATTTTAAAACTGCTTTTGCCGCAACTGGCAAAAATTTCAGGTCTTCCAAAAATATGACTGCCAGCTGGGAAAATTTTTTAGGCTGCACCAGGCGGAATTTAATTTCTGTGATGATTCCGAGAGTTCCCTGCGATCCGGTCAAAAGCTTGGTTAAATCAAAAATTTTTCCGTTCCAGACGTTCCACAAATAATAACCGGCGGAATTTTTAGAAACTGCCGGCTTAGCAGATTTTAAAAGCTCTTGATTTTTCTCAATTAAATCGTAAATCTGCCCGTAAAGCCGACCCTCAAAAGTCTTTTCGCTGATTTTTTTATCAAGCTCTTTTTTATCCAATGGCTTAATTATATACTCCCTGCCGTCGCTTAAAATAACTTTTAATTCCGCAACATAATCTTCAGTCTTTCCGTAAGCAAGAGTTTTCTCCCCGCCGGAATTATTGGCGACCATTCCTCCTACCGTGCAAATTTCCCTGGAAGCGGGAAAAGAAGGCAAAAACAGATTTTGTTTTAAAGTTTCTTTTTCAAAATCCCGGTAGAAAACCCCCGGCTCTGCAACTGCCGAGTAATTGCTTACATTTTTAATCCGGTTAAAATGCTTCGTAAAATCCACTAAAATGGAATCAGTTAAAGCTCCTCCGCCCATATCCGTGCCGCCGGACCTGGGCGTAATGGAAATTTTTTCATTTTTCTGCTTCTTCTGGCTTACAAACTTCACTAAGCTCTGCAAATCCTCAACATCTTTAGGAAAAACAATAACTTCCGGCTTAATTTCAAATAAGCTGGCATCGTGGCTGTATTTTTCTCTGGACGCTTCATCAAAAACAACTTCGCCTTTTATTATTTTTTTTAATTCTTCCGCAAGCATATTAAATTATTTGTTTATGTTTGGGGGTAATCTTAAATGATAGAATAAACGCCAAGATTAAAGCAAAACCGCACATAATTGACGGAATAGCTTGCCTGGCTTCAACCGAAAGAGAATATACAATTCCCATCGGCAGCATAAATGAACTGTAGCCAGCAATCATCCATTTCAATAAATTGCCATTTTCTTTATTCATATTTTCCATCGCTTCCCAAATCCCTAAAATCAAAAAACCGAAATAATAAACGCTATAAGTCCATGATAGCTCTTGAGCAGTGTTAAAAATAATATAATTCCCGCCGCAGACTGCTCCCGTAATCGCTTTTGGGACAAAAAGAAAAATAGTTATATAAACAAGCATCAAAACATATCCGAATTTCAAAAAATGGTCTTTTTTAGTAACCAAAGAAATTAAGTGGAGCCCCAGCACTGGCAGAAAAGTAATGACGGAAAAACCGACTCGCGACCAAAATAACGGATTAGTTGCCGCGCAAACTTGGTATTCAGCAAACTGAAATAAGCCAAGCAGAACTAATGTCGCCATTACTAATCTGCCAAAAACCGCCACTCTATAATGGATAAAAACATAAATCGCCAAAGCCATTTCCATAAAAAAAGTGGCCAACATCACTTCCGGAGTAAAGCAAAAAAATCTGGATTTATCGCTGAATAATTTGTTCATTTTTTACTTCATAGCCGCCGATTACCAAGCCGGCGGCAATCAGAACTAAATTTTTTACTACAAATTCACCTTCAGCAGTCAATAATAATATATTCCCATTATTAAAAAATAAAGTTGGCATCAAGAAGAATGACATTAAAGTTCCGGCCATTTGAAGCCAAAGAAGCGCCAAAGTAACCCTAAGCGCAATTTTAAAGATTAATCCCAGCCCGATTGAAACCTCCCAAATTCCTAAAATAAATAAAAAATCTTTTGTAGGTAAAAAATAGTAAGTTTTAGCCACTAATTCCGCAACCGGACTGACGCCAAAAATCTTCAGCGCCCCAAACCATAAAAAGATAATTCCAAGGGCAATGCGAAGAAACGGTATTGCCCACCTATGCATTTTATTAATAAATAAAATATCAAACTTATTGAACAGTTTGGACATAATTATTGGTACCGAATTTCTATTTTATCCTTGTCACGCATCTCATAATTTTCAAACTTATCGCTTTCCTTGCCGTTGACAGTCATTTTTAATTTTCCATCGGGGCCATTGCAATATGTAAAAACGCAGTCTTTATTAAAAATTTTCTCCCAAACTTTAAAAAAATTGCCCAGTTTTATATTTTCTTTAGTCACCACTCCGCCGAATTCCAAATGGAGTATTCCGGTCGCATCGTGAGTATGGATAGGATTTTCTGTAATTCCCAATCCGATATTTGCCGGAATTTCCTGCTTCTGGCCTTTAATGAAAATTTCCAGTTCCGGATGCCAATGAATGCCGTTTACAGAAATAATTTCTTGATTTTGCAGAGGATGCCTAAATTTTAAAAGCCAGCCGATGCCGGCAACTAATGCGGCAATAAAAAATAAAATTAAGGCGGTTTTCAAAAACCGCCTTAATTTTTCTTTCATAAAAAGCTGGGATTTCTGTTCCATATGCTGCCAATATTTTGATTTTTTATTAGGATCCATATCAATAATATAAATTAGCAGGCTTAATATCTTTTTTTACCACGCACTCGCCTTTATACGCAATATCTGCCCCGGCAATTTTAGCCGAACACTCATTAGAATAAGTTTTTCCGTCAATCCCGCAAACCGGATTAAATTCTTGCGTGCAAAATTCTTGCTTTTCTTCTTCAGCCTTAATCGGCGGAGCTGGAACAGCCACTTTTTGCTCTTTCTTGAGATAAGATTTCAGCTCGCGCAGCAATTCTTCCGCCTGGCTAATATTCAATTTAACCGATGCTGAATCCATTTTAGAAAAAGCCTCTTTTGCAAAATCTGAATATTTTTGGGCATTCTCTAAAAGAGTAAATTCCTTGGGATTTTTTTCTTCATTTAAATCAAACGATTTTAATAATTGCCGTAATTCAATTACTTCTTTACTCAGCTTATTCAATTCCGACCTTAATTCATCCCCCGATCCGCCAAAATCCGCTTTTTTTAATCTTTCCGGAAATTGCCGGTCTTCTTTAGCAACTTCCTCAGAGACTTCTCCTGATTTTTTCTTAACCTCTTTGATTAAATTTTTAATTTCCTCTTGGCCTTCAAATTTTTTATTGATTTCTTCAACTAATTTCTCGTGCTTAATCATCCTATCCGCCAATTTTTCTAAAAGATTATCAATATTCGGATTTTTAGAAATTTCCTTCAAAGATTCAAATTTTTGCTTCAAACGATCTTGGGAATCCTGATAATTGCCCAAGGCTTTTTCAATCGCCGGCTTGTCATTCGGCCTTGCCTCCTCTACTTTTTTAAGCTCTACAGCTTTCTCATCAGCAATTTTTAACTCTAATTCCGCCTTAGAAACCGGATTAAAAGTAAAAAATCTAGTTATGCTTCTTTTAAATTCTTTTAAAAAATAAAACGGGTTAGTCGGCAACAATCCGGGATTTTCTATGCCAAGATCGGAAACGGTTATTGCCTGCGACGTCAAATTAGCTTGCAGATTTTTTGCCGCATGCGCCCAAGCCATTCCTCCAATTAAAAAATTAACTATTAAAAAGGCAAAAAGGTATTTTTTTACGCTCATATATCAATTATATCACGATTTAAAAGCAGCTAAATGCAGCTTAAACTATTTCTTTTCCAGCTCCAGGCAGACCGAGTTAATGCAATAGCGTTTTCCTGTTTCTGCCGGCCCATCATCAAAAACATGCCCCAGATGAGACCCGCATTTTTTGCAAACCACTTCCGTCCTTTTCATCCCATAGCTGTCATCGGGCCGGAGTTCAATATTCTCCAAATTTGCCGGCTCAGAAAAACTCGGCCAGCCGGTTCCAGAGTCAAATTTCGTATCCGAAGAAAAAAGCTCAACTCCGCAAGCAGCGCATTTATACATTCCCTTAGAATGCTCGTTCCAATACTTGCCGGTGAAGGGGGCTTCAGTGCCTTTTTCCCGCATTACTTTATATTGTTCCGGGGCAAGGACTTTTTTAAAACCTTCGTCTTTATTAACTGATTTTCCATCCATACATATATTTTAGCATTTTTCTAAAAAAAATTTTCAACCGCTTCTTTAGTAATTTCTAAATTACAGCTTTTATTTTTCTTGCACCATTGCTCACATTTTTCAGCAATTCTTTTATTTAAATAATGGAAACCGCACTCATTGCATTTATAAAATCCGCCAGAACGCAAAACTTCAATTTTACCGCCCTTAATCTGAATAAGCGCTGACGGCCCACCAATTAATTTCCCGCCATCAACATAAAAATCCACTGTATTTTTAAAATATCTTTTTGCTTCTTTAATAGTGCTTGCTGGAGGAAATCCTTCCCAATTGGCGCTTGGAGCGACCAGCGGGCCGGTTTCTTTCAATAACTTAATTAAATCCGGCTTTTTAGGCAACCGGAAAGCCAAAAACTTTGTTCCCCTATGCAAATAATAAAATTTCTTATCCGGGCAAGGTAAAATAATGCTTATCTTTCCAGGCCAAAGTTTCCGGAGGAAATTTTTAATCTTCGCATCTAACTGTATGCCAAAAATATTTAAATCTTTTAAGGAGCTGACGAGAATAATCAATGGCTTTTTTAGGTTTCGTTTCCGCAATTTATAAATTCTTGCAACCGCCTTTTTAGAAAAAGCTGATCCGACAATCCCATAAATAGTATCGGTCGGCAAAATTCCAACTCCGCCATTTAAAAGTATTTCTTTAACAGCTGTCTCTATCATATTTTTTAAATTATAATAGAAAACATGGATAAAAAATACATTCTAGCTTCGATACTTTTGATATCAGCAGCTTTATCTCTTTATGGTCTTTCAAGGGGCGATACGGTAAATGACGAAGTTTTTATGTCTTTCCGAGGAATCAGAATGATGGATTTTAACGAAGCGGCTAATCAAACAACTCCATTAGAATGGAATGACCCTAATATCCCCTGGTGGACTAATCTTTCTTTCCATGACCATCCGGCGCTGGTTCCGCTTACCCAGCATGCCTTTATGAAAATTTTCGGGGAAAATAACTTTGCTTTCCGCTTACCATCAGCCTTGCTTGGAATTGCTTCTGTATATTTACTATATCTAATAGGAATTCAGCTTTACTCTGCAAACATCGGGCTTTTGGCGGCAGCGCTTTTTGGGATAACCCTTAACCATATTTATATATCCAGAGTGGGCATGCAGGAAGCTTATGTAATTTTTTTTCTGCTGCTCGGATCGCATTTTTTCCTGAAATCCCTGAAAAATCCAAGATGTCTTTTGTGGTCAGCGCTCGCAGCCGGGCTTGGAGCAGAATCAAAATACAATGCGCTAATTTTAATCCCGATTTTTCTTACCTATCTTCTGATTTTCCGGCGGGAATATTTTAAAAATAAATATTTCTGGCTTGGAATC
>Ga0209515_10009332_pt1 | contig 11181 bp, 12 predicted proteins | sample Subgroupgradi54m_FD_187454 | JGI IMG/M metagenome (GOLD analysis project Ga0209515, IMG submission 187454) | Subsurface groundwater microbial communities from S. Glens Falls, New York, USA - GMW60B uncontaminated upgradient, 5.4 m (SPAdes)... ...
TACCGATTTGTCCCGCCCATGGATCATCCTGTGTCATGGCGTCGGGTCCAATCGCTCCAATATGCTTGAGATCGCCGCCAAGCTCCATGACGCGCGGTTCAATCTTCTCTTATTCGATTTCCGCGGTCATGGCGGCAGCCGGGGGCGCGTGACGTCCTTTGGCTCTATCGAGCAGCGGGATTTGGAGGGGGCGCTGGTATTTCTCGGGGAGCAGACCGACGTGCCGGCCAAGCCGTACGGCGTCTATGGGATTTCCATGGGAGCTTCGGTGGCGCTCACGGTCGCAGCGAAGGATGAGCGGCTTGGCGCTGTGGCAGCCGACAGCCCCTACGTCACCCTGGAAGAGTCGCTCGGGCGCCACTTAGCGCTCCTGTATCCAGTGCTTCCGCGCATGCCGATTCTTTGGTGCATCCTTGCCACGTACCGGCTTCGCTTTGGGGTGTGGCCGCGGCGGATGTCACCGCTGGCCGCGGCGGCCATGCTGAGTCCCAGGCCGCTACTGCTGCTGCAGGGAGGGGATGATATCCGGATGCCGTTGGAGGAGACGAAGCGCCTGTACGCTGCCGCCGGACAGCCGAAAGACCTTTGTGTCGTTGAGGGGGCCGCCCATCTTCAGAGCTATGCGCTGGACCCCCAGACCTATATGCTGCATGTGGTCCGGTTCTTTGAAGCCAGCCTCGTTGACGCGCGGCGTGTGTAACTTGCTTGAGTGTGGCGCGCAGTCAGTGGGCAGGGCTCGGCCATCCCCTGCGCTCGCATCGGATGGCTCCACACGGAGGTCATGATGAAGACGGAAGGCAGGAACATGCTGGCGGGGTTGATGATTGCCCTGATCTTTCTGGTGGGGTTCCCGCGCACGGGCGATGCCGGCCACAAGTCTGGGAGCCAGGCTTCTCATGCGAAGACGAAAACCTCTTCGCCAGGGCCAGCGCATAAGAATAAATCGAAGCACGCCAAGCACCCCATTCCGTATCCAGGCGAGATCGTGAAGGACAAGGTCGCTGTGGCCGCCGAGCTCCTGGACCGCGAACAAACCATGAACGTCTTCGAGGTGGACATCGCCCGTCACGGGGTCCAGCCAGTGTCAATTCGCATCCGCAATGGAAGCGACCACGCCTACCGATTTCGCAAGGCGGACATTGACCATCCCCTGATCCCGGCTGTGGATGTCGCGCGGTACGCGTATCCGAGCGTGCTCCTCACCGGGGTCCGCCTCGTCAGGTGGGGCGTGCTGATAATTCCCGTGCGTATCACGGAGTTTCTTCTCGGCCTGCTTCCGTTGGTCGATTTTTCAGCAGAAGAAGCCAACCCCTTTCCTGTAATGAATGCGCAGATTCGCAAGGATTTTCAGCAAGTGGAGCTCCCGGACGCGGACATTGCTGCAAACGAATCCATCGATGGGTTTGTGTTCATCCGGCAGGCGAGTCGCGGAAGTCTCCTGAAGGTCAAGCTCGTCAATAGTCAGACCCAGCAGCCCTTGGAATTTGAGCTCCACCTCTGACGTCGCGCTGCTGGCTGGGATGCGCGGGATTTCGCTGCGGATATTCGAGAGGGTTCTGGTGAGGGCTGAAGCATGAGTGGCCGGCAACGCGCAGGCGTCCTCCCGCTGCTGGCGACAGCGGTGCTGCTTGGGGTCTGCTCAACCGGCGCACCGGCTGCGGCGCGTCAGAAGCAGGAGATGCTGCCAACCAAAAGCGGCGCCAAGACGTCGACGATGATTGAGGGGACCATCGCCGCCATCGATCTGACGGCCTCCCCGCCGCATCTCGCGGTCGATGGGGGAGGGAATCGGCATTGGCTCCTGCTGCTGGACTCCAAGCAGACCATTGTCTGGCGCACCGGCGGAGCTGATAAGGCAACGCTTGGCCAGCTCAAGGTGGGAGAGCGGATCAAGGCGACCTACGGCAAGGGATCGCCGCCGGTTGCTGCGGCAGTGCTCATCTTGGAGGAGCCGCCTCCGCCAGCCCACGTGCCTGTCGCGGCGCCTTCGGCGACGCCGCGCTCGTCCAGTTCGCCTGATCCGGCAAAAGCACGAGGCGGCTAGAGATCGGTGGACGCGTCCCGCGAACATGGGCCACAGGACACGGTGCCATGGGTCAGGGATGGTCGGCATGCTCTTCAGCGGCGCCTGTCTCATCGGGTGCGCCAGCGCAACACAGAAGGCGCAGCGCGAGGTGCAGCGGGCGCTGACGGCCGAGCAGTACCAGTGGAACGGCGCGCATTTCAGCGAGTACAACCATCGTCCTGACGCGCCTCACCGCACCTCGGCCGGTACATTGGGAGCGCCGCCTTATCTTATGGGGGAAGCACAGGGGGTGGGATGAAAGAGCGGCGCAGAGTTGTCGTGCAAGTCAGCCTGTTGACGTGAGTGATGGGCAGACTGAAGCTGGATTTGCACGATATCTATCGCGACGGCGGCGCCATCGAAGCGGCGCTGGAGCAGGCCATGGAGCACGCCGTCACGAAACGGCTGGAGCTGGTGGAAATTATCCCAGGTAAGGGCAGCGGGCAGCTCAAGAAGCATGTGCTGCGCTTCTTAGCGCGTCCGGACATCAAGAAGCTGTACCACCGCCTCGAAAAAGACGACAAAAACTTCGGCCGGGTGTTTGTCCACTTCCGCCACAAGAAGTGACTACGATGATGGCGGACGACTTCTTCGAGGAGGGTGAGCAGCTACCCGATGAGCCGGCGATGTGGCGGCCACCAGTGGTCTGCCCGCAGTGCAGCCAGACGCGCACGCGGATGGTGACGCTTCGGCATGAAATGTCTGTCTACACCTGCGAGCTGTGCCAAATCGAGTTTGAAGTGGAAGAGGAGTAACCGTGAACACCGGAGACGGCCCACACAGCCCCGTCTCGCTGATCTGGGCTGGCTCGTCCGCATTCCGGGGACAGGGACTCATTGTCTCATCACCCATGCCCACCGATGACTTCCAGTGCACGTCGTGCGGGCAGCTGTTTGAAGCCCGTGTGAGCTTCGGGGAGGCGGAGCAGGGCACACGCCCTGCCTGCCCGCACTGCCGCAGCACGAAGCCGCGACGGCTGCTCAGCTCGACGATCCACATCCTGACAGGGAAGCCGGACACGAGGAGGCCCGGCATGTCGGGCCAGCGCGGTGGTGGCGGCTGCGGCGGCGGCTCCTGCGGGTGCCGTTGATGTCGGCTACCCCGGAGTCCACCCCAGAGATCCTCACGCTCGCGGAGGTCAACGCCGTGCTGCCCGAGGTGCGTCAACTCCTCGAGCGGCTTCAGGGGCTGCAGCGCGCGATGGCCGAGGGCAACGCGCAGCGCGAGGAGCTCACGAAGAAGCTGGCCGGAGGCAACGGCCATTCCCGGACCGCGTTGCAGGATCAGCTGCATGCCGGGACCGCGCGGCAGGATCAGCACGTGGCGGAAGCCGAGGCGACCTTTAACGCACTCAGCGCCTGCGGGGCCATGCTCAAGGACCTGGAGAGCGGGCTGGTGGATTTCTATGGCGAGCGTGCCGGCGAGGTCATCTTGCTTTGCTGGCGGCTGGGGGAAGAGCAGCGGATCCAGTACTGGCATACGCTCGAAGGCGGCTTTGCCGGCCGCCAGCCAGTGGACGATCTCATCACGTGAAACGGGGAAGCAAGGTCCCAGGCGCCGGGGGACAGGCGTGTGGCAGGTCAATCGTGCCGCCTCGCTGATCTGGGCTGGCACAGTTGGAACGCCTCCTGATTTACCTAAGAAACGGAGAAAATGCATTGGGTCTTGATTATCATGATTTGGGGGCTGAAGAGCCTTGTGTTCCTATTCGCCTCGCTCTTTCTAACGGGACTTGTGAGGTTGCTGTGGGCTAGGAAGTACACCTACGACCTGTCGATCAAGGATCCTGCCGTTCTACGCAGGGGGGACATTATTCTTACTGGCAAGCAAAGCATCTTGGATTCGTGGTACATCCAACTCGGCAACGTCCTAACCCGAAAACTGAAGCACCGCTTCTGGACGCATGCCGCTCTTTATGCAGGGGAAGGGAAACTCTGGGAAGCGCAGCCCGAAGGTGTGCGAGAAGCGAACATTGATTTTTACCTGAAGAACGACTATTACGTGCGTGCGTTTCGCCATCGGTATATCCAGGAGGCAGTAGTTCTTGATAACCTCGTTGCGTGGTGCGCGTCCAAGCAAAGGGATGGTTATGATTTCAGGGGTGCGATCTTCTATGCGTGCTCAACACTGGTTCCCTTAGGCTTCAACTTCATATTTGATACTCCCTGGTTGACAAGATTAGCGAATGTTCAGGACAAGTATTTTTGCTCTGAGCTGATTGTGGAAGCTTTCGAAGAGAATGGCTATCCAGTCTCACCCTTTGATGCCTGGCGGGTGAAGCCATCGGATTTCATCAGTAATCCGGTGCTGGCGGAGGTCAGTTCCTCGTAGAAAACCAAGGGCGACCCCAATAGTCCCGCCTGGCTGATCTGGGCTGGTACATTTCGCTGGCGGAGATGCATGAGCAGGGAAACCACAAGGAGGCGTGGATGAGCGAGGGACCGGAAGCGGTGCAGGGGGAGACGAAGGAGCAGCGGTTTCAGCGGTTGGCGACCAAGCGGACGCAGGCGGCACTGCAGAAGATCAGATTGCTCGGTAACCTGACCAGTTCAAGCTATGGCTATACCCCAGACCAGGCGTCGAAGATCATTGGGGCGCTACGCGCGGCCGTGGATACGGTGGAGGCAAAGTTCAACCGGGTCCGAGGCACCCAGGCGGCGGAGACCTCGTTCACGTTATAGGGCATTCCAGGAGCACTGAGGCGGGCATAGCGGAAAATAGGGGGCGGTTCTGATTTTCACTCCTGCGCATCGTCCGGACTGTAACCAGATTGTAACCGGCGGTGTTGATTTCGTGCAATCTCGTGCTACGTCCTGCTAATGGGGTGTCGTTACTAAGTGGTTCAGGCGTCGATGATAAGACACCATCTGATCTGTCATGCTAATCCCTGCAATTCCTCGTCGTCCGAATTCGAGCCCCGTCGCCCATTTTCCGTTAATTTCTCATTAAAAATTCCCAAAATAGCCTATTGACAGGTACAAGCTGTTGGAGTACTGTGCGAAGTGTTCCACAAGATGTAGGTTGTTAGACCCTGGTGCCCCACCTATCCGTGGGGTGAAAAGACAATCCGGTGAGAATCCGGGACGGCCCCGCCGCTGTATGGGGGGACGAAATGGAGCGCGCAGTGCCACTGTCCGGCGAACAGTCCGGATGGGAAGGTGCTCCAGAGTAGGCTAAGCCCCGAGTCAGAAGACCTGCCAGGGAACGAGTACCACTAGGCCCTCGAGGGTGGGGTGCTGGCAGTGCGCAGTGTCCTCGCCCGACCGTTCTCGGTCGGGATTTTTGTTCCGCGCTGTCCCCGCTCCTCTCTCTTCAAGCCTCGCACACGAGATCGAGACAAACCGGTCAAGGCATCGCCGCATCCATTCTCTTAAGAGGAGGACGCATGGACCAGCTCGCCAGCCCCGAGATCACCACCGCTCTCACCGTCAAAAAACGCAACGGGCAGCATGTGCCGTTTTTTGAAGCGCGTATTTTGCACGCCGTGGAAAGCGCGTGCAAGGATCACCTCGGCCTTCCACAGGAGGCCGCACTCGATGCGGTCTGGCAAACGACAGCTCACGCGGTCACACACTGCGTGGTCATGTGGTGTCAGGCCCAGGCCACGACCCACCCCGTCCTGTTTATCGAAGACATCCAGGATGCGGTCATCGGCCAATTGCGAGACAGCGGACATCCTGAGGTCGGCGCGTGTTATGCGGCCTACCGACGACAGCAAGAGCTTAAGCGCTTTGACACCGATCAGCTCACCGTGCAGAAACGCGACGGACGTGTGGTCTCATTCAAACCGGAGAAAATCGTCATTGCCATTGGGAAGGCGTTTACTGCACGATCGTCCGGCGCCCCCCTGTCCCTCGCCGCCCAACAGACGATACTCGAGCTGGCCGATCGTGTCGTGGAGACCTTGAAGGAACGCGCCCCGGACATTCAGACGATTCATATCGAGACCATTCAGGATCTAGTTGAGCGCGTGCTCACTGAGCAAGGCCACCAGGAGATCGCGCACCGCTACAGCGCGTACCGGCAAGAACGCCATCGCCTTCGGGAGCAGGCGCTACGTCCACCGCTGTCCGTGGTGGCAACGGTGCAGCTCACGATCAGGCAGGCGGATGGCCTGTCGGGACGTCTCGATATCGAGCGGCTCAAACTGTCTATTGCCAAGGTCTGTCGAGGACTGGAAGACCACGTCTCGGTGGAGCCGATTCTCCAGGGGACGCTGGCGAACTGCTTCGCTGGCATGCCCGCCGGACAAATCCGTGAGGCCATACTCCTGGCGGTCAAGGCGCTCATTGAGCAGGAGCCTGCGTACAGCCATGTGGCGGCGCGCCTGCTGCTCCAGCAGACGTATCGGGAAGTCCTTGGACGACCGGTGAGCTTTGAAGAGATGCGCGAGGCGTATCCGGGCGCGCTACAACAGTCTATCGCCTACGCGGTCGAGTGCGGGCGCCTCCATCCGGCGCTCTTACAATTCGACCTGGACCAGTTAGGTCGCGCCATCAAGCCCGAGCGAGATTTCCAGTCTGCGTATCTGGGGCTGCAAACGCTCTATGACCGCTACTTCATTCACCATCACGGCCGGCGGCTTGAAACCCCGCAGCTGTTCTGGATGCGCATTGCCATGGGGCTAGCCCTGAATGAACAGGAGCAGCGCAACCAACGGGCGATGGACTTCTACGAGGTCATGTCCAGCTTCCGGTACATCCCCTCGACTCCGACGCTGTTCAACGCGGGGACCCTCCATCCGCAGCTCTCGTCCTGCTTCCTCACGACGATTCAGGATGATCTCGATCACATCTTCAAATCGGTCAAGGATAACGCGCTCCTCTCCAAGTGGAGTGGAGGGCTGGGCAACGACTGGACGCCAGTGCGGGCGCTCGGGGCGCATATCCAGGGGACCAATGGGAAGAGCCAGGGCGTCATCCCGTTTATGAAGGTGGTCAATGATACGGCCGTTGCGGTCAATCAAGGGGGGAAGCGCCAGGGCGCGGTCTGCGCCTACCTCGAGGTGTGGCATCTCGACATCGAAGCCTTTCTCGAACTCCGGAAGAACACCGGTGATGAGCGTCGGCGAACCCACGACATGCATACGGCGAATTGGATTCCGGATCTCTTCATGAAGCGAGTCCTCGCCAACGCCGAGTGGACACTCCTGAGCCCGGATGAGGCCGGGGATCTCCATGACCTCTATGGCCGCGCCTTCGAGCAGCGCTACGAGACCTACGAGTCGCTGGCCAGAGCCGGCCAGTTGACACAATTCAGAGTGGTCTCAGCCGTCGAGTTGTGGCGCAAAATGCTGAGCATGCTCTTTGAAACCGGCCATCCCTGGATGACCTTCAAGGACCCGGCCAATCTTCGCTCCCCTCAGGATCACACCGGTGTCGTGCACAGCTCGAACCTCTGTACGGAAATCTTGCTCAACACCTCCCGCGAAGAGACGGCCGTCTGCAATCTGGGTTCGATCAACCTCGCCACCCATACGAGCCCCGCGGGATTAGAATGCCAGCAGTTGGCGGAGACGGTGCGTACCGCGATGCGCATGCTCGACAACGTCATCGATCTCAACTACTACCCGACGCCTGAGGCCCGACACGCCAATCTGCGTCATCGGCCCGTCGGGCTGGGGGTGATGGGTTTCCAAGACGCCCTCTACATCCAAGGTCTGAGCTACGCCTCACCGCAGGCGGTGGACTTTGCCGATGAGAGCATGGAGGTGATCGCCTACCATGCGATCTGGGCCTCGAGCGAACTGGCGAAAGAGCGTGGTGTCTACGCGAGCTTCCACGGCTCGAAGTGGGATCGTGGACTGCTGCCCATTGATACGGTGGAGCTGTTGCGGCACGAGCGTGGTGGCTTCCTCGAGATGGATGCGACCATGCGGCTTGACTGGATCCCGGTGCGCGAGTCGATCCGCACATACGGCATGCGCCACAGCAACACCATGGCGATTGCGCCCACGGCCACGATCGCCAACATCATCGGCGTGACGCAATCCATCGAGCCAACCTATAAGAACCTCTTTGTGAAAAGCAACCTGTCGGGAGAGTTCACCGCGATCAATCCCTATCTCGTGCAGGAACTAAAGGCGCTGGGACTGTGGGATCGCCAGATGAGCGACGACCTGAAATACTTCGATGGCAGTCTGCAGGAGATTGCGCGGATCCCGCAGCCGGTCAAGGACCGGTATGTGACGGCTTTCGAAATCGGCTACGAGTGGCTGATCGAATGTGCGAGCCGCCGTCAGAAGTGGATCGACATGGGGCAGTCGCTCAACCTCTACCAGGCGGAGCCCAGCGGGAAAAAACTCCATGCGATGTATCTGATGGCCTGGAAGAAGGGGCTCAAGACCACCTACTACTTGCGATCGCTGGGTGCGACGAGAATTGAGCAGTCCACCCTCGATGTCAATAAATATGGGAACCCGCTAGGCCAGGGCTGGAAAACCGCCGAGCAAGCCGCCTGCGCGATGACGAACAAGGATGTATGTGAATCGTGTCAGTAAGATCACCGGAGAGGAGACCAGCATGGGCGATGTGATTCAGATGACCAGCCGGCGGAGTCGGGCCGAGGATAAGCGCATTCTCAATAACCGGGCGGTCGACGTCAACCAATTGGTCCCCATTAAATACACCTGGGCCTGGCAATACTACCTGGATGCCTGCGCCAACCACTGGATGCCCCAGGAGGTCTCCATGCAGCGGGACATCGAGCAGTGGAAAGACCCGAAGGGATTCACCGATGACGAGCGACTCGTCATCAAGCGCAACCTCGGGTTTTTTTCCACGGCGGACACCTTGGTGGCCAACAACCTCGTGTTGGCGATTTATAAGTACATCACCGCTCCCGAGTGCCGTCAGTATCTGCTGCGCCAAGCCTTCGAAGAGGCGATTCACACCCACGCGTATCAATACATCCCCCAATCGCTGGGATTAGACGAGGGGGAAATGTACAACATGTACCGGGAGATCCCGTGTATGCATGCTAAAGCTGAGTTCGAGGCGCGGTTGACCGCGGACCTCCTGCGTCCAGATTTTGAGGTAGAGTCCCTCGACGGACGGCGGCGGCTGTTGGAGAATCTAATTGGCTATACCGGCATCATGGAGGGGATCTTTTTCTACGCCGCATTCGTGATGTTGTTTTCCTTCGGACGGCAGAACCGGCTCCCGGGGACGTGTGAGCAGCTGCAGTACATCCTGCGGGATGAGAGCATGCATCTCAACTTCGGGCTGGATCTCATCAATGTGATTATTCAGGAAAACCCAGAGCTCTGGGTGCCAGCTGCGCAGCAGAAGGCTCTTGCCATGTTCAGGACGGGCGTCGAGCTCGAAGTCCAGTACGGGAAGGACATTTTGCCGAATGGCCTCTTAGGCCTGACCCATGAGATGCTCGGGGAGTACATCCAGCACATTGCTGACCGGCGCATGGAACGGTTGGGGCTCTCCAAGCAATACGGGTCTGGGAATCCGTTTCCCTGGATGAGCGAAATGATCGATCTTCGCAAGGAGAAGAACTTCTTCGAAACGCGCGTGACGGAGTACCAGAGTGGCGGGACGTTAACTTGGGACTGATACTTGCGGCGGGGCGCGGGTGCAGTGGCGCCAACCTCTTTCAACACTCAGTGCAGCTTCTTTCGCATGGAGGTTTGAAGAGGTTCACTGCAGCCCCGCCGCGGCTCTATTTGGAGTGGGGCGAACGGCAGGGAAAAGTGGATTTCGTGCAAACTCCTGCCACGTCCAGCGAATGAGGTCTCATCACTAAGTGGTTCAGGCGTCAGGTCCGGGCGGCCAAGGCGCTGCTGGATCGTGGGTCCAGGATCCGTGGGTCGTAGGCTGTGTTATAGACAGGTTGGCTGGCGAGGTTCTATTTAACAGAATAGTTCTTATCAGACATTATTAGCCTTGGCAAAAGGCCTCTTTGAGGCGCCTTCTCGCTCCCTGCGTTTTTAACATTTCAGTATGTCTTGATACAGGTCCAATCCGTCCATCTTATTCTTATTTCGCTTGAGACCTCTTGTTCCGATTTCCGCGATGCCATGACTTCCCCATAGACGCAAAACAATCCAAAGGAATTGCACCGTATGCCACCTTTCCACAATGGAAATGTTATAGCGGAAGATATCTGGCGAGATGCTAGAGGCCTAGATGCTGGGGGCCACCAGGATGTCCTGGCCTTGGATCTTGACCGGGATCCGGGTCAACTGGAACGCGGAGGGTTCTGGCAGCGACTGGGCGGTCAGGACGTCGAATCGCCAGCCATGGCGTGAACAAACTTAGCCATGCGGTGCTAGATTTGGTGAATCGGCAATAGTTGATTCGCATCCCTCACAGCGATCAATCGAGCCGATTGCTAGATCATGCCGAGTCAGATGAACAGCAGATAGCGTAGGGAAAAACTCCATGTTAGATGAAGGACAGAGAGCAAAGGCATCTGCTCTTCATTTCAGTTCGTTCCCTGCCGAACGCGCATGCGGCGTCCGTCTGAGCGCCGGAGGAAGCGAGTCTTCGTCAAGCACTGCACTCATTTGGCCCCAAGGAGTTGAGGCTTTCACCAGTAGAGGCAGCCGGTTGGTATCCGCCGTGAGGTAGGCCCATAGGTGCCCACGCTTGACCAACAGTCCCTTGAAGGTGGCCTTCGGCTCCGCGATGACGCAGCGAAAGGTTCCCCGCTTGAGCAGCTCGAGCGACATCAGCTGACTGATGCGGATTTCGGTGTGGTAGAACTTTTCATCGGTATAGAGATCCATGGTGAGCGGTGTGCCCGGCGTGAGCGGCTGTGATCGGAACCAATAGAGCGCGCTGATGAGGTCCTGGAATGTCTTGGGCAGCGGGACCTCTTTCACGGAGCCGTTGAGGAGCGACCGGTAGATCGCAAGCGATCGCCCGTAGTCGAACTCGACGGTTTCATTGGCCCGGTAGTGCCCCTCGCGCTGGTTCTTTTCAAAGCGGACGGGTCTCAGGGTCTCCACGTCGAGATAGGAGTGAATCTCGTCATGGATGGGATAGAATTTCGAGAGTACATCGTTCGTGCGCCCGTGCACTTCGATGTGATAGGCGTCACGGCCGTTGACCGGGACGATTTCCTTGACCTCCATCCATCCATAGCCGACCGGAATCCCAAGC